>Ga0209287_10000366_pt1 | contig 28337 bp, 34 predicted proteins | sample PPLLak3cmMay2015_2_FD_187255 | JGI IMG/M metagenome (GOLD analysis project Ga0209287, IMG submission 187255) | Freshwater sediment microbial communities from Prairie Pothole Lake near Jamestown, North Dakota, USA - PPLs Lake P8 Core (1) Depth... | ecosystem: Environmental > Aquatic > Freshwater... | reverse complement strand
CCGGCTCGGCTTTAACATTAAACGCTTTATCAACAACTTTTATTATGTGCTTTTCCATGATTCACCTATACCCGCCCTACACTAATTATTCAAGGGGTAGGTGTCTCATTTATATTGGCACAGAGGGTGGGGTGAACATCCCTATGTACAAGTGCTTAATGCTGGGGTGAGCAGCTTATGTATAAGGGCTTAGTGCTGGTGTGGACATCATTGTGTGCTTAGTGCTGGAACCGGATATGAAGCCGGTTATTAAGGTTACGAGGTTCTGATAACCGGTATAGTTGTCAGCAGCAATATTCATGATTATATTGCCTGCATAATAAACCACATCAACCATGGAGGCTAATTATGAGAGCACTAAAATTATTGCCCATGACGTTTGTGGCACTTATTTTGTTATCAGCATGTGCCACAGCACCTGTTAGCACAACAGATAAGTACAACCTTGATAACCAGTTAGAGAGTGTATCAGAGATCACCAAGTTCAACATGATGAGCTGGGACGATGTTGACAGGAATTCCTTTGTCTTACAGGCGACACACAGTGAATACTATCTGTTTGTGTTAAACACCCCCTCAGATGAATTGCCCTTTGCTGAGAACATACATGTTTCTGCCACCGGTTCATTTGTCAAACCGGGATTTAATAATGTTACAGTTTATGGGATTAACTCTAAGAGGGACTATGTGATTAAAAAGATCTACAAGTTCAAGAACTACGAACAGGTGAAGGAGATCACAAAACAGCTCACAGGAAAATGAAGCAGAAGAGAACTCTTTATTTTATAGTTACCCCCGGTGCTGCATCGCACATAGCACCCAGTACTCCAAGAACCCACACAGCCATATCAAACACAGATATCCGGTGGCATGAGGTGCTACGTACTCGGTGCTGTGACGGATATTAATCTGTCGTTAATCAGGGCATAAGGTTCAGATCTTCGGCCCAGTTCAGGTTCCAAGCAGGCATGGTCAGTTATGTACCGGGTAAGGCTATACAGGTTTTACGAATTGAGATGATATATCGAACTGGCGAAAGTGGATGTGTGGATATTATGCTGCTGAAGTTTTCATGTTGTCCTGCCGATTATCTTTGTGGTATTTGGAATTCTGAAAGAGACGGCCTTAAGTATTAAATCATTCACAGGAGGGAGGTAAAACATGAACTTGGACAGAATAGTAGTCATTGTCTTATTATCAATCTTTAATGTTGCAGCAATATGTTTCGCAGCAAATGATTTCCAGCTGAATGGAACAGTTACTACGATCAATGGTAGTGTAATAACAATCACGGATGACAAGGGAAAACAGATTAATTTAGAAGGAAGCACCTCAGACTTCAAGGCAGGTGATAGGGTTGTATTAAAGGTACAAATGCTTAAACCAGAAGCCCTACGAACTGACCTCACCTCACAGGACATCGAGTTCCTGACTAAGCAATGCCTCATTGATCAGGTTGACGTTGATGTCATTCCACAGCTTACTCAAGAAGGGAAAGGGCCGATCTTTTCTGCAATCAATAAGGGAGACTGTAAACAGCTAATAGCATTTAAAGCTTCACGGAATTATTTCCGACAACTCAAACCGAAAACGAAGCTACCTTTGCCACCGAATGGCTGGGACACCAATTATTTGACGGACAAAGAATTTGAACAATACTCAGACATTATTGCTAATGCACCGTGGTAATAGGCAATTGTCTTAAACGTTGCAACACCCCAGCACCTTACGGTGCTGTAATATCTACTACGTTATAAGGAGGAGAAAATGAAACTTCATAAAACATGGTTGATGGTTATAATTTTTTGTTCAATATTGTCATCAGTTACGATAGCATCAGCAGGTGATTTTGACTGGCTAAAGGATCTTAATATACAAGCTCAGGTTGATCCTTCAGGATTTAAAATTAGACTTGCTACTCGATTTAATATAGGCGATACACAGATTAATGCCGTACTCAGTAATGTACCAGAACCAGCTGATGCCTACATGGTACTTCGTCTTGCAGAGATGTCATCTAAACCAACAGATTCTGTTATCGAGCAATACAAATCTGGAAAAAATAAAGGCTGGGGAGTATTAGCAAAGAGTTTGGGCATCAAACCGGGATCGCAAGAATTTGAAGCTCTGAAGCGTGGTCATGATCTTCACAATGACAATACCAAAGATGTTGACCAAAGTAAGGACAAAGGAAAAGACAAAGGCAAAGGGAAAAAGTAAAGATAGGAGCAATCTTTGGCTGACCATTACTGCATCCTGCACTTGTTAAAACCTTAATAAGAGCTGGAAGCATTACTCTCTGTTAACAGGCCTTGGCATAAGATTACCCCCGGTCGCAGCACTAAGCAGCATGGGTTGTTTTTGCTTAAGCATCCAGATTTGTCTGTGCTCAATGCTCAGTGCTGGATTGATTGGCAGTTGACTAGGTTGAAAATGAATTACTATCCAAATACCTCATATTTTTTCCTTGCAATATCTCTTCCGTTGTAGTTATCATGTTCTAACTTAATCTTAACTATCTATAACTGTTCAGCCCAACCTATTTACAGTTTAATTTATTAACCTGTAACCTGATTATATTTCTTTACCTCCATTGTTATCCAAACGGGGTTATTAAGCGAATTCTGAGAAAATTATCGAAAAAAAATGTGTGCGGAATGGTTAAAAGAATATGATCCTGATCATCTTGCGGTGCGTTTAGAAGAGAGTAAATCTACTACGCATGATGGCAGAGTGTCGTTCAACGGTTTTGGATTTACAGAATATATTGTTGTCCTAACTAGTATGGTGTCCTTAGATAAGGCGATTACGGAGTATGAAAAAAACAATATTGTTAGAAATGCTGCTTTCAGTTTGGCACAGAGGGAGGCACGTACAGCTCTGATTCTATTCCTGTCGATGCGTGGTTTTACAACTGTGGTCCGAATGGTTTTAATACCACCTTGTACCTCCACGTGAATGAGTTGTATTCAATTATGCAAGAAAGTTACGGTTCAGGTGAATCATACTGTGATGGGGTGGAAGAAAACCCGAATAACAAAATTAAAAACATATCAAAAGGTGATTCAGCTGAAGATGCTCTTGCAAATGCTAAAAAAAACAGATCAAAGAACAGACTTACCAGATGCGCATGAAAGCATATGATGAGAGGATCAAAGCCTTAAATGAAGAAGCTGAGAAATATAAAGCTGCACATGAATTAACTGTGAAAGAACACGAACTAAAGGTTAAGGAAGAAGAGCTTAAGAAGAGAGAGGAGGCATTGAAGGCTAAACAATCCAAATAGTAAGGCAGCACGGAAACTGTAATATCTAATATGCAATCCTGGTTGTGACCCGATAGTCGGTGCTGGTGTTGACAGACTTATACAAATAGAAATTCCTTATATACGCTAACTCTAGCCATATTATATCAATTTAACTTAAATGATTTTACTGTCATTTCTGACAGGTGTTTCTCTGAATTTTGTTTGATACAATACTATATTTAGATGTCAGAATACCTGCTGAATTTTCAGTATATAGATGATCAAGTTCTTAAGCAGCCACTCTTCATTTCAAGTCTCTTATTGATCTTGTTTTCAGAATCCGCATCTTAGTGTCATTCAATCGCAGCAATACATTAACCCCTAGCCATATCCTTATTTTCCAGGGCAAGGTTTGAGGCATCAGTTAACATTCTGATCAAAACCATTCATCTCTACCGCAGGAGGTTGCCTATGGGAGAACTTCTCAGATTTTGCCTACCTGGCTCCTAACGGGACATATGCTGTCCTGTTGGGAGCTTCCAATCATCAGCAAAACAAATATCAGAATTACATGGAATAACACCGAACATTAAAACTCTAAAAAGGAGGTATCAAAATGAAAACACGGATTATCCTTGGATTGTTATTCGTTCTAACCATTTGTTTCCTTGGTGCCCAATCAATACAGACTCATCCATTTGAAGGCAACTGGGAATTATTGTCATCTACAGGAACAGTTGTTGAAAAAGGAGAACTGATAAATATTAATTTTAAAAAAGATGCAAACAACAAAAGCATGAAACTTATCCACGGCAACTATTTCATGTTTGTAGGGCAGGAGATGACTAACGGTGTAGCATCTGCACACTATGGTTACGGTACATATACCTTCAAAGACAATATCTATACTGAACACATAATTTATATTAGTGGGGAAGCATTTGCTGGGAAAACACCATCGTATGAGATGACTGTGAAAGGTGATACACTTATCCAAAAAGGCCCACTAAAGATCGGAGACTTTAAAGATAGCAAAACTTATTTTACTGAGACATACGTGCGTAAATGACAGAGACCATAGCAATCTTGATCGATAAACATTCAAGGAAGGAGGGATCAAAATGAGAACAAGAACATTCGTTGGGTTATTGTCATGTATGTGCTTAGTGCTGTGGCTATATTTAACACCGTCTGCAAATGCAGCATCTTCAGCGGAACAGGAACTGATACAGTTGACAAAAGATTTTGCAAATGCCCAAATCAAGCGTGATTTGTCATTCTTCGAGCAGAGGCTGCCGGATGACTGCACTGGTACAGACGAGGAAGGCGTTGTCTATACTGGTAAGGCCAAGTTTCTCGCTGATTTAAAAAGTGGGGCATCTACGATTACATCTGTAGAGTGGGAGGACATAAAGGCCAAAGTTTGGGGCGATGCTGGTGTGGTTTGGATGCGCTTTACCCAGAAGAGTAAAATCGAAGGAAAGGATACAAGTGGCTCATTTCAGGAGACAGATACATGGATTAAGATTAACGGGCGTTGGCAGAATGTAGCGGCACATTGGTCGAGGATCGTTAAAAAATGATCTTGTATAATCTTCATTTCATTAAAGGAGGTATTAAAATGAAAACAAAAACATTGGTTGGCTTATTGACATGCATGTGCTTAGTGCTGTGTCTATATGTCACACCAGCTGCTAGTGCTGCGTCCGCAGAAGATGAAATACTTCAGGTGATGAAAGATATGACCAAGGCTATTGATAATTGGGATTTGGATTTACAGTCTTCATTGTGGTGGCACTCTGATGACATATCTTCCTTTAGCCCTAAGAAAGACGGTGCCTTCATAACTCGTGGCTGGGAAGAAAATTTCAAGAGCAACGACTCTATGAAGGCATTTCCTAAAGGTGCTATCACATGGTCATACCATAATTTGCAGGTTACAATCCTTGCAGATACTGCAGCCATTATAACAGGCTATGCAATTGTAAATGTCAATCCACCACTGGTAAAGGAGACAATAACAGATCAGGTTAGGTTAACAATTGCAGTTAAAAAAATAGGAAGCAAATGGTTAATCGTCCATCAACACGAATCTTTTTTCCCAACTGAATAACATATAAAGAATGGCATAGCCATTAAGGAGATATCCTATGAGAGCAAAAGGTATACTTGGATTATTGATATGTATTGCACTGGTGTTTTCTCTTTCATTTGCACAACCTGCAAGTGCTGCGTCTGCAGATGAAGAGGAAGTGATGAAGGTTGTGACAAATTTTAATACAGCGTTAAATACGCTGGATTATAATCTAATGTCTTCATTATGGTGGCATTCTCCAAAGGTTTCATCTTATGAACCCAGTACTGGCTTTCCGTTCCTATATCAAGGATGGGATGAAATTGGGGCATATTGGAAAGCGAATCTTGCCCCTTCAGATGTAATAACAAATGTACAGACGTTGCATCAACCTCAGGTTACAATGTTGACAAACGATGTTGCTGTAACCACGACATATGCAAATAATGTATATACCGATCCAAAAACTAAGGAACAAACTATAGATCAACTCAGACAATCTTTAGTGGTACAAAAGATAAATGGAAAATGGCTGATAGTTTTTCATCATTGCTCCGGCTTACCAATTAAATGATACAGATATACAGCACAACGGCAGGGTCACAGCCCCTGCCGTTCTTCAATAGCACCGAGAATGCAAGTTGCGTGTACGTTGGCACTAAGCACAGCGCATGTTAATACAAGCCGGTAATATAGCTGGACTTGTTGCCCGGTGTTAGCCGTAGCACCAAGCTAATTGATCGCAGCATGGTGCAACCTTTGTTGCGGATGTTAGGCATTCGTAGCGGCCAGTTGCACCGTGCTACAGTTCCATCCTTATATTAAATGATTCATCAGATAAATGTTTTTCGACTCTCAGATAAATCATCTCATAAGACCTTAAGCATGTAATGGGTTGTAATTATTACTGTTATTATTATCTAAATATTTGTCAAACTTATATGATTCCTAAGAAGTCTCCTGATATATAGAACACTAAGATATTCATGGCATAGCTGTTGCTAAATCATAGGTGCAAGCAGATCCTATTATCCTTTCAAAAGAGGAGTTCACACCATGATAAAATCCCTTTCTTGTTGCCGAGAGCTAATAATCGTTATAAATTCTTTTCGTTATATCTTTTTAATGTTGGTAATCGCATTCGGTCTTATAACAATTGTGGCCTCTGGCGGCGGAGGCGATGGTGATGGCGGCTGGCTTGATGATGCTTATCCCATGTGGCTTCCGACTGATGTGGTCGTTACAGATATTGATGATGATGGAGATAATGATATCTTGACGCTTGCAATGTTATCCACCAGTGACACACATGATGAGGGGCATATTTATGTATATAGGCAGACAAGTCAGGGAAACTTCTCACAGCCAGATGATTATATTGTGGGCCAATATCCATGGCAGCTTGTCGTGGGAGATATCAACAATGATGAGCTACCTGATTTATTAGCGACCGATGTGGGCTTTGATTGCGCTTGGCTCATGTTGCAGAACTCTAACATCGTCGGGCAGTTCTTGTCAGCGCAAAAGATAAACACCGGTAGAGGTCCTTATTATGCAGCAATTGATGATTTAAATAATGATGATAAATCTGAGATTGCAATCAGCGATAACAGTAAAAATTCATATCGAATGGCAATGTATTATAATGATGCAGTGAATCAGGACGTATTGCTGCCGGCAGAAGATTTTATATTACCCGGCTCATCATCAAATATTGCCACTGGTGACCTCAATGGAGACAGCCTGACTGATCTGCTAATATGGACCTATTTGGAACCAAGTGGATATACACCAAATGGGGTTCTGTCTATTAGTTTTCAGCAGCCGGATGGCACATTAGGTCCAGTAAGTACTTTAGCACCGCAAAAAGGTTATAATGTGGGTTATATATCTATTGACGATTACAATGGGGATGATGCAAATGACATCTTTGTTTTATTCACCCCTTCTAGCTCTGACTATAAAGCGAAATTAACCGTGCTGCTTCAGAACTCTCAACCGGGGACCTTTGCCGAACCAGTTGATACCTCGCTGTCCGGTGTTGGCTTTTTGGATGATGCCGTGGTTGCTGACCTAAATGGTGATGATCGACCAGACCTTGCATTCACCGAATTCAATGAGTCACGGCTCAAACTATTTAAGCAAGATGGAAGCGGGTCTTTTTCTTTAGAAGAGGTTTATGATTTACCTATTGACGTTGGCAATATTGCAGCAGGTGATATAGATGGTGACGGTTTGAACGATATAGCAGTGCTCGGTGGTGAAAACGAATGCTATACGCTAATACAATCCCATAGTAATAAAGGAACCTTCAATTCACCTGAATTATTGCAATGATTAGTGTTGTCGTTCTGATCGTGGTAAGGGCTTGGAAAACTTGCAAAGAGCCCTTGGTGTTGTGTAAATGTTGTAGCTTATCTTCTCATAGCTTTGGCAGGTGTTAATATGAAAATGCGAATCCTTTATATTATTCCCTATGTCGTCTTTGCTTGTGTGCCATTTCTTAAATTTACTGCGGATACATCTCCTTTGGAAGTAATAGATGATTCGATTTCCGGTATGATATCCACACAAGATACTCCCTTTAATTTCTTACCCGCCTTTCTCCCCTTAGCCCTTCCATTTATTCTACTGATATTCATTCTATTTGTGAAAAGCAGTCTCACAACCAAGATATTCGTGAATAAATTCGTCAGATACCCTTTATATATAATCGGCATTGGTTTATTCTTAATATCTTGTTGGCCTCTTATCGGGTCGGTATTCGATGATCCCACTGCATGGGGATTTTACTTATTCTTGTCAATATATTTAATCTGCTTATGTGCTTTGTTTTGGCTGTTTAGAGTCAATCTGCCTGAGGCCGAGAATTTATTATTATTTTTGATGCTCTGTTATTTCCCTAATACGATATTTTGTGTTGTTGTGTATATGTTTAGTTGGGGACTAAACATTGGTGGGTACATAGCACTAATCAGCATTCTATATTTCATAGCAGAGATTAGGTGCATTGTCTGGCGTCACAGAAAGAGTGTGCAACAAATCGCGGTAGCTTAGAAGGCATGCTTAAAAAGCAACACACTTGATCCAGCACCAATCAGCCATGCCCAATGGCCAATGCTATTTATCTGCCCATGGTAAGGGTTGAGGCAACAAGCCAATAGTGCTCGGTGCATGTCAAGACTGGCAAAGATACTTGGTGCATGTTCTAAAATCCGATCTGACATGGATGATAAGACGCTTGGTGCACTTTAGTCTCCCCGGTTCCAGCACCGAGCATTAAGCATCTCATCTGGTAAGCCATTATTGGCAAGCATTTTCAGATATAGCACCGAGCATCTCTTATCTTTAAATCAAGCCTTGTCCTTATCTATCATCCTCTTCAGCCCTCCCAGCATATACATCCTGTCTTCCAAATCCAGCACTAAGGATCTTTCCAGCACAAAGACAGCTGACGCTAATCCCATATCAAAAGCTCGGTAGATATCCTCAACTGTATAAAACTTCTGTCATTCAGGTTCCATATCTATCCCCCCTTTATGATCTGTGGCAATTTACATTACAAACTGTGTGCCAGACTTAGGGGTGAAGTGTATAGGATACTATGGAGATGCTGGAATGCTCGGTGCTATGTGGGTTTCAGGAGATTTTGATATGTTTCTTTAACGTAGATGGGTACACCCTAAAGCCTGCAATAGATCTCGATCATAGATGCCCCATGAACCCGATTTTCTGTTTCCACCTCCCAATGGAATGACAAGTCATTGGTTATGAGACATAGTAAAGATATGTTTCCAGCTATTCCATCTGGGAACGCTGGAAAGATATGGCAGCACCAAACAGTTTTGCATTGGGATTAAGAAAGATCAACAGTTTTCATGCTATATGTATTCTTTTGTCTGCACTTTCAAAGTGCTTGAAGAATCATTGCTTGAGGTAGAAAATGCTTTCCTGTATATTAGAGGGACGAGCAACTCCTATCAAATATCTGCGTGGCAGCAAATATTAGGTTGCTCTTGGGAGGGGGGCATTTTACCCCTCCCATTCTTTTAACTTCAAATTGTGTTCTACCGGAATTATAAAAAAATTTAGGCGAGATTCTGAGTGGGGGAATATATTAAGTGCTCGGTGCTACTTGGTGCTGGAAGCCCCCCCGGCATGCCCTGCACCCCTCCGCCCCCGGTGTGATTATTGTTGATTAATAGGCTTCAGTTATGATACCCACTTCTACATAAAATTGATACACACTTTGATGTTTGACAGATTTCGATTGGGCTGTAAAAGTAAGTTATTTCAGCTAGTTATAGGTGCATAGACTCAGTGCTTAGCTCGAGTCTCGTCTTCGGCACCACAAAACATCTATAACCTGCTGTTTTACAGCAGGTTTTTCTATTTTCAGGTCCATAAAAAAGCTCAATCCCATCACTTACACTCTTTCAAGATTGGGCATGTACCGCAAACTGTCAGACCCACAGAAGAAGAAACTGGACAAGATCATCGATATTCCGGACAAAGAGGACTTGGATGATTGATCCGACCAAAGTCCCACCGACCCCCTTACCGTCCTAACTATTAAAAACATTTAATTTTCCCTGCCTGCTCGGTGCTGAACGCTATATACATAAATTATTTCTCTCGACTTAATCTACAAACATGATATAAGTTACGCAAAACTAATCGAGCAATAATTCATGGCGAACCATAAAGTATTAATTGTTGAAGATGACAAAAGGATTGCCGAGCTTCTTAGGGACTACCTCATACAGTCAAATTACGATGTTTCAGTATTGAATAATGGTGCTGGTGTCATCTATGAGGTACGCCAAAACCCGCCTGATGCAATATTGCTCGACCTTATGCTTCCGGGGAAAGACGGGCTTACAATCTGTAAGGAGATCCGGTCTTTCTCAAGAGTGCCAATCCTGATACTTACAGCGAAAGTAGAGGAAATCGATAGATTGATCGGACTGGAATTAGGCGCTGACGACTATATATGCAAACCCTTCAGTCCTAAAGAGGTAGTTGCCCGGATAAAAGCGATCCTACGAAGAAGTACACCTGAGGAAAGACTGGTAGCCGGGCCTATAACAATCAAATCGGAAAGCCATACAGTTATAATAAAGGGATCTACCGTTCGCCTGACACCAATTGAATTTGAATTGCTCAAGATCCTAATCTCACGTCCGCACTTTGTCTTTACGCGAAGTGATCTCGTGTCCAAGATTCAGGGGTATGACTTTGACGGTTATGACAGAACTATCGATAGTCATATCAAAAATCTGCGCAAGAAGATATCTCAGATCCTCCCCGGGGAAGACATTATTGAATCAGTTTATGGCATCGGATACAAATTCAGACTTCCACATTCTGAGCAGTAGCATATTGCCATATAACGAATCTTCCGGAATTCGATGCCGGGTTAGACATGTTTTGATGCCATCGAAACACGAAGCAACACAACAAGGCAGTTGTGCTATTCAGCTGCCCTAATCTTTTTCTAGCCGGAATTTATTTTTTTATTGTATAATACCACACTTCAAACATGAGTCTGCATAATTCAAAAGCCAGGGAGGATCTTCAAAATGAAGATTATAGCTTGCTTGACAATTATTGCTTTTGTCATAACTGGGTGCACAACTCTTAGACCAGTTCAATTATCCACGGAAGCACTTCAAAGAAACATCGCAGCTGGATATTTAGTCAAACCAGGCGATCGGGTTCAAATTACTACTATGGACGGAAAGCAACATAAGTTCAAGGTTAGCTCCATTGCCGATGGCACTATCAAGGGCAAGGATGTGGAGATCCCAATAAAGGACATATCTCAAGTAGAAAAACGCACCTTCAGTATAGGCAAAACTTCAGGGCTTGCAGGAGGTATTTTTGGGGTTCTATTTACGGCAGCATTGATTGCACTCATTTCTTTGATGACCTCCTGGGATTAACATCGATACATATTCAAGGTGTACAGCATTGCGCAACCTTTATTGCTCCTCCATTGACTATGTAAAGAACAGTTGCATCGTGCCACATGCCTATTTTGATATTAAATCATTTACAGGATAATTTTGTCCATCACCAAAGCGGATTCCCTTATTAGAATTCAAGCGCCTATTAGCTTGATATTATTCCTTTATTAAGAATTATTAATTCCATTATATCACTTATCTTACCCTGCCATATGGAATGCCGGGTGCTACATGGCATAGCTGTTGCTAAGTGATGAATGCAGGCGGATGGGAATATCTTTATTCGGTGAATTGCCGAGCGATCAAGAAAACATTTGGGTTAGGAGGCAATAATGGTAATCAGCGAATTGCTAAAAACAAATAGAGTTTGGTGGAAGGGGTTGTCTCAATTCATCATCATATTTTCCCTTCTCTTTGTCTTTACTTATAGTAGTTATGCTCAGGATAATATTAGCCGCAAAGGTTTTACCTTGGGCACTTCTCTCGGATATGGATCAACTAAATATGAATATAAGGATATCCATGCTTCGGAAGATTCATTTGCAGTTGGATTGCAGGTAGGTTACGCAATTACACCTAATATCATTGCTGGTCTGGAAGTAAACGGTTGGACAATTAATGCTTTTAACGACTCTGTCTATAATTATTACTACTACTATGATTATAACGAACCCAGCGAGGGGGAGAGTATAAGTAATGCTTCATTGTTTCTCAACGTCTTTCCATTCAAAGAACACCCCTTCTATATTACAGGAAGTGTTGGCAAATCATACTATGACAATTATGATCGAGGTGTCGATATCCGAGAAACTGGAACAGCATTTTCGGTAGGGTGTGGTTATGAGTTTCCCATCTCAAAAACTGTAACGTATGCACCACAATTCAGATATAGTAAAGGCAACTTCCACCACGGTGATTACAAGGCCGCTGAGTTATCAATAGCATTACATTGGTATATCAATTAAGGATGTTCCGGTGGAGGTGTTAATATGAAAAAGCGAAGCCTATCTATTATTGATTGACGTCAACTATTTTTTCTGTCAACGACAATTAAAATTCCCGGATTGCCATTACTCTGATAAATCTCCTATAGATTACGTGATCATTAATGATTATGCCCTGGAATATGCGGAACAAATGATGGCCTAACAGGCGCGGGAATTCTCGATAAGGTTCTTGATGAGGTTTGCCTAGCCATCGATTGTGATAATGAAATACAAACCATTGCCCTGCTTACTGCCATGAACGTAAATGCCCCCTCAACACCTCTGTTTCTTCATCCCCTTGATCCTGAAAATTTATTTTATTGCTGGTTTACATATAGTAATTACTACCTCACAAATTGGCGGGGGCATTTTTTCAATTCATATTTTTTCTCTATTTCCTCATACAATACAAAAGGATTAAAACTAAATTGACGCAAAATGTCACAAAATATTCACGCAATGCCATATTCAAATTATATACAGATCGGCGACCCTGGGATATTCGGGGCGATATTGTCGGTCAAGTTCTAATCCTGTTGCTTTGGCCTCATGAGATAAGTCAACATATGGTTTTTGACTCAGGAGCCTCTCATGATGTCAACTGGATAATCGTGGTAGATCATCTGAGCACTATGAGGCTTCACATGTTATAATTCTCTTACTTTAAAATTATTTTAAAACAATTTTACAGGAGGCAAGCCATGAATAGCAAAGTCGGATATTCAGCAATTTTTTTTGTGTGTATGACAGCAGCCTTGGTCCTTTTCGGATGCTCCGGTTCAGAAACGGATACAGGAACGGATAGTAAAGGCAGGCCTACGATCTCTGCAGGAGAGCGTTCCCTGGCCATGATGGAGGTCCAGAACACCTTCAGCAAGCATGCATATTATCACCAGGTCGGAAAGCACTGTGAAGAGATAGAAGATTTATGGGTAAAAGCAGACGGCGAATATAGCAAGACAGCCGCATGGAACCTGGGCGGCAATGTCATGGAGGGCATGGAGGACATTAAATATAATTACTGCACCGTTAAGACGGAGAACAAGAAGCAGAAGCTTGAGTCACTCAGCAAGACATACCCTGCGATTAAAAATATCCCCGAAAACCTCGGAACAGGCGAGGAGTATGTCATGCATACACAGGAGACGCCTGTTATCGAGGTCGCCGGCGATGGTAAAACAGCAAAAGGCATATGGTATTCAATCGGCCTGGCCGTAAATGGAAATGTCAGTACAGACGGCCAGACAAGTATAAGCACCGGATGGATGTGGGAAAAGTATGCGGTTGACTTTGCCTGTGAGGACGGGAAATGGAAGATCTGGCATTTATATAGTAAAATGGACCAGGGCCCTGCTGAATCAGGAGGACGCGGACAAGGCGCTCCCAGTGGCGCTGGTGGTCCTCCTGGTGGTGATCAAGGTCAGGCCCCTGGTGCTCAAGGTGGACAGGGCCCACAGACAGCTGGTGGACCAGGTGGAGCCCCGGCAGCCGGACAGAGCCCGCAAGGGGCAGGTGGACAGCCGGCTGGAGGTGCTGGCGGAATGAAATATGCGAGACAGGTAGAAGTCCCTAAATGGAGTCCGACCACCGCTCCAATAATTGACCCACCATTCCCTGAGCCATATTACACATTCAGCGAGACGTTCAGCTATTAGCAAATCCATCATATATAACGGCGCATTGGGCGGGTGTTTACCCAATGCGTCTTTTACAGATGAGCGGTTATTCGCAGAAGATATGAGGCCCGCCGCTGGATACAAGTCCTCCGACGTCGCCCTTGGTACCGTTCTCATCGATGATAAACTGCACAAATACGATGCCCTTGGGGTCCTCGATGATATTGGGTGACATATTGAAGGTTGCTCCGTTCTCCTTATAGAAATTTACCAGGGCCTTCATTGCGGGTGCGATAATCGAAAAGTTCACCGGTCCGCCCAGTTTGAGTTGGGTTCCGTCAACCACTTTTTGCAGTTGTTCGCTTGTGAACTTCTTGTTACCGAGAAAAGTGATAGAGAGGAGTCCACTTGCCGGTATAGGTGTATTGTCCTTCTTTGCTTCAGTCGCCCCACCGCCAGGAGCAGCCCCACCGGGAGCGCCACCACCGGGAGCAGCGTCTCCAGCGGCAGTCGTTGTTTCCTCACTCCTACAGAAGATATGAGGCCCACCGCTGGACACAAGCCCTCCAATGTCGCCCTTGGTACCGTTCTCATCGATGATGAACTGCACAAAGGTGATGTCCTTGGGATCCTCGATGATGTTAGGCGATGCGGAAAGGTTTGCCCCGTTCTTCCTGTAGAAATCCACCAGGGCAGCCATGGCAGGTCCGATGACCGCAGGGCCTACCTTGATGCCCAGCTTGAGCTCGGTTCCGTCTATCACCTTTTGTAATTGCTCGCTCGTGAACTTTTTGTTGCCGAGAAAGGTGATTGAGAGAATCCCGCTTTTCGGTATAGGGGTGGTGTCAACCTTCACTGCAGCCTGGCCTGCGCCGGGAGGAGGTGCTCCCTGCTCCGCCGCGTTTGCGGCAAACGCCGGCATCACCATAAACACGATCAAGACACCGATTGCCATCATTGATTTTACTGCCTTCGATTTCATATTTTCTCCTTTCGATTTGCCTGCCACACACGCCGACGGTGTCCCAGGCGGAATACGGGCGGAACCGTCCAGCGGGATGGCACCGCTCCATTATTTTGGAACAACAACTTCAAAACAAAACGATATTATAAGTGTTTCCAACTAAAAGAGGATGGCAATACATGTTTATTTTATGACATTTTGCGCTGGTCTGACAAAGCAATGTGTTTAAAAGGAAGGAATTTGCCAGAACCAATGAAAAGCTCAGTGTTCATTTAATGAAGACCTGTCATAAGATCGCGCTGTCATCTAAAAAGCTTGGGAATTAACTCGTTGGTCACTCATCACACTGGTCTCCCTGTTCTTCTCCCACACACTGGACCATCCGGACAACTGATATGAAGAGGGCGATAACAAGGGGGCCCATGATAAAACCGATAGCCCCGAAAAAATGGATCCCGCCGAGAATGCTGAAAAAGATGGCCAGGGTGGGCATCTGCATTTTTCCCTTAATTAAAAGGGGCCTTAAAATATTGTCTACGGAGCTGATGCCTAAAACGCCGACTATCACTAAAATAATGCCGGATAGGACATAGCCTTTCAGAAAAAGGTAGGCAGCCAGCGGACCCCAGACTACGAATGTGCCAAGAAGGGGGACGAAAGAGGCAATAAAAAGCGCAAATGCACAGAGCCCCGGAGAGGGAACGCGGAGCAGTGAAAAGGCAATCCCACCGATAATAGCCTGGGCCATGGCTACAACAACACCTCCATAAATAGTGGAGACAATAATATCCTTTGTCTGGGAAAACAGCCTTTCCCGCTGCTTTGCGGAGAATGGAATAAATCGGTTTAATCCCTCGACAAACTCTGAACCGCTCTGGAGGAAAAAGAATGTCGAGAGGATCATGAGAATGAAGTTGGTAATCGCCGATGCGACATTGCCGAGCCCTCCTGTGACGCCGCCCAGCAGGGCTTTCCCAAGCTTAGAAACATTTTCAAGGATTGTCTTCTGAAGGTCTGCCTCGGAAACGCTGACCAGGCCCAGCATCCGGTCCATGATAACGCGCAGGGACGGATTATTGAGCACGGCGTTCAAAGGTTCGAATCGCCCGGCCTGTACTGCATCAATCAGCGCACCTATTTCCTGGGAGATAAGATAGGTAAAATAGGAAAACGGCCCTAGAAGCAGGACAAGAATGACAACGAGTGTCAGCAAAGAGGCGATGGCCCTCCATCTGACATATCTGAGGATGAGTAAAAAAACAGGGTAGAAGACTATTGAAAGAACGACAGCCCATGCTATAGGCGACAGAAAGGGTTTGAATATCTGAAAGCTCAGGTACCCAAGGACAGCTAAAAGAAAAATTAAAGCAGCAGTATAAAAGCGATTTGTCGGCATAGGGATTGTCATGAATATTAAGGTTTTTTTGGAATGAAGTATAGAAATTTTCCAATGGTATGTCAACTCACCATAGTTTATTATTCACTGGTGCCTGAACATCCCGGCTTTAAATATTACGGCTCCAATGCGCAGACTGCTAAGCGTAGCGCAATTCACAGACTGCAATGGAGCACCGGATGCAATTCTCGGAAATGCATGGCTCGGCATGAATTATAACGTCGGCGCTCGTCAACTGATCCTTGATATCCTGCTCCAGGTGATCGCACATGGCATGTACATCTTCAAAGCTGAGATTTCGCGGCATTACAATATGAAGGTCAATGAAACGTTCATTCCCTGCGCGTCGACTGCGCACCGCATGATATTCAACTATTTGAGTATTATGTACATTAAGGCAACCATTCAGAATTTCCTGCTCTTCCTTTGGCAAAGCGCAGTCTATTAGCTCATAGATGGCCCGGACCATGACTTCATACCCTGCCTTCACCACAAAACCTGCCATTATCAGGGCAACAATCGGGTCTAAAATAACTAATTTGGTAAAACGCACCATAAGGAGCCCTAATAATACGCCGGCAGCAGAGAAGACATCAGCGCTGATATTGCGAGCGGAAGCGTCAATTGCCGTAGAACCTGTGGCTCTGGCAACCCGGCGAAGGTGGCGGGAAAGGAAAAAGCTTGTAGCGATTGATATAATCATCACTGCAATCCCTTCATCAGGCCTTATCGCTGTGCCATGGATAATGCGATGTATGGATGAATAAATAATGAAAAAACCCGCTCCAAGCACCAGGACTGCCTGAATCATGGCAGCAAGGCCTTCCGCCTTGCCGTGCCCGAAGGGATGTTCCTCGTCTGCCGGGGCTGCAGACATGTTCAACGCAATGAAAGTAATTCCAATGGAAAAAATGTCGAGGAGGCTGTCCGCGGCCTGGGCAAAGATGCTGATACTGCGGGACATGAGGGAAACGACCACCTTGAGAACAATGAGAAAAATGACGACAACCATGGAAAGCTTTACAGCCCCGGTCCTTGTTGATATGTCCCTCATTAGATTTCTCATGGATTGTCCATTCCCTGGCGATGATTGCGCTTTATCCTGCCAAATCTGACAGATGACGTACGGTAAAGACCGTTGAGACGGCATCTATCAATGGTCAGCGAAATGAATTGTTTTCTTTTGAAGAGTTTGCCCGCTATGCGCAACTCATGTGCAGCATGCAAAAATGTTTTATGGGGGCGCCTGTGGATATACATTATCAAAATAAAGAATAAAAGACAAAATAGAAAAATAATATAATAACGACCCCAATCCAGGCCGGACATACAGGCAGGTCCATTTGACTTTTCCCCTGTAAAAACCTAGAATAACACTCGTTAACATCTAAAACTTTTACATTGAAAGGATCTTTAAAATGGCGACGTCTTCAAACCATAGAGTTACTATCCCCCATCTCTACAACCGTAGAGACTTTCTGAAGATATCCGCCCTGGCATCCGCCGGTCTGCTGGCAGGCTGCGCCGTCAACCCGGTGACCGGACAAAAACAGCTGATGCTGGTATCAGAGGACTGGGAGATACAGGTTGACAAACAGAATTCGCCCCACCAGTTTTCCTCCGATTACGGCACGCTCCAGGATGAGGCATTGAATCAATATATCCGGCAGGTCGGCACTGCGATGATCCCCAATACACATCGTCCCAAGATGCCCTATTCTTTCCAGGGGGTCAATGCAACCTACATCAATGCCTATGCATTTCCGGGTGGAAGCATTGCCGCCACCAGGGGCATCCTTCTCTCCCTTGAAAGTGAGGCCGCCCTGTCTGCGCTTATAGGCCACGAGATGGGCCACGTCAACGCCAGGCATACTGCTCAACAGATGTCGAAGGGCACGCTCCTCCAGGCCGTTGCGGGGGGAGTCGGCATTTTTGCCTCAACCAAAGGAGATGCCTATGGGCAGCTGGCGTCTCAGCTCGGCATGCTGGGTGCCGGCGCGCTTCTTGCCTCATACAGCCGAGATAATGAGCGCGAAGCCGACCGCCTGGGAATGACATACATGGTTAAAAGCGGGTACGGCTCCGAAGGCGCTGTGCAGCTGGCTACCATGCTGAACGGGCTCAGCAAAGGAAACTCCAGTGCAGTTTCCCTTCTTTTTGCGACCCACCCCATGAGCCAGGAGCGGTACGACACCGCGGTTAAACTCGCCAATTCCGAATTCAGTTATGCCAAAGGTAAGCCTTTATATCGCGAACGCTACATGGATAATACCGCCGGTCTTCGAAAGCTGAAACCCGCCATTGACCGCTTCCAGCAGGCCGAAGAATTAATGGCCAAGGAATCGTATGACAAGGCCGCGGCTTCTTTTCAGGATGGATTAAAGCTTGCACCGACGGACTATGCGGGGCTGGTCATGATGGCCAAATGCCAGTACATGCAGAAAAAGTATGACAGGGCATTAACCTACTCGGAAGAGGCCAAAAAGGTATACCCCAAGGAGGCTCAGGCAAACCATCTGAGCGGGCTTTCCAGAATACAGTTGAAAAAGTACGATAAGGCGGTTGAAGATTTCACCGGCTATCAAACCAAGCTGCCGGGCAACCCCAGCACGATTTTTTACAGGGGGTATGCCTATGAAGGCATGGGTAACAGGAAGAAATCCGCTGAAGATTACTCTGCTTATCTCCAGCAGGTCACGGAAGGCGAGCAGGCGCAGCATGCCTACCAGCGCCTGGTAGAGTGGGGAGTTGTAAAGCAGTCGGGACAATAGGCTGGCTGCTGTCTAACCCGGCCTTGCTGAAGCATGAAAGTTAACGGACGTTCTTTATACGGATTCATTAAACAGCATCCCTTCAAAATTTTCCAATTTAGCGGCAAGATTAAGAAGCTCTTCAGATGGTATCTCCCTGATGGTCTTTCCATCCTTTGAGATCACCTTGACCATTATCTGGCCCGTGCCTTTGTGAACCTGTATCTTTAATGAATTCCGGTGGGTCTCCACATAATCTTCAATCGCCCGGACGGTGTTCTCTGCCGCATCTCTTGATGCCTGTTCACCCTTATGTGCCTCTTCAGCCCTGTTTTTAACCTGGCTCATCGCATGGTGTTCGCTTAAGCTGCTGTCTGTTGTCCCCGGATGCGATGAGACGTTATCTACCAGTCCACTCATATTTTTAGGCCTCCTTTCTCCTTTATGGGGGGTAATATTAATCAAAATATTTGCAAGAATGGCAACCCCTGCGAATAACATCGGAAAATCATATAGATTTCATAAATATATTATATAGACGGAGAAAAATGCGCCGCATGACATCATGAATTCCAGGATAATCACATTTCTAAAATTGACCGCTATTCAAAGAATCACAGGGCTTGATGAAAAAATTGACCTTGAGTAACAATCCGGTCGGCAGTATAATTGAAAACATATATAAACATCTATTCAGGAGGCATTACATCATGTCCGGTAAAAATGAAGATGATGATTATTACGATGATGACGACGATGATGATGATTTCTATGAAGATGATAACGACGAAGACAGGGATATGGATTATGAGGAGGATGATGAGGAAGAATATCTTTAGTTCATTGAAAGTTCTGCATTGAGCGCAGCAGGGAAGGATCAGGATTTCGGGGCGCCAAAGCGCCGCTTTACCATGATCTCTGATTGAATTCTATTCCATCCTGTGGTATTATTTTAGTAAATCAGCAGTGTTCCCTGAATCATATAATCATCAACAATTTTATCACGGAGGCAAAGAATGAACAAAGGGGATTTAATCAACGAACTGGCAAAGGTAACATGCACAAAAAAGGAAGCGGAGGCGGCTCTGGACTGTGTTTTGGCCTCTATCACAAAGGCATTAAAAAAGAATGACACGGTAACATTGGTCGGCTTCGGCACATTCAAGGTCGGCAAGAGAACTGCCAGGACCGGAAGAAATCCGCAGACAGGAGAAGAGATCAAAATCAAGGCCAAGAAGGTGCCCAAGTTTGTAGCAGGGAAAGGCCTTAAAGAAGCTGTCGCATAAACAGCCCTTGTTCGGCATGAAACCCCCGCAAGAGCAATGTTCCGGCGGGGGTTTTTTATCGCCTTTGCCTGATTACCCCGGCGCTTCGGGTCGAGCTTAATACAAAGACACATGGAGAATTGAGGAACCGGGCCGGCATAATTGATGATGGATTCAACGATGATGCCTTTGATAGGGGGATGGAGATTAACGGGGATTGCGGCAATCGCTCCTGTTGTTTTCAACTACCCAGTCATAGACCTCGGCGCAGTGGGCATTCGCCGTAACCGATGCTATACCCTTTTCCATCCCGGCGATTGATGAATACATTTTGCTTTTGCCGATGATATCCCCGTTGGTGTCTGTTATCACAAAGTAGGATGCTTCACTTCCGGATGTCATGCGCTGAAAATTGGCATTGCCGGCGGAATATTTCTTGACTGACTCGATGCGCCTGACGACATCAGCCTTTGTTGTAAAGACCTCACTTGTCAGAAGAATTTTACCATTTGAAGCCAGCAGGCAGAATATGTATTGACCGGACTTTCTTTTCGTAATTTCAAATTTTGCAGGCATTATGAAGATCCTTAATAGATGGACGCCAATGTAAAAAGGCAGGGCTGATGACCCTGCCTTTGTTTTGGCTTCCCGATATGCCGTTATTCTCCTCGAGATCATCCCTTTATTCGTTTATGTTGTAGGTGAGCCGAGATGAAGATGCACGAGAATCCGAGAAGCATTTTTTGAATTTTATTCTTGCAACAACGATGCCATTAATTGTATTTGAAGCTGCCATTATTTTCCATATAAAACAATAAGTTGCCGAAAAGATAAAAACACCGGCATTATCTCAGTGTAATAATTTGCCAACATCATATGTAGTTGCCTTCCATATTTTGCAAAAAATTACACATGGACAAGAATCAATTTCAATATCCCAAAAGCCCCGTTTCCGGGTAGCGATCTTCTCAGGGGGAATCTCCTTGATTTTGAACACTCCTTTTGTTACCTTCGGCATATGTCTTTTGGTGTGTTAAGGAACTGTTGCGAACTGACAAATGCCTGCCTTCCCCCGGAGGGAAGGCAGTAGAATGGTAGAAATAAATCAATGTCTCGCATCCTCATAACGGCAGCCTTACTCATTATTACCCTTATCTTTCCCATCGGTAGATCCCCCGGAGAAACCGATGATGCCTCTGTAAAAAAGGCCAGGGAGATCCTTCGCCAGGTGGACGACATGTGGCGAGGGACGTCATCCCATTCGATCCTGACAATGCAGGTCAGAACCGCACACTACACACGTGATATGCGTATGGAGGGGTGGTCAAAGGGCAAGGATGAAACCCTTGTGCGCATACTCTCTCCTTTAAAGGAAAAGGGCACAGCCACCTTGAAATCCGGCAGTGATATCTACAGCTACCTGCCCAAGACCGATCGAACCATAAAGCTTACCTCAGGGATGATGATGGGCTCATGGATGGGCAGTCATTTCACTAATGACGACCTGGTCAGGGAGTCCCGCATGGAGGAGGATTATGAGCCGTCAATATCCTATGAGGGTAAAAGAGACGGACAGGATGTAATTGAATTCACCCTCATCCCGAAGCCTGATGCTGCGGTTGTGTGGGGCAAGATTGTGGCTACGGTCCTTGCCGACGGTTATATGCCAGTAAAATATTATTATTATGACGAGGATATGAAAATAAGCCGCACCATGACATTCGGCAGGTTTGAGATGCTTGCGGGCAAGATCAGGCCGAAGGTAATGCGGGTCGTCCCGTCTGACAAGCCGGAGGAATACACTGAGCTTGTATATGAAGAGCTTGAACTGAATATCAGCCTCAAAGATGAATTCTTTTCCATCTCAAATCTTAAGAGGATATAGACCTTCGTTGGCGCAAGGCGCAGGGCGTAAGGCGCAAGGTGAAAAATCTGAGATTCACCAGGGTCTCGGCAAGGGGAAACAATGAAGATCCTTTCAATCGCGTCCAGGAATGTCTTTAGAAACTGGCGAAGGACCATGGTAACGACAGTCGCCATGGGATTCGCCGGATTCATAATGATATTGTTCGCCTCTCTGATGCAGGGCCTTCTTCAGGCAAGCGAACGCAACGCCGTCTCAATGGACCTGGGCGATATCCAGATACATTCTTCAGACTACAGAGAAGACCCTGATCTTTACAAGGTCATTGAAAACCCCGACCGCATAGTGAACGATCTGAAAAAATCAGGTTTCCACGCCGCAAAAAGGCTTTATGGCTTCGGACTGGCCGCCTCCGGCTCCACATCTTCAGGCGTTCAGCTGAGGGGAATAGACCTTTCGACCGAATCCGATGTCACAGAGATTAACCGACACATATTGAAAGGCTCCTGGCTTGATGAAGGCGACCCCAAGGGGGTTGTGATAGGCAGAAAACTTGCCAGGACACTCGGCGTCAGCACGGGAGACGAGCTGGTTTTCGTAGGCCAGGCCGCGGACGGCTCAATGGCCAATGATATTTATACTGTCAAGGGCATCCTGAAATCGGTTGGCGAGGAGGTTGACCGCACCGGCCTTTATATGGTTGAAAAGTCTTTCCGCGAATTGATGATCCTTCCTGAAGGCGCCCATGAGATCGCCGTTATGAGACCTGACCGGACCATGGACCTTGATGCCTCTACGGAAAGGGCGGCAGGCCTCGCCCCGGGATATGAGACCCTGAACTGGAGGGAGCTGAAACCTGTTATTGCGCGCATCCTTGACCTGGCGGACTCCCAGATGATTATCATGGTGATTATCACCTATACGGCGGTTGCAATGCTGGTCCTTAACGCCATGCTTATGACAGTTTTCGAACGTATCAGGGAGCTCGGGATCATGAAGGCGATGGGTGTAACGCCATGGCAGCTTATGCTGCTGGTCTATGCGGAGACATTCATACAGGTTGCTGCCGCAGGGCTGCTGGCCGTTCTGTCGGGAGTTTCCCTTTCGCATTATTTTGAGCATAACGGCATTGATCTTTCGTCCTTTGCCGAGGGGGCCTCCTTTGGAGGGGTTGCCATTGACCCGATATGGCGGGCATATCTCACGCCGGGGTCTGTAGCGGTTCCCGTCATCTTTCTTTTTATCATCTCCTTTCTGGCTGTGCTCTACCCTGCAGTAAAGGCGGCACTTATTCAACCAGTTAAGGCCATTCATCACAGGTGAAGCACGAGACATGAAAATCCGAAAAATGGCATGGCGAAATCTCTGGCGGCGCAAGCGCCGCACATATATCACAGCCCTATCAATAGGATTCGGCGTTCTGCTTTCCGTGACCTTTATAGGCATGGCTGATGACAGCTATACAAAGATGATTGATACCAGCGCCGTCATGGGACTCGGGCATGTTACCGTCGAGCCCGGGGGATACAATGAGACGCCATCCCTCGACAAGAGCTTGTCTGATGCAGCCGGGATGAGAGAGGCCATCCTTAAAATGGAAGACGTAAATGACGCTCTTATAAGGATCATGGGCCAGGCCATGATTGCGAGCGCCAACAAAAGCATTGGCGGGGCATTCATGGCAATCGACCCTGACAGGGAAACAGGGGACCTCAACCTCTTTATACGCTCTATTGTTGAAGGAGAGCTCTTTTCAGGGACAGCCGGCCAGGGCGTGGTAATTGGCTCAAGGGTGGCAAAAAAGCTAAACCTCAGCATCGGCAAAAAGCTTGTCTATACCACAACCGATGTAAAAGGAGAGATAGTAAGCGAGATTGCAAGGGTGACAGGGGTTTTCGAGACCGGAGTGAGCGAAGTGGACGGCTCCATGATTCTGCTGCCTATTGACAGGGTCCGGGCAGTCCTCAGTTATAAACCGGAAGAGGCCTCGCTTATCTCTGTTGTTATAAAGGACCAGCGCCGCTCAGGCAGAATGCGCGAAAAAATCCGTTCTCGAATTGATAATCCGGACATTGAGGTCTTAAGCTGGAGAGAGACGCAGGCTGATCTCGCCTCGATAATAACCCTCGACAAGGCAGGCAACCGCGTTATCCTGATCCTTATAGGGCTTCTTATTGCGGCCGGGATTCTGAACACGCTGCTCATGAGCGTAATGGAAAGGACAAGGGAATTCGGGATCATGATGGCACTGGGCATGTCTCCTTCGACCCTTTTCATGCTGGTGATCATGGAATCTATCTGGTTTGCCGTCCTTGGTTTAGTCCTTGGCACAATAATCACAGTCCCATGGTATGCCTTCATGTATCATCATGGCATTGATTTTACGGGTATGATAGGCAGCGATTACAGCGCGAGCGGAGTCATTATCGACCCGGTGATGAAAATCAGGCTTTTCAGGGAAAGCGCCCTGTGGATACTGACCGGGCTGTTCACATTAACTGTTTTGTCCGGGATATACCCGGCATGGCGCGCCGGCCGCGTGCCCCCGGTGGAGTCCCTGAAGGAAATATAGGGAAAGGAGTCCTATGACGAATCAGGCAATTGTCAGGCTTGAAGATGCCTCAAAATATTACCGGCAGGGCAAGATGGATATCCGTGCGGTGGACGGGCTTTCCCTTGAGATCCACAAGGGTGATTTTACCGCACTATGCGGCCCTTCAGGGTCAGGAAAGACTACGGTCCTTAACCTTATAGGCGGGCTGGATTTCCCGACCGGAGGCAGGGTTTATCTGGAAGGGCAGGATATCGGGCTGCTGTCACGTTCCAGGATATCAGCCATTCGAAGGGACAGGATAGGATTCGTATTTCAGGCCTATAACCTTATACCGGTCATGACGGCCTATGAAAACGCGGCATTTGTGCTTTCTTTGCAGGGGGTATCCGATCGTGAATGCAGGGACAGGGTGATGGCTATATTGACGGAAGTAGGTCTTGAAGGCCTTGAACACAGGCGGCCTGATGAGATGTCAGGCGGCCAGCAGCAGAGGGTTGCCATAGCAAGGGCTATTGTCACACAACCGGCAATAGTGCTGGCAGACGAGCCGACCGCCAATGTCGATTCCGCCAATGCCGATTCCCTGCTCAGGCTTATGGAAAGGCTTAATAATGAATCAGGCATTACCTTCCTTTTTTCCACCCACGACCAGAGGGTAATGGACCGCGCCCATCGCATTATTAAACTCCACGACGGAAAGATGGAAAGCGATGAGGTCTTCAGTTGACAGGGTCATTCTCCCATAGGGCCTTTGCCCGGTTTTTTGCTTTAACCATTATCATTGCTCTTCTGCCGCTGCCGGCGGAGGCCTTCTATGAATACGAGGGAGAGAAATCCGGCATTGATGCAAGGGGGATTATCCAGGCCTACGGCATAGCATACAAAAAACCGGGAAATACTTTTTTATACAGGGACAATGACAGGTCGGGAATTGCCGGTATCGGAAGGATCATGATCAAGGCACAGAGCGGTGAATCCCTGAGTCTTGAGGCAAATGCGTACCAGACATATATCCCCATGGACCTCGCCGACCAGTCAGCCGGAGGCATTGCAATACCCGATGTGGAGAGAAGTTCGGCCGTTGAGTGGAGTCTCAGCAAAGACAGTTATATCCACACAGCCATAGACAGGCTTAATGTCCGATGGTCAAGAGACCGGCTTGACCTGATACTGGGCAGGCAGCCCGTAAACCTGGCAACTACCTTTTACTTTACCCCGAATGACTTCTTTGCCCCCTTTGCGGCACAGACCTTTTACAGGGTCTATAAGCCAGGCGTGGATGCCGCAAGGGCAGAGGTGAGGCTGGGGAATTTCTCCCAGCTGTCGCTTATAGGCGTTCTGGGTTACAGCCCTGATGAGAAAAGCGACACGGGCTGGAGCAGGAGCCCTGAATGGGGTCGGACATCATATCTGCTGCGCGTATCAAGGAACATCGGCGATTTCGAATTGGCCTTTATTGCAGGCGCCCTTGCCGATGCGGATGTCATAGGAGGATCATTGCAGGGGGAGTTCTTCAAATGGCTGGGCGTAAGGGCTGAGGGGCATGCGGCCAGGCCTGAATCCCGGGGACAGTACACCCGTGTTGAGCTGGCCGCGGGCATTGAACACCACTGCGAAAACAGCCTGGACCTCAGGCTTGAGTATTTTTATCATGGCGGCGGTTCAAATTCGGCAGCCGGTTATATGTCCCTGCTGGCCGGCAGCAGGGATTATGGTTTATATCTTGGCCGCAATTATTCCGCCCTGGGCATCGGCTATGAATTTACGCCCCTGCTGACCGGCCAGATGGCATTGATAGGCAGCCTGACGGACAGTTCACTCCTCGCATCTTTCAACGCCGTATACTCTCTCTCCAACGAATCCGAGCTCTCCTTCGGCCTTGCCGCGCCATCCGGCAGAGAACCGGAAGGCCTTAACATAAGAAGCGAGTTCGGTGCCTATCCCTATACATTTAATATAGAGTGGAGATGGTACTTTTAATAAGCTGTAAGCCATCAGCCGTCAGCTTTCGGATAACTGATATTTAAATGTGTTTTTAAAAACATAGAGTTAATGCATTAATTAAAAAATGTTTTCGAGTTGATTTTCATTATTACTTGTTATACTAAGCTGATAACTGACAGCCGATAAGGTAGGGGTGGCCTTTTCAAAAGGTCTGAGATCATACCCTTTGAACCTGAACTGGACAATTCCAGCGTAGGAAACCGTGATAAAATCATAGGATTTATTTAAGCCGTTTTCCGTACTGGAAAACGGCTTTTTGTTTTATATGCCTGAAAGCCTATAGGATAGGGCGGGTTAAGGATATTCAAGTAAAATGCCTTTATCAACCTTTTGTGGGAACCGCCGAACGGGCCGTAAAATTTTTATGCCTTTTCCATGTGCCCTGTGCCTTGTGCCCTGGGCCTGTATATATTTTGAAGGGTCCGATCATCGGGTCAGATAGCAGGGTAACGATATTTAACATTTTTAAGGGAGATTTTTACATGCTTGATGAGGTAAAGATTACAAAGGCAATTATCGACCGGTATTTCACGAAGCTCAACGACTGTCTGGAGACGGATGTGGCCATTGTGGGCGGAGGGCCTTCAGGCCTGATCGCCGGATACTTCCTGGCCAAGGCAGGGAAGAAGATCGTGTTGTTTGAACGGAAACTGAGCATTGGCGGAGGCATGTGGGGAGGAGGCATGATGTTCAATGAGATAGTCGTGCAGAAAGAGGCCCTTCACATACTGGATGAGGTCGGGGTGAGATATGAGAGATATGAGGAAGACTATTACACCTCGGATGCCATAGAGACTGTCTCATGTTTGACGGCAAGGGCCGTCCATGCAGGTTTGAAGATCCTTAACTGCATGAGCATAGAGGATGTAATCATGCGCGAGGACAGGATCATCGGCCTTGTGTTGAACTGGTCTCCGGTTGAGATGGCAGGCCTTCATGTTGACCCCCTGTCTGTACGGACACGATTCGTTATCGACGCGACAGGCCATGCCACGGAGGTAGTCAAGGTGGTTCAGAGAAAGGTGCCGGGCAACCTGAATACACCAACCGGAAAGATAGAGGGCGAGAAATCCATGTGGGCCGATAAGGCCGAGACCCTTACCCTTGAAAACACCTGCGAGGTCTTCCCCGGTCTTTATATAGCGGGCATGGCCGCTAACGCCACATTCGGCGCCCCGCGCATGGGGCCCATATTCGGCGGCATGCTCCTTTCCGGTGAAAAGGTGGCAAGGGAATTGATTGCCCGGTTATCATAATAAGGTTTCTTTATTTTTACTTCGTCCTGTATCATAATCCCATGCGGGCCTTATGTGGGCATAATGGGCATTATTTCCCTTTTTATCAATAATCGCCTCGACCGGCATAACCTTAAAGAATCCTTGAAAACTCAAACTTTGAGTTTGAGTTTTCAAGGATTTTATGGAAGAGGCTTTATTACGTGAAAGGAGACGTTCGTGCAAAAATTGCCGAGAGAGCATCGCCAGTCAACATAGTCAACAACGTCCCCTTGCTTTTACTTGTCACCCTTAAGCCAGCCATCGATAACCGTAAGATACTTGTCAAGTACGGGAAACGGTTGATGCAACCGCTCTTTGTAACCCCACGGTTCACCCCGTATCGCCTTCTTGATCGTGTTACGTGACTGACC
>Ga0209287_10000365_pt1 | contig 28347 bp, 16 predicted proteins | sample PPLLak3cmMay2015_2_FD_187255 | JGI IMG/M metagenome (GOLD analysis project Ga0209287, IMG submission 187255) | Freshwater sediment microbial communities from Prairie Pothole Lake near Jamestown, North Dakota, USA - PPLs Lake P8 Core (1) Depth... | ecosystem: Environmental > Aquatic > Freshwater... | reverse complement strand
GAAATCATCATTGCAGATCCTGATGCCGACTGATCCGTCATCAGCACAGATGCCTTCGGCAAGGTTTTTTCCACGGGGATAGATTATCGTCAGCGGAGAATCTGAAACAGAGGTCAGCTGATATACAATATCAGGCACGTCGGCAGCATATCTTTCAAGCATCTGCAAGCCGTTTACCAGTATAATCAGGCTTTTACCTTTCTCCCTTGCCTTAATTCTGAAGATCTTCTTCACAGCCTCAGGATTGGCAGGATCGCATCCCAAACCCCAGACGGTATCGGTGGGATAAAGAATGACCCCACCCTCTCTAAGTACTCTCAGACACTGCCTGAGGTCTTCCTCAAATTGCATTCCGGGATGATTTCTTTTTTTCTTCCCTGGTCAGGTCTCTCAATATCTTGTATTTGAGATAGCTTGAATATCCGCCTTGACGGCATATAACATAACCTTTTCTGCCGTCAAGGAATCCGAGACGGAAAAAATAAGTCTGTATGAATCTCCAGACTCCGTGAAAATAAGGTTTAACAAATCCAGCCCTCAACCCTTTGGAAAAGAATTCTCTTGCGGCAATATCTGAATAAATCTCAATTTTTTGAGTCATGTCCTGTTCCGAAGTGCATGGCCAGTGAAGAAGGTCGCCTTTCAGTTTGCTGATCCTGCTGTCATGGTTCATGATGAAAGTCTCATGAACATTTATCAGACCCCAGCTTCCCCTGTCGGCCCTGAAAAGGCGCAGCTGGGGATCAGGGTACCATGCGGAATGTCTTATCCACTGCCCGCAGTAATTGCTCAGGCGGCTAACTCTGTAGCCTTCAAACTTAATATTGTTCTTTACCTCGAGCAATGATTTCTGCAGTTCGCTGCTCAGAGCCTCATCAGCATCAAGGGAAAGAATATATGGGTGTGATGCAAGTGATACAGCGTAATTCTTCTGGTCCATGAACCCCCTGAATTCACGCTGTACGAATTTGACATTATACTTTTTGCAGATCTGTTCGGTAGAATCAGTTGAAAATGAATCAACTACGATAATCTCATCTGCAATATCATCCAATGACTGAAGACACTGTTCAATCAGTTTTTCCTCATTCATCGTAATGATTACGGCAGAAATTCTGGGCATGACATCAGGTTAGTTTTTTGCGCGGTAAATATAGTAACTATCGGAAAGATACAAAAATTTAGATTTAGAAAATTACTTGTTTATGGTCAAATTTTGTCTTCGGTTTTGGTTAATCCTTATAAGCAAGAACTTAATTTCTTATTGATTATTGTCAGTTTAAGTGAATATCAATAAGCGTTACAGTTGATTTTCAGAATTTAAGGCTGAGACTTTTCAGGCGTCTCTTCATTTCATTAATTACGTTCTTCTCTTCTTGAAGCGTATCGGCTTCAAAAGTTACGGAGAACCTTACATATTTCCCTGCATCATCCCAGGGCACTGTGGAAATCAATGCTGCCCTGATCAGATACTCTGAAAACCCGGATGCCGTGTTGAATTTTTTCCCATCACGGGTGCCTTCCGGTGCTTTTACATAGCAGTAAAATGATCCTTTTGGCTTTCTGGCGTTAAATCCCGCTTCATTAAGGGCATCCACCAGCATATTGAACCGCCTGGAGTATTTTTCAATTGTTTTAAAGGTTATATCAGTATTTTCAAATGCACTGACAGCCGCTTTCTGTATTGCCCTGAACTGACCTGAATCGGTATTGTCCTTTACTGTTGCATAAGCCTTTACTGCCTTGCTGTTCCCGCAAACAAATCCTATTCTCCAGCCTGTCATATTGAATGCTTTAGACAATGAATGAACTTCAATTCCGACATCCATTGCACCATCAACCGAAAGAAAGCTAAGTGGTTTGTAACCATCGTATGTAAGGGCTCCGTAGGCAGCATCGTGAACCACAACTATCCCGTTTTCCGAGGCAAAATCAACTACCTTTCTGAAAAATTCCCTGCTGGCTACTGCACCTGTAGGATTATTCGGATAGTTCAGATAAAGGAGTTTAGCCTTCTTTCTTATCTCTTTCGGCACAGAATCCAGGTCGGGAAGAAATGAGTTGGATTCCAGCAAAGGTAAATTGTACACTTCTCCGCCAAGATATTTCGTGTATGTTGCAGAAACAGGATATCCCGGGACGGTTGTCAGCATTACATCACCGGGATTAATAAAGCAGACCGGCAGCATTGCCAGCACAGGTTTTGATCCGATCCCATGTACTATATGCTCCGAAGGGACCAGACCTTTTACACCATATACTCTTTCGAGGTATTCAGCAGCAGCTTCCTGGAATTCCGGAATACCATTATCGGCGTACCACCTGTTTTCAGGTTTTCCGGCTTCCCGGGCAAGGGTTTTAACAACGATATCATCTGCAGGCCAGTCGGGCTCTCCCACACCCATATCTATAAGCATTACATCCGGACGGGCAAGTTTTGCAGCCGCCTTTGCCCGCTTTATAAGTTCAAACTTGTAAATGGCCGTGGATTTGCCGAAATTAATTCCGCCCAGCCGTTCCGCGATCTTATCTTCAAAAAAATCCGTCATTATCCATATCTTATAATCCGGGCAAATGTAATAAAAGTAATGTGCATTTATAATGCCGGAACACAATCAGATATATTTATATCTTTGAAAATATTGATGCATATTAATTTACTCTGTCATGGTCAAAAAATTATCCCTATTGCTGATGTCTGCACTATTTACTGCAGCCGCAACCTCACAGGAAGCGCTTAAATACCAGCTTCCTCCTGAAGAAATCATGAAGATCGTAGATGCTCCCGTAACACCTATGGTCTCAGTAAGTCCTGACAGATCAAGGATCCTTGTAATTGAAAGAACCCCAATAATTACCATAGCTGAATTATCGGAGGAGGAGCTCAGAATAGCCGGGCTCAGGATAAACCCTTCCATCAACGGGCCCAGCAGGCAAACATACAACCAGGGATTTACCATTATGAACATTGACGGCACCGGTGCTGTAAAGATCACCGGACTGCCCGATGATCCGAGGCTGGGATCGCCCGAGTGGTCGCCTGACGGCACCAGGTTCGCATTTACAAATACTCTTGAATCAGGAATAGAATTATGGGTGTGCGAAACCGGTGCACTGAAAGCCATCAGAATCGCTGACAGGCTGAATATGGTTTTCAGGAATTCATTCTCCTGGCTATCCGATAATAAAAGCATTGTTTATCTCGCCAACGATCCGGGCAGGGGACAGATGCCTCGGCGGAGCCTTGTGCCTGAAGGTCCTGTAATCCAGGAGAGCCTTGGAGAAAAAGGCCAATCAGCCACATACCAGGATCTGCTGAAAGACCCTGTGGACGAGGCGATATTTGAGTATTTTGCCCGGTCGCAGGTTATGATCTGGGATGGCAGCATTAATTCCGATATTGGCAAGCCGGGGATGATAACCGGCGTATCACCTTCACCTGACGGCCGGTACCTGCTGGTAACTGAGATAAAAAGGCCTTTTTCCTATATAGTCCCTTATTATAATTTCCCGACAACAACCCGGATCCTGGATACCCGCGGAAATACCGTTAAAACACTCCTTGAAGAGCCACTGATCGAAAACGAGCCCCGCGGATACGACATGGTGCTTCCCGGTCCGAGATACTTTTCATGGAGGTCCGACAAGCCTGCAACCATATACTGGGTGGAAGCCCTTGACAATGGTGATTATAAAAATGAGATGCAGTACCACGACCAGGTTTCCCTTCTTGAAGAACCTTTTACGGGAGTGCCCCGGAAGTATATTGCCACAGAAAAAAGGTTCAGCGGGATCACCTGGGGAAATGATGATTTTGCCCTCGTTTCAGAAGGACTAAGCAAAACCAGGATGCGGGTTGTGAGCTCATTTGATCCTGCAGACCCTCAGAAAACGATAAAAGTGATCCACGAATACAATTCTGACGACGGATATAATAACCCCGGAAGATTTTATACCGATCAGAATCAATTTGGGCGCAGCGTGCTGCAATTCATTGATAAAGGAAGATCCTTGCTCCTTCTGGGAAATGGAGCATCGCCTGAAGGAGACAGACCCTTTCTTGATAAATACGAAATAGCATCAGGAAAGACAATCAGGCTCTGGAGGTCAGAAGCCCCTTATTATGAAAGTGTTCTGACAATTCTGGATATAACCAGGAATCTGGTGCTTACTTCCCGCCAGTCTGTCGCCGAAGTCCCTGATTATTTCATCCGGAATCTGAAGACAGGGAAGTTGACACAGGTGACCAGTTTCGAAAATCCTTATCCCCAGCTCGCGGGTGTACACAAGGAGCTTGTAAAATACAAACGGAATGACGGTCTTGATCTGTCATTTACACTTTATCTGCCGGCCGATTATGATAAAGCGAAAGAGGGGCCATTGCCAACACTTTTATGGGCATATCCCCGGGAATTCAATGACCCGTCTGCGGCAGGACAGGTGAGCGGCTCTCCATATACTTTCACAAGGATCAGTCCTGCTTCAGCCCTTGTTTATGTAACACAGGGCTATGCAATCCTTATGGATGCTGCATTTCCTATTGTAGGCGCTGAAGGTACGGAACCAAACGATACATTCGTTGAACAGCTGGTTGCAGATGCCGAAGCTGCCATAAACAAAGCAGTTGAAATGGGAGTGACCGACCGTGAAAGGGTGGCCGTAAGCGGTCATTCATACGGAGCATTCATGACTGCCAACCTGCTGGCTCACAGCAGGCTGTTTGCTGCCGGTATCGCCGAGAGCGGCGCATATAACAGGAGCCTCACCCCTTTCGGATTCCAGAATGAAAGAAGAAGCTACTGGGAGGCGCCGGAAATATACAACAGGATGTCGCCTTTCATGAACGCCGATAAAGTAAAGGACCCGATACTTCTTATACACGGACTTGCTGACAATAACAGCGGGACATTCCCGATACAGAGCGAGAGGCTTTATGCAGCACTTAAAGGGCATGGCGCGATCGTCCGTCTGGTTATGCTGCCCAATGAAAGTCATGGCTATGCTGCCCGCGAGACAATTCTTCACAAGCACCGGGAAGTACTGGACTGGATGGATAAATATGTAAAGAATAAAAAGTGAAGATTCTGCCTGCTGTTGTGGAAAAAGAAGCTTAAATTTGATATAGATTCAACTTTATATCAAGCTTCTGATCATTGTCCATTTAAACCCATAATATTATGAGCAAATACGTTTATTTAACCAGCACCCCGGAAGCTCTGGTAGCTTCAATGCTTCCTCCTGAAGGGTTCGGAATGTACCTTTCTACAGGAACCAAAAAACGTAACAAAGGCCAGACGATATTCTTTGAGGTTGATCTTGGCAAAATTGAAAGCTTCATCGATATAAACAGCCTGAATAAGAGGTGTGTCGCCAAGGAAGACGGCAGCCCTAAAAGCTCTGTTTATCTGTCAGTTTACAGAACCCTCGAGATGATCCCTATTTCAGCGATTAAAAGCCTTTATCTCACCACAGATCACGGATGCGTTCTGGAATTGAAAAGAGCAGCATACGATAAATCGAGTGAGCAGAAGAATGCCCTTCATCTTTACCAGGAGCTTGCTCCTGTAACACCGCTTGTAGCAAGCGGACTTCCGCCTTCAGCCTTTATTAAAAAACTCACCGACGGTTCAACTCCTATCAGCCTGCCAAAGTTGTTTTTTGTTGAGCTTAAACTTGGAGAACTGGCAACTAATCCTCTCGGTGGCTCGGCGGAACATCTTCCCTATCCCAATATCGGACACCTGAGAGACTGCCTGGAGATCCTGAAAGGTGAATATGAGAAGCACATGAAGACGGTTCAGAGGATATTCTCAGGAACACTTTTGTACCGTACTATTGAGTCAGGATTTTATGTGGGGGCGAAGGATGAAATAGCCTGGTATCCTTATCCCTCAATGAAGGAACTTGAAGATATTAATTACGAATTCTTCCGCGGAATCTGATCCGGAACGGCATAATAATATCACATTTTTCATTTGGATTAACAAAAAACTAGTTTAGTTTTGCAGGCATATTTTTTCATCTAATTATCAAGATTAATTTTAATACTGATATTATGATCAACGCAATTTTTTGGATTGTACCTGTGGCAGCCCTTGTTGCCCTGCTGTTCGCCTGGATCTTCTACAGAAACATGAAAGCCCAGGATGAGGGAACAGAAAGGATGAAAGAGATAGCTGCTTATGTGAGGGAAGGAGCAATGGCTTACCTGAGACGCCAGTATTCGGTTGTCATCAAGGTTTTTATAATCCTGGTGGTTCTCCTTCTTATTCTTGCCTATTTTGGTATTCAGAACCCGTTTGTGCCTGTAGCTTTCCTTACAGGAGGTTTCTTCTCGGGACTCTGCGGATACCTGGGCATGAAAACCGCAACATTTGCGTCAAACAGGACAGCAGCTGCTGCTTCCAAATCGCTTAATCAGGGGTTGAAGGTCGCTCTCAGGAGCGGCGCTGTTATGGGTCTTGTTGTTGTAGGTTTCGGTCTTCTTGACATTGCTCTCTGGTTCCTTATACTCAATGGCCTGGTATTTACGCCGGAAAATATGGATACAGGGATGAAATTCCTCGGACTGACATTCGTTCATCCCGGAACAACCGAGCATGAGAAACTTATCGAGATCACTGCAGTTATGCTTACATTCGGCATGGGCGCCTCAACCCAGGCTCTATTTGCACGTGTCGGCGGTGGTATATTTACAAAAGCTGCTGATGTGGGTGCTGACCTAGTTGGCAAAGTTGAAGCGGGCATTCCTGAAGATGATCCGCGTAATCCTGCAACAATTGCAGATAACGTTGGTGACAATGTTGGCGACGTTGCCGGAATGGGAGCTGATCTTTATGAATCATATGCCGGTTCAATTCTTGCCACAGCTGCACTGGGAGCCGCGCTTCCCATTGCTGCAGGAATGGACCAGATGGAAGCCGTTATTGCGCCAATGATCGTATCAGCCATTGGAATATTCCTCTCAATCGCCGGAGTATACCTTGTAAGAACCAAAGAATCAGCTACTCCAAAAGCGCTTCTGCGTGCCCTGCTGCTTGGTACCGGAGGCAGTTCTGCCCTGATACTTGTTGTTCTTGCCATTATGGCTTTTGCCGGAATGATAACCTGGGGAGTGTTCGGATCAGCAGTAGCAGGCCTTCTGGCAGGGGTGATCATCGGTCAGTCAACCGAGTATTATACTTCCGACGCAAATAAACCGACCCAGGGGATCGCAAAACAGGCTCTGCAGGGTCCGGCAACAGTAATAATTGAAGGGATGTCTGTCGGAATGCTGTCAACATGGGTGCCTGTTGTAACTATTGTTACAGGGATCATTGCTGCATTCGGATTTGCAGGCGGTTTTAAAGAGTTCGCCATGGGTGTCTATGGCATTGGCTTTGCAGCTGTTGGAATGCTTTCAACACTTGGAGTAACCCTGGCAACTGATGCTTTCGGTCCGATAGCTGACAACGCAGGAGGTAACGCCGAGATGTCGAACCTTCCGAAAGAAGTAAGGGAAAGAACGGATGCCCTTGACGGCCTTGGAAATACAACCGCTGCAACCGGAAAAGGATTTGCTATCGGCTCAGCTGCCCTCACTGCCCTGGCTCTTATGGCCGCCTATATGGAAGAAGTAAGACTCTGGCTGGGAAGGCTGATTGACAAGGCTCCTGACGGATTTAAACAGATAGGTGATGTGCTCTTCTATAACAGCACATTGCCGGCAGTTCAGGATGGACAGACAGCTGTTAAAATAACAACTGCTACAATAAAGGATTTTGCAAATGCCTATGACCTTTCTTTGTTCAACCCCATTCTGCTTGGCGGAATCTTCATCGGTGCAATGATGGCATTCCTCTTCAGCTCGATGAGCATGAAAGCAGTCGGGCGTGCTGCAGGCAGCATGGTGGAGGAAGTCAGACGCCAGTTCCGTGAAATACCGGGAATAATGGAAGGTACAGGAAAACCGGAATATGCAAAATGCGTGGCAATTTCCACGGCCGGTGCACAAAAGGAAATGCTTGTTCCGTCACTTATGGCTATCGCGGTTCCGCTTATTGTTGGAGTTATTTTTGGCGTACCAGGAGTCATCGGCCTTCTCGCAGGAGGCATGAGTTCAGGTTTCGTTCTTGCAAGCATGCTTAACAATGCCGGCGGGGCATGGGACAATGCCAAGAAATTCATTGAAAGAGGCAACTATGGCGGTAAGAAAAGCGAACCTCACAAAGCATCAGTTGTTGGTGATACGGTCGGTGATCCCTTCAAGGATACATCAGGTCCGGCACTTAACATCCTTATAAAGCTGATGTCAATGGTATCGGTTGTTCTTGCAGGATTGACTGTTGCATTCAGTATACTGGGTTAAAAAATACACGTACCCATCCCCCAACCCCCTTCCCTCCTGAAGCAGGGAAGGGGGCTTTTTTCAAAAATATTATCATGCTACTGCCAATTTTTTCAGACATTCAGGCTGCTCATGAAAGGATAAAACCCTTTATCCACAGAACGCCGGTTATGTCGTCACAGCAACTCAACAGGATATTCGGCTGTGAGATGTTTTTCAAATGCGAAAATTTCCAGAAAGTCGGGGCATTCAAATTCAGGGGAGCAACAAATGCAGTTCTCTCCCTTCCGGAAAGTGATAGAAAAAGAGGAGTTGTAACGCATTCGTCTGGTAATCACGCTGCTGCACTATCGCTTGCAGCAGGCATGAACGGGGTGAAGGCATATATCGTAATGCCTGAAACAGCCCCTGCAGTAAAGAAAAATGCGGTTGCGGGATACGCCGCCGATATCACTTTCTGCAAGCCTACTCTTCAGTCGCGCGAAGAAACAACCAGGGACATTGTGGAGAAAACCGGTGCTGTCCTCGTCCACCCTTATGATAATTTCAATGTGATCTGCGGTCAGGGAACAGCTGCGATTGAGCTTCTTGAAGAGAGAAGCGATCTGGAGATAATTATCGCTCCCATCGGGGGCGGCGGGCTGATGAGCGGCACCTCCACCGCGGCAAAGGCAATAAACAATCGATTAAAGGTTTTCGGAGCTGAGCCGCTCAATGCCAATGACGCTTATGTTTCATTCACCACAGGCAAGCTTACTCCCTCTGTTAATCCTTTAACAGTAGCTGACGGACTGCTTACCTCGCTGAGCGAACTGACTTTTGCCATCATCAGGAAAAATGTTGACCGGATCTTTACCACCAGGGAAGAGACAATAATTGAATGTATGCGGCTTATCTGGGAGAGGATGAAGATCATTGTTGAACCGTCATCAGCCACGACCCTTGCTGTCATAATGGAAAACCCCGGTGAATTCAAAGGCAAGAAAGTGGGTATAATTATTTCGGGAGGTAACGTCGATTTCAGGAAGCTTCCCTTCTAGTTTTATTTGCGGAAGTATGCAACTATAGGGTAATGATCGGAGTACTTTACTTTCAGTGTTTCAAAAAATATGCTCTCCAGTGCATTATCATAAAGAATATAATCTATCCTGTTCGGCGGATAATTGCCTTTGTAGGTAAATCCGGCACCATAACCTGAGCTCACGAATGAATCATTCAATCCCTTTCTTATTTTGCGGTATGAATAGGAAACCGGGGTGTCATTGAAATCCCCTGTCACAATAACAGGGTAAGGTGAAGCATTGATCTGTGCTTTGACAATCTTCGACTGATGTGCCCTGCGGACAAAGCCCTGCTTCAGGCTTCCCGAAATCTTCCTTACTTCATCCAGTGTCTCCTTATCATCAGGGGCGGTTATCTCTTCAATAAATGACCTTTCAATTTTTTGCAGCCTGAAACTCTGCAGATGGTTATTGAAAATCCTGAAAGTATCCTTCTCAATAACAACATCGGTAAAGATCGACAGGCTTGATGAGCGGGGATGAATTATTTCGCCCTTTCTGATGATAGGAAATTTACTGAATGTAACTATCCCGTAATACCTGTTCCTTCCGCTGCCAATCACCTTAATATGTGAATGATAATTGCCGCCGAGCGCAGCTTTTAAAGAGGACTCTTTCTGTGAAGGATTCCCGTTTATAAAAAATTCCTGAAGGCAGAGTATATCGGGCTGTTGTGATTTTATGAACTCCATCACTTTCTTTTCGGAGCTATTGCCATTGGTCTCAAAGTAGTTGAACAGCCTCAGATTATAACTCATGACCTTAAAAGAATCCTCTCCTCTTTTTGCAGGTTTGCTGAGTTTAATATAATTCGTAAGATGGTTGAAGCCCAGAGCAATCACGATCACCGAAATTAACGCCTCAAATCTGAGGAGCATTGCCCAAACAACTGCAAGTGCGATGTTGATCAGCAGAATGTAGGGATAAGCAAGCCCGAAGAAGGCCGGCATGGCAAAATCTTCAGGATTAATAAGATATGCCAGGTACGACAAAAGCAGGGCCAGGGCAAAAATTATGTTAACGGCAAGCAATATCCTATAGAGAATTCTTTTCATCAGTTTTTCTTCTGACTCTCGCTGAACAGAATATCTTTCTCTTCCCTGGTGAGGCTGTCATAGCCGCCCTTGGATATCTTGTCAAGAATACCGTTTATCCTGGACTGGTGATCAGCCTTCCTTTTGTTAAAGTCGTAGTTGGATGCCGGTTTTTTATACGTAACCTTCATCCTTTTACGCGGTTTGAAGATCGTGGCAAAAAAATCGATTATCCTGTTGAATCCCTTTCCGATGTCCCTGCCTCTTTTAAGGTTCAGGGCATAAAGGTAACCCAGCAGGGCCCCCCCGATATGGGCCAGCTTGCCTCCTGAATTGACAGAAAAGTCCATGACGGAAGTGAGTATAAATATTGCCAGCGCCATATACTTGATCTTCACCCTGCCAAGGAGAAATAGATTAATGGAATAATCCGGCACATATGCTGCAACAGCTATCACGACCGCCATTACTGATGCTGATGCCCCTATTGCAACCGATTCGGCAATCAGTCCTGTGAATGCCGGGAATATGTTGAATGACAGAACATAAACAACGGCACCGCTTAATCCGCCAAGAAGATAAACTGCGACAAGTTTTTTCTGATCGAGGTATTCAAGAAAAATTTTACCGAACCAGTAGAGCCACAGCATATTGAAGAGGATATGCCAGATATCCTTGTGAGTAAACATATATGTTATTAGTGTCCATGGCTTCAAAAGAAGGATTCGTAACGAGGCCGGGACAGCAAGCTGGGCAAGGCTGATTTCCGACACAGCAGGATTGTTCAGGAGGAATCCGATTATTGCAGCCAGCGATATAAGGAGGAAAACCCCTATATTAATGTATATCAGTTTTATCAGGCTGTTCCCGCTGCGGAATGTCCTTTTTATGTCGTTCCAGATTCCCATCAGGTCAGTAAAGGGTTGTGGTTGTTTTCTGCCAGTACTTTATCAGGATGTACCCGAACAGCATACCGCCGAGGTGAGCTGCATGGGCAATATTGCTGCCCGGCTGAGTGAATGCGAGATAGAGCTCAATAGCGCCATAACCAAGGACAAAATATTTGGCTTTTACCGGGATCGGCGGAAAAAGAAGCATCAGCTGTGTGTTGGGGAAAAGAACTCCAAAAGCAAGAAGCACCCCGAATATTGCTCCTGAAGCTCCTACGGTAGGTGTATTCAGAAGTATCTGAAGTTCCTGCATCGTCTGATCAGTGAAGATCTTGCCTTCTCCCAGGTAGGCAGCGCCCTCATCAAGTACAAGCTGCAGGTTATCGGGACTGATGGCGTTCATCAGTTTATTGTATTCAAATGCTATTACCGACTCATGAACCAGGGCCGCTCCAAGGCCGCATACCATATAATACAAAAAGAATCTTTTAGGTCCCCAAACCTGTTCAAGCACCTGCCCGAAGATATAGAGCGCGTACATATTGAAGAACAGATGCCAGATACCTCCGTGCATGAACATATGCGTAAGTATCTGGGATGGATTGAAGCTGTCTGATTTAGGGAAATAGAGGCCAAGCACGCTGTTGAGGTCGATGCCGAAAACACTCCTGACTGCATAATAAGCCAGGAGCATCAGAACATTCAGCATTATAACATTCTTAACTACCGGTGGTAATCCGAAAAAGCCTCTGCCGTATCCGTTCATCTGCAGTATTTAATTTCTCATTAAGTAAAAACGCAGGCACAAAACTAATGTTTATCCCGCAAAACGGCAATTTATAATCCGCTACTATTTGAATTTTTTATCGAGCTCCTCAAGGGTAATGATTACAACTATTGATTTGCCCCCCGGGCTATAATTAGGCGACTGACATGCGAACAGTGAATCGAACAGTTCCTCCATCTCGTTCTGCATCAATTGCTTGCCATACGGAATTGCAGAAGCTGACGCCATGGCAGCTGCAAGCTTCTCCCTGGCATTCACCGACGGATCATTCTGTTTACTGCGAAATTCTCCGATGAGCGCTTCAAGCATCTTTACCGGATCGGATGATTCGGTTCCGGAAGGACGTCCCCTGACGGTTATTTTATGTTCTCCCTTGAAGAGAATGCTGAATCCCAGCAAGCTGAGCTCTTTTTCTATCTCTTTCAGAATAAGTATATCAGCAGGATTCAGTTCGGTTGTGACCGGAAAGAGCTCACTCTGGCTTACTGACCGGTTATTGCTGAGAGATTCAAGGTATCTCTCATAAAGTATCTTCTCATGCGCCCTTCTCTGATCAATAAGCATCAGACCCGACTTGACCGGGCATACGATGTACTTATACCTGATCTGGAAAAATTTTCTTCCTGTTCCGGCATTGCTTATATCTGTTTCAGGGAGGTTATCACCTTTTTCAAGAGCCGAGTAGAGCTTTTCCCAGCTGGCCGTGTTTTCCCTTTCAAATCTTTCAATTATCCCAGCCCTGCCTGACTGGCGGTCATCGGTGTCAAACGGATTATAGCCGGGATTGATATTTATAACCGGGGGTGCAGGTATCGGGTCGGCAGGTTTCCTGACAGGTATTTCAATCATTGATTCTCCCTCAAAATCGATCGACGGTACAATATTGAAACGACCCAGGGCTTCGCGGACGGAGGCCATGAGGATCTGCCAGATTGATCTTTCATCCTCAAATTTTATCTCGGTTTTGGTAGGGTGAATGTTGATATCAATGGTTGCCGGATCTGTCTCCAGGTAAATGAAGTAAGTCGGAATTGCTTCTGCAGGAAGGATATTCTGATATGCCTCTGCAACAGCCTTATGGAAATAAGGATGTTTCATAAAGCGCCGGTTAACGAAAAAGAACTGTTCGCCGTAAGTGCGTCTTGCGCTTTCCGGCTTTCCGACAAAGCCTCTAACCGACACAAGGTTTGTATCTGTCTCCAGCGTTATAAGGTCCTGGTTTATCTGCTTCCCGAAAACGCCAGTGATGCGCTGCCTGAAATTCCCCTGGGGAAGATTATAGATTTCAGAATCGTTATGGCTGAGTGTGAACCTGATTTCGGGGTGAGACAGAACAACTTTCTGAAATTCATTTATAATATGACGGAATTCAGTCATATCGGATTTCAGGAATTTCCTCCTTGCCGGAATGTTGTAAAACAGGTTCTTTATCGAAAAGCCAGATCCCTCGGGGCAGCTGCACGGCTCCTGAACCTCAACCTTTGAACCGCTGATTACGACAAGCGTGCCTGTTTCAGTGCCTTTCTTTCTTGTCTTCAGTTCAACCATTGATACTGCCGCGACTGAAGCCAGCGCTTCGCCCCTGAATCCCTTGGTACTGATTGCAAAAAGGTCGCTGGCAGAGGAGATCTTCGATGTTGCATGCCGTTCAAAAGATAATCTCGCATCGGTTTCCGACATCCCCGAGCCATCGTCAGTAACCTGGATAAGCGTTTTCCCTGAATCCCTGATTACTACGTTTATTTTCCCGGCGCCTGCATCAACTGAATTCTCCATCAGCTCCTTTACTACCGAAGCAGGCCGCTGAATGACTTCACCAGCAGCGATCTGATTGGCAACAGAATCAGGTAAAAGCTTTATCAGATCAGGCATTTAATCCCGGATTATTATTCAAGTTCCAAAGATATTAAATAATTGGCGCATGAGCTTCCCGGAACAATTCATGGCATTTACGGCCCTGTTTTTAAACTGATGACTATCTTTGAGAAAAATTCATCTGAGATGAAAAAGCTCTTTTCCCTTTCCCTGGTCATTTTCCTTTTAGCACCCTGGGGCTGCAGAAACAAATCGGGTTCCAATGATATAAGGGTAATGACGTTTAACTTAAGATATGATAATCCCGCCGACAGCATCAATGCCTGGCCTTACAGGGCTGATCTGGTTTGCCGTTTCATAAAGGAAGAAAAACCTGATCTTCTCGGCATGCAGGAGGTTCTGCTCGGCCAGTATGAGGTACTTGATTCTGCCCTTTCCGAATATGAATCTGCAGGAGTCGGAAGAAGCGACGGGGCAAAGGGAGGCGAGATGAATCCGGTTTTTTTCAGGAAAGATAGGTATGATATGGTCCGCACCAAAACATTCTGGCTGTCGGAGACACCCGAAGTCGCTGGTTCACAGGCCTGGGGCGCTAACCTTCCGCGTATCGTCACGTGGGCTGAGCTTGTTGACAAGGAGAGCCATGAACACTTTTTCTATTTCAATACCCATTTCGCACATGATTCAGATTCCGCAAGGATCATGAGCTCCATCCTGTTATTGAATAAAGTGGATTCCATCGCTTCAGGGTTTCCGTTTATTATCACGGGTGATTTTAATATGCTGCCTACCAGCAAAGGCTACCAGATACTTACAGGTCCTGCTGAAAGTGTTCCGCTGCTAAAGGATTCATATGAGATTTCTGAAAAAAGGCCTTACGGCCCGGGGTTTACATTTAACGGATTCAGCGATAAGGAGGGTTCAGGAAGAATAGATTATATTTTTGTAAAGGATGGAATGAAAATTCTTGATCACAGGACGTTCATTAAAAAAGAACGGGGAATTTTCATTTCCGACCACTGGCCGGTTGAGGCAGTTGTTTGTATCAAGTGATACAATGGCTATACACTGTAATTTTCTAAAAGATTGTTAATGACTGCCAACTTGTATTTATTGAAGATTCTCTATAAAATCACCAATATCCAGATTATTTCTGGCAACATCAGTAATAAGCCAGCCTGAATTAAGCTCGGTGCGGTTAAAATCCCTGATTTTTAAATACCATCCCGGTATATCGATAACGTGGTATACCACCTCTTCAACATATTCAAATTTTAACTCTCCTCCTCTGATCAGGGAGAAGAACAGGGTAAGGTTGTCGGGCTTAAAATCCTGGTGTGCATAATCAGCCAGGTGATCAGTATCTTCCAGTGCCCTTTTAAGGTTCATGAAATCGGTCTCGTTGCTTGAAGGCGGTATGAAGCGAACCATTGATGTGTCGGTTTTGAGAACATCGAGCAGATTACCTTTAGCCGAATGGATAACCCATTTCACCATATCTTCTCCGACAGTTTCCTGTACCATGAACACACTTATTTTTTGAGGCTGTCCCCTGTATGTTACCCTCGACCTTGCTTCTGCGATGATACCCGGTGAATATTTAAAAAGAGTGTAATTGGCTGATGTCACATCAGAGATGAAGGATTCCTTCAGCTTCACGTAGTCAGCAGAATACTCATTCCCCTGTTTCACTATCCTGGGATCCTTAAGATCGAACAGCATTGATATCATCCTTTCACGCGGCATTTTTGCACGGAATGAAGAATCAGCGGGATTCCCGTTAAAATCGGTTTTAAGGTTGAACCTGTCGGCAAATTCATTAAACTGCTTGATCCGTGCGGTGAATATCTCCTCGCGCTCCTTCTGCGGATCGGATAGGATCTGGGAAAAGAGAGGATTGCTGATAATAAATGCCAGAGTAACCGGAATAAAAAGCCGGACTGTTTTTAACCTTGGTAAAAGGGATGTCATCAGGAGATAGCTGTTTTTGTTTCAGTGGCTTTGATATCGCCAAGGAAAATCTTCCATCTTTTTTCCTGGAAGAAAGTATCTTCAACAATATCGATTATGATCTCCACCTCCTTCTTGGTGATATCGGTATAGATGATATCGTCGTTGCTGAAGCCGGTAAATTCCTGTATGATGGTAGCCGTTGAATAGTACTTTCCGTCAGGTCCCTTTGTGAATTCCCTGATATAAGCGATATCGTAGAATTTAATTACGACCCTCGTATATGGCAGCGATTTCAGCCTGGCAAGGTATTTTTCCATAGGCCTGTTCACTTTCTGAACAGAACCGTCAGGAAGAGCAGTGGATATTTCCATTTCTGCGCCTTTATAAAAGAGCTTTAATGCCTCTTTTTCCGCCATATTTCTCTTTTCCACAGGTTCGTCCTTGCTTCCGAGGGTAACAATATATTGCTGAAACTCCTCAACTTTCTGCTTGGTTTGTTCCTTGAACAGTTCGATATCGGCCGTGCTGAGGTTGATTTCGTCGGTAATCTTTGCCTGTTTGGTGGTTACAGCAGTTTTGGTCTCCTGCGCTGTAACACAGATACTTACAAATAACACTAATACTGCTGATAGGAATCTTTTAAACATAAATTATCGTTTGTTAACCTGCTATACTACAATTTGTATGCTAAACTTATTCTTAAACCGAAATTTTTGATTTTTGTAGCCTGATGCTCGTGTTCAACTCCGAAGATATCCATATACTTTTTGTTCTCACCGGCGATATCAGTTATTCCTATAACGGCCTCGGGCCCAAATGTTATTGATGAATAGTATCCCAAAGGTATATTAATTCCGGCAGAAGCGTACAGTGCAAGGTTAAAACCCTTTATCTTCACTTTATCTGTAATGTCAATATTTTCCCTCCTGTAGAATCCAAGTTCTTCAATGTCAAGCACCTGCAACACAGTTGGATTATCAGGGTAATATCCTGTATAGATATAATATCCGGTACAGCTGTATTGTGCTTTCTGAGGAATTGAGATTTTCGCCCCGCCTTCCGCGAAGAATCCTAATTTGCCGGGTTTGCCGCTTGTATAATTTATAAGAAGAGGCAGGGTTATATAGTTTATGTTAATAAGTGAATCATAATCAGCAGAAATCCTTTTATAAAACTCATCGGAATTTAAATCAGCCGCCTTTGTTTTGCTCCCAAATTTTCCTGCAAGATTGTATTTTGCAGAATAAGTGTTGAATTCCAATCCGCTCCGTACAGCAATATTATCATTTAAATAATAGCTGATCCCGACAGCAGTGATGAATCCTGAAAGCGGCTTAATGTTCCACGAAACTGAATCTTTTGGTATTGTCAGCGACTGGATATTCCTGTTGGTGATGCTTGTCATGCCGAAAGATCCTATCAGGGAAAGGCTCAGACCCTTTCTGGTAACCGGTTTGATGACTATCTGCGGCAGCGCGACCGGACCTGTTTCTGCAGCAGCCTGGTAATAATCAGCTGCTGATATGTCAATACTGTTTATCCTGAAATCGGAAAACGTTTTTTCAGCTGATGTGAAGGTGAACTTGAAAATAAGCGGGAATGAGTTTCTGAATACATCTCTTCCCCTGAAGTTCCCGGAGAAGAATTTGTTTGCATTGGTATAGGTATAGAAGCTTCCGTCTTCGGCTTTCATCACCTGGCCGAATTTTGCGGAATCACTGTTTATTGAAAGGTTTTTAATCCCCCCGGGATAACCTGCAATATAACCGGCCAGGTAATCCGGAACTGTCATGAGGCTCGTTTCAGGTTCGGGTGCAATATCGTTGTAAACCCTTATATCACCGGAAGTGAACAGTTTAATGAAGCTCTCTTTATAAAATTCCTTATCCTCGGCCGGTTCCTGGGGATCGCCCAGCAGCGAAAGAAAGTTTGTATAGTCCTGGAGAACTGCTTTTATTGCGCTCTGGATCTTCGCCATATCTTCCTCATTGAACTCTTCTGCATTGACTTCCCTGAGGGCCTGGGCATAATTAATTACAACACTGGATGCTGCATTCCTGATGCCGACTATTTTAAAGTTCCCCGGTGATTTATTTTCCATGCCGAAGGCAACCCTGAAGGTGAGGTCTTCCACATTCTGGTTCACGGTCTGGTTCAGGTAGTTTCCGTTAATCGTTTTTTTAGTCAGGATGTCAATGGAATAAATATTGTTTTCATGCGACATTATATCGCTCACCCTGGCATTATTAAGATCGAGGCTTACCGTTATTCCGTCGGGGTACCAGAGGATGATGCTGTTGGTATATGTCTCAGCTTCATAAAACTCGCTCAGCTTATGAGCAGGATCGAGGTCGTTGAAGATAAGCACCTGCCGGTTAACGAAGAGTTCAAGGAATCCTTCGGCGCCGCTTCGGGCTTTTTCGATATCGCTTACCACGAATTCGCCCATCTGGTTTATAAGAGCCTCATAATTCTCGAGTACCTGAACAGCATTGGTGTAAATTATTGATTTCTCCTTATCGGAAAAGACAACCTGGGCTTTTAATGACGGAGCCAGGAATAACAGAATGAACAGGATGTATATTCTTGATTTCTTCATTTAATATAGATTATTCCAAAATAACTTTTCTTGTCGTCAGAATCCCGTTTAACTCAAGTGAAATCAAATAAAAACCCTTTTCCAGTCCCATCAGGTTCAGTTCCGTCGAAAAGCTGACCGAACTCTTTTCAAACATAAAGTTATACAATTCTTTTCCATCCTGATTATAAATTTTTATCAGCAGATCACCGGAAAGTTCACTTTCAAGCTCAATCCTTATAAGACCTGGTGTCGGATTAGGATATATCCGCAGGTTTTCGAACGGATCAGTATCATCACTGACAATGTATTCCTGAGGAATATAGAACTCGGTCATCTCTGATTTGGCGGTCGGTATTGTCTTCTCATCACTCATGGTATAGCAATTGTTCTGATTTCCCGCGGCCACTTTGTAAGTCCCCAGTGTCTTGTTCGCCACGTAGATATATTTTGTAGCACCCGTTATCAGTTCCCCGTTCCGGTACCACTGGTAACGGTCTGCTGTCTTGGTTTCCGCTGCCATGTACCATACAACCGGTCCCTTTACATATACTTTAGGCTTATCAGGAGCATCCGGCACTGTAATGGTCACCGGATCCGACTCTGCCGGGCAATCCCCAAGCTCTGCCTTTACCTTGTATATTCCCTTCCCGTAAAACTCAATATAAGTAAGAGTATCACTGTACTGGAGTTCTCCGTCCCTGATCCAGATGTACCGGTAACCCGATGCCGGATTGCTTACGCTGAGTCTTATCGGGGTCAGTCCCGGGCATGCTCCCGCAGTATAGTTCGTTGCTATAATACCTGGTTTGGCCGGTGATGTCTTTACCGCAACATTTATCGAAGGGGTTTCTGCTCTGCATCCTGATGCATTTGATACCGCCAGCCTGTAGCTTCCCGATGTGGTGGCCGTAAAGCTGTTCGTTTCAGCCCCGGTGATCTCCCCGTACTCATCCTTCCATTTGTACGTATAGCCTGTTGTCGGGGGGACGCTTAAGGTTACCGATCCTCCCTGGCAGAAGGCTGCAGGGCCACCCAGGCTTATATTGCCCGGGGTCGGTTCAGGGCTGACTGTAACCTTTACTGAATCTGTTGAATTTGCAGAACATCCGTTTGAATTGGTAACAGTGAGGTTATACCTGCCGCTGCTCTTCGCTATGTATTTGTTTGAATTTGTTCCTACAGCGCCGCCATTAAGCTTCCACTGGTATGTGTAATTAAGTGTATTTGTTACACTTAATTCCACCGAGTCGCCCTGGCAGAATTCGACCGGTCCTGATGCAGAGATATATGGGGATACAGTAGCAGGATATACAGTAATTGATGTTGTTGTGGATGTTGAAATGCAATTTGCCAGGGGGTTGGTAATTTTTACTGAATACGACCCTGAGTTTGCCTTAATCCTGTAAGTGCTGGCATGTCCGTCACTAAGATCATTAAAGTCGAGTTTCCACTGGTAGTTGTACAGTGAATTGTACTCAGCTGATAATACTACGCTGTCGCCTTCGCAGAATGATGTATTGCCGTTGACAGAGACTGCAGCATTAGGGTATGTTGCTATCACCAGGGGTTTTGTAAGGCTGTCTGCACAGCCGTTTGTGGCACTTGTCTTCAGTTTGATATTATAAGTTCCCTTATTTGGATAATAATGAGTTACAGGATTTTGTATTGTTGATGTCTGTCCATCTCCGAAGCTCCAGTACCATCCCGAGATTGTTGTTCCGTTTGCATTTGAATAATTGGTAATCTGGGCTGTCAGCCCTTCACAGACATTCGGAGCTGTGAAAGCTGTTAATGGTCGGGGGTTTACAATTACATTTTGCTCAAGAAAATCTTTATCGCCGGCAGTACTGGTAATAACAAGCTTGACCAGGTAAGTACCGCTTGCTGAATAAGTATGGACAGGATTTTGCGAAACAGATGTCGTACCGTCTTTAAAATCCCATTTCCATGAAGCGATACCATCGGTAACCACTGACTGGTCGGTAAAGTGAGTTGCTGATCCCTGGCACACGACATCATAACTAAAGAATGTCTGGGTGTTTTTAACAACAAATGAATCGATGGCAGACCATTCACCTCCCTGATATCCCTGGTCGATAGCCTGGACCTGCCATTCCCAGGTTCCAACAGGCCAGTGACTGAGATCATAATATTTATTAAGTTGAATGTTCCCCATTGAAACCAACCTTCTGAATCCAGTGGAATCTGAATGAGGGGCGGAATACCAAATGGTATCATGAACAGGTCTGAAGCGTAGATTATAACTCATTGCCATCTGAGGGGTTTCATCATTTAAAACCGAAGACCAGGATAATCTGACGTTATGAGGCGTAACCTCACTTTCTGGCATTAAGGGAGAAACAGGTTTTTTGTTCGGCGAAATTGAAGTTGCCGCCATAACTGAATTGTTCCTGTAAATCCTTGTATAAGCATTATCATTCGCATCAAAACCAGTCAGAAGGAAGTCCAGGTCACCATCATTATCATAATCAGCCCATTCTGCTGAACCGGATCCAAGGTTTATTAATGAGAAATCTTTCATTTCGGTAAATCCTATTTCTCCATCATTCCTGTAAATACCAGAATAATTACTGTCAGAAAATATGTTCCCGCTTATCAACAGATCAGGATCACCATCGTTATCATAATCACCCCATGATGATGAACTGTTGTAGACTCCGGTCAGCTTTAAATCTGTCCGTTCTGTAAATGTTCCATCATCATTGTTCATATAAATCTTTGTCACTGGTTGTTTATCTGAATAGACTGATGAAGTGGCACCACACAGGAATATGTCAAGGTCGTTGTCATTGTCGTAATCTATCCATTCGACTGAGCTTTCATAAACACCGGTAAGAGAAATACCTTGCACCTCGGCGAAAGTGTTGTCACCATTATTATGATAAACCTTTGAAACCGGGTTATAATCATTATATGGGCCGGTAGCACCTGTCAATAATATATCCAGGTTTCCGTCATTGTCATAATCACCCCAGGCAGCCGCACTACTATAAACATTAGTCAGGGTAATCCAGGATTGTTCACTAAAATTTCCGTTACCATAATTTCTATAGATCCGGGAGACAGGATCCCTGCTTTCAGTTTCTGAAGTTGCACCTGTTATTAAAATATCCAGATACCCGTTATTATCATAATCACCCCAGACAACAGAACTATAGAGCACTTGAGGGAAAATAATCTGTGTTTGCTCTGTAAATATATCACCACTGTCATTCCTGAATAATTTAGTAACCGGATTTGGATCTGCATGGCCAGTTATAATTATGTCAAGGTCATTGTCATTGTCAAAATCGGCCAATGAATTTGATCCTGAATGTACAAGTGGTGATTCAAATAATGTTAGCCTGGTGAAAGTGTTATCTCCATTGTTAGTAAACAATCCGGCAGAACTAACTGGAACCAATCCGGCGATTTCAACAACAAATCCGCCTGTAAGAAGTATATCAAGATCACCATCATTATCGTAATCACCCCATTTAACAGAACTTGCTCCTGCGTCAGTAAGTCCTGTAATCTGCTGCTCTGTAAATGTGGCCGTACTGAAGGTGCCAACGTTTGTTGTTGATGAAACGCCGGCATAAATTTCTGAGCCCGTACCTCCCTGCAACTCTATTACATGAATCCTGTAGTTTTTTGAAGAATTAAGCCCTGAAAGAAGAACACTATCCGATTCACCTTTATATATACAATACCAACCAGTTGTTCCAACAGGTGATCCCTCAGCAAAAACAGAGTTCCCGTAATAGGTAGTGAAATTAGATGGAGATGCTGTTCCGGTTGTCCCTTCGCTCGCAAAAACGATACAACGGGTACCGTTCCCCCGTTTCCATTTAAACAGAATTGAAGTGTTCGACTTATTAATACCAACCAAATATGATGGCTGTTGTGGAGTTATTTTAAACTGTATTTCATTTGAAAAGGCTCCACCTTTGAAAGAGTTATCAATTGCCTGTACACTGGCATAATAGAGAGTGTCCCAACAATAGTTGAAAAGGAATGAGGTGTCAAGTTGAGCATTACCCATTTCGGGTATTTTTCTGAATCCATCTGAGTCAGATTGAGGGGAAAGAAAATTAATACCACCGCTTACTCTTCCGATTCTTATACTATATGATATTGATCCTGGAGATGTTTCATCAGTTTCAACCCTGTTCCATTTAAACATAATAGTTGAATTAGCTTCAACACTATAAGTCAGATTTGAAGGAGCAGCAGGAATACTATTTATTTTGATTACATTGTTTTTATATAGTTTCGTAACCTCGCTACCCGAACCATCAGTTCCGCTGATTAAAATATCCAGATCAGAATCATTGTCAAAATCAGCCCATGATACCGAACCATTATAAACCCCTGTGATATATATGCCTGTTTGTTCCGAAAAACCGTTACTTCCAAAATTTTCATATATTCTGGATATTAATGTTTCATTATTAGTCTTGCCTGCAATTAGAATATCAAGATCTCCGTCGTTATCAAAGTCACCCCATGATGCTGACCCGAGATAGACACCTGCCAGGACGATATCTGATTGTTTTAAAAAGACCCCATTCCCATTGTTACGATAAACAATTGCAACTCTGTTATTCGAGGCTTCAACTCCCGTCATAAGAATATCGAGAAAACCATCATTGTCATAATCACCCCAGGCAACTGAGCCCGATTCCAGTCCAATTAATTCTAAATGAGACTGTTCTACAAAGAAATTGTTGCCATCATTCCTGTACAACTTAGTAATCTTGTTGCTGTTGTCATCCCGGCCTAGCAGAATCAGGTCCAGATCATTATCATTATCGTAATCACCCCATGCTACCGCACTTCTTTCAACACCATGCAATGTTATTCCCGTTTGCTCACTGAATGTTTTATTACCGTTATTTTTATAGATCCCGGCATACTTCAGAGTTCCAGCTCCTGTAAGAACAAAATCCAGTAAGCCATCGTTATTATAATCACCCCATGCAAGGTCAGTTATTGATAAACCCGGAAGGCCAATATTCTGGTCGGTAAAGGTTTTATCGCCATTATTGGTAAATATATCACTAGAGGTTTCATGTAAAAGATCTCCTGACATTAAAATATCAAGATCATTATCATTATCATAATCACCCCAGGAAGCAGAAACCATAATAGGATATGAACTAGGATAAAAAAGTTCATTAAAGTCAGTAAATAAGGTCCCATTGTATGCTATTGCCGGAAAATTTCTTGAAAAAAACAAATCGAGATCACTATCATTATCATAGTCACCCCACAATATTGAAGACCTGTATCCACCGGGGAAATTTATGCCGGTATTTTCTGTGAATACAGTATTGATTACTGAAGGATTCTGACTTACATTTATCGAGAGATACTTCTCACTACCAGGAGTACCATTATATTCACAAACATGTACGGAATAGTTAACATCTGGGACTAATCCGCTGATTGCAGCAGAGTTTGATGTACCATTATAAATACATTTCCATCCTCCCGGAGTAAGACTATTTACATTGTAGGTTGTATCATTTACAGGATCAGCATTCCCTTCACCATCTGCTTTAATAAATACTACCCTGTTAGTCCCTCCACCTACAGACCAAGATACCACAGCCTGATTCGCCGTAATTCCTGAGAATGACAGCAGGGAAGACTGAACTACAGGTGTATAGACAGGAACTGTAAAGCTGTTTTCATCAGAAAAACCGCTGCCTGCTAATCCGGCATCTACAGCCTGAACAGACCAGTAATATGTTTTTAATGGCGGCAGGTTTTTTACAATGTAACCTGAAGAACTCCATTGTATATTTCCAATCCGGGCTACCAATCTCCTTCCATTGAAGGCATGACTTTGCCTGAAAGCGTGAGGTGGAAATTTATAGTCTGTATGAGCTGATTCATAAATATAAAGATTGTAGGTCAGACCATTCTGCGGCGTCTGGCTGTCAGTGGTTTTACTCCATATAAGTGAGATAATACCATTACTATTTACAGTTGATAAATCAGAAGGTGTAAAAGGTTTTGTGTTTATAATAGTACAATTATTTCTATATATCCTGGTAAACCTGTTGGGACTTGAATAACCTGAAAATAATATGTCCAGATCGCCATCATTATCATAATCTCCCCAGGCTGCACAACCTGAAGAAACTGATATGGGCAATGTTGCACCGATGTCAGTAAAAAGACCACTATCGTTACCATAAATACTGGTGATTGAACCCGAGCCCGGGGAACCTGCAAGCAGGATATCCAGGTCACCGTCATTATCATAATCTCCCCAGGCAACAGAGCTTCCCGATACTCCGGGAATACTGGCATTAATATCTGTGAAAATCCCGTTATTGTTGTTGTATATTCTGGAAATACTACCCAGACCAGAACCAAGCCAGCCTGTAAGTAGCAAATCCGGATCAGCATCACTATCATAGTCGCCCCAGGCTACACTGCCATTGGTTACTCCGGGGAATGCAGTATTTATATTCTCGACAAATGTTTTATCACCATTGTTTGTGTAGAGCTTCGTAATAATGTTGGCGGAGTTATCTGTTCCTGTCAGTATCAGGTCAATATAACTGTCGTTATTATAATCTCCCCACGCTATTGATCCGTTTTGAACTCCTGGTAGGGAAACATTTAAATCTTCAGAAAAAGTGCCGTTGCCATTATTGCTGAATATTTTAGAAATGTAATTTGTGCTCGAGCTTCCAGTTACAATAACATCCAGATCCCCGTCATTATCATAATCTCCCCATGCAGAAGAGCATTTGAAACCTACCCCGGTTATCGGAGCATTTATGTCAGTGAATGAGCCGCTATCATTCCGGTAAATTTTTGTTATTTTTTGGGAGCTTTCATTATATCCGCAAAGAAGAAGATCAATATCTCCATCATTATCATAATCACCCCATGAAGTCGAACTGTACTGAACCCCGGCGAGTTTTATCTGATATTGCGGAGTGAAAATTCCAGAACCATAATTCCTGAAAATGCGTGATATTTTACGATTCGAGGAATCTCCACACACAATAAAATCCAGATCTCCGTCATTATCATAATCACCCCACGACAGCGAACCATCCCTGATACCGGTCAGGGATATCCCCGAATCAGTGAAAGGTTGTGAATAGAGCCCGGCAGATATTATTAGAAGAAACCATAGAGTAACCTGTATTTTAAGAAGAATCCTTTTCATCTCAATCAGGTTTTAGTAATAACCTGAAAAAGATACTTAAGTTTTTTGTTAAAAACAAGTTGAACTTAACTTATTTGACTAATGCAGAGAAAGTTGGGACGAAGAAGAAGGAGGGGGAGATGGGGAGAGGGGGAGAATTCAAGATTCAAAATTCAAGATTCAAGATTCAAAGGGAACCAGCAACAAGCAACAAGGAACCAGCAACAAGCAACAAGCAACAAGGAACCAGGAACCAGCAAACAGCAACCAGCAACAAGGAACTTTATTCAACTATTACTTTCCTTGTCGCCAGGTATTTGCCGGTCTGCAGTTTAATAAAATAAACACCTTCCGCCCTGTCACTCAGGTCAATCTCAACGGAGAAGTATTCCGTTGCCTTTTCAAACTTGTTGCTGTAAACCTCCCTCCCCTCAATTGTAACAATTGTTACATTCAGGTCATCGAATACCTGGTTCTCCATATCAACAGTGACCTTCCCTGATGTCGGATTGGGATAGATATTCATCGACTCAAAAGGATCAATATCCTCAATCCCCGTATGGAACCCTGTTGGAATGCTTATGGAATCGCTGCTGGTGTAACATACATTGTTATCGGAAATGCTTAAATAATAAACTCCATATTTCCTGTTCGCCACATAAACATTACTGGCAGCTCCGTCGATAAGCTCGTAATTGCAATACCACCTGTAATATTTTGCAGTATCGTTGCTGCTGGCAAGATACCAGACTTTAGGACCCCTGGCATATATATCCGGTTTTTGGAGAGCATCTGCAATTGTTATGCTCTTCTGTGTTGAATCGATACATCCGTCAGATGTTTCAGCCACGAGCTTCATTATGTAATTGCCTGAATTCAGGTAATTATGTGATCCCGGATTCTTTACAGTGGACTCCCGTTCATCGCCGAAATCCCAGTGCCAACTGTCAATTGTAAAACCGGTGGTGACCGTAAGATTGTTGATTACGGTTTCAACTCCTTCACACAATCCGTCGATTGAAAAATCGATAAGGGGAACATGATAAACATAAATGTCCTTGATCAGGGTATCAGAATCAAATGCTGTTGATACTGCAAGTCGTACAGTATGTACTCCTGCGGAGCTGTAAAGGTGAACAGGCTCCTCATCTGCTGATACGACTCCGTCCCCGAAATCCCATGAATATACAGTTATCGGATCCCTGAATGATGTTGACCGGTTATTGAACTCCGTGCCCTGTTTCATACATACCGTATCGGCATCAAAGAAAGCCTGGACATTCTTTGCATTGATCGGCGGGCCGATGGCCCAGACGCCTCCCTGGTAACCCTGGTCAACAGCCTGCACCTTCCAGCGGTATTTACCCGGGATCAGGTTCCTGATCAGGAAGGTCGTATCAGTCTGGGTATTGCCCATTGAAACGATCCGGCGATAACCTGTGATGGTATCAGACTGAGCAGCCATTGCCATAAGGCCCCCGGCTTCAGGCTGAATATTTATGTTGTAAGTCATCGCTCCTGATGGTGTTTCATCCGATCTGACAGGCGACCAGGAGAGTCTTATTCCTTCAGGCAGTCGTACTGCGGTGAGGTTTCCCGGATCAACGGCCTTCCTGTTGGCCTGGTAGTCTCCGGCTTTCATAACAGCATTGTTGCGGTAGATCTTGGTTACAATGGTCGATCCGGCGCTCTGCCCTGTCATCAGTATATCAATGTCCCCGTCGTTGTCATAATCACCCCATGCAACCGAGCTGTAGCCGACGCCGGTAAATGAGATGTCGGTAACTTCGGCAAACGCACTATTTCCGTTATTCCTGTAAATCTTTGTTGCAAAACCGCCGTTAATAAGCCTGCCTGACAGCAGTATATCAAGATCTCCGTCACTGTCAAAATCGCCCCATGCAGCTGAACTGTTTGCAACACCTTCAAGCCTGATCCCTGACTGATGAGTGAACGTACTGTCGCCATTATTTCTGTAAATCCTCGACAGATAAACAATTGTTCCCTCATTGTTATAGCCTGTAAGGAGTATATCCGGGTCGCCGTCATTATCGTAATCGCCCCATGCGGCTGAGCTGTTCATAACACCTGGCAGGACGGCTTTGCTCAGCCGTGTAAATGTACTGTCGCCGTTATTCGCATATACAAGCGAAACCGAGTTCTGCGATCCGTAAAGGTTATTTCCTGTAAGAAGGATGTCCTGGTCTCCGTCACCATCATAATCACTCCATGCTGCAGATCCCCTTGAAACATGTTCAAGGTCTATTTCATACTGTTCAGTGAAAGTATTGTCGCAGTTGTTCCTGAATACTTTTGATATCAGGTTTGATCCGGCACCCTGGCCTGTAAGAAGAATATCGAGCCAACCGTCGTTATTGAGATCACTCCATCCTGCTGAGGAATAACTTGTTCCTATCAGACTTATTCCGATCTGCTCTGTAAAGGAATTGTTGCCATTGTTGCGGTATATTTTGGTAACGGGGAATGAACCGGCAGTCAGTCCGGTAAGCAGTATATCCAGATCGTTGTCATTATCATAATCGCCGAATGCCACAGAGCCATTCTGAACTCCGAAGAGGTTGATACCTGTCTGCTCTGTAAATGAATTATTGCCGTTGTTGCGATATAACTTTGAAATTGCGGTTGACCCTGACTCCAGGTAATTATTCCCGGTCAGCAGTATATCGAGATCGCCGTCATTATCGTAATCGCCCCATGAAACC
>Ga0209287_10000364_pt1 | contig 28391 bp, 28 predicted proteins | sample PPLLak3cmMay2015_2_FD_187255 | JGI IMG/M metagenome (GOLD analysis project Ga0209287, IMG submission 187255) | Freshwater sediment microbial communities from Prairie Pothole Lake near Jamestown, North Dakota, USA - PPLs Lake P8 Core (1) Depth... | ecosystem: Environmental > Aquatic > Freshwater... | reverse complement strand
ATGATACTTTTAAAATGATGTTATATGTTAGATGATAAATTTTCAATGAGGCGATTTATTTAATCGCCCTATTAATACCCTCATATTATATTAACATTTCTTTGGATTAAAGATTTTCCGCAAAACTATACCAATAATATTTTGCTTATATTTTTTCCCATCAAACTTTGTAAATTTAAACAACACTTAGAAATAGTTTGAGAATATGGAATCAATAAAAGAAATTTTTAGAATTGGCGATGGTCCGTCCAGCAGCCACACAATGGGACCAAAAAAAGCAGCGGAAATATTTAAATCAAAACATCTAAATGCTGAATCTTTTAACGTAACTTTATTTGGAAGTTTAGCTGCAACCGGCAGAGGACATCTTACAGATGTTGCGCTTACTCAAGCACTTCACCCGCAAAAATTAAATATTGTTTGGAAACCGGAAACCTTTCTCACTAAGCATCCTAACTCTTTAAAGTTGGAAGCGTTTGATGGCAATAAAAATCTTTTGGGTGATTGGACGGTTTACAGTGTTGGCGGAGGAAAGATTACTGATTTTGAATCGGATGAAAATGAAAACAAAGTTTACGATTTGACAACGATGAAAGATTTAATTGGCTGGTCAAAAAAAACAGGAAGATCGTTTTGGGAGTATGTTGAATTAACAGAAGGAATCGAAATTTATAATTACCTAAAAGAAGCCTGGATAGTAATGAAAGATTCCATTAAAAGAGGAATTGAAAATGAAGGCATTTTGCCCGGTGGATTAGGTTTAGCACGTAAAGCATCATCTTATTTTGTTAAAGCTAAAAATTTTAGCGGATCGCTAAAAGAAAAAACATTAATATTTTCTTATGCACTTGCAGTTACAGAAGAAAATGCTTCAGGAGGAAAAATTGTTACTGCCCCAACCTGCGGATCAAGCGGTGTTGTGCCTGCTGTTCTAAAATATCTGCAGGATAGTTTTAATTTTTCTGATGAAAAGATTTTGCGAGCACTAGCAACTGCCGGTTTAGTAGGAAACATCGTAAAAGAAAACGCATCAATTTCAGGAGCAAAAGTTGGATGCCAGGGAGAAATAGGAACAGCGTGCGCCATGGCATCTGCGGCTGCCACTCAATTACTTGGAGGAACACCCTATCAAATCGAATATGCTGCTGAGATGGGAATCGAACATCACCTTGGTTTAACTTGTGATCCAATAAATGGATTGGTGCAGGTTCCGTGTATTGAACGAAATGCCTTTGCAGCAGAGCGTGCGCTAAATACGTCTACCTTTGCATTATTATCAGATGGGCGTCATTTGGTGTCATTTGATAAGATTGTGAAAACAATGAATCAAACAGGACACGACCTGCCAAGCATCTATAAAGAAACCTCTGAAGGAGGAATGGCATTACTTGATTTTTAGTGCTTTGGATTATTCTTAAAAAACTCCCAGATTAAATCTGTTGCAGAGACATTTTTAAGCGGGTTATCTGCAAACTTTCTTATCTTTTCTCCGCCCGGCCATGAATGTCCGCCACTTAACATTTTGTACAGTACAATTTCGGTTCCATTATTATTCTTGTAATTGGTTTTATGAAAAAAAGAACTCTCTGATTTACTCATAAAGAAACCGTCATATTTTTTTACCCAAAGATTTACAGTAATTTCAACAGGAAGATATTCAACCTCAACAATTGATTCTTCGCCAACACCTCCATTATATGGTACATGCAAATCATCAATACTATTAAAGATGATTAAAGAAACTTCACTTTTAGGATTACATGAAGTTGTATCAAACATTGCACCAGCAACTGGTGCCACAGCAGCAAAATGTTCTGATAACTCGCAGGCAATTAAATAGCACATCATTCCGCCATTCGATAATCCGGCGGCATAAATTCTCTTCTCATCTACAGAATACTTAGATTTTATCTCTGCTAAGACAGCTTTTGTAAAGTCAACATCGTTAATATTTTTTTTGTCGGCATATCCGCAACAATTCCAGGTATTCCATGTTAAAAGTTTTTTATCAAACGAGCCTGTGCCATAAGGATAAACAACAATAAATCCCTCTTCATCGGCTTTTTTAGAAAAACCAGTTTGTTTTTCTGTTAAGTCTGGGTTTCCTAATCCGCCATGAAAAACAAAAACTACCGGATATTTTTTTTGAAAATCATATCGAAGCGGAAGGTGTGTTTTATAAAATCTATTTCGTCCATAAATCATTAATGTATCTTCAATGTCCATCGCTTGTGCAAAAATTGAAAACGTTGTAAAAAGAATAATTATGTAAATAAGAGCTTTCAAGAGTGTTTTCTCCAATAGTAATTAAGAACTGATGTTATAAGTCTTTCAAAACCTGTGCAAGTAAAAAACTGCTTTAAAAGTAAAAAACCCTCATTATAAGAGGGTATTTTTACATAAAAGCTGTTAAACTTTCTTATTCGTACACCCGGGGGGACTCGAACCCCCGACCAATAGATTAAGAGTCTACTGCTCTACCAACTGAGCTACGGATGCGTTGTAAAAATAACGAAAAGCCGTTGTTTCTCAAAGTTTGGAACCGAGGGTGATTGCCACTATGTGGGTTATAGATGAGTGATTATTCTGAATTTAATCTCACCGAAATAAATAGTCACTTAAAGTCTGAAATTCCTAGGAATGCTGCCGATGTATAAAGAAAAAAATCATAGTATTATTTAATTTTCTTAAAAATAATTGTGAAATAAAATAAATCACTATCTCATTCATAGACGATTATAACGGCAGAGGGTTGAAAATTATCTTTGAAAAGAATCATTTAATTGGCATTCAGTTTGTTTATTTCAAAACTCAACTGCTTAAACTATAGGATTTTATATGATTTCGTCTTTTTTACAAACTATTTTTATTGTTTTTATCAGTGCGGTAGGATTCTTAGCATTTTACACTCTTTTAGTATTTATAATGAACCTTATTCAGATGAAGAAAAACAGTGTTAGGTTGATTAGTTATAATAACAAATAATATTTTTATAACTTTAACCAATCTAAAAAGAAGCAGTGTATATGGGTGAAACTTATATCAATTATTGCCAACCAATTTTATCTTGAGAATTAAGATAATCATTAGTACTCATTCTGACATTGGGTACGTATTATTATTCCTTTCTTAAATAAACTATTCTTGTGTGGTTTTCTAAATCACTTATTGATTTAAAATAAAAAAACCGCATTAACTGCGGTCAAAAGAAGCCGGTTGCTTAAATTATCTTCATTGAAACAATTTGCTGATTTCTTTTTTTTCTTCTTTCACAGCTAATTTCCATAACGAATAGCAAAACGAAACTATCACAATAAATACTATTGACAAAATTATTGTTTCCATAAATCACCAGTAATTTTTTTTATATCACCACAAAACTATAACCTAACTAAGCAAAACTTTCGAGTGCTTCTTCTCTGTTTCTGTAAAGATTAAGTACGCCATACAAACCTGTTATCTTGAAAAGGTAAAGTGCCGAGGGTTGTGGAATAATGTACTTTATTTCTCCGCTTCGCTCTGCCATTTTTTTAAGGATTACAACTAGTGCCCCAAGAAAAGTAGAATCGATATATTCACAGCTGCTAAGATCAATAACAATTTTTTCGTTATTCATTAAAATATCGTAAACAAGCCTGTCCTTAAACTCCTTAGCTTCTTTAAAAGTAGCCCTGGAAAAGTTTACCTTTTCTATTAAGACATCTTTCACTATCTCTCTTGTAAAATCTTCAAAATCCATTTTAACCCCGGCATAAGTATTTGAAATTCCGTACATCATTTTTACCAATAATAGTTTATAAAACTTTTAGAGCACTCCATACAAATACAAAGCCAGATAGAAATTAAGTCAAAATTGTTAATAAATAGATGATTTATCAAATAGTCTTAATATGAATGGTTGCAGTTAGCCAAATGTATCTGTTTGGAAATGAAGCAAAAAAGAATGCCTGCCACATTTTGAGCAGCATAAATGGATACATATTAAAGCTGCTAATTAATCAATATTTAATGATAAAGGAACGTTACAATTACTTGACTAACGATTTTAGTTGTAAGAACACTGTATTCAAATATTTATCAAATAAAGTAAAATTGCACTGGTAGTAAATATGTTTATAGTAAAAAATGCTTTTTTGTGTGTTTTTTCTGTTAAAGTTTAATTTCGATTATGGTGTGCTTTTTGTAAAACAACATCAATCTAATTTATTGACTGGAAAAGCATTAATACCCTTTATCCAAAACTTAAATAAGGGGATCTTTAACAAACAAAAGGACATATTATGAAAAAGGTTTTAGTTTTTGCTCTATTAATTGCCGCCGGATATTTTGCATATGACAATTTTATTAAAGAAAAAGAAGCTGTAGAGATAAATGCATCATATAATAAGGTAAGAGAATCTGTGAACATAGATGCCCCTGCACTTCAAGCAAGAGATTTTGCTCATTATGCAGGCACGATTAAAAATATTAGTGACGAATCACTGAATAACATAGTTGTAACCTATCTCATTGATGCTCAGCCATCAACAGCAAATGTTGATAAACTTGAACCAGGTGAAGAAAAAAACTTTACTACAAATTCTGTTATGTTAAGAAATATGGACCCGAGTCATTATTTAAAAGGTGTTGAATATGATGGGAAATGATTTTTGTTAAATTAATCTTAATCCTCTCAATGCGTAAAACGCAAATTGTGTAAGAGAGCATTTTTCTTTTTTAACTTGAATTAGACAAATAATATTAAACTACCAAAAATAAAACGGTTGATTTCTTCAGAGAAGATGTTATCTCTCTGCTTTGTGTAAGGTTATCCATTAAATGGTTTAATCTTTTATTTATGCTCATTTGAAATTTTTATTGATTATTCATCACGAGTGATTTGAAACTTGTAAAAACTTATTACAACTTATTCAAAAATATTTCTTTCCAAGAAAATATTTTTAATAATTTTTCAAGTTCCTTCTTTTTATAGATTAATATTTTTACTTTACCACCACAAATTTTATAACATAATAAAATAATTTTTCTTAGCACTTCCGGATATGAAAAAGAAAAAATCGAAAAAGGCATTACAAGAAAATCCAAATCAACTAAGTCTCCAGTTTTTATTTAAAGAAGCATCAATTGATGTTCATGTTCCCAAATCAGCAACTACTGTTTTCAACACACAATTTACAACAACAAAAAGATTGGCAATACAATTAGCAGATAGCTAATCGCACGCATTATTTAAAATAAAAAAACCATGGTAAGCCATGGTTTTTTTGTTAGTCGCTGCTTCTAAATTTTATTTTTTATCTAAAATATTCTTAACCGCTTTGTCAATCCATTTTTCAAGGAGTGGTGCAAGGTTTTCGCCGGATAGCACCAAAGCCTGATTTTTAGGAGCTAAAAAGATTGTTTCGCCAATAGCATTTTCAGAATCAATCTTTGTTTTTACCCATTCCGAAAGTCTTTTTAACCAAAGCTCTCTGTCTTTTTCTCTTACATCGCCTTCAAACACAATTAATTCTTCTTCTTTAAATACACATCTAACTTCATTGAATTTAAATTTCTGACCATCTGCACCAATAAGATTAAACATCGAGTTAGACAAGTAATTAACTTTATAATCACCTACAGCCTGCTCAATATCTTTCCAAACTTTTGCGACAGGGTCTTTATCCATTTTAACGGGTGGATTTACCTGGCATAAATTATATTGATTAAATAAAAATTCAAGAAACTGTGATACTTCAAATAATTTTTGATTTATATCCAATCCATCCCATCTTTTACGCGAGTTAGTAAGTCTTTTGTTTTCTGCAGAAGTTAAGTTTGCATAACCTTCTTTAACATTTTGAAGATTTGCCCACTTTTCTAAAGGATTGTCCTGGTATATCCAGTTATTTGATGCAATCCATTTTTGCGTTTCGTTATCAAGAGCATCTGTGAAGAATGAAAAATAATTTGAGTCAACAGAGTTGGTTAATCTGTATTGTGCAAAAACAGATTTTATAAGTTTAACTGCTTTCTTCTGATCATCAACAACACCAACAGAATTTATTGCTTTGTTAATCGATTCTTCTCTTATACTTCTTGTGGTAACCGAGTTTGATGTATCAAGCCATGATAAAAATGTCATTGGAGTATCAGTACGACTTATTTCTCCAATCATATTGACACAGCTTAACAGCAGATATGTTCGTAACGAAGAAAGTTCATAAGGCTCGTTGGATACATTTACCCATTTAGAAATGTCATCATCCAAAAAAGATTTTGAAAGATTAACTCTCCTTAAAATAAACTGAAGTTTATTTTGCAGAGGTATTTCAGCTTTATTCCAATTAGGTAATTCATTTGGGATGATATTTTTATTGATTGCTTTTTCAACGTCTAAATCAAAATCCTCGGTAAACTTACCGGAAACGGCTTCTTTTGTTAACTGGTCTTGCACTTGATTACCTCAAATTGGTTTATTAAAAAACATTTGACAAGGTCAATTGAAAAATTCTCAATATCTCAGCAAATGCGATTATTCTATTTTTAGCAAGTTTGTGCAATTATTATTCCATTTTACTATTGAGATTCTGATAGATTTTCAAAGTGGACGGGTGAAAAAAAAGTAAGGTTTCGATTAATTTGGGTAAATTTTACCACAATTATTCTTATGTTATTCGGTCAAATGAGAGGTATATGCAATAGGTTCTGAAAAGAAATTCTGTATTTATTCATAAGTTTACCGGGCAAATAAAACAGACTAACAATATTTTTTTAGGAATGTTTTTGTTGCTTATTGCTGTTTTCTGTTTTGGTACTCTTATGAGTTTTTGATTTTTTCACATCGGATATTATGGCGATCACAGCAGCAATAATTATTGCTATCTGTATTTTTTGCACATTTATATTGTGGATGTACTTACATCCTATAAATTTAATTGAGATAACTCTTGATAGAAAAAAACAACCTATACAATTCTAAATTATTTGCACCAGCATTAGTAGTTCTTGCCGCATCGCTATGGGCGGTTGATGGAATTGTGCTGCGTCCTTCACTGTATAGTTTGCCCGTGCCTATTGTTGTTTTGATTGAGAGCGCAATTGTTGCTGTATTACTCACTCCGTTTTTTATTAAAAAGTTTTCATCTTTAAAGAAGCTTAGAAAAAAAGATTGGCTGGCGTTTTTAGGTGTTGCATTGCTTGGCGGTGCAATTGGAACTATGTCAATTACTAAAGCACTATTCTATGTAAACTTTGTTAATCTTTCAGTTGTAATACTTTTACAAAAGCTTCAACCAGTATTTGCAATTTTGCTTGCAACAATATTTTTAAAAGAAAAACTGCCAAAAGAGTTTTTTCTTTGGGCAGGACTTGCAATACTTGGCGCATATGTAATGACATTCGGTTTATCATCACCAAATTTTTCTACTGGGGATAAGACAACGATTGCGGCATTATTTGCTTTGGTTGCTGCATTTAGTTTTAGTTCTTCAACTGTGCTTAGTAAACGAGCTTTGAAAAATGTTGATCATGAAATGGGAACATATTTAAGGTTTTTATTTTCCTCTATTATTATGCTGATTATTGCTGCATCAACCGGGGATATTTCAAGCCTATCGCAGATAACTACAAAACAAATTATCATTTTTTTGATTATTGCTTTTACAACAGGTGGTGCCGCAATTTTTCTTTACTATTATGGATTAAAAAGAATTTCTGCTTCTGTTGCATCTATCTGTGAGCTTGCGTTTCCATTAACAGCAGTAGTTTTAGAATATTTTGTTCATGGAAATATTCTTTCCTCTATTCAATGGATAGGTGCTGCTGTTTTGTTGCTAAGCATTCTTAAAGTAAGCGGAATAAACGTGTTTGGTTTTGATTAAGTAAATTAGTTTTTTGATTGATATGAACTTACAAAAACTATTTCCGGATAAGATTTTGTGATGTGGTTTCTTTTTTTACTTATATAAAAAGTAATCAATACATAAATTGAAACTAAACCAAAAGCAGTTAATGTTGAGTAGAGTTCTTTATTGATTTGAAAAATTCGCATTCCAATAAACAAGCCCGATAAGAGTAATATTAAAGGAATTCCATATAACAAAAATGTTGCGGATAAGATTTTGTTCCCTTTAATGGATATTCCAACCTTATCTCCGGTACTTACGCCAAATGAATCTATAACAGTTAAACTTCTCCCGGTTGTGCTGCCCGGTTTGCAATAAATCTTCGCGGTGCATTCTTCACACTTATCCGAATTCTGAATGCTTATTATTGCAATTCCGTCCTTTGCTTCTTTTACTATTCCTTCTTCGTAAAGTTCTTCTTTATACATAAATATTTATCCTGAACTCGTTTTGGGGTCTTATAATTTTTCTAATTAATCAATTTACCTTGATTTCTATATTCTCCTGCTTTAACAACTCAGCAGCTTTTTCAGGATGCACCAATCTGATTGCCCCGGTTTTACATTTGTCAATCGGAATTTTGCTTATATCCAGATTTGAGTAATTAATTTTTGGTAGAAAATCTCTCATCTCAATTGAGCCATCAGATTTGCGCGCACAAATTCCACATCCGAAACACGCAACATTACAAACCTCTTTCGAGCGTTTTGGGTCATCATGGTTCTTACAGAACACAAACAATTCTCTGTCTTCGGGATGTATCTCAATAATTCCTCTTGGACAAGCTTCAATACATTGACCGCAGCCTGTGCAGAGTTCTTCAACAACCACGGGCAAACCATCTTCATTCATAAATATTGCACCGAACTGACAAGCATCAACACAATCTCCGCCGCCGAGACATCCGTACAAGCACATCTTTTGTCCGCCGGCAACAATTGTTTGAACAGAGCAGCCTTGTGGACCGTTATATTCTGCATTTTCTTTCATAACTGCTTCTGCATTACCGCCGTTGCATAAAACTCTTGCTACCAGTTTTACGCTTGTACAGCTCTCCATTCCCAAAATTCTTGCTATTTCATCTGCTACTTCCTGTCCGCCCACAGGACAGCCGTTTATTTTTACTTTGCCATCCACTACATTTGTCGCAAAATCGTAACAGCCAGCCAAGCCACAAGCACCACAGTTCGCATTTGGAAGAATGTCATTTATCTCTGCAATTTTAGGATTTTCCACAACGCGTAATTTTTTATCTGCAAAGGCAAGTGCGCCAGCAAAAATAAATCCCAGCCCACCCATTGTGGCAATTGCTATTAATAATGTCATGTCCATTTTTGTTTCCTCATTTTTCAGGGTTCTGCTGAACTTGTTTCAGCATATTAAGATTATTTTGAAGATCCCGAACCAAGTTCGGGATGACTACATTCTCAATTGATTAAGAACTTCTCAAATCCTGATGTATAAAAAATCTTTCCTTCATCATCAATTATCATTGCTTCAGTATCGTTAAGACTTTCAATTAATTCAAGTCCTTTTGTTTTTCCCATCACAAAAACTGCTGTTGCAAATCCATCTGCAAAAGCATTTTCTTTATGAATTATAGTTACGCTTAGTAATCCTTTTGACGGATACCCGGTCTTCGGATCGAGTATGTGATGATAACGAACACCATCTTTTTCAAAATAATTTTCGTAATCACCGCTGGTTGCAACCGATATTGCATTAAGGTTTATTCTTTTAATTATCTCCTTAATTTTTCTCGGATGCTGAATACCGATTGCCCAGTTGGTTCCAAGAGATTTTATTTCTCCGCCAGCATTTATAAGTGCTGATTTAATTCCAGAATTTTTAAGAACATCAATGGCTTTATCCACCGCATATCCTTTCGCAATTGCACCAAAGTTCAAACCTGCATTATGACTTCTGATTATACTGTTATTACCAAGCAAACTAACTTTTTCCCAGCCGCTATTCATCAGCCCAGAATCAACCGCTAATGCAGATGGCATTCGGGGATTGTTTGTATAAAAACCCCAGGCCATGATTAAGTTATCAAGGCTTACATCAAAGCCGCCATCAGAAAGTTTTGTAATTGAATCACAAAGAACCAATAGTTTGTAAATTTCTTCGTCAGCAATAATGATTGAATCCGCTGAATGGTTTAGCTTCCAGACAGGACTTTCTTCACTATAAGTTGAAAACAAATTGTCAATTCGCTTTACTTCTGCAAAGGCCAAATTGATTGCTTTTTCTGCTGCTTGTTCATCGGCATCACGAACCTGGATGTCTACAACTGTTCCAAGAAGAATTTGCGTGCGCTTTACAGTTATTAGCTCATCCCCGGTGTTTCGTGCAATGTAAAATCCAATAAGAAAAAGAACAATTAAAAAACTGCCGTAAGTCAGAACATTTTTAAAATTAACTTTAAACAATTTTTATCAACACTCTGTTCGGTGCACAGGCAATTACGTTTCCAACGTTGTTTGCAAAAGTATGTTCACAGATTCCATGTCTGCAAGTTGAAGTATGAACCTGTGCTATTCCGTTTTCAATCTTCAATCCGGTCTTGCCTAATGGACCATCAATCAAAATGTTTCTATAATTTTTGTCTAATGAAATTCTCTCAACGAGTCCTTTTTCATTTTCAATCACAACTTCTTTCTTGTTCGTATTCAAGATAGAAGTAAGAAAATCCGTTTCGCTGTATTCTGCGCCAAATATATAATTCGCTTTTTTGTTTTTAATGTTGGCTCTGATATTTGAAAATCCATAATCCAAATTATTCAATGAATAAACCGGATTTTCTGTATCGCTTATAATGATGTCTGAATCTATTTGCTTGTCAAGTCTTTTTAGTCTGTACGTGATGTTTCCGCTATTGGAGAATGCGTTGTTTTTTAACCGCGAGTCAATTCTGTTTATCACTTCGCCGATCTTTGCATCAGCAATAACAACCGGGTCGGTATTGCTTCTCACTTTGTTTTTGAATCCGGCAACTAACTGACTTATTATCTGTTCGTCAGCTGGAATAAATCCATGAACTGCAAAGCAAACTAATTTTTTATTGCCTATGAGTTTACCAGTTGTAAATCCGGCCCCAATTGCAACAGTTGATAATCCCGCAATCTTTAAAAAATTTCTTCGTGATATCATTTTATTCTCCTTAAATGTCAGACGACAAACGTCAAACAATTATTATTTTTGATTTCTAAATTTCCAACCACCAAAATCCAACATCCAATTTCCCAATCAAATCATTCCTGCAAAACCCATAAAAGCAAGCGCTAAGATTCCTGCAACGATTAAAGTTATCGGCGCACCACGAAATGGTTTTGGAACATCAGCCAGGTCAAGTTCTTCCCGTATTCCTGCCATAATAACTAAAGCAAGGGTGAATCCCGCACCGGCACCCACGCCGAAAATAACGCTTTCAAGAAAACCGTATTCTCTCATCGCTGCAAGCAGAGCCAAACCTAAAATTGCGCAGTTAGTTGTGATGAGGGGAAGGAAAATTCCAAGTGCTCGATAAAGCGGCTGGCTTACCTTTTTAATTACCATCTCGACAAACTGAACAAGAGCCGCAATCACAAGAATGAAAGATGGTATCTGCAAAAACTCGAGCTTGTATGGAACAAGAACAAGGTTGAACAACAACCAGCTTACTATTGCTGTAAGCACCATGACAAATGTTGTTGCCATTCCCATTGAAATAGCAGAAGAGGTTTTGTTTGAAACACCAATAAAGGGACAGATTCCCAGGAAGTAAGAAAGAACAAAGTTATTAACTAAAGCCGCAGAAATAAATATTACCAGTAATTCCATATTTATACTCCTGCCTCTTTTAACACATCATCGGTTATTTCTTCTCTGCCAACTCTTCTGTATTGAGAAATCAGCGCTTCTCGCTCAAGGTTTTTCTTTCTTTCAACATACAGATTTGAAAAACCCATCAGCAACCCAAATACTATAAACGCACCTGCGGGTAAAATCATTATCAGCCACGGCTCAAAAGCATTTGGAAGAACCTGGTATCCAAAGAATGTTCTGCTTCCAAGTATTTCTCTTATTCCACTCATTACAACAAGAGCAATAAAAAATCCCGCTCCGTTTCCAAGGGCATCCAGCACAGAGCGTAAAGGCCCGTTCTTCGAAGCAAAAGCTTCTGCTCTTCCAAGTATGATGCAGTTAACAACGATCAGAGGAATGAAGGGACCGAGCGATTTACTTAGTTCCGGGAATTGTGCTTTCATTACTAGATCAACAATTGTTACAAAGCTGGCAATTACCACGATGTAGGTTGCAATTCGCACCTGGCTGGGAATAAGTTTTCGGATCAACGAAATCATCAGACTTGAGAACACCAACACGAATGTTGTTGCAAGTGCCATTGCAATACCGTTAACTATAGAAACCGTAACGGCAAGTGTGGGGCAAGTCCCAAGTATCTGTTTAAAGATGGGATTGATTTCCCACAAACCTTTTGTAAATTCCTTTATGTGAGAGACTTGTTTTTTCATTTTGAAGCCTCCTTGTTTTCCAAAGCTCTCAACTTTGCAACTCCATCATTAACTATTGTAACAACTGCGCGGGATGAAATCGTTGCGCCGGTTATTGATTGAACTTCATTTGGGTTTGATGGTTCTATACCCTTTACAAGTTTTATTGCTGGAGTTGTTACTGAACCATTATATTGATCCTTGTATGGAGGTTCAAGAATTTTTGTCCCGAGTCCCGGCGTTTCTGATTGCTCAAGAACTTCAATTGATGTTATCTTATTCATATCGTCAGAAAGACCGATCATCAATTTTATTTTACCCTGGAAACCGTTTCCCGAATAAACGAGAGAATATCCAACCGATGAATCTGCTTCGTTGAAAACTTTATAGACTTCAAAACCTGCATTTTTTATTTCTTCGTATCTTTTTCCATCAAGATGAACAAGATAAATCGCACGTTCTGTTTCTGCTTTCTGGTTGATAGCAATCCTCGGTGCGGCCCAGTTATTAACCAATGAAAGCGATCCCCCGGCAATGACTCCGATCAGAGTTAATGTTGCAATTATGTGAACAACTTGTTTCATTTCTTTTTTCCCTCCCTAATTGCACCAAAAGTGAGAGGAGTTGTATATCTGTTAATCAAAGGAACAAATGCATTCATAAAAAGAATTGAATACATAACACCTTCGGGCAAGCCACCATACAATCTGATAATTACAAGAACCAGAGATATTCCAAGTCCGAAAATCCACATACCTTTATTTGTAATTGGTGAGGTTACCCAATCTGTTGCCATAAACATTGCGCCAAATAAAAAGCTTCCTGCAAAGATGTGGAAGATAGGGGTTGGATATGAGGGATTAATAAGCCAGAATATTCCGCCAAAGACAATCATTCCTATTATCATTGAAAGAGGGATTCTCCAGTTTACTATCCCAATCGCAATTAGAAATATTCCGCCAACCAAAACAGCTGCTGCTGAAGTTTCGCCAAGTGAACCGCCAACGTTTCCAATTGCCAAAGAAGATGTTTCAGTTAAAACCTTGTCAAATTTTAATGCGGCGAGTGGGGTTGCGCTTGTTATTCCATCAACCGCAAAGTTTGGTTGTGTCCAGGTTGTTATCTGAACAGGAAAGGCAGCCTGCAAGAAAGCCCTTCCAACCAAAGCCGGGTTGAAAATGTTATAACCAAGTCCACCGAAAATTTGTTTACCTAATCCAATTGCAACCACAGAACCAATTGCTGTTGCAGACAGAGAAAAATTTGGCGGAAGAATTAACGCAAGAAGTAATCCCGTAAGGGCGGCGCTTCCATCAAACCAGGTGACTTGTTTTTTTCTTACTGCCTGAATTGCAGCTTCGGTTCCAACAGCAAAAGCTACTGCGGTTACCATAATGATCGCCTGGTAAATTCCAAAGAATACAAGCGCCGCAGCGACTGATGGTGCAAGCGCAATGTTTACAAACCACATTACCTTTTGTGTTGACCACTTTGAATGCAAGTGGGGCGACGTAGTCAAATCAAAATATACTTTTTGTTTTGGTTCTATAGTAGTAGCTGTTTCCATATATTCTTTCTTAGTGTTTCTTAGTGCTCTACGTGTCTAAGTGGTGAAAAGAGTTTTACCACTTAGACACTAAGAACACTTAGTTTCACTTAGTAGACGCAGCTCTTTCACGCTGCATTTCTAAAACTTTTTGTTTTCCTAATCTTATCCATTGAACAAGCGGAATGTTTGCCGGACAGGTATATGCACAGGTTCCGCATTCCATACAAACTGTTACATCGGCATCCTCTGCCTCTTCATACTTTTGAAGCTGCGAATAACGAGCAAGTTTTGTTGGCATCAGGTTTAAAGGACAAGCCCCAACGCATTGTCCGCATCTCAAACAAGGTGTTTCGGGATTCTCAGCAACTTCATCTTTAGTTAAAACAAGAATCCCGGAGGTTGCTTTCATTACGGGTGCATGCAAATCAAACTGAGCAACACCCATCATTGGACCGCCGACAACAATTTTTACTGAATCTTCTGTAACTCCGCCGCAGAAATCAATTACGTTTTGAATTGGTGTTCCAACGGGCACTAATAAATTCTTTGGTATTTTAATTCCTCTGCCAGAAACTGTTAATGCAGCAACTGTAAGAACTTCTCCTTTTACAACCGCATCATGGATAGCAATTGCAGTCCCAATATTCTGAATAACTGCGCCAACATCCATCGGTAATTTACCTGGAGGAACTTCTTTCCCGGTTACAGCTTTTATTAACATTTTCTCTGCACCCTGCGGATACTTTGTTTTTAAGGATATAACTTCAAGATCCGCTTCGTGCTTTATCTTTTCAGAAAGTAATTTTATTGCATCAGGTTTATTGTTTTCAATTCCGATTACGCCGCGTTTAACACCGAGAGCTTTCATAATTAATTTGAACCCAGAGATAAGATCATCGGAACGTTCTATCATAAGCCTGTAATCGCGAGTAAGGTAGGGTTCACACTCACATCCATTCAAAATTACAACGTCAATAACTTTATCCTTTGGGGGAGAAAGCTTAACAGAAGTAGGAAATGCTGCGCCCCCCTGACCAACTATTCCTGCTTCGGCAACTCTGGTTCTTATTTCATCGGGAGTGATTATTTCGGGATTGAGCGTGGGCAATAAATATTTTTGTGCTTCAACTGTTCCGTTTGTTTTTATAACGATAGAATCTTTTGGGAATCCACTTGAGGTTAGTTCTTTACCAAGACTAATTACCTTCCCGGCAACAGAAGTATGAACGGGTGCTGAAATAAATCCCTCGGCTTTTGCAACAAGCTGACCGGGAATAACGTCGTCACCCTTTTTAACCTGCGGGGAGGCTTCTTTGCCAAGGTGTTGAGAAAGTGGAAGAATTATTTCTTCCGGCAATGGTATTATTTCAAATGCACAGTTTTCTGTCAGCTCTTTATATTCCGGTGGATGAACACCGCCATGAAATGTTTTTGAACTCATAAACAACAATTCTGCATAGTTTAACAATTAGCAACAGTGAATAAATAAAAAATTCAAGTGCAACGTTTTTTCTAAAAGTATGCCACAACTATTCATATAAATGTTTTGTTTAAGTTAATAAAAACAATTTATTAGTTGTTAAATACGAAATGAATTTTATCATTTAATGGAAAAAGGAAGCCGTTTTCTAAGAAATGAAAAACATATATAGATTTTAAAGATATGGTTCACTGCCCATTAAAGAATTTAAATTCTAACTCTAAGATAGAGCGCGAGATATAGTTTTATGATTTCTACTTAATGTTTGCTAAATGTTAATTGTAATTTGATAAATCAACTTATAAGTTTGAACCGTGTTTACTTTTATACTTACCTTTTTGCGTATTTATGTTCTGTTGTAAAGACACCTATTACAATGTTTGCTTACGATGATGATTCATTAATCAGATTCTAACCTTTTTGTATAATCTTTTTCAGGAAAGGATGGTGCGTATGAATCTCTCAAAACCATTTCTGCTTTTTTTTGTTTTCATTTCTTTATCCCTCTTAAACGCTTGCGACACTCTTACCGAAAAAAACGATGAATGTGAAAAAACAAAATGGGCTGCTGAACAAAAGCCAATTATTTATTTATATATAGCGGTACCCATTACAAATTGCGACAAAGTTAATAGCACTAACGCTACAGATAGTGCAATGCAAATGACTTGCTCCGGATCGATAACAAAAATTTATTGTGATGGCAAAGTCAGCGGGTCGTTTAGTTTTAACACCACCTTTTACCCAATCCAAATGACTGAACAAGAACTTTACAAACAAGGGGTTGGGCAGGCTTATGAATTTAAATTTCAGAACGATAAAGACCACCTGGTTTTTATTGGCAGACTTAAAGCATATTTCCCGGGTGGAATAATTTGGGAATCTGAAGAGATTAACTTTAAACTTTACTTTAAAGACATTAAAACTAATCCAAATGATTTTGAAAAATATTGTCACATTGCATTAAATCCTGCTCTTCTGTGGTATAGAGTAAGTGGATAATGATTTTCGGTTTGGTTGAGGAAGCTGATAGTTAAAATATTTTTACCACAAAGAGCACCAAGTTTCTTCACTAAGAACACGAAGTTTTGCTTTGTCATTTCCCGGACTTGATCACGGGTCTATAAAAGAAAAACGGTGGTATGGTTACACCTTTGCAAGACTTTTATAGGTTTTCCATCACACACAATATTCTCGCGCTCTTTGGTATTAAACCTAGCCGCCAAATATTTTACCACCAGTGTTAACTCTGAATGCAAGTGATTTATCAAATTCAAAAAATTCTAAACTAACCGGTCTTTTCCAATCCTGATTCCAGTTTCTTGGCTGGGTGCTGCAATTTCCTATTATTCCGTTTGTACCAATAACATAAATTCCTGATGTATCGCTAAAAAAGTTTGCCGGATTAGTAACAAGAGAAAAGACAGGAAGATCTGTTTGTTCATTAATAAAATATGTTTTTGTTTCTGTTATGCTAGGTGTAAATCCATCGTTAAAGCACGGAATTGTAAATCTCAATCCAATCTGCGAAATTATTAAAATCGGATCGGTTATAGTTGCAGAGTTTGAAGCCATAAACTCATTATTGAAAAGTCCCTGTGCAGATAAAGAAGCATTAATTATCAACAGAAGTAAAAACAACAATATTGCGGGTTTCTGATAAGGTCTCATAAATATTATCTAAATATTTTTTTTAAAGATGAGACTGTCTCAAAAATCATTCGAGGGTCATTCTGAAGGAGTCTTCGACTGAAGAATCTGTTAATTCATACAAAAAATCTAGATTCTTCACTTCGTTCAGAATGACAGTTTTCTTTTGAGACAGCCGCCACTGAACTAATAATTTTTTTTTTGATGCAAAATACTTAAATAAGATTATAATAATAACGATATAAAAAAGGCACGATTACTCGTGCCTTAATAAATTTTAGTTGATCACAATTCATCCTTCGACTTCGCTCAGGATGACTATTGGAATTATTTCATCAAGATCATCTTCTTTGTAGAGGTAAAATTATTGGTTTTGATCGAGTACAAATAAACACCGTTGCTAAAGCTTGATGCATCAAATCTAACATCATACTTTCCAGCAAATTGAGTTTCATTAATAAGTGTAGCAACTTCATTTCCAAGAATATCATATACTTTTAGTGTTACAAAAGAATTTTGTGGTATGCTGTAACTTATAATTGTAGAAGGATTAAACGGGTTTGGATAATTCTGATCAAGTTTAAAATTATTTACAATAACATTATCACCTTCAAAGGATGATACTTGATCTATAACGTGAACGACAAATCTTTGTCCAAAATTCCATTTATCTTGTGAGTTACTAAATCCATCTCCATTTACACTGTTACCTGCGGAAAAAATTGTATCTGTATATACCTGATCTGCAGCAGTAAAATTAAAACTCCAGCTTACAGAACCATCGGCAAAAGATTTTGGACTTGTGTGGGTAAGCTCGCCGGCCATTAACTGGGCAGAAGCATCAACTGGATTGAGTGATCCGAGAAAAGAGGCAACGTTAAATCCACCCTGAACCGCCGCTCCACCTGATAGTCTTATCTGATATTCGCCGGATTGCCCTTTTATTAATGTATCCGGACCAGTAATCGTAACCTGCACGGCATTATTCCTCTGAGAACTGTGACATGTACAACCAACTCCATTCTTTTCGGTTCTTCCAACAATGCCTGTAAATTTTGATATTCCGGCATAAATTAGAGCACCAAAAATAAGCACCAGAAAAAATGTAGAAATATATTTCATTTTTGCTCCTTTTTTAGAAACTATATTAGGTATTTACATTAGTGCAATAAATATTAGAAAGGTGACAAGGTTTGAAAATAATGCAAAGAATTTTACGAGACGGATATTTTTAAATAATTATACCCGTCTCAAAAATTATTAAGAAGTCTAAATAGTTTTCAACATTTCTTTTGCTTTATTTCTAGCAAAAGATTGATTGATATTAATGAGTGCATTAAAGTTTACACATTTTACTGCATACTTTTCTGCTTCAACCTTATTTCCTTCCATTTGATAAGCTTGCGCAAGATAATAAAATGTTTGAGGATTTTGTTGGCTGGATTTTTCAAATTCGGATATTGCTATTTTATAATCTTTATCATTCATTGCAATTAAGCCATTTAATGAATGCGCTAACCAAATCTGGAAAGTGTTTTGTGCTTTTTCTGATTTTTCCGAAAATTCTTTTGCCGAGTTTTTAGCATCTTCAATCTTGCCAGTCATAAGCGCAATTCTACTTAGATTATATATGTTTAATCTTCTGTTGTTTTCCTTTACCTCATCAGCAAGTTTGGATTCTTCAATCACTTTTAATGCTTCATCAAATTTAGCTTTTGCTTCATCATACCTTCCAGCCTCAAATAAAATATTTCCCATAAGATTTAAATCTCCACTCATTGCGCCAGGATCATCATTATTTTTAGCAATAGCAAATTGCTTATCCATTTCTAATAAAGCTTCGTTTGTTTTGCCAGCATCAATATATGCTACTGTGTTTGTAAAAAGTGCAAATCTTTTTTCGCCATCATTTTTTGCAATTTGATATGCGCTATTGGAATTCTCAATTGCATCTTCATACTTATTCATATAAATAAGATTGTTTGAAATTCCCATATGAGAATTGAAAAACGATGGATTTATTGAAAGAGCTTTTTTGTATTGTTCAATTGATTCTTCATATCTCCCAACTTTAGAAAGCATTTCTGCGTAAGAATCATAAGGATTTGGATCATCAGGAATTAGCTCAATATATTTTTTGAAAGCTTTTTCTGCATCAGAATAATTTTCTAAACTTCTGTAAGAATATCCAAGCATATTGTACGCATTTGAATAATCTGGAGCTAACTCAGTACATTTTTTTAGATGTTCAACAGCAAGATCAAATTTCTGAACACCAAAATAATATTGCCCAATCTGAAAATGTGCGCGTTCATCATTGGGATAAGCTTGAACTAACTTTAACAAAATATTTTCTTGCTTCTTCTGATCACCATCAACGCCAGCTTTTAAAGCTTTTATAAATAGTTGCTCGCCTTCGGAAATTTTTTCTGAATTCTTTAAAGCATTATCAAAATCTTCAAAAAATCCTTTATTGGTTGGATTTGCGAGACTATGATAATAGTAGGCCATTGCAAAGTTCTTGTCTTTTGAAATTGCACTTTCAAAAAATTGTAATGATTCTCTCGCTCTAAGTTTTTCAAAAAGCTCACGCCCTTTTAGAAAGTCTTCTTTTGCGGATTCTGAAGCGGTTGTGATTACAATTTTACTATCATCAACTTGCTTTGTACAACCGGAAGTAAAAAAATAAGCAAACACTACAATAACAATGAGTAACTCTGTTAATTGAAATAGTTTTTGCATAGCTGCCTCCTTAGAAGTATTAGTTAAATAATTATTTGAAGAGCTTTAATAATATTCAAAGTGAACATAGTTTTCTTGTTTTGATGTTTCAACGCATTTGGGATTAGCGGTAAGTAAGAACTGTTAAATTGCGTGGATAAATAAATAGTCGGCTAAAAATAAAAAATAGGTTAAGCAATACTTAGCCAAGAAATTCATTAAGAATCATTTTATTGAAAATAGATTGTGAACCAACTTTTGATTTGAATAAAAACTCTAAATTCTTCGCTTTTCCAGAAAAATATTTTTTTCATGCTTCCTAAAATGCTGCCAGAAAAAAAGTTTATAGGCATTAGTAACGCAGACGTATAGTGGGTAATATGATTTTATAGTCTATTTTTTTTAAGAGAAGAATAAAGAGATTAGAGAAATTTCCCTTTGAATAAGAATTCAACCTATAAAAAAAGAAAATTGACATTTATTAAATCATTCTTGAGATAAACCAATTATATTTACATATAGTATTTTGTTTTTACTGCAAAGGAACATAATGAAACATTGTGTGTTAACTTACTTTTCTATTTTCACCTTTCTTTGCTTTGCTTTTTTACTACAAAGCTGCAAAGAAACTGGTGATCAGCCATTCGCCTCATCAACAACACCGAGTACCGAACAGATCGCGAACAGCAAGTTTGCAAAATTTGTAAATGAACTTAAAAATTTATCTGTTGACAAACGCGCAGTAGTATTACAAACTTTTATTAATGATAAATCCGCTTCGCCGGTTATTAAAGATAACTTAGTTTGCTTTTATTGGTACGGAAAGGCTGATTCTGTTTTAATTAATGGTGATGTTCAAGCCGGATGGACAAGGCCTGATAAAATGGAATCAATTGCCCGCGGCGAAGAAAAATTCTTTTATAAGATTTATTCCCTTCCAGCAGATGCCCGCATTGATTATCAATTTATTGTAGATGGGAAAATAATCACAGATCCGAGAAATTCTATTATTACCCCAAGCGGTTTCGGTGATCATTCACAATGTGCAATGCCAATGTTTAAATCAGATAGTGTTCTCCTGTATCGTGCTGAAATTTTTCATGGAACAGTTGATAGTATTTTCTTTGAGAGTAAACAAACATCTATACTGCCTCGATCACTGAAAATATATAAACCGGCTAAATTTGATTCTCTTACTTCATTGCCGTCCCTGTATGTTAATGATGGGTTTAAGGCAATTGATTTTTGTTCTTATATAAATGTTCTCGATAATTTAATCGCAGATAATAAAATAAAACCTGTGCTTGTTGTGTTTGTGGATTTTGTTGAAGGTGATCAGGATTATTTTTTAAATAAAACAGAGGAGTATTTTACAGCGGTATGTAACGAGCTCGTTCCTTTTATTGATAAAAAGTATAATACATCTAAACAAGCTAAAGATCGGGTGTTAGCTGGAATTTCTGCCGGCGCACATATTTCACTTTTAACTGCTCTTAAAAGATCCGATGTATTTTTAAATGCTGCGGGACAATCACCAACAACTACTTTAGAACTTTTTGATGCGGTAAACTCTGCGTCTATAAATAAGCAGACTAAAAAGGAGCTTAAGTTATATTTTGACGTTGGCAGATTTGATCTTGTGCAAAGTGGAATTGACAATAATTCATTTCTTTATGCAAATCAGTTGCTCAGAAAAGAAATGAAAAACGCTGGAATCAATCACATCTTTAATGTTTTTAATGATGGACATGAATGGGCAAACTGGCGCGAAAGAATTGATGAGATACTAATTTATTTTTTCGGAATTTGATTTATTCTTTTATTACATAATTCTTTAAGAGATTTACAATGGATAATCTTAATAAAATGATTGCCGCTGCATCGGGAGCGATAAGTTACATTTTTAATCCCGATTGCAAAGATGCTGTCCTGATTCTTACAGATAGTTATTCTAAATTGGTTGCGGAGGCATTTAAACAGGCATCTCTTAAAATAGGCTGCTCTGTTGAAACATTTGAAATTGATGATACTCAGAGGCCATTGAAAGAAATTCCAGCAGAACTGGAAAAAATGCTTAGCGGAAAAACAATTGTTCTCAACATAATAAAGGCATATCCTGAAGAAATTGCCTTTCGAATTAAGTGGATATTTGAAGTTGAAGAGAACAAACTCATAAAGATAGGGCATATGCCCGGTATAACGGAGGATATGATGCTGCGCTCGGTTAACGTAGATTTTTCTAAAATGAAAAGTGCTGCAGATAAATTAATCAATCATATGCAAGGAGCAGTAAATCTCCATATAACTACAGAAGCAGGAACTGATTTATTTCTTGGGATTAAAAACAGAATTTTTTCGGCTGATATTGGAACGTCAGAAGGCGAAATGTGTAATCTGCCTTCCGGTGAAGTTTATTGTGCACCGCAGGAAACAGAAGCAAATGGTATTGTGGTTTTTAATGCGAGCATCGGTGATATTGGTATGTTAACACATCAATTAAAAGTTTTTTTGAGTAATGGAAAAATCACAAAGTTTGAAAGTGAAAACGATGAGCTGGTAAAAAGAATTACCGCTTTAACAGATGTTGATGATGATGCAAGAGTAATTGGGGAACTCGGAATTGGTGTTAATCCCGGCGCACAAATTACCGGCAATATGCTTGAAGATGAAAAAGCAATTGGAACAGCACACATTGCTTTTGGTAATAATGCTGATTTTCCGGGCGGGGGAAAAAACAACTCCAGGATTCACAGAGATTATTTATTCTTCAGACCTACAATCCAAGCAACTTTTGCAGATGGGAAAAAAACTGTTATAATGAAAAAAGGAGAAAAAATTTTATAGATGGTTACCTCTTTTCTAAAACTTAAAACCGATCAGATTCCAGGTATTCATAAACCAAACTGATGATATACACACAAGTAAAAATAAGGTGAACAACGGAATTGCAGCTTTTGCGATAATTCCTTTCCTTATCTCAACAATAAATTTAAAAGTAAACCACAGAGTAAGCACAATAAAAATAAGCGGCAGCATCTGGAGTAAATAAAAATACCAGGGCATTCCATATGGAAAACCAATTAGCTGCTCCAGCGGATTTGTAATTACATTCATTATCAACCCAAACATCAGAAGATAAATCAAATAAACGTTTGATATTTTTTCTATGAGTTTAAATAGATTACTTTTTGTAATAACAGATTTCTTAAGTCTACTCTTTATAGTTAAATATAAACCGGACAATGCAGCCAAAGTAAAAATTGAGGTGATTGCTAAGAAAACAACTCTCTGCATTTTTATTGTATATAACAATGGGGTTTTTTCTAATGCTGTTATTCCATCTGTAAATAAATGAGTTACGTTTCCATCCGTATCTTCTCTAAACTTAATATAATAGTCGTCATCTATTGATTGAAATAAAAGCGGTTCAATCTGAATCAGTCTTCTTTCTCTGCCTGAAAAATCATTCATCAGCAACATATCTTTATCATTTTTCCGGATCGGTAATTCATTACCGACAAGACCAAGCAGCAATCCTATTTTTGTAATCTCATTTCTCGAGTATCGCGTAAACCTGTAATCGCCAACAAAACGATCCGCGTTTTTATCATACTCTGGCAGATTTGTTATAGGATATTTTATTTTTGATTCGGGTTTTGAATAAGGGAAAAACTTATTCATTATTTCATTAGAAACAATTTCATTTAAATTTGAGTTGTAACCATTTATCGCAATGAACACGCCAATGTGTAATTCAGAAAACAATCTCATAAGTGTGAGAATACCGGGATATCCGCCTCCGTGAGATAATAGTTTTGTACCGGAGTATTCCTCAATCATAAAGCCGTAACCAAATGCAGTGTGAAGTATTGGATGATGTGTAAATTGAACAGATTGCATTTCTTCCATTAACCCATTATCAATTATCTGCTTTCCGTTAAATCTTCCCTTCTGCAATTGCATTATCATAAAGTTTGAAAACTCGTTTACGGTTGTAAGCATTTGTCCTGCAGGATAGTCATTTAAAAAATCAAATGGAAACTCAATTTGCTTTCCATTTATATAAACATACCCCTTATATATTTCATCTTTAAATTCTTCTTTTATTCTAAAAGAACTTTTTTCCATACCAAGCTGTAAGAAAAGGTTTTCAATTACATATTTTTCAAAATCTTTTCCTGTAATCTCTTCAACTAACAATGCCGCAAGAGCCATCCCCATATTTGAATAGCTATAAACTTCTCCCGGCGGAGTAACTTGTTCCGGAAAGCGATCCTGTAAAAATTTACCAAGCGGTATCGATTCAGCTTCACTTCTCGCTGATTTGCCTATATAAAAATCATCAAAGCCGGCCGTATGTGTTAAAAGATGTGCAACTGTTATTGGTTTGCCTAATTTATTTTTAATCTTAAACTTTTTTAAATACTTATTTATATCAGTGTTAAAATCAATCAACCCTTTTTCCCTAAGCATCATCATAGTTGTTGCAACAACAATCTTGCATACTGAGGCTGTTCGAAAAAGAGTTCTTTGCGGATCAACTAATTTTTTGTTTTCAAGATCTGAATAACCATATCCTTTTGAAAAAGTAATAGAGCTATCATTAACAATTGAAACTCCGCAGCCTATAATGTTTTGTTCTTTCATTAAAGATGTAATAAGAGAATCAAGAAATGGTTCAATGTTTTCTTTCGTAAAAGATGGAATACTTTCTGTTTTTATCTGAGCAGATGTTATTGGACCAATGATATGGGATAAAAATAAAGCAAGAATAACAAATTGATGTTTATTTAAAAACAGGCAACCGATTTTCATAAATTAGTCCGGATATGGGTTACAAAATTTTTTTATTTACTATGTAAAATTATATAATGATTTTTAATTCTGCGAAATTATGCGTTGTTTAAAATAGCTTGTTCTTTGGTGAGTTGTTGTCGGTACTTTAAAATAAACGACACACCACCATTAATTTTGAAACATATAGATTAGGTTGAACCTGAATTTTTTATTGTGGATATATTTATCCACAGAGTTTCTTTTTTACAGGCAGAGTAAAAGTAAAACAAATAATCTCTCTAATAGGGGCCGCTTCCCCGAGTATCTCTGTCATCAAAAGAACATTCACCTAATTCTACGTGACCCTTAAACTGCTCTTCCATTGTGTTTTGGTAATGTGTTTCCAAAGAGTGGCAAATATCGGGGCGCTTGAGCCATTTACCGTCTTCCGATAAACAATATTTTTTATCAATCGGAATTTCCTTTTTATGATAGCATCCAAACAGCTGGACTTCTTCAGGATCTATCCGCTTCTCATCAAGATATTCAACCAATCCGCAGATTGTATCGGCAAAGTAATAATTCGTCATATGTTCATCCTCATCACCCGGAATAATTGGAACTTTTGCAATATAGGTAAAAGGAAGACTCTTATTGTACTTTGACTTTGGGCCAATAAAATTTCTAATAATTCCCATTTCGGTTACCTGTTATTTTATTCGATTATAAACTATATAATTTTTCTGCATTCATCAAGATGAGGTTATTAAATAGATAATTAAAAATTTTAGATGAAGCTTGGTGCGTTGCATAGCCAAAAACTTTTACTATTTTTATTTAATGATTCTTAGTTTTATCTAAAAGCATTTTTATAATTTATTTTGTCATCACATCATAAAGGAACTAAAATGATCAAAAAAAGAAATCTGCTCGGGCAAGTTGGATTGATGATTATAACCTTTGGTATTTATTCAATCTATTGGTTCTTTAAAATTTCAGAAGAAATGAAATATGTTGGTAAAGATGTTGAAGCATCTCCCGCATTATGGACTGTTTTGCTTTTCATTCCATTTGCAAATTTCTGGTCATACTATAAATTCTCTGAACTTTATGAAAAAGTATCCTCAGACAGTTTTAACAAGTGGCTGTTGTTTGTTCTGTGGATTGTGTTTGCACCGGCAGTTTGGTTTATTGTTCAAACGGAAATGAATAAAAAAGCAGATCAGAATCTTATTAGAAATATCTAATCATTTAATAATCTTTTGATGTAGAAAAGCCTTCCGCAAAATGGAAGGCTTTTTTGTTAAAAGAATGTGCGCGGTTTTGGTTTAATACTTGAATAATTTCAGACTAGTCCCTGGTATAATTACTGTTCAGTTCCCAGAAAGTGATTTCCGGCGGACCGGCCAAAAAATTCCTTGAGTCAGCAATAAACTTCTGAAGATGTGCTGTGTTCATATGCTCACCTTTATAGTATGCCCCATCCGACCATTCTTCATATAGCAGAATATTTGTTTTATCTGCCGGATCAACAAGCAGTTTTATATTAACAAAGTGTAGTTCTTTTTTTACTTCTAGAATCAGGGCATTTAATGCAGAAAGAGCGTCCTTCTGTTTATCAGGTTGGGTTTTATATTTTACCAAAACAGTGATATTGTTTTTCCCGCTCTCCACGGTTTCAGATTTTTCCTGTGCATAAGAAGAAAAAAAAGTTAGTAAAAGAAAAGACAGTAAAGTTTTCAAACTGCTATTAGCCATTACGTGCTCCTTCCGGTTTTATGATTAGTTGTGATTTCAATTTATAAAAAAACCCTGCGTACTGCAATTATAAGTTTTCCTGATAATTACTAATTTACTATCAGCTTTTAATAAATTTTAGCAGAGCTGCTTTATGAAAGTTTTTATTGAACACTTTAAACTTTCTCTTTCAGAAAACAAACATCTTTATGCAGTAAGCGTATTTACCTTTCTATTAATTTATCTTTCGGCATTTACAAAAGGATACGGCTACTTTATAGATGAGTTCTACTACATCGCCTGTGCAAATAATCCTGCATTCGGTTATGTAGATCATCCTCCACTAGCGCCATTACTTTTAACGATTTTTCAATTCGTTTTCGGCGATTCAATTTATGCGATAAGAATTTTACCGGCACTTGTACAATCCGGTGCAGTTTTCTATACAGGAATCTTAACAAAAGAAATCGGCGGAAATAAATTTGCTCAGCTTCTTGCCGCCTGCTCATTGGCTGCTATGACCGTAACAGTTGCTTTCGGCGGTTTTTACTCAATGAATGCGTTTGAACCTTTGCTTGCAGTTTTGCTTTTATGGATTACAGTTAAAATGATTAAGGCTAATAATGCTAAGCTCTGGATTTCTGCCGGTATAGTTATGGGTCTTGGTATGATGAACAAACATACGTTCGGAGTTTTTATTGCGGCTCTTGTGTTTGCATTAATTGGATCCGGTAAATGGAGGCTGCTATTTAACAGGTGGTTCATCTTTGGCGGTGTTATTAGTACACTTATTTTTCTTCCCAATATTATCTGGCAGATATTAAATGATTTTCCCTCAATTGAGTTTTACAGAAACATAAGCGCTTATAAAAATGTTTACACTCCCCCGCTTGATTTTATAATGGGACAGGTAATGCAAATGTCTCCATCAACTCTGCCGGTATGGGTTGCTGGAACTTTTTATCTTTTATTTTCAAAGCAGTTCAAAGATTTCCGTTTTCTTTCTTTACTCTTTGCAGGACTTTTTCTTTTTATGATGCTGTCGGGTACAAGCAGATCTGATCGTTTGGCATTTGCTTATCCTGCTGCATTTGCTGGCGGAGCCATTTTCTTTGCAAATATTATTACCAGATATAATGCTGTCTGGTTAAAATATGTTCTTATTATTTTTCTTTATGTTGGATTAGCATTGGCGATCCCAATAATAATACCTTACTTTAATTACGAAACTGCAAAAGCACACACAGAATTTCTTGGAATAAATACTGAGCTTGAAAGAGGAAAAAAACCTCCATTGCCTCAGCTGCTTGCAGATAGAATTGGCTGGGAAGAAAAAGTTAAGCTTGTTGTTAATGCTTATAATAGTTTATCGGATGAAGATAAAAAACATACGATAATTGCGGCGGGTAATTACGGACAGGCTGGTGCAATTGAATTGTTTGGTAAACCTTATAACCTTCCTCCTGTTGCTTGTGCACACAACACTTATTTCTTGTGGAGCAAAGAAAGAGTTAATGGAAATATTCTTCTTCAGCTTGATGATGATATAAGTTATGAGGGCTTAACAGAACTGTTTGACAAAGTAGAAATGCACCCCGGTATTTTTAAAAACGACTATGTTTCGTCCCACGAGAACAATCTTGTTGTGTTTATCTGCCGCGGGCCAAAAATTCCTCCTATAGAAATGCTTGAGCGAAGTAAGAATTATTATTAAACTTTTTTGATCATCTTCTGCTTAAAAACCAATTTGAAGATCAATCATCTTCCGGAAAAGGTAAATAGCCTCGCCTTCCAAAGTAGAATATTATGTATCCAAACATTAATGCACTGATTACTATAATTATAAAAAAGTAAATCGCACTTATTGATGTGTTCATAAACAAAGAAGCAACTCCTCCTAATATTCCAATCGGCCAGCTTAGAATGAAAAATATTATGGCGGCTTTTTGTGAGCGAACTAAAATTTCAATTGCCTGTTCCCTGCTGGGTAATAGTTTTTCTAATGAATCCGGTTTTTCTTTTCGCACAAAAACTCCAAAAAGTATTTTCATTAAAGGAAGCTTAAAACTTTTGAATGCAATTGCACCAAGCCAGCT
>Ga0209287_10000363_pt1 | contig 28393 bp, 23 predicted proteins | sample PPLLak3cmMay2015_2_FD_187255 | JGI IMG/M metagenome (GOLD analysis project Ga0209287, IMG submission 187255) | Freshwater sediment microbial communities from Prairie Pothole Lake near Jamestown, North Dakota, USA - PPLs Lake P8 Core (1) Depth... | ecosystem: Environmental > Aquatic > Freshwater... | reverse complement strand
ACAGAATACCCAGGTATCTACAAGAAAAACGACAGACTCTTTACGGTAAACCCCGAAGGCTGCAAAGGAATCAAAGTCTACAACGAACAACTCTTCACTGAAGATGACAAGGAATACCGGTCTTGGAACCCATACCGAAGCAAACTTGCTGCTGCACTCCTCAAAGGACTCATCTGTACGATTGCTCCTGATGCAAGTATCCTGTATCTTGGCGCTGCCACAGGGACAACAGTCAGCCATCTCTCTGACATCATCACGAGAGGCACTATCTATGCGGTAGAATCCTCACCAGTGGCGATCATCAACCTGTTGAAAGTATCTGAAAAAAGACAAAACATCATCCCGATCCTGTCTGATGCGAACCACCCAGAACGGTACCAACACATGGTTCCTGCTGTTGACCTGATCTACCAGGATATCTCCCAGCGGAACCAAGCTGATATCTTCACCCGTAACATCCAAGCCTATCTCAAGCCGAACGGGACCGGTCTTATCATGGTAAAAGCACGAAGCATCGATGTCGCACTGAAACCAAAACAAGCATACGATCTTGTCGGCAGTGCTTTGCAAAAACAGAAATTCAGGATTAAAAAAACAGTGGACCTGGCACCTTTTGAAAAGGACCATGCAGCAATTATACTGACCTTATAAAAAAAACTAGATGTTAATGTAGATTTCCTTTAGCATTTTGTTAATACTATAGTAGGGTGCGTCAAGTAAAAAGGTTTTAAATTGATTATCGGGGAGCACTGGTGAGTTACAGATCTTTTTTGCTTTATTGATATGTTTTGAGATTTCTTCGAGGTACAGTTGTTTTATCTCTGGTGATTTCTTCTCGATTTTTTTCCGTATCGACCGGTGTTTCAAATTCCCGTTCTTCGCAGTCCGCTTCTCAAGTCGTGTCAGCAGAGGGATGACGACGCTGTCGATCATCTCGCCTTTCTCAAGATCTACAAGGTCATCGGCGAGCTGATAGGCAAACCCGACCTCCCGTCCATATTCCGCAAGAAGGTTCGCTATCTCATCTGAGGCTTTCGCCCAATACGCAGCTGCTTTACATGCTGCTGAGAACAAGGTTGCGGTCTTCAGATCAATAATCCTGCTGTATAGTTGGAAGAATTTAGAATCTGCAGTGATATTGACATCCTCGAGGTCTTTGCTGTTGAAATTAATCTCGGAAAGCTGGCCGTCGAGGGTTCCACCCCATGCGTCCACATACAGTTTCGCGATTCGATCCCCGTGAGATAACGCAAGGTTAAACCCCAGCACCAGCATCTTATGGCCGATGAGAATTGCGTTATCGACCCCGGTCTTGATGTAAAACGCAGGTTCTCCTCGTCGTGTCAAGTCACCGTCGATGATATCATCATGGACTAACGAGGCTCCATGTGCAAGTTCTATTGCGACTGCTCCTTCTAAAAACTGTTGATAGAGCGGGGCTGATTCATTTCCCCCGGTACATACTTTAAAAGACAGGGCGCCAAGTAACGGCCGTAACCGTTTGCCCTCTTTAAGGATCGTTAAAATATTCTGATCTTTAATGATTTCATTGATTTTTTCCTCGATATCCTCATAGGTATGTTTGAGGAACACTTCGAGAGCGAGTGGTTGGTCCGTCATTGTTTCTACCATTGGATAAAACTTAACTGATATCGGCTCCACCATAATATACTCTTTTATTCGTCTACAAATAGGATACGTCTTCCTTTTTATAAGGTTTTTTGAACGATTTGGCGATAATATAGACTTCAGAGCTGCTTTTACGGGTGGCTTCAGGAGAAAATGTTTTCACAACCATAAATTGATGTTTCACCTTTTCGATGAATGCTTTGGTATCTTCTCCTTCAAAGATTTTACAGATGAAATGCCCACCTGGTTGTAATAGTTGGGTTACGACATGTAAGGCGGATTCGCATAACCATGCGCTTCGTGCCTGATCAACAGAATAATTCCCGGAGATGTCGGGAGACATATCTGATAAGATGACGTCCGCGTTCTTTCCATTCATCAGATCCTTGATTTGCTCCAGGGTTTCGGTTTTGGTGACGTCTCCTTGGAGAAACTGTATGTCCTCGAATGGTTTGATCGATGAAAGGTCCACTCCGATGACGATTCCCTGTGTTCCGACGAGTTCTTTTGCCACCTGGCACCATCCTCCAGGGGCTGCACCAAGATCAAGGACGATTCCATCTTTTGGGATCAGATGGAATCTGTTTTGTATTTGTTGTAATTTGAAGGCTGAGCGTGCGCGGTAACCGACTTGTTTTGCTTGTTTATAAAAATGTTCTTTCTTTTTTTCGATGTACCAGCGGGTCATAGTTTTTTACAGGATGATGTCGATGTCGAGTCGTTCTGCAAGTTCTTTGTATCGGTTTCTGATTGTTACTTCTGTCACACCAGCGACATCTGCGACTTCTCGTTGGGTTCGTCGTTCGCCGCAGAGGATCGATGAGATATAAATGGATGCGGCAGCTACCCCGGTTGGTCCACGGCCACTGGTAAGTTCTTTGTCCGCGGCGTCTTTGAGGATTTCGATTGCTTTTGCTTGGACGTCTCCGCTGAGTTTGAGTTCACTGCAGAACCGTGAGATGTAATCCTGTGGTGATGTCGGCATGAGTTTTAAGCCTAATTCTCGTGCGATGAATCGGTAGGTTCTTCCGATTTCTTTGCGGGAGACACGGGAGGATGCGGCGATTTCATCAAGTGTTCGTGGGACGTTACATTGTCGGCAGGCTGCATACAACGCTGATGCTGATACTCCTTCGATGCTTCTTCCACGGATCAGGTTTTTCAGGACTGCTTTTCGATAGACCATCGCTGCGGTTTCTCGGACGGTTCTTGGGAGACCCATGCCGGATGCCATGCGGTCGAGTTCTGATAAGGCGAATGCTAAGTTTCGTTCGGTTGCATCGCTGATTCTGATACGTCGTTGCCATTTTCGTAGTCGATAGAGTTGGGCTCTGTTTCTGGTTGGGATTGATTTTCCGTAGGAGTCTCTGTTTTTCCAGCCGATCATCGTGCTAAGTCCCTTGTCGTGAATGGTATAGGTCATCGGTGCACCGACACGTGCTCGTTTTTCTCGTTGGTCGCTGTCGAATGCTCTCCATTCTGGTCCATGGTCGATGAAGTCTTGGTCAATCACAAGGCCGCAATCTGCGCAGACGAGTTCTGCGCGTGCGTAATCTTTACTTAAATGTGTACTGTTACATTCAGGGCATTGAATGATTTCTTCAATGCTTTGTCTCTTCTCTTTTTTCTTTTTGGATTGCATTTGTACCATTTACCTGCGCCCCCGTAAATTATTTTAAACTTTTCGATATGCTTTTAAGCGCAATGATATAACTTATATATATACTTTACTATGTATTATTTTTTTAAAAATATCATCAGAATCCAAAGAAATATAAGATAAGACTTAGGAAATTTGTAGGCATAATGTTCTTATAATTATCCACGACTGAAATTATTTAAGCATTATCACATCGCACATCGCACATCGCAGGCTTTGCATATTAATCCGTGTTAACACGGAAATTCCACAACAACCCGTATTTTGCACAATAAATCAACAATCTCAATTGTTTTTTTTCGTCTCTTTGTGCATTAATATATTCGGGTTACGGATGCGGTTCCTCAAACCCAACACTGATAAAATCGGATGGGAAATTCTGATTTTGATAACATGTTCTTATCCATTCGCTACTTCGTCCAATGTTGCTGATACGAACTTCGTCAACTCTTCCATCGAAACTATAAATACCTCCATCCCTCCCGCCCAACTTGAAGTTATTTTGTGTTTGGGTATAATCAATCGTTGTCCCAGGTTTTGTCTGACTGTCTTTAAAGTCACCATTTATGAACAAAGATGTAGTTCCAGTAACACTATCGTGAGTTCCAACAAAATAATTCCAGTTGGTCAAATCAGTAGATTCATCAACACCAGAGCAAGATGTGCCATCTGTTAAAATAACTGAATAAGAGCTCTCACCTAAATGCCAAGCGATCTGCGAAGAATAGGTAGTATAATCTCCAAATACACGACCTTTTGCTAATCCTCCATCCAGCTCTTGTGCTTCATAATCATGGATACTCCATATTTCATAGGTAATATCCTGTGTCTCATATTCAATCTGATCACCAAAATCAACGTAACCTGTTCCATCGTCTTCAACGCCATACCCAATTCTTCCTGCGGCTTGACACGAAATACTTGATACAATCCCGTTATGATGGTTCACAGTGCTATCTGTAATACTCCCTGAAGCAGTGTGCATATGCCACACGCCTTTGTATTGAGCATCCCAGGTTTTCTCAGGATATTGTTGCTCACACGAATCCATATGCCCATAATACATATACAACGAGCTATCAACCGTTGAGTTCAACGAACTGATATTCACCCATGCAATTAGCTGGCCGGTCGAGCCATCAAAATCCTCAAGTTCATGATACAATCGAGTCGCAACACCAGCTCCATCCATGAACAGAATATCATCACCATCATCCTGCGCCTTATCACGAAGATCAGAGTCAGTTAACTCTAGTACAACTGGGAAGTTCTCCAGGTCACCTGCGACCATCGAATGATCCACCGTAATCATCTTCCGATACTCCCAGCCTTCCGTGAACGGATCAAACACCATCAATGGCTCCGTTTGGAACCAAAACACCTCAGACGTTGGATTCACACCATCTGTCACATTCACATACCACCGATACTTCGTCATGGCTTCAAGACCACTGATCGGCACAGAGATATCTCCCTCGCTTACACCTGAGCCGCTACCAGATCCAATAAACGGTGATGTCTCAACCGTATAACTCATCAGATCGTTCTGAGGATCACGAAGATGAAAACGCAAAAACCCCTGTGAGACTGGTACATACCGATTACCATCCACCGGTATGACATCTGAGACAACAGGAGCGACCGCCTCTGTCGTAAACGTAAACTCTTCCTCAACCGTATCCATCCCATCCGACACAGTCACATACCATGTGTATTCCGTAGAGCTCTTCAAACCAGATACCGGAACCGTATAGGTTCCATCCGGTTTCATATTTCCATTCCCACCACCCACATCCGGGTACGTAGTGACACTATAGCTCATCAGATCACTATCATAATCACTGATAGAGAACCGAAGCTCCGAGGTTGACAACGGAACATACGTCGCTCCATCCAACGGATACATCGCAGCAATCTCAGGCGGATGATTCGGTGGGTAAAATTCCATGTATTCAGCGGATGCTTTCGCATATAATGCGTACCCGAACATCCCGTAGGCTTTGATTGGTGGGAGGAAGATACTGAATCCGATGCCCCAGAACCCGAGTGCAAAACCCTGCTGCTCACCAACCGCATAAAAACCGGTCCCTGACACTAGCCCACCAACACTCGTAATACCTATCGATGTTTTCCAACCGACAAACAATCGTGGGATCGGAGTCATGATAAACGGGATAAAACGTGGCAGAATAATGATTGGAAACGCTGCTCCTTCACCGGTGGCAACAAAATTACAGAACATCTCTCTACCAATACCCAAAGGATACACAAGATTACCACCAATACTTTTTGTAGCAAAACCCTGACCTTGTTTCTTCAACTGCGCTAAAAATCTATCAGCAGACATCCCAGCGGGTAACAGACCTTGTTGCTCTGCATACGTAAGGATCTGCTGTTGAAGGAACTGAGTTTCAGCAGAACATGGATCATGAGCATTAGCTAATGCTAACGCAGAAAACAACTCCTTCAAATACGTACCTGATTCATAGGAAATCATCTGGGTATGCGGGATCCCGCTAACATAACAGGTGATCACTGCATCATCATTTGTACCATTATTTTTTTGTTGAAAGGTCTCAGTTGTGGTTGATTGAAATGTGCTTACGATCCCAGATACACAACCACTCAACAAGAAAAGGGCTACAACACCAATGGTAAAAAAAACCTTTATGTGAGATTTTTTTATACTTTCATTCCTCCTTATGCAATGCTAATGAATATCACATATATAAATATTTACAGAATATTGGGTGCAAACCCACTTTTACCCCTCAAATTATTGGATAGATTCATTTCCTTCGCATTTTTCCAACGGAATTGAATCTATTTCTTGATAGTTTTTTTCACTATTTTTCTCCATATAACTCCTCGTTCTTTCTCATTTTTTACCTTCGGAGCTAATGTCAGCACTTAAAATCATCAGTCTGCACTTTTAATCGGTCCCATGAGCTATTTTATGTACAAAGCCAACATCGTACAGAGCAGGCTTTGCATATTAAATCATGACAACGATTGAATTGCACAATAAATACCTGTTTTACAAAAAACATACCTTTCACCAATGATTAAAAAGAATTGAGGAAAATCAGACGAATTTAAATTTTTATTACCATTAATCAGGTAAAGATAAAAAGAAAAAAAGAGGGAAAAATTGAGGGTTACTCTCAATTCCGTTGAAAGGTTCTCATAAGAACTTGAGAGCTTTGACGTCCTGACGTGCGTTGTTTCCCGCCTCATCATAGGCCACGACACTGATCGTATGAGAGAAAAAGGGCAGGCTGAACCGTGTCCATAAAAAGGTATAAGGCGGGGTCGTGATTTCGGCCTGCTCCTCTCCATCGATGAGGAACGAGATTCTGTCGATGCCGGATTCTGTATCTGTGGCATTTGCCTTGATGGTGATCTTGCCAATAATCAGAGTATTTTTCAAGAGCAGACGCTGCGTTCCATCATTATCTTGGATGTAGAAATAACCACTCGTTGGTTTTTCAATAGTGACTGTTGGCGGTGTGATGTCAGGTACAGACGCTGTGGTGAAACTCCAGATAGGTCCTTCCGTGACTTGCCCATGGTTATCGCAAGCGACTATCTTCCAGTAATATTTTGTATGGAACTGCATTATGCCGACATCATAGGTCATCTCGAAGATATTGGCCTTGAGAAGTGGTGGCGGGTTTGTGGTTCCGAAATAGAGGTCTGAGTACACGTCTTCGCCGATATCCTGATCGCTGTTCGTCCAGGAGATGTCTTTTGAGACGTCAACGTTGGTGGCACCATCGACTGGTTTGGGGTTTGTGGGAACCGCTGGTGGATGTGGAGTACCAAGCCAGACGCCGGCAGCATCATCGACGTAGTAGGCATCGAATGGGTTCCCGCTCGGTGGGTCTGAGAAGCCTTGATGAACGTCGGAGTTGAAGACTGCGGCGATGACTTCTAGGTTCCCGAATTGGATAGTACTGAAATTATTGCCTTGGCCATCGTTATGGTCATGGCCATCCCAGATCAAAGAGCCGGTCCAGGTACTGCTAGAGGCTATGGAGATATCCTGGTTGAAGGCGTAATCGAGAAGCGGGAAGGTATACGGATGTCCAACGGTATCATTCCAGCCCATGGTTGATTCGACTTCAGTGACGTACACGTGGATGTGGCCGTTATAGGAAGAGCTTTCATAGTTGAGGACATTGACATCGATGTCTATTTTGGCGTTGCCCAGCCAGGTTGCAGTGAGGTTAACATCAATATTTGGGACAGCACGTGCACCGCAGTCTGTAAGGTCCTGGCGGTAGTATGCTTCATCTTCCGGGAGGCCACCAACTGTGACTCGATAGCCACCATCGAACCAGACGGTGGGGTATCCATGGATGTTGTATTCATCGATGCGATCGATGGCGGCAGTATCAACGAAATCGACGAGGCTGACGTAGTAGAAGGGGTAGTCATTGCTGGTGTATACTTTATGGAGTGCTTCTCTTGCGACATGGCAGTTGGAGCATGGGAGCTCGGTTCCCAGTTCGGCAAACATTGTATGGGTAAATGTTTTGGCTTGTGCAGTCGATGGTGATGCCGAGGCGTTGAGGGATGCGGGCAAGACGGATATCATAAGGATAGCGCCTATAATGAGGATGATCTTTTTCATGAGAGTGTTCCTCCGAATCTTATATTGTTTTGAAAAAAGAAAAGAAAGAGAGAGTGAGGGGAGAAGCTCATGGTCTAGGATTCAACCTGAGTCAGGATAATGAGCTGTTTGCCCTCGTAGTCAGTGGTGACTCCGTTGACTGTCACGGCAATGTCAATGGAGCCTAGTCCGAGAAACGGCTTGCAGGAGACCGTGGCTTCTTCACCAGCGGGAATACTGATTGTCTCCAGATAGGAAACGTTGATGAGATGCAGTATACCACCGGTTATCTTAATTGAGACGCTCACGTCTGTTGCTTCCGTGGTACCAAGGTTTTTTACATGAGCTTGCACGCCGAAACGTCCGGTGACTGATTCAAGGACAACACCTTTCTCAGCTTCGATCTTCAAGATAAAGGTGTCTCCGGTCCGGTTGTTGAGGTCGCCGGTGCTTCCAACAGAGACATAGCCACCATCTCGTGCCTGTATCCCGCAGTTCGCCTCATCACATAATCCGTTTGATAAGTCTAGAATCTTGACCCATTGTGTGGCACCCTGATGGTTGAGCTTTAAGAGGTAAGCGTCGGAGACGTAGTTAATCATGTCGTAGAGTGAGCCGGTGATGAAGTATCCGCCGTCTGTTGTAGTGGTGATGCTGGTGCCGTGCAAGGTATCGGTTTCATTCTTGGATATCTGTTGATCCCAGGTAAGTGTTCCTTGGGCATCGAGATGGAGTAACCAAAGGCTTTCTGTCCAGTTCATATCTTGAAAGTTACTAAGGATAATGTAGCCATTGGATTCCGTTTTGATACAAACGCCATTCTCGGTTAAATTAGAGTTCCCAAAGGTTTTTTGCCAGCTTAGTTCTCCAGCGTCATTTGTTTTTACGACCCAAACATCTCCCATGCTGTCGACAGCATCTGTTTGGCCGACAATGAGATATCCACCGTCAATGGCTTTCGTAAAACTTTTAGGTTCATCAAAAGTAGTCCCGCCGATGGTCTTGTTCCATTGTTCTGTTCCATCTGCTGCGATTTTTATCAGCCAGAGGTCAATACTGCCTTGGCCATAGGATGATGTATCCCCAAGGACGATGTAACCACCGTCTGATGTCTGAAGGATGTCGCTTCCATGATCCGGCCCATCGCTTTTTCCAAAGCTTTTCTGCCAGACGAGGTCGCCATTTGCATCGGTTTTGGTTACTTGGACGTCCCAGAGCCAGCTGCCACCGACGCTACCGACAATGATGTAACCGCCGTCTGTTGTTTGATGAACGACGGTCCCGTAAAGATTTGTCAGGGCAATCGGAAAATTGTTGTGCCAGGATTCTTCGCCGTTTCCATCGGTTTTTACCAATAGCAGTTCTGTGTAGCCTGGGGGAGTTACGATGGTCGAACCAGTAAAAATATAGCCTCCATCCGCGGTTTGGTCGACGTAGTAAGCCCCGTCATTTAGGATACTGTCGAAGGTATGTATCCATTCGATCTCCGAGCTAGAAGATTGTTGTGTCGTGTTTTTTGCTATTGATGTTCCGGCAACCATCATGATGGTTGCGCCTACCAGCATACTAACAAAGATATTTTTTATTTTTTTGTTTTTCATATTTCCACCCATTTCTGACCCCGTAATTATCACACTTGCTTATAAATAGTCTGAAAATGTTCGGAAAAAACCAAACAATATAACAAAAAAATTTTGATATGTTCAAATAATTTCTATTTTCTTTTTACTTTCTGTTCTCATCATCTCAAAATTTATATATCGTCTATTACGGGTTTTTCTTAACTTTGCATAATACATATCTTCGTCACCTCTTCACATTCATTTTTGCATAATAATTTATTAAAAAAAAATTATCCTCTTGAGAACGTGTTTTCAATTATGAATGAATAACGCTATTGTATCATTTTGATAATATACCGCAACATTCACAAATAGTAGTACTGAGAAAGTATAACACAGATGCGGGTGAGGCGTTCTTCAGAAAAATATCAACAGCACGATCCAGAATGGCTCAGGGAGTTCGCAGGTTTTCTAGAGAAAAACGGTAATAAAAAGAAATTTCAATCGGTGAAAAAAATTTTCGTTGAAACATATTTTGAAAACATCCGGAATGGGATGCATCCTAGGGAAGCGTTACAAAACGCAAAATCAGTTGCACTCTGTTTTTTGCTTTTACAAAAATAAGTAATGAAAAACGATCTCTGAATCAACCGTTTCAGATTTTTATGAGAAAAATGGTTATGGGTATCCGCCGAGCCGTAAGCTTGGGTCTCCGAAGAGCGCCCAGTTTGTGATGACGAATGCCTCGACTTGGTTGATCTCTTCTTCGTCGAGGAATTTTTGAATCGCCCTGCTGTGTGCTTGGCCAAGGTTCGTAGAACCATTCCCTATTTGATAGAAGAAGTTGGCTTCGAGTTCTGCACTCAGACTCACAGGGTTTCCTTGGTATCCCATTCCAAATCCTGTGCATCCGGTTGACGCGATAGCCCCCCCTGGGTATTTCACAACAAGACCCCAGCTGAAACAGACAGGGATGGGGAGTCCATAGCAGAAGTACTGAGCGCTTGTTTTTTTACTCAGGGTCTTAAGAATCGATACATTGTACATCCCGTTATGACATCCTCCGACGACGACAATGGGGAGTTTTTCCTGATTTGATATTTTCAGGAAGTGATAAAGGGTGATGCCGCCGCACCAATCGTTCGGATATTGGCCATCGAACCAAATGGTATCCCAGACAAATGGGTTCCCATGTCCTTGGAAATCGACGTAGCCTGCTCCTTGTGATATCGCTGTTTGGATGTCTTTTGTTACGGGGACTAACCCGCTGGTGTTCTTGTTCGTTGTATAGACGGGGATGAGTTTCAGATCAGGTATTGCCTGTTTTGTGTAGTTATAGGTAAGGTCGCAGAGATATTCTCCATCTGGTTTTCCATCATAATACCCGAAGGTTTTGCCACCGATGCCGATGAAGTTCTTGTACCAGGGTTTTTCATCTGGGCTGGTGCTTTCATAGGTGATGATCTTCTGTACCATGTTGCTGACTTCTCTTTTATTGGTTACTGGTAATCGACCGACATTTACCTCGGGGTAGAGATCAAAGGTATCTTTCGGTATCCCTGGTGCGTTCCAAGCCGCGTAGATTCCGTCTCCATTTGAGTCCCAGCTGTCAAAACCTCCGCTTGAGTTATACAGGCACCCGTAGTAGAGGTCGGAGAGGCATCCTTCGTCATCGTCCTGTGGGATGTTGACGTATCTGACAGGGACCCACCAGGCGTTCCAGCCTGCCGATGGTGTATCTTTATCGTTTGCATAGAGATGGGATTTCAACCCACCAACAAGCAGCACATAGTGGATGCCCCAGGTGTCGTACGCCTCTTTAATGAAATATTTTATTTGCTCTGGGGGGTCTGCTCCGGTGTATTGGTTCAGGATGTCTTCGACTGCTTTGAAGGTCGTCTTTAGTTCTTTTGAGTTTTTAAAATCGATGAGCGGTTGGAGTTTTGCTTTGAATGTCTTCGGGGCGATGATGACGAGGTCGTAGGTTTCATTGGTCTGTGCTGCTGGCAAGGGTGCTTCATAGGTCAATCCGATGTCAAATGCAGTCGTGTACTGGATTTGGTTGTTTGCTGGTGAATATCGGACAGGGTAGCATACGATCTTGACGAAGATGGTTTTAGCTCCAGTCGCATCAGATCCTGCACCGATCGTGTATCGATACCAGCGGTTTGGGTAAAAAGAGGTATTCGTATAGACAGAGTCATCCTTGTTACTTGTGTTGATCTGGCGTATTTTTGAGAGCGGCGCGATGCAGGCAGGCATGATTTTCTTTGTCAGGACCATGGTGTTGATAGTTTTTGGTGTGCAGGTGACTGTGATATTTGTTGATCCGTAGGGAACCTGGTAGGTTTTTACAATGATCGGGAGCACTGGTTTGTTGGGTTCTCTGAGTTGTGAGGTCATTTCCTTTATTTCTATGATGACGGAGTCTGCTCGTTCAAGGATCATCGGTTGTGAGGAACACTGTGACAATTGAGTGCTGTGTGTTTCAAGTCTTGTGTTTTCTAATGGGTTGTCTGATTCTGATGCGGTGACGGTCCAACTACTACTAATGAACAAGCAAAGGAAAGAAAGTACGATGATTTTCTTCATAGGTCTCCTCAAGTAATTTTTTGTGTGCATCCTTTTTTTTAATAGTATGTGTACAAAACCTACTATTAATATTATATAGTATATATAAAAGTATATAAATATTCTGTAATTTTTCCTCCTCCTGAACCACTCGAGATAAAACGAGAACCATACGACCATTTTTTATCCAACGGTGAGATACTCGTATCGAACAGGAACCAACTCCTGCACCACGATGCAACCTGAGGAACTATGCACAAACTCTGGGGATACCTCTTCAATGAAGACACAGGACGTGGAATAGCACTGACCACACTTTTCTACAATTCAACCTATAAAAAGACCTACGAGTTCGCACAACAGACAGATGCATGGTCTGCTGAACAGATACAGACGTACCAATGGCAACAGCTGACCAGCCTTCTCCATCATGCGTACAAGCACGTCCCATACTACAAAAAACTCTTCAAAACACAAGGGATGACGCCAGGTGATATCAAATCGTTTCAGGATTTTGAACACCTGCCGTTGCTTGGGAAAGAAACAGTCCAAGAACATGCAGACGAATTCAAAGCGACCAATTATCCACCGTCTGCCTTTGAGGAAACCAACACCGGTGGATCGACTGGTTTTTCACTTCGCTTCTCCATTGAAAAAGGAGTCTGGTTCGCAAAACACCTCGCGTACCTCAAAATACTGCTCAACCGCGGTGGCTGCGACGTCATGGATAACTCAGTCCAGATCATCGGCAGGGAAAAACCCTGGGAATACCGACCACTGTCTCGGACCTTGGTGCTTTCCTCATATCAGATGACAGAACAGAACCTCCCAGTCTACATAAAAAAAATCATTCAACTCCATCCAGGCTATTTCATAGGATATCCGTCCGCGATGACGATGCTTGCGACGTATATGAAGCAACACTCAATAGAAGTTAAAGGATTGAAAGCAATGTATTCATTTGGAGAAACCATCTATGATTGGCAACGAGAATACCTTGAATCATTCTTCCACTGCAGGGTTCATAGCCAATACGGACACCGGGAACAATGCGTCCTGGCAGGAACCTGCGAAAAAGCCAACACCTATCACATGTTCCCAGACTATGGATATGTCGAACTCATCGATAGAAACGGACAGCCGGTGACAAAAGAAGGCGAGATAGGAGAGATCGTCGCCACGGGGTTCCACACAGGGATCTTCCCGTTCATCCGCTATAAAACAGGGGATATCGCAGTCTATACGACACAGCAGTGCGAGTGCGGTCGACAGGTTCCATTGCTGAAATCAGTCGAGGGGAGAATCCAGGATTTCATGGTATCGAAAACCGGTCGGCTCGTACCACTGATGGGAGTGTTACAACTCATTTCACGATCATCTCCGCATATGAAGGAATACCAACTCTACCAGGATCATGAAGGAGAACTCATCCTACGTATCGTAAAAAAAGAAGGATTCTCCGATGATGACGTTCATCAGATCAAGGAAAATATCCGCACACGACTCGGGGATGAATTTTCATTATCCATCGAATATCTGGATTCGATTCCTCGGACCATCCGGGGGAAATACCAATTTTTTGTTCAGAAATTAGTGGTGAAATACATCTTGTGAAGAAAAAAAGAAAAAAAATGAATCGTTCCTTCTAGATCGCATTATGGTTTTCCGGAGGTAATGATTTACCAATGTCTTGGATTGAAATTGGTCAGATCAATGCTTGCCCAATCATTCCAATCGTTTTTCCCACGGGAACCATCGGAATAATCGACCAGGTCGCTGTACACGTATCGATAGTTCATCACGCTTCTGTAAGGCCCATACCGCCAGTAATTCACCTGCCAAGGCCACAAGCCCGTATGACAATCAACCCCAGGGCAGTTAAGCCCAAGAGAATGACCCGTCTCATGCATGATCACACCAGCGTAAATCAACGCTCGTTGTTTCTCGCTGTTAAATGTCTTTCTCACCAGGCTTGAAATGAGTGGAACGATTTTGACCTGTGAATTCAGGAACAACGCTGGGAGATAAAAACAATCTACGGCAAACAACTGACCAATTCTTGAGCCGAACGTAAAACCAGTGATCTGGGTGACATTATACCCGATGATGCCCCAATGAAAGACCCCTCGCCGCCAGTTGTTTGTACTTTGATGCATGAAGTATTTCCAATAAAATTGATCAAGGTCATATTCCTGAAGATCTGCTTTATAAGGAATGATTTCTCCCCCGCCAAGGCGACCATCATCGACATGCCAGACGATATTATGTTTCGCATGTGAATCCCGTATGAGATCATACGATTCGACAGGGACGGTAAACTCCTGGTTGCCTGGTTCTTTTTCCATCTGATCAAGTTCAACGAAGATATCCTGTCTGAAAGGATCAGAGCCCCATTGCCATGTTTTGTATTCCTCGATGTTGTTGAGTCCATCGTCATCGTCGTCCATATCGGTATGATTCTCCCACAAGAACGGGTCAAAGACCATGTAATACCCTTCATCATGGCCCCATTCAAAATAAGTCAGTCCAAAGATATGTTCCCATTCGATGGGGATCCCATCTTGGTCTGCATCTTCACCAAGATTACTAACTAACGGGCTTGTGTTATACATATTCGTCTCAAGCCAGTAGGGAAAACCGTCTCCGTCGAAATCATTCTGTGAAATATCAAACCACAGCTCACAGTCCCGATCTTGTTGATAAATGCTGTTGTCATCACATCCGTTTAACCGCCCGTATCCACTGGGGTCTCCAAGGGAATCATCACCCCACCAGACACCGGTTGCGATACTATAGACTAAGTCTGCGGTGCGCACCTGGGTTAAGTTTCCTTCGTCAGCACTGATGTCACAGAGGAGGTCAAATTTATTGTTTTTATCCCAGAGTTCGATAGAGATGTTGACGAATTCATCATCCTTGGGTACTTGAGAGGAGACAGACCAATTCAGGTTTTCAACATACTTCATATTCTCAAAGATATCACTGATAAATTCCTCAGTATTAATCCTGACTTTTACGTAAAAATCTGGTTCTGATAATAAATCGATTGTTTTCAAGGCACGGATTTCCTTAATCGAAACGGTGACGGTAATATTGTCGACCAGCGGGTCAAAATCTTCCAGAAGAGGCATCTGCAACGTCATATGTTTTTTTTGTTGAATCATCGCAGAGCTCGGAACGACCAGCGAAGCAAGAATAACTAGCGTACATATTACTTTTAGAGAATTCTTTTTCATACATATCCCCCTTAGGATATTCTTTTTCTTAGTCAGCTATATAGAGGCTGCTTCTATATAAATATTTGTTACATGAGGGAAAAAACGTGGTTCATTTTTTTCTAAAATTATAAAAACTCATGGACATTACCATAGCCTATCTACCATGTATATGGGGGATCATCGATGAAGTTACTCATACCACCAGAACCGCTCTTGCTAAAGAAACAATCAGAAGAACAAAAAGACAACGCATGGGATATCGATTCCCTAAGCCTGTGGTTCGGCAACCGACTACCCACCTATCTCTGGAACGACGCAGGATGGTCCACGCCCTTAAAGGCAGAGGGGTACAATTGGCAAAGTTTCCTCAAAATACTCTCCCTTCATAAAAAAGAGATGATCCGCTGGTCCCGCAACGCACTCTCCTGGAAAGAATTCCTCCTCAAACTGCAAGACACCATGAAAGACCCGGTGTTCAAAACAATCCTTCTCAGACATGATAAACGGGAGGCAGTCATCGATGGATAAGCATCAGGATGGCTACCCGATTGTCCTTACTGCATCGCGCGCAGAAGCAAACGAGTACGATGATAATCCCTTTGCAGCATTTATTTGTACGTTTCCGAAAAAACTCTCCGGGTTAGCCTTACGGAATCATTTGGAGAACATTCCCAGCAACAATGATGGAACTGCGCAACGGACCATCTATGGTCTCCGTAAAGTTGAATCATTGTTGACAAAGGAGTTTGGAGAAGAAAACATCGTTGTCGCCCATTACGACCAACTCCACAGATTTATCGGCAAGGACACAAAAATCGTCGGTATCTCCTCCATGGATCCCATGGGACTTGCATACGTGTCGACTACCTACAACTCTCTGATCGGGTTTGGCGGGGAGGCTTTGAACGCATCTGAATTCGAAAAACTCATCACCCATCCTGCAATCCAACAACACAAACCAAAAATCATTGTCGGCGGCGCAGGTTCCTGGCAAATCAACGAATCAGGGATGCAAAAAAAATGGGGCATCGACGTCTTGTTCCAAGGAGAAGGAGAAGAAGATCTTATCACTGTGTTTAAAAAAATGTTCAACAATGAAACGGTCCCTTCGTATTTTATCGCAAAGAAACCGGACCGGAAAAAAATACCTCCCATCACCCACGCAGCGTGTTACGGCATGGTGGAAATCACCCGCGGGTGCGGAAGAGGCTGTCAATTCTGCAGTCCCACGAATCGGACAAAATACTCGTTTCCCCTTGACTATATCATGAAAGAAGTGAAAACCAATGTCAACGGGGGAGCAAAAACTATCTTTACGGTCACTGAAGATATATTCTTGTATAAATCGAAACCGGGTTTCATCCCGAATCGAGAAGAAATCGTAAAATTATACAAGACTATCGCATCGTACCCTGGTGTTGAACATATTCTGCTTTCTCATGCGTCTCTTGCACCTGTTATTTATGACCGGAAACTGATGGAGGAGTTATCACCGATACTTCTCGAAAAAACACGATGGACACCAGAGTTAAATAAAACCTACTCGAAGCGTTTCGTCTCTGTTGAAGTCGGCATTGAAACTGGAAGCGTGCGACTGATGCAGAAATACATGAAAGGAAAAGCACTACCGTACAGTGTCGATAACTGGCCTGAGCTTGTCGTTCAGGGCGTTGGCATCATGAACGACTACGACTGGTGGCCGTTATGTACGTTTATGACCGGACAACCTGATGAGACCGATGATGACGTCCGTGCCACCCTTGATCTTATCGATGATCTAAGGAACCATCATGCGAAGATGTTCTACACACCTGTGTTGTTCATCCCCTTAAAAGAAGCGATGCTGGGAAACCATCGTCGGACCAATCTGAAGAACCTCTCAGAGCTGCAATGGGAAGTCATCGCCCGATGCTGGAGGAACAACATCGATTTCTGGAGACCGGACATGAAATGGATGCTGAATCCGATTTTTTTCTTTTCCCACTGGTTTTACGCACGATGGAAACATGGAAAAAAAGCAACTGTGCCGATGATGCATCTTGCTGGGTTTCCCATCGCCCAAAAGATAAATAAACTATGTACACCAGAATTTTGCCAAGAAGATGTCTCAATGACCAATGGACGATAACGATCGTTCTAACCAAGCAGTGTGCAGTTAGTTTTTTAGGAACGCAAGGTACGCGAGATACGATGAATAAAGATCTGCTTTGCTGGTGATCTCATAGGGTGAATGCATGGAAAGCACAGGGGCACCAAGATCAACGACCTCCATACCCAATCGTGAGAAATATTTCGCAACTGTTCCTCCGCCACCCTTATCGACCTTTCCTAGTTCCCCCGTCTGCCATGGGACCTTTGCCGTATCAAGCAATTTCCTGATCTCAGCGATATATTCTGCTGAGGCATCATTGGCTGAGTATTTCCCGCCATGGCCAGTATATTTGGACATCGCCACACCATTGCCTAACGATGATGCGTTTTTCAGCTCAAAGACATCCGTGTAATTCGGGGTGACTGCTGAAGAGACATCCGCGGAGATCACCTTTGATTTGAGCAGGACGCTATCGATATCGACATTCGCGTCCTGTTCTCTGATCAAGGAGCGGAGAAAAGAAATAGCCTGTGCAGAGGCGTTTCCTTCACTGCCTATTTCTTCTTTATCGACGAACAGGCACAGGATGGTATGTTCTGGGTTTTTTACATCCAAGATCGCCTGTAACGCTGCATAGGCACAGATACGATCATCCTGTCCATAGGCACCAATCAATGACCGGTCGAAGCCCACGTCACGTGCTTTAAAGGCAGGGACTGCTTCAAGTTCCGCGGAGATGAAATCCTCTTCGGTGATATCATACTCAGCATGGAGTTTTTCAAGGATGGCTGCTTTGATCTTTTCTTTAAACTCACCTCTCGCAGGCAGACTTCCGATCACGACGTCTAAGCTTTCTGCTTTGATTGCCTCATCGATTTTCTTATTATCTTGGACGTCATGGGATAGATGCGGCAGGAGATCTGGTACTGAAAAGACCGGGTCTAAATCATCCTCGCCTAAGGTAAACGTGATTTTTTTGCCGTCTTTTTTCACAATCACACCATGTAATGCGAGCGGGATGACGACCCATTGGAATTTCTTAATTCCACCATAGTAATGTGTTTCGAATAAGGCAAGATGGCTCTCTGAGTCCTGAAAGAGTGGTACTTGTTTTAAGTCAAGTCGAGGAGAATCGATATGGGAAATCACGATGTGCAGTCCGTCGCGAATCGGTTTTTTCCCTTTGATGATGATCGCTGCTGATTTTTCTTTGTTGACGACGATTTTTTTCTTCTCCTTTTTGGCTGCCTCCGCGATCACATGGACTGCTTCTCGTTCTGTTTTTGCTTGGTTAAGGAACGTTTTGTAGCCTTCTGCAAAGGTAAAGGCAGTGGTGATTTGTTGTTTAGAGAATAGCTCCCAGGCAGATTTCTTCCTATACGCGTATTTGCTTTCACCATCTTTCATGGACTTGACCCCTCGGTATGAAAGTCATCTTTTCAGACCATAAAAAGATAACTCAAGAAAAAAAAAGAAAAAAAAGATGGTGATGGTTTATCGTCGGATGATCCAGATGATGATGACGACGCCTACGATAATAACGATTGCTAATATCGCTAGGAATAGTATCATCTGGTTGGAAAGACCTGAACCGTTCGAGCCGCCCTCTGTGGAGATGGTGATTTTACCGGTCTCACTTGCGCTGTCACCTGCTTGGTCAGTGACGGTGAATGTGTAGGTGAATTCTCCTGCTTTGTCATAGGCATGGGTTGGATTCATTTGTGTTGATGTCTTTTCATCTCCGAAATCCCAGCGATATTGATAGGGGGGTTGTCCGGTGAGAGGTATGATGCTTCCATTAAATTGGATGGTTTCTCCGACTGAGCCAATGTTTGGTGCGTACGCTTCCATTATCTCCAGGGCAGGATTCGGGGCGATATCTGAGAGATAGACAAAGCCTGAGATGTCCATATCTCCAGCAGATATATTCATTTTCACAAACATGGACGTGACAGACATATTATCGTAGACTTCTGCTGCGCTTGTTAAATCGAAGGTGATGGTAAGGGTATCACCAACAACCGTGAAATCAGAGGAGGTAAGGTTCGTGGTATCAACGCCATTGCTGACTTGACCGGTCTGGTTGGCATAACTGATGGTATAGTCTTGTTCTGTTGTGGATAATGAAAAATCATATTCCACAAAATTGAGAGGACCAAACGTATCATCAGTGTAGAAGTCGATGATTTTTCCTCTATTCTCAATGGAGCCTCGCACCTGTAGGGTGACGGTCGCTTGTGTTCCTTGTTGTGAGTAGGTCGCCTTGACAATATCAAGATTATTAACTTCAATTTCAGGATGAGAGGTAACTACCGTGGTTTCTTGGGTAAAATAATCAACGGAGCTTACATCTTCGATGATATCTGTGATGGTTTCATCTGCAGCCTGGACAGAACATGTAGCGATGAGAAAAAGGCTGCTTATCATCATCGTTATGAGCATTAGATTGCTGTGTTTCATTTTTCTTACACCTCGTTTAGGTTGAGAAAGACTATTTACTTAACCTATATAAAAATTTTGGAACGATTTTTCTTTTACGATTTCCTTTGAAAAGATCTCTTTTATTTCAATTTCTTTTTCAGATCAGACATCGTAGTGATCATGTCGTCAAGGGTGGATTCAAGGGTTCCTAGTGTCTGATGTATTTTATCTGTTATGATGGCTCCTTGAGCCGATGGTTTGATGATGCCGTCATGTTCAAGAGTTCGCAGTGAGTATCTGATCATATGTTGGGGTTGGCCTGTCATCTGTGAAAGTCTGATGATACCGATAGGGCCGTTATCTCGGACAGTTTTTAGGACATCGATGTGTCTGATGAGAAGGTCAAGTTCTTTTTCTGCTACATTGGTAATAGAATTTTTATCTCGTTGTTTTTCCGACACTATACTACCTCCCGGGTTAATTGTTAACAATTAGTATGCAATCGAGATATATAACCTTTACGAACTCTTCTGTAGATTCAAAAGTTCCTACCAAGGACCATTAAAGGAGTAAAATACGGTTTGATTCAGGTCGTTACTGCAGTCTTAGAAGAAGAATCTTTTGCTTGTTGAAACAAAATGAAGCAGTTGGATAAAAAGTGCAGGGGAAGGGATTTGAACCCCAGATTACCGGTATGAAAATCAGTGACAAAATTAAAAATAATATTTGAACTCAGGATATATCGTAGTTGGCTTATAATTAAAATCAAAGAAAACCAAAGATGTCCCATCTTTTTTTTCGTTTTACACCCAGCAACTATCTTTTATAATCTCCATATATCTCAGGATGAAGAAATGGAAAGAAAACCAAAACAGAGAAACAAGATATTACATCAATTATTGAAGGTGATATTAATTTGTATAGGAACATTTTTTTTAGGACTTGGAATAGTTGGAATTTTTATACCTATTTTACCTACAACTCCTTTTCTTTTACTTGCTGCAGTCTGTTACGCTCGGAGTTCAAAAAGATTTTATGATTGGTTCATGAATAATAAATGGTTTGGTTCTTACATTAAAAACTATCATGACGGAAGGGGCATTCCATTGAAAGTCAAGGTAATAACCATTTCTTTATTGTGGAGTAGTATACTATTTTCAATCCTTTTTATTGTGTACATCTCTTGGATTCAGATTCTATTGGTTATCATTGCTTTTGGAGTTACTGTTCACATTCTTACAATTCCTATCTATAAAAAAAAATTAAAAAATCGAGGTAATATTTTCTTATAAAATGATGCAGGAGAAGGGATTTGAATATGAGTTTAATGGTAAAAAAAGAGTTTTTCTACGGTAAATCACTTTTTGTATGTTTTAATGTTTCGATAAGAAGTCCTCAACATCCTTAATAAATTTCAATGTCCCGTTCTCTATTTGCTTTGTTAACGTATCTAAATTCCTAAAATCCGGGTTGTCAACTAAAATGTATTCCATAATAGAATCAGTACCTTTTGTAGTTGATGGAATACGGTATTTATTCCAATTGCTTTCTTTAACCAATTTCCAGTATTTTGTCTGAACGTTTTTATTATACCCTGCTAACCAAACTTCAAATCTACATGTGTCATGAATAAAAACTATTCCAATTTTCAATTTTCGATTTTTTAATGATTTTGGAAAGAAGGAAAAATATGTCATGTCCATATATCCATAATAAATACTCCCAGAGACGAAATAATCAGGATATTTGTTTTGAAAATGCGTTCTCAAATTCATGATATAGTCCATCAATCCTTTATACGCCTCTGCGATGTCACCCTTGCGCATCTGTTTTCTATATTCATCCATATATTCATGAAATGATTCCATATTTATTTCTCCATCAAACGAAATGACTTTGTTACTACATTAATTACTACTGCATAAAATAATAAGAGAATTTAATTTCTTTGCTTTCATCAGATAAGACGAGATTTAAACTTTGTTCCATACGTAAAAAAATAATAGTTTTCTCCTGTAACAAAAAGAAAAATAGTGCAGGGGACGGGATTTGAACCCAAGATTACAGACAAGACAACGATCGCAATACAATTTCTTTAAATTTATTTGTCACTTGAACCAAAAAATACTCCTATGAAATGCGCTACAATACCTACACCCCACCCAAATAAGGTTCCAGACATGATAGCAATTAATCCAGATACATCAGTTCTTGTCCACCAATATGCAAACAAACCAATATTCACCACCAGATAACAAGCAAAATGGATATAAAACCAAGTTTTACCCTTTGCTCGTTTGGTTGCTTTCTTCATTACTTCTTCATCCTTATCCATACATCACCACAGATGTAAAATAGTATAATATCTAAATAATACTTTCTAAAAAACAAAAAAACATCCTGATAAGTATTAATTGTTTCGCTATAAATGTTGAAAAGTGTAAAAAAGTATGCAGGGGAAGGGATTTGAACCCCAGTGTAATATTAAAAAAGTATATGTTTCTCCTGTTGATATAAAACGAGCAACCTTATAAGTAATTAGTCCATTTGTAATAAAGGAGAACAAAGATGAAAAAACACATTATAATAATAGGAGTCTGTCTACTTTTGATTACACTTTCGTTAAGCGGCTGTGAATTACTTGAGGAAGAGGAAGATTATATCACCGTTGTTGTCGTGGTTAATGTCCTGGTGAGTCTTCTTGATGCGAAAGGAGATTTTGTCGTCACCGATATTGCCGTAGGTACTCCTATCCAGATCACGATGATCAAGGACGGCGGGGAACGAACAATACTGAATAGGGTAACCGATGAATCCGGATCAGTTAAAGGAGGCACAGGTAGCTTTAAAGTCTATAAAGAACAGCCAGTCGAATGCATTGTCACCGCAACAGGGTCCTACAAGACGTATGCACCTGTGGAACCATATATTGCTACACTCAGCTGGGAAGAGATCGACGCTGCAGCTGATTTCGGAGGGACATATACCTGGACGGTTTATGCAGGGGTTCTTTTGCAGGATACGGAAGTATAATAAAAATAGCATAGCAACATTCAAGATATGTAAAACACCTCAATACGTTGAGGATACTCATTTCCTTTCAACAAATAATTTTTTGACAAGGAAAATCAATGTAAAAATTATGCAGGGGAAGGGATTTGAACCCACGATTACCGGTTAAATTCCGACAGACGAATAATAATTACTCCCATAAAAGACTACAATTTAGGGTTTTTCAGGTCATTCCTGGGAGGGCATAGGGTTCATGCGCTGGATGCCAGTCTATCATCACCCATGGAAGACAAAATGCATGGTCGTCGTCCTCCTCATTGAACATCCTATTCCCGAAAATCAATTTCGGCAAGACCCGCCCACGACCCCAATAGTTTTGATACCAGGTATCCGAGGTTCCATGATTTGTATAATACGCAAGCCCGTAACCTGCATTCATCAGAGTGTTATATTGAAACGTGTTATTCGATGAAAACTCAGATAATACTCCCCATTCTCCATGGTCATTGATGAGATTCCAAGAGATAACACAATTGACAGCATAATCTAACTTGATCCCGATATAGGTATTATTCGAAATCGTATTTTTAGTGATGAGCGTGGCTGATGACCCTGCTACGACAATACCAAATGCGTTTTTCGTTACAACATTGCTTGCTATAGTTTCATGATGATCGTAATGAATAAAATCACCGCCTGTCGAAATACCATCACAATCATTGTATGATACGGTATTGTTGGAGATACAGTTTTGTGATGTGTATCCATTGATTGAAATACCATCCCGGTTATGATGCACATAATTCTCGGAAACCAAGTTTCCATGGGCGTAATCAAGAACGACACCCTTAAAATTATTTCTCACGACGCAGCTAACGATAGTGCTATTATCAGAATGGATGTACAATCCTACATCATTATACATAAAATCACCACTGTTACATATAGTAAATCCTGTCAGCACCATCTGATTCGCGCGAATACTCACTACCATTCCCGTATGGTTTCCGTCAATGATAGTCGACCATTTACTTTCACCAATCAGCTTTATACTCTTATTGACGAAAACATGCTCGTAATAGATACCGGAAAACACGAACACAGTATCACCATCAGACGCATCATTGATAGCGTCCTGAATCCTCGTGTAGTTTCCTGGTCCACTCCCACCAACATACAACCAATTGCCTCTTGACGTTGGTAGAGGTTTCTCAGTATCCTGTGCTATCGCTGGAACAACACAGGTTCCGACGAACAAGAGAATGATTCCTATCGTCAACCATTTCCTTATAATCATTTCCTTCCCTCGATAGAAAAATAATCAACCCTTGTCTATTTAAATCTTCTTTTGGAGGGAAAAATTATGCAGGGGAAGGGATTTGAACCCACGTTTACCAGTACGACAAGGATTATCAATGATTGAACTCCAGGAGAAAACGAAGTATCGGGAAGGCATTTGGGAATCTTTCTAATAACCTCATCCAGAATTGTAGAAATGGTATATTGAATGAGAAAGGCATCGTGACTTCTAATGTTCCATATGGTCTCCAAAAGTTTTGTGTATCCTTTGCTCTTGCTCTTATGGTATAATCTCCTTTTTCACTGATTTTCATCACGCGTCATTCAGACAATTTCAGATGGTCACTTTTCAAGTCATCTCTACGATATCATAGGGTTTTTTTGCATGTATCCATTCGATGTTTAACCATTTTAAATACATAAATTGTGGGTCTTGGGGATATGGTTGAAATGGAGAATATATTTTTAATTCACCAAAGATTATCTTAGGTCCTATTGGAGTGTCACCCCAGTAATTTCTTTTCCATGTAATTCTGGTTAAAGATAAACTAAAGTCATTAGGGGCGACAACAAATGATGCATCATGATGATTTTGATAGATATTGTTTTTTTCAACAACTGTATGAAAACAGATGTTGATAAAAATTCCATACTCTAAATTATGGATTATGGTGTTTTCAGAGATAAAAGTATTATCTGCTGAACCTTCAACTAAAATTCCATATGAATTATTTTCTATACGGTTTTGTTCAATTTTATTATTCTCTGCGTTAAAATTCCAAATCACTATACCATTGTTATTTTTCCTTATCACATTTCTGGAGATAGAATTATTATCTGCAAATGCTATGAAGATGCCCTTTGGTGATTGTCCCATGGTATTGTTTTGTATTATGTTGTCGGTAATGATATTATTTTCAGAATAGATGGATATACCAATTGTGGCATTTTGAATAGTAAAACCGCTGAGCGTGGTATATGATGCTGGCCACTCCAAATGAAATACCCGATTCATTTGGCCTCCATCTATAATTGTTGTATTTTTATCCTCCCCTTTAATTGTGAGGTATGTTATATTTATTATACGAATGTCACTTTCTGGGTAGTAACCACTATAAACAAACACAGTATCCCCATCACTCGCATTATCAATCGCATCCTGAATCTTCGTATAGTTCCCAGGTCCACTGCCACCGACATACAACCAGTTACCTCTTGATGTTGATTGAGAAATCTTAGTATTCTGTGCTATTGTTGGTGCTATGGTCACACCAACGAACAATAGAATGATTCCAATCGCCAAACATTTTCTTATCATTTGATATTCTCCTTAATAATTCACTCCAGATGGAACGATATTCCAAAAACAATTCAGTATCTTTCCAATATATCCCATGGTCTCAACAAAATAAAATCCATAATTAGATACAATAGCAAGTATTGCGGCAACTATCCATAAGGGAGCTAAAAGTATACAAATAATAGGAAATCTCCACTCGATTGCATTTTCATTCTCACAATCACACTTAGAGTTCTGTAACTGAGTCATTTCTGCATTGAGGGTAACATCCTTTTCGATAACACCATTTATTCCCTCTTGTATATTGGGATTTTGTAATTGATACTGCTGAACCATTGATTGAATCCTTGACTTACTAACAACATTTGACAAAATCAATCCAAGGAAATACATCTGTCTGATTTGGTTCTTTGTTAAAACAGGACTCTCTGATACTGGGAATATCCCTCTGCTCATCTGTGATTTGAGTATAATTCGTTGTATCTCTTTGTTGTTTGCAATATCAACGATGGTTTGGAACAACAACTCTTTCTGATTGACCTCATTAGTTATTGTGTTTTGGTTTGATGATTGAACAGTCTGAAATCCAACGACATTGCTCAACGAAGCAAGAATGAGAACAATAACTGCGACGATACTAATTCCAATGAGAGGATATTTCTTCATCTATTTCCTGTCCCCTATATGAAAATAAAGACCTCTTGTCTATTTAAATCTTCGTTCAAGTGATTTGATTATGGTTTTACCAGTATTTAGGAGTTCAAATCATTTTTTAGTCCCATGGCATGTTTCTCCTGGGAAAATAAGAAAAAAGTGCAGGGGAAGGGATTTGAACCCCTAGAGTTATTCAAAGGGGCTTGAAAATAGGGACCGTAGACGCATTAAGACCGTAGCGATAAGGCGAAGGGTCGTTCCGGTATTATAGGGCGTTATTCTTCGTCCTATTCTCTCCTGTTAAATTAAGAGATAAACTCGGAATATTACCGAGGATCTTATTAAAGATGTGATATTTATGACTTATTTAGATGCATTAGAAGAACTTCTTGATATGGAGAGTCGTTGAGTTAGTATGCCCCTTGCTGTCATATACACGCACATCAATATGATATTCACCCCACGAAAAACCAGTCCATGTCCAAGTAAAAGGTTCTGACATCACCGTTGATTTTAGATTATCATCAATAAAAAACTTCACTTCAGTAATCTCAAATCCATCCTCTTGCGAAGCCTCAACTTCGATAGTGATTCTCCCGATGATGAACGGTGATTTCGTTGGAAGAAGCTTGATATTGAAAAAATAGAGTGCATTGGTCGGTTTCACAATAGAGACCGTTGGTAACGCATAATCAACAACAACCGATGCAGTATCACTACTACTATTGCCTTCTGAGTCCATTACCGTGAATGTCGCTGTGTAGTTCCCACGGTGGTTGTAGATGTGCATTGGTTTTCTTTCCTCTGATTTGTTTCCATCTCCGAAATCCCAATGAATGGTATATGGCGGAAGACCGCCGATTATTGTTCCTGTGAATTGAATCGGTTTTTTGGCATTTCCTTTATAAGGACCATTTGCATCAACACTCATTGGACCTCTACCAAAAGCACAGAGATAACCATAACTTGAACCCGTCTTATAGTCTAGGGATACATATACGGTTCCATCTTCCCCAATTGCTGGAGAAGATTCAAAGACACCACCTTCCATATACTTCCATTTCTCTGCCCCCGTTGAAGCATTGACTGCATAGAACCCTGATGAACCCCCCATGAAACTCGTGGTTCCAAAATAGACGGTTCCATCGGAAGATAGCGCAGGAGATGCCCCAAACCAAAATCCAGCACTAATCGGATACCTCCATTTTATGGTTCCATCATCTGGATTCACTGCATAAAAACTACCACGAGAACTCCCAACATAGATGGTTCCATCAGAACCAATAATTGGAGTTGTCCATGTACAATCATTCACTTCGCTTATCCATTTTATGCTTCCGTTATTTGGATTTAATGCTACGAGATTTATATCAGTAGCTTGAATGATTGTGCCATCATCTGCAATCGCTGCAGAACCATGCACCCAAGTACCTACATTGTATCTCCACTTTCGAGTGCCATTGGGATTCACAGCATCCACATAACCTTGATTCGTATCGGGACCTAAAGAACCAACATAGATAGTTCCATCAAGCCCGATAGTTGGTGAAGAAAAAGCAATATAGCCTGCATCGAGATAATAGGACCATTTTAATGTACCGTTTTGGTTCAGTGCATATAACCATTTTTTCTCAGCATAAACATAGATTGTCCCGTTGTCATCAATTGCAGGAGAACCCCATGCCTCAGCACCTAAACTAAACGTCCATTTTAATGTACCATTTTGATTAATTACGCGGAGGCTACACCCTCTTGTAGTTACATAGATATTTCCATTGACATCGATAGCAGGTGTCGAGCAAATATCGTAAAAACCTGATAGGGACCATTTTTCTGTACCATTCGGATTAACAGCATAAAAGATATTCCCTCGACCACAATATATAGTACCATTTTTGTCAATAACGGGAGAACCTCCATTAGAATAGCTATTATGTTTAAAGAGCCATTTTACTACCCCGGGATTATCTTGAGTCGAGTATAGGCTTCGTCCAGTATGACGATTGTCATGACAATGCATCGGCCAGGAACTGTTCATCAGACCTCCCTCCATGGGTGCATTTGATGTATTTATATCAATAGATACTTGTTTATTAGATACTCCTATAAATGATGTCGATACCAACAAGAACAGAACCAGTAATGAGACAAGATGTTTCTTCATCCTTTTTCTTCCTAATGAAAAATAAAGTGTCCTTCATTATTTAAAACCTTTGTCAGAAGGGAAAAGTTATGCAGGGGAAGGGATTTGAACCCCCGAACCTCTGCAGGAACAGATCTTGAGTCTGTCGCCGTAGACCAGGCTTGGCTACCCCTGCACGAGCAACACATGAACAGTTCATTCATAATAAATTTTTAGG
>Ga0209287_10000360_pt1 | contig 28515 bp, 25 predicted proteins | sample PPLLak3cmMay2015_2_FD_187255 | JGI IMG/M metagenome (GOLD analysis project Ga0209287, IMG submission 187255) | Freshwater sediment microbial communities from Prairie Pothole Lake near Jamestown, North Dakota, USA - PPLs Lake P8 Core (1) Depth... | ecosystem: Environmental > Aquatic > Freshwater... | reverse complement strand
ACCATTAAACTGCACAGCATTTTGAAGAGCGTATTTACGAGCCGCCTGTTTTATTTTATCAACTGACATAAACTATTTCTCTCTTTTAATTGAATAATCAGCAAGACTTAACAAAACCTGTTTAGCATCGGAATTTTTTAAAACATCAAGAGCTTTCTTAGCCTTCTCACAATACTCAACAGCAGTTTTTCTCGCATAATCTATGGATCTCATTTTTTTAAAAAGATCAAAAACCTTCCTAACCTCATCCTCAGATGCATCCTTGTTACCAAATATTTTTTCTAAAAGTTTTTTATCGCTGCCACTAACATTGTTTAATGTGTGAACAGCTATGAGCGTTTTTTTGCCGTTTCTTATATCGTTTCCAATATCCTTACCCAAAATCTGTTCGTTGCTGCTTATATCAAGGTAATCATCCCATATCTGAAAAGCCAGACCAAGAAACTTACCGTATTCCTTCAAAGCATCAGTTTCTTCTTTTGTTCCACCGCCAACTATGGCACCGCCTTCCGCAGAAAACATGAACAAAAAAGCGGTTTTTTTCATTATCATCTCAAAATATTCCTTTTCTGAAACTATCTCTTTGTTTTCGAATTCCATGTCAAGCTGCTGACCCTCACAAATCTCCTCCACACATTTCACAAGACCATAATCCAGTTTTTTGAAAACAGAATCATCGTCTTTTATGTTATGAATGGATTCAAACGCTTTAGCAAAAAGGAGGTCCCCTGCCATAATGGCGGTAGGTTCACCAAACTTTATGTGCACAGTAGGCAAATTCCTCCTAAGATGTGATTTATCCATAATATCGTCATGAACAAGAGTGAAGTTGTGGACAAGCTCTATAGCTATAGCAAAAGACATAACTTTTTTTTCATCACCGGAAACCGCCTCGCAAGAAAGCATGGATATACATGGGCGCAGTCTCTTTCCGCCGCCAATGAGAAGATGTCTAGTTGCATCATAAAGAATCTGTGGTTTACCGCCTCGCAAAAATTTTTGCAATTCGCCATTAAAACGTTTTGCTCTTTCTTCAAGCTCAGATTTTAAATCCATACTTCAGCACCAACATCAGGCATATTAGAAACTTTATCAGCCCCAACTAAAAACATCGCAGCACGTAACTCTTTAATCATTAACTCAACTTCAGAAATAGTGGATTTTTTACTAGCAATCGCTGGTTTCAAAAAAGCATGAGCTACACCAGCACAGTCTGCACCAAGCGCCAAAGCCTTGGCTGCATCCAAACCATTTCTTATACCACCAGTAGCAATAATAGGAAGCTTCCAGTTTGTTGCCTCCCCAACATCTAAAACAGACAAAGGAGTTGGTATACCCCAATCCCAAAAAGTCATACCGCTGCGTTCATTAAGAGTATCATTTATCATCTTAGCACGATAATGCTCTATAGCAGCAAAAGACGTGCCACCCATACCACCAACATCAATACCCGCTATCTTAGTTTTTGAAAGACGTTTGGCAACATCAAACGATATACCTGCACCGGATTCCTTAACAACCAGAGGCACATCCAAATCCTCAGCTAAACTCTTTATTGCAGTGAGACAACCTTTTGCGTTAGCCTCTCCCTCAGATTGAACAACCTCTTGCAAAAAATTAAGACAAACAATAAAAACATTAGCATCAATCATATCAATCATTCTATGTGCATTCTCCAATGTTTTTTTATGACCCCATAATACGATTTGAGAAGCACCGATATTAGCAAAACGTAAAGGAACGTCATAATTTTTAATTACACCGTACGTCTTTTTCAAATCCTTGTTTTCCAAAGCAGATCTCTGAGAACCAACTCCCATACCCATCTGAAACTTTTCGGCAGCGGCAGCAAGATTCTCATTTATCTGTTTCGCCTGTTTGTAGCCGCCAGTCATACCAGCAATAATCACCGGAGCACCAAGCTTCTTTTTAAACAATTTTGTAGAAAGATCGATTTCATCCTTATTTATCTCAGGCAGAGCATTATGCGTTAGTCTAACATCATCCCAAAAGTTATGATGAGCGGAGACGTTTTTTCCCAATGAAATTTTCACATGTTCATCTTTTCTAATCTCAGTCTGATTCATTTCTCACAGGCCCCTAACAACAGTGCATTTAGTATCCTTCCCAGCCAATACATGATATAACCTACCGGGTTTATTACCATTTAGCAAAACAGTATCGATTCCCAACCTGGCAACATTCTTTATTATATCAATTTTGCCTCCCATCCCCCTTGTAACATCAGCATGACTATCCATAGCGGTAGTAAACATCTCCAAATCTTTCAAGGTAACATCATCCATGAGTTTAGCATTTTTATTTATCTTAGGGTTAGCGGTATACAAACCATCCTCGTCAATAACAAAAACAACTTTTTCTGGCCTAAAATGTTCAGCAAGAGTACTAACCAGTAGATCACCGGAACAAATTGAAAAACCAAGTTTTTCATCAAGAACGACATCACCAAAAGTCACAGGAACAAAATGACTTTTTAGATACTCCTCAAAAATCCTATAGTTAATTTCAGAAAGCTTGTGATTACTGAGCTTTAGTACCGTATGAGGCGACAGAGAAACTCCAGGAACATTATTTTTATGTAAACAATCCAAAACAAGAGTGTTCAGCCTCTGAACATTAGCATGCGTCAGTGAGTAACCATTGATTTGATCTTTTCGGACATAACCTTTATTTAAATCATATTTCTTTGCCAAAATATGACCAAATGAGCCTGCACCATGAACCAAAATTATCTCCTTGTTTGCCTTTTTAATTTCCTTTGATAAATTACTCATGACGCTCTGTTTGAAAGAATTTTGTTTTGTCTTATTGGTTATTACACTTCCGCCAATTTTTAGGATTATCATAACCTACATAATCCAGTATAATCTAAAAAGCATTTTCATAAAAACCTTTGATTTTTAAAAAATAAAGGAAAAAAGGAAGAATTTTAGTTATTTTTTGCGTTTTCTTCCAAGCGATACGGCGATTACCAGTAGTATTAGTATGGCTGCTAAACTAACTAATAATACGATGTATTTTTCTACGAACGACATGGGTTTAACTTGATTTGGATAACCTGTTGCACCATAGGGCATATGGCCATCTATTGAAACATCTGCATCATAAGAAAGCGGTTTTGTATCTTCTTTTTCCCAGTAATTAGAATCGCTATATTGGGTTTCAGGTACAAAAGCCCTTAAATCAGGGTCACCAAAATAACAAACGTTCTCTGTTATATCCCACCAGAATTGAGGAGGATCAGTAACATACAGAATTCCTACATGACTGATGCCTTTAGTATACGCCTCACCAACTGTGTCACCAAGAATCATATCACGAGGTATCGTCTCAAGCCAGAAAGAGCCATACCAAGATGTACTCCATGGATCTATAACCTGGAAAGACGAGCCATGCCTAACCATTGACAGATGCATGTATTTGTATGCTGGCAGACAAGCTGTGTTAAGCCAACCACACGAGTGAACATTCTCCAGAGCATCATCCAAGGTTAAACCTGTCATCGCAGAAGTTGATAGAGCCAAGGTACCGAATGTATGAGATGTAATCATTCCATCTCTGTAGTAACTGCTGTCTTTTGCCCATTTTGGCATAAACCATTTTATTATTGGAAGATTGGTTAAAGCATGATATATCGGTCTCTCAGAAGGCCAGAAATCTTGTCCCGTGGGCAATAAACCCTGTAGATTAGGATTACCAAGTAAAGCGGGTATAAAACCATGCACCTCCATGGTCATTGTGTCAGGGTTTTCCGTAGAACCTAGATACCAGTCGTATCCTCTCCATGGATTTGTTTCTTTTGTAAAACCAACTCTTTTACTTAAAAGATTAGGTAACATACCAAATGGGCTGTCATCAGGATTCCATGATAACAGAACACCAGATCTTGACGAATCGCCATGAGAAGCTGAAAACCATAGTATAGCACCTTTGTTTAGATTATTTGTTACAGCCTCGAAACTTGTAGAAAATACGCTATCATATCCACCTTTTTCTAGATAAGTTGGAATTACTTCAGTTACAGTTATATCTGGCCAAATAGCACCTTCTTTTCCTGGAACTATGCCCTCATCAATTGGATTAAAAGATTCAGTGGTACCAGGAACGATATCATCAGCTGATTTATATCTAAAACCATAGTATTTCTCAAAGGCATCATTAAGGTGATGTTTTGGGTTAATGTACATTTGCAGAACAGGATACTTAAATGATTCTTCTTGCGATGGTTTAGTGATTTTTAGTCCAAAACCACCCCATGGGAAAATTTTTCGTCTAACACTCTCACTACCTTGAATCAAAGATATTCCATCAGGATTAAGTGCAGGGTTATTGAAAATCAGTTCAGGATAAAACATGTTACGGGATATCCAATAAGCAGTATCAACTGGATGCCCAAAGAACCGTCCTGGTTTTGCTTTACCGGCAAAGGTTCTATCCCATGTTGCACCAAATTCATATTGGTCAGCAACAGTTATCATCGTCTCCATATCTTCCTTATCATATCCGAGTTTCTTCAAGAAATCGTAAACACGATTACCAGTTAAGTACATCTGAGCGACAGACGGCGCCTTGTAACCATTGGCATAACGACTCCAGAACTCATTATGCCAAACAAGAGCAGAAGACAACTCTGGGTGATTATCAACTATAAGTAATGGGCTGCCATGATGAGCAGCACAATAAGCTGCAGGACCAACAAACAAACCTGCATCTGTCTCGTCACCGGGCTTCATCTCTGGGACATACCATCTAGTCCAAGGATCAATAGTTGAGAATACTATGTCATTCTGACCAGTTAAATCCATGATATCAAGATAAACCTCAGTTGGCTCAACATATGTTTCTTTTATTGATGCGATATCTTCAATATCTCTTCTAACTTTGTTAGAAAGATGTTTTCCGAAATCAACTAAGTACACATTTTTTGCACCTAGTTTATAAAGAACATTTTTAGCTTCGTCAGATAAACCTGACGATGATGTATAAAGCAATGGAATGTTCAATGTACTGGCAAGAACTGAACCCTCGGAAGCAGAACCAAGAGAATCGGATAAAGTCTTAGAAATATTTTGACGCCAACTGTATTCAAACTCGAAATCAACAGGACCAGATAATTCATCAAGAGTAAAAACACTCAAAGAATAAGACTCATCCGGGAGACATTCACCAAGTTGACCGAGGTGAATCTCCTGGCATCCGTCAGTATTTTCTTCACTAACTGATAATATTTCTTCGCCACTTGGACCAATTACAGAAAAACCAAGATTTATATTTGGATTAGCCCAGGTTAATTTAAAGTTTGCATCTCTACAACCAAAACCAGTTTTAACAGGAATATCAATCTCAACACCAGGGAATATTGTAATATCAGTCTGATAAGTAATACCACGTATCATATTACGTAGGATATCAATAAATCTGCCATTCTTTGTAATTAAACCAGCCTCGGTCGGCACATCGGTGATACCTAACCTCCAAGGTCCACTTTTATAAACATAGGTTTCTGCTTTTTCCTTATCCATTCCATTAATGTTCCATGCAGCAGTTACTGCTACTTGCATCCATTCGCCGTTGTAGTTGCAATATATCTGCGAGTCAGGATCGGCAGCAGGTATAGGCGCCTTAATATGCAGAGGAAGAGCAGAATCGCCGCCTTTCCCAACCTCTATACAAGACCACCAGGTCCTAGATTTTAGATACTTATAACCCTCAGGTACATCAAAATCATGGAAACGAGGATTTAACTTATCCAACTGCTTTGAGTAAAAAGTTTTCTGCAAAATATCCTTGTCACCAGAAATTGTACCATCGACTATACCACTTGTAAAATTACTATGTTTCTCGAAATCATCTTGGATGACAGCAATAACAACACCATCTGAAAAAGACCAATCGTGCAAAGCAATCTCATTAGCTATCTCATAAGGACTATCACTATCAATCATAAAAGATTCTTTCGCACGCCAACTTTCATCTAATTCATTTATACCGACATTAACAGATTTTAATTGATCAAGTTGACCATTGCAATAACTCATCCAATCGTCCATAAAATAATCTAAGCCCTGGCGAGGGTTCAACGTACGTTCACTATCTTCTTCATACTCATAAGGTTCATCAAAAAACAACAGAGGATATGAAAACAAACGACCATTCTGCCGGAAAACACTCGATGGGATAGCTGCTAAATAAGCAAAATCATCCAGATAGCTATCTTCATCATAGTTTATTAAAAAAACATTTTTAAGAGGTACTACAGGAAGATATGAAGGACCTTTATTAATGCCATTTAATTTGTCTATATTAACTGCACTAACAATTGGTATAAGCGCAGAAAATACAAATATGGCTATTATTGCCAGTGACATACTTATTTTTAATTTATTTGATGTTTTTGTCATCAGGATATCCCCCTAATATTAATTATATAACGCTTTCTCATTATAAATAATTTATGAATTTTATGTAAATATCTTTATTATTTTTGGTTATAATAACTATAAGGATAGAAAAATTAAGATTTAATAGAGAAAAACATTTACTTTAACTTGCTAAAAAAAAATCCGAAAATGCTATAAATTTGTAATTAATTTTTACCGTTTTCTTACCATCATCTCTTTTTGCCTATTTTGCTCCTGAATCAGCCATAGGGCTATAGGCATACCGTTTTCAGAGACGTTCATAACGGTTTTTGTCCAATTGTTAATATATTCTTCTGAGTGATTAGAGCGACATTCCTCACATAAAAAATGATCATCGCTGAACACTAAACCAGACAAGTTTTCTTTTAAATTCATCTTACGACTGCATAAACCGCATGTTTTTTCTATCGTAAAGATACCACCCCACGAACATATAATATGTTGATTTACTTATATAACTTTAGTCGAAAATGAAAAATCCGTAAAACATTTTATAACAAGTGTGTTACATTACCTTGCTTAAATTTAGGTGGAAAGGAGAGCAATGGAAACAACTAATGCAGAAACTAAAACAAATCCAAATAATCACAATCTAGGTTTTTCAGGGAAACCAAAAATAGCATATTTTTCTATGGAGATAGGTATAAATGAGAATATTCCAACGTACAGCGGCGGACTGGGCGTACTGGCAGGCGACACTCTAAAATCATGCGCAGACCTAAACGTACCCATTGTTGGTATCACATTACTATCTGAAAAAGGATACTTTTACCAGAAGATAGACTCTGAAGGAAATCAGATCGAACTGCCTCATAATTTCAACATAGATTATTTTCTCAATTTTCTTCCAACTAGAACAAGTGTAAAAATTGAAAACAGGGTTGTTAACATACGTATATGGTATTATCCTATACATGGGCTAGGAGGGTATGTTGTCCCGGTTTTTTTCCTTGATACGAATTTGGCTGAGAACTCTGACTATGACAAACAGATAACCAAATATTTGTACGGTGGCGACAACAAATATCGTCTTGCTCAGGAAATTGTTCTTGGCATTGGTGGCGTTCGTGCTTTGCAGGCAATGGGATACAAAACAATAGATAAATATCATATGAACGAGGGCCATGCTGCGCTTAGTACACTTGAGTTATACAATCAGTTAAAAGATATTGAAAAAGTTAGACAACAATGTGTTTTTACTACACACACTCCTGTTGCTGCTGGCCATGACCAATTTGATCTGCCAGTTGCCAAGTCCATGCTTGGTGATATGCTACCAGATCATCTTGTGCATGATATTACCTTTGAGGATAAGCTGAACATGACAAGACTTGCCCTGTTTTTTAGTCATTATGTTAATGGTGTGGCGAAAAAGCACGGCGAGATTTCACGCATAATGTTCCCTGGTTACGCTATCGACTCCATAACAAATGGTGTGCATACACCAACATGGGTATCTGAGCCGTTTCAGCGATTGTTCGATAAGTATATGCCTGGTTGGCGTTCAGATCCATATCTGCTCAGAGGGGCGTTTAGCATTGATAAATATGAGATATGGAATGCACATATGGAAGCAAAAAAAAGACTTATAGATTTTGTTAACAACAGATATAATACTGGTTTAAGCTATGATAATTTTACGATAGGATTCGCACGAAGACAAACAGCTTACAAACGACCTGAGCTTCTTATATCACAGCCAGAGCAACTAGTTAAAATAGCTGAGAAAGCAGGACCATTCCAGATAATCTACTCTGGCAAAGCCCATCCAAAAGATGATGGTGGTAGAGATTCAATAAAAAATATTTTCCAGGTAATGAAAAGCCTAGGCGGCAAGGTAAAAATAGCATATATTCACAACTATGACATGGCGATTGGCAAATTGATGACTGCTGGCGTTGACCTATGGCTTAACACACCAAGAAGGCCACAAGAAGCATCAGGTACATCTGGGATGAAAGCAGCACATAACGGTGTACCACAATTAAGTACACTTGACGGCTGGTGGATAGAGGGCCGTATAGAAAACATCACGGGCTGGGCAATAGGTTCAAGGAAATCAAACGAAAAAGACTCTGATGATGATGCAGATAGAAACGATCTCTACAGCAAACTTGAGACTTGGATAATGCCAAAATTCTATAACGATAGGGACAACTGGATACGAACAATGAGAAGCTGCATAGCAGTAAATGCATCATTCTTTAACACAAACAGGATGATACAACAGTACGTGCTAAACGCTTATTTCATTTAATAAAAAAGTATCCTCATATTTTGGTCTTATTTGTTCAATATCCTCAGCCCATGCCCTAAGTGTTTCTGCTACACTCCACGCCTGCGTTATACAACCCTGCGGAATAAAAGGCGGGTTACCATCAAATATCTCGTAAATCGAACCATCCCAGTTCTCACCAAAAACATCAAACATGGGCTTCAAAAAGTTCTGATAGGCATACTCTCTCCACGTTCTCTCATGGTTTTTGGTTTTAACAAAAGCTTTTACAAACGGACCTAGCAACCATGTCCATACACATCCATTGTGGTAAGCTAAATCTTTATTGAAATTACCAATATAACTACCCATGTATCTAGAATCATCAGAGCATAAAGTTCTCAAACCAAAAATAGTTAACAACCTGTTTTCCACATCATCTACAATCAATTTCTCTTTTTCATTACTAATCATAGAGAAATCAAGGGACGCAAGGAATATTTTATTTGGTCTGCAAGACCAATCTTTGGTGTCAACCACGTCGTATTGTTTATCGTATTGATGGTTGAAATTTTCTTTAACTAACTCAGCAAGATAATAATAGTTGTCTGGTTTTCCACATGTTTTTGATAAGGCACTCATTTCCATCAACGCGTTGTACCACAGAGCCTGTATTTCAACCGCTTTCTTTGAACGAGGTGTGATATAGTTATCGCCGATTTTAACATCCATCCATGTGAGACCAGGCCAATGACTTATAAGAAAATCTTTGTCCATATGAATGCCATAGTCTGTTCCTATGCGGTAGTTTTCGATGATGGATTGTAGTGTGTTCCATATAGTTTGTAAAAATTCTTTGTCATTTGTATATTTCATATATTGATAGACTCGGTCTATGAACCAGAGTGATGCATCCACTGTGTTGTAAGTCGGTGTTGAGTCACGATCAATGAAAGTGTTTGGTATAAGACCTTTTTTACAGTATCTGGCGAAATTAAGCAGTATCTGCCTAGCATCATCGTATCTTTTTGTAACAAGAGTCAAACCGGGTAGTGATATTAGTGTATCTCTGCCCCAGTCACCAAACCAGTGATACCCGGCGATAATCGATTTCTCGTTTCCTTTTTTAACGATGAAATTGTCTGATGATAAAACCAGTTTTTCGAATTTCTGGCTAAGAGCAGCTTTTTCCAATAAACTTTTTTTCCTCTGTACCTCACCAGCATATGTCGCAAGCGGTTTGCTGTCCACCTCATCTTCAAGAGTAAAAACAAGATAATACTCAGATGGGCTTTTTACTTCTCTGTAAAAATCACCTATGTGAAGGTTATGGTCTAAACATGAGTCGTTCCGCTCATGATCACCTTCGTAATAAAATTCTTCCCAGTATTCATCTGGTTCATAGAGTGATTCATGCAATATCATCTTTAGTTCTTTGTTTACGTTACTTGGCTTTATAGAAACTCCATCATCTATGGCCTCTTGCCTAAATGACACGTTAGCTGGTTTTGTTGTATCATAGAAATGCCTAGAATTCAAAACAGGGTTGTGAATCATTACAAGTGGTTTTTCTGTGATTATACCATATTTGACGACAGAAGTATTTTTACCATATTCCATAAAAAAAGTTTTTTTGATATGAACATCCTCAATATCATATAAAACAGATGGAAAATTTTCGAAAACAAATTTACCTTTTATGTTTCTAAGGTCGTATGTTCTATCTTCGATCCTTAATTTGTCGAAGACATTTGATACAAAAACCCATCTTTTTGTTGGTGGTTCAAGACTTGCTACGAGCAGCCCATGGAATTTTCTTGTGTTAATATTAGAATGTGTTAATGACGCATAGCTGCCAAGACCGTTTGTAACAATCCATTCTCTCATAATACTCCAACACACCTTTTTTAAATAAACTTGGTTATTTAACAAATTCTTTATAAATTTCAAGGGTTCTATTAGCGACTATATCTAAACCGAAATTATTAATTGCTCGCTCTCTAGCATTTATTCCCATCAATGCTGCTTTGTCTTTTGATTCAAGAGCTGTTTTTATCCCCCATGCTATGTCATTTGGTTCATGGGGATTTATGTGTATACCACATTTTTTTTCACCATTTGGTGTTATTTGCTCTCGCATACCATTTGTTCCCCGTGCACCCACAACAATTGGTTTCGCCATAGACATCGCCTCTGTGCATACTATTCCAAATGGTTCGTAGAGCGATGGTAGAACAACAACGTCTGATGCAGCATAATGTAGTATACGCTCTTCTTCGCTAACAAACTCGTTTCTTAAAATAACTTTTTCTTGCAGCCTGTAATTGTTTATGAGCTCTCTAATGGTATTTTCCATGTCTCCAACACCAAGTATGACAAGTTTAGAATTTGGGAAATTGTTGAGAACATTTGGCATTGCTTTGATTAGATTATCAACTCCTTTTACGCTGACTAAACGACCTATGAAAAATATCATGTTATCGTTATCATTTATCCCGTATCTTCTTCTCAACTGCTTTTTTGCTTCTGGATTTATAAGATTAGGATCATATTTTTTGGTATCAACACCATTCCAGCAAACCCTTATCTTATTTGGTGGGAAGCCTAGTTTCTGTAACTCATCACTCATAGCATTAGATACTGTTATGACACAATCCGCAGCCTGACCACCCTCAAACTCGATGTCTTTTATTGTATGTGATCCTCTACCAGTTGATCTACCAACCTCAGTTGAATGAACGTGAAAAACAAGAGGTATGTTTAGCTCTTTTTTTGTTACCATCCCGGCCATGATGCCGAGCCAGTCATGTGAATCAACAATATCGAAATGTTTACCTTCTTTTTTAACAATAGTGTTAACAACTTGTGATGCAGATATTACGTTGTAGCTGAGAACATCTGCAAAAAACTTGAAATACGGGCCCCATGCACGCAGTTCATGGTCTGCACAGAGATAAAAAATTGATGAGAGATCAAGTGTTTTTGGCCGATAAACTTCTACACCATTATATTTTTCATATAAATGGAGAACGTTACCTCGATTAAGCGAAAAGACTGTAACATCGTTACCAAGAGCTGCTTGCCTGTTAGTAACATCTGTGACAAAAGTTCCTAGTCCACCATATATAACTGGTGGAAACTCCCATGAGAAATGTACTATATTCATCCGTGTTTTCTCCTCACCGAAATTTTTTTTATTGATTGGCTTTTTGTTTAAGATCCTGCAAGATATTCATATAGTTGATAAACCCCTCATAAGGAGCATCATAGGGGCTAAAGTAAGCATGTACGTCCCCATCCTCAGCACCTTTTGTTGAAATGTAATAAAGATGGTCAGATGTCTGCAAAAGACGCCATACATATAGCAAGTCTTTGTCATCGATTTGTTTTAGTTTTTTGCCTATGTCCTTTAGTTCGTTGAAACATGCCATTTGCATGTTGTTACCAAGCCATGTTGAAACATCACGGTCTGCATCAGCCCAAGATATGGCCCATGGTACATCGATTTCACCGACAACGTTGTATCTGTTTACTGCCTCGCTTACCGTAACAAAATCCAGGTGATTGTGTTTTAACACCTCGCCAGGGAGATGCTTAAGGAAATCAAATATACCGGTTTCTATCCACTGATGTTCACCAAACGTCTCGTAATCAATAAACAAATTAATCAAATCACCATCACAACCGGACATCCACTTAGCATATTTATCAGCGGTTAACGGAAAACCTGGCCATTCGCGGGCCGAAAAACGGAAACCTACATCATCGCTCAAAGTGTAGTTTCTAAGTAAAACTTTTATGTCTGAGTTAACTGGTTTGTAAAGATAGTTTGGTGAACGCCATCCAAGAACCTTCTCAGTACCCTCAGTAAGAATTCCTTTGTATCCCATGTCTGCAGCTTTCTTTGCTATGCGGTTGTCATATATGGTTTCAGTGTTTCTAAAAACCTTGGGTTTGTAGTTAAAAATTTTTTTTATCATCTGTCTGTGCATCTTAACTTGTTCTTCGAATTCATCTAAATCATCATATAAACCTGACAGAGAATGGAAATATGTTTCATCTATTAGATCAACAGCCCCTGTGGCAAACAATTTTTTGAAACTATCAAGCAGCTCAGGTATGTAACGCTGACAATATTCTACAAAAGTGCCTGTGATGCTGAAAGACACCCGGAATTTGCCCTGGTGCTCATTTATAAGATCTAGTAAAAGGTTGTTTGTTGGAAGATAACATTTCCTTGCTACTTTCTCAAATATCCATCTATTGAGCTCGTGGTTAAAATAGGTTGAAAATGCATCAGATTTTTTGCCTATGTTAAAAACTGAGAAACGATTTAACCTAACAGGTTGATGTACTTCAAAGTACAAACATACCGACGTCATGTTTTATAATACCCCCTTGTAGACATCGATTGTTCTATCGGCAACAAGATCCCATGTAAACAACTCTAGTTCACGTTTTCCGCGTTCAACCAATGTTCTACGTAGAGGGTCATATCTAAGTAGTGATATAATTTTGTTTGCCATCTCATCAGTATCCCAGAAATCAACCCTTAATGAGTTATATAACGCCTCAGAAACACCGGCTGTTTTAGAAACTATAGTTGGGGCACCAGCCGACATTGCTTCAAGAGCAGTTATACCAAAGGGCTCACTTACAGATGGCATAACATAAATATTGGCAATCCTGTAAATATGTTTTACTTCTTCTTCAGTCAATAGACCTGTGAATATAACGTTCTGTGCTATACCCATGTCAACAGCCTGGTTGATAAGACGGGGCAGCATATCACCCATACCAGCGACAACGAAACGACAATCCTTCTCATATTCCAAAACTTTTTTAGCTGCACGCAAGAAAAACTCTGGTCCTTTCTGTATGGTAAGTCTACCAAGGAATAATACGACCTTCTGTTTTTCCCCCTCACCAATAGGGTAAACAGCGTTATGGACAACAGCAACTTTGTCAGGATTTATGCCATATTTTTCAACAATGACTCGTTTGGTAAACTCACTGACTGCGATGATACGGTCAGCCTTTTGCATCCCTTCTTTTTCTATATCAATAAACCATTGATTCGGGTAAAGCCAACCAGAACGATCGTACTCAGTTGAATGAATAGTAACAACCAACGGAACGCCCATTTTTTCCTTTAAAGCAACAGCGGCCTTCATCGTAAGCCAATCATGGCAATGAATCAGATTATACTTACCGCGAACCCTTTGAACAATCAAATCATTATATCTATAAACAGCCTCAAAGAACTTCCCACCAAGAGCCTTATCATCAGGCCTATCATAAGGGAATATCTCTGTTTCTCCGACTTCTTTTATAACCAAATTATTTTTGTCGCTACGAGTATTATGTTTAGTCTTAGGCATGTAGAAATCTACCGCTACACCTTTATCAGCAAGACTGCGAGTAAGCCCATAACAATGGGTACCCAATCCTCCCGCCTTGAACGGTGGATATTCCCAGCCAATCATCGCCACTTTCATCTACAATGCCTTCATATTTCTATTTACACTTAGTATACACTATCTCAAATCTTTGCGAATGCATATCACATTCCAATTCGACCATATCACTCTATGAGTAACGCTTAATCCTTATTCTTTCAAACTATATTTCATCAAGTTTTCATCAAAACATACCTTGTCTTCTCGGGCCAACCAACCCAGAGCAGAGCATACATGTTTTTCATCTATCAATGCAAGCCTCTTTATAAGAGGTATTTCAACTTCTCCCCACACCTTCATTACTCTCCAAACTTTACCAGCATTATTGCCAATCTCTGGATTAAGATTTGTTTCACTTAGTTTATAGCTATTCTGGCCGTCTCTAGATATTTTGTTTTCCCTTGCAAGCCAACCGATTGCACTATAAAACTCGTCGTCACTAAGATTTGTTATCTCCGATATCCTTTCCTTATCCAGGGGGCCTTTTTCATTTAATGCTTTCCAGACTTTTCCTGCATTACAACCGAAATCGCCAATCACATTCCTCACAAGTATCCCCAGGATTAACAACTTATATATAAAGCTATCTTATAAGTTTATCTAAAAATCAAAAAAATTCTTCTTGGTTTTTTGAGCGTTTTTTTTATAAAAAATTACGGGCTTGGAGGGATTCGAACCCTCGGCCAATCGGTTAAGAGCCGATTGCTCTAACCTAGCTGAGCTACAAGCCCAAAACAAGAGAAATACCGCATAAAATAATGAGTATTAATGCTTTTTTTCTAATTTCTTTATCTCAGATTCTTTTACTTTTGATATATATTTAGCATCAATACTATCTGTTACGTATACGTCTTTTCCTGCGTGGTATATTTTCACACCGCTCTTTATAGCTTTTTTACCATCAATTCGTAAGATCAAAGGTTCCTCTGTTCTTACTTTGCCTGCTTCAATAGCTTTTTGTATGCTACTACTAAGATGCACCTTTTTACGGTCAGTTGGATGAAGACCTCCTTCAATTATCATGTCAGCTTCTTCCTCGGTAACTGGATAGTAGAATTCATCGATATCGGCCAAAGGCAAATCATCCAGAGTTACATCTACAGTATGGCCGTATTTAGCGCGAATCATTCCGCCATCTATCTGATATCTGCCTCTATCGTCAGTAGCTACTAAGGCTTCTATGTGGTAGTTTCGTAACCAGTCAAAACCTGATCTTGATGTACCCAGTGCCTCTATAAAAGAAGAGATATCAACCCAGCCTCTTCCATCCATCATCAAACCAAGTTTATCTGGGAAATGACGCAGTGTACCAGCCATTATACGACTTAATGCATTAAGTTCACGGTCATCCATCAAGAATTTCCCTTTTTTATCGCAAACAGGACAAGCTTCTCCACGGTAATAACCGTGTTCATCACATTTTCCTAACATAGTTTCGCTGAAACGTAATTATGACATCAAGTATAAATTTTTGTACTATTAAGCTATTACACGGTCTGGTGAACTTTTGGAACCAGAAGGCATGAAAAAAATAGCTGGAGAGAAAGCAGCAGAGTATATTGAGAACGGCATGATTGTTGGTCTTGGAACTGGCTCTACAGTAGAATATACGATAAAGAAGATCGGAGAGATGATAAAGAGCGGCCTTGAAATCAAGGGTATACCGACATCTATGCATACAAAAAAAATAGCTAAAGAATGCAACATACCTCTCACTGACCTCGAGGAGAGCCCTATTATTGACATAACAATAGACGGCGCAGATGAGGTAGACCCAAACCTTAATCTTATAAAAGGTGGCGGGGGTGCTTTGGCAAGAGAGAAAATTGTCGCATATCACTCTAAAAAAGAGATAATAGTAATCGATGAGACAAAAATTGTTAAGGGACTGGGTGTAAATTGTCCGTTGCCTGTCGAAGTGTTGAAGTATGGTTGGTCTTCAACAAAAAAAGTTCTTGAGGAAATTGGTTGTGTTGTTCAGTTGAGAAAAATAATGAATGACCCTTACCTCACAGATAACTCGAATTATATACTTGATTGTGAGTTTGAGATAATAGAGTCACCTGAGCAGCTTGAAAAAGATATCAACAACATTCCTGGTGTTGTAGAGAATGGTTTGTTTATTGGTTTGGTTGACGAAGTGATAGTTGGTAGTAGACAAGGCGTTATGACACTAGGAAAATAAAATTTTGAGTTTAATCTTCTATAAAAATCAAATAATAAGAGAACATCGATTATGAAGAAACCTGCACCAGCTATAGAAAAAATTGTTAATCAATTTGAAGAAACAAAGAATAAAATAAATGCTATAGAGTTTGATGTTCATTGGTACAGGCGTGTCTTTCATGCGTTTGGTGCTTGTTTCTTATTTTATTATTTGTTGCCTGATGTCGATTGGATTAATTTACTAAAATTTTGGGTACCATTTTTAATACTTGTTTCACTTGTAATTGTAGAGTTTTTAAGAATAAAAGGGATGGTTAGTAGTAATCATTTTTTTGGTCTCAGAATGTATGAAAGAACCCGGGTTGGCAGCTATTTGTTTTTTGGTGTTGCCCTGGTCACATTATTGTTGTTTTTCCCACAGCAGATAGCAATTCCTTGTATCCTCTGTGCATCTATCGGCGATCCTGTTATCGGTGAGATACGTTCTCGCTTTGGTCGGAAAAGCGCGTATATTGTTGGTTTCTTTGTTTGCATGCTTTTCTTTGTTGTTGCTTGGTATAAAGCTGATTTTGGGGTTATGTTCTTTGTTTCTATTGTTGGTGCATTTGGTGCTGTTGCTGGCGAGGCAAAAAAATTATGGTGGATTGATGATGATTTTATGATTCAGATGGTACCCGCTATTTTGTTGTTGATTATATGGCTTAGTGCAAGTTATGTTGGGTTTAGTTTGCCAGGTGAAATAATTTATCCTGCAGCTATGCCTTCTATGCCTTGGTGAAAAATATGGATGATGCGAATAAAGAGTATTTGAAAACGGATTACGATGATCTAAAGGTTGTTAAATCAGAAATTTTCTTTACGCCCATGCTTATTATTTTGCCTTTGCTAGTAGGAGTTTTTTTAGTGTATGACTGGTTTTGTAGGGGCTATTCCCTTGGTGTTTCAGATTTTAATGGAGAGTTAATGCTCGGTGTTATTATCTTAGTTTGTAACGTTTTGTTTGATATCCCATTTGTTTATTCTTTAATTCGTTATAAAAAAACTAAGAACCGTTCTAAGATTTGATTTCTTTTGGTTCTTTTGCTCTAGAGAATATTATCAGGAAAGCAAATATCTCTACTCGCCCAAGTATCATTAGAAAAACAAATAGCCATTTAAGTTCTAGTGCCAATGTTGGGCCAACTACTCCTACGCTTAAACCTGTCGTGGCTATAGCTGATGTTGTTTCAAAGATTGAGTCTATAGGTGAGTTGCCATATGAGCTTACTATAGCCGCTGAAGCAAGTATGACACCGGCCATCAATACAACCATCATTACAACCTGGATCAGTTCAGTGTTTGTGTATTCTTTCCCAAACAGTTTAACTGTAGCATCTTGCTGTGTGATGCTATCTGTTACAGCTTTTTTGGTTGCTTTGAAGAGTAAAAGGAATCTGTAAATTTTTATTCCACCTGCTGTTGAGAAGCTGGCTCCACCAACGAACATTAAGAAGACAAAGAATAGTTTTAGATTGCCTGAAAATTGTTGGATGTTTAAGTAACTAAATCCTGTAGTGGACATAGCACTGATAACATGGAATGTCGAGTCAAATAATGATAGCGAAAAAAACATTGTTACTGCTGAGATAGATATCAAAGCCATGATAAGAAAAACTGGTACTTCGGATTTCAGGAATTCTTTGAACCTGAGTTTGAATAAACCAGCTATTACAAGAAAATTAGATGCACCGATTATCATGCCAACGATTAGTAAGATGTTTAATGGTGATTGTGTTGCTGCCATTGTAATATCATTAACAGGGTGAAATCCGCCCGTACTTAATGCTGAGAATATAAATGAGACTAAAGTTACTACGTCTCTATAACCAAATATCAGCCCTAGGACCACCATTACTATGAAACATATGAGGTAAATTAAGAGGATCAAAAAGAATGTTTTTTTGATTTTTTGGTTTTTTGTAAAACCCATACTTCTAGAAAAATTCTGTAGTTTTGCTTCTGGATAAAAGAATGCAAGTAAAACTAATACTATGCCTATGCCACCTACGAATTGGGTTAGGGCTCTGTATAAAATTATAGATTTTGGTGTATCAGATAAGTTTGATATAACCGAGAAACCTGTTGTTGTAAAACCTGATGCGGATTCGAAAACACCATCCGTAATATTTTGAACGAAATCTCCTTCAGAGATATTTATGTAAATATATGGGATGGCACCTATTATGCTTAAAAAAATAAAAACAAGTACGATGAGAACAGAAGATTGTTTAAATGTTAGTTCTTTTCTTTCACAAAATGCATTTAGTAGAAATCCGAATCCAAGAAAAACTATGGCTGCGATGAATAGAGCAATTGTAGCAGAGGTTTCATTGAATATAAATGAAACAATAACAGGGATTATTGTGAAAATCCCTGACATCTGCATAACAAATCCCAGGTTGGATAGAAGTGCTCGCATCTCAAAGAGAGTAAAGAAAAAAGTGTTTTTATAATTTCTGGAAACTTTCGCAGAACGATTTTTAATCTATGAGTTTTGATGTTAAAAGAGTTGGTAAAACAAACATTGTAGCAACAAATGAAAAGCCGATAAGTGATATTATAACAATAGCAAATTGATGCATTGATTCAATATTTGCTACGAATGTTGCTAGTAACGCAACACATGTTGTTGCTGCTGCTCCAATAATTGACCATCCTGATGTTTCAATTGTAGTTTTAACCGCATCAACTTTTGATATGCCTCTTGCTACTTCTTCCCTTACTCGCTGTGTGGCTTGTACGCTGTAATCTATGGCTGTACCTATCATGATAGATGCGATGGAGATATTTATAACAGATAGAGGTATGTCTAGTGTGACTAGTGCCCCTGGCTCCCATGCAAGCACAAATAAAACAGGCATCAATGCTATAACTCCGATTTTTGATGAGCCGAACCCAACTATGAGACATGCCAATACAAGCAAAAGAGCAGTTACAATTGATTGTATCTGTGAACTCATTATCTGTTTATTAACCTGAACTGTTATTACATCTTGTCCTACAAGCTGAGAAATCTGTCCATTATGAGGAATACTCGCTTTTTCTGCTATAGCATTAATTTTGTTTACTATTATTTCCAATTCTTGGACACCTTTGCCGGCAGGTAAAGAAACAACTATTATGGTTTTTGAATAATCCTTGTTTATTAAACCTGTTTCAGCAACTCGGTCATATATTATTTTACTAACACCTAAGATAGAGTCTAATTTTTGTGTGATTTCATTTCGATCTAGTACATCGTTTACGTTTTTGATTTCGTCGGCTACCGAAGTTACAGCGATACCAAGTTTTCTAAGTTCAACCTCTGTGTTGTAGATTGCCTTAATAACCTCAGGATAAGTAAGTCCTTGAGGATCTGTTTCAACTATTAATGCGTTGAAACTTGTTCCACCACCGAATTTTTCCGAGTATTCTAATAGTTTTTCTATTTCAGGTATGCCTTGTGGTGCCATGTCGTAGTAGTTTACATCTGTCCTTACATTAGGCAGAAGAATCAAAGATAACACAACTAAGAAGCATGCAGCCGCAAAGAATTTTTTCCTGTATTCAACAATGATGTTGGCGAATTTTTTCCAATGATGATTTGTCTCGTGTTTCTCAAATTTTAATATAAGGCATAGACAGGGCACAAGTATGATTGAAGACAAGAAGGCAAAAGAGATACCCATAACACAACTGAAACCAAATGTTGCCATCGGCGGCATGTAAGAACTCATAAGAGAACCGAAACCAATGATTGTTGTGATTGCACACATAAGTACTGCCTTTCCAGTACGCCCTAAGGTACGTTCCACACGCTCAACTTTATCTTGTATATCGGACTCTTCAGCAAATCTATTTGCCAGATAAATGGAATAATCGACACCGAGACCTAACAATAAAGCAGCGACAGCTATAGACAACATACTAAGCTCAGGTTGTATTACACCAAGTATACCAAATGTTAAAACCAAGGCGTAACCAAGTGGCAAGAAACCTATTATAAGACCCTTGAGTGTCCTGTGGAAAAACAATAAAACCATTATTACGAGAGCTGCTGCTAGCGGGAAAACGATCTTAAGTGTTTCAAAACTGCGTTCCTGCATCGCTTTTTGCACAGCAAACGTACCGGTTACAGACATATCAGAATGTTTAGTTCCTCTGTCGTTTATAGCCACCTTAGTTTTTTCCAATATATCATAATAAGGAGCGTCACTTGCAAGCTGGATTACTATAACCGCAACATCGTATTTGTTTGTATAAAGAATACCTTTGGTTTCCTCAGCTTTTAGCCTAGTCATGTATCTGGTTATGAGTTCTTCGTAATTCTCAACATTATATGGGCTTGGTATCTCATTTTTTCCTGTTCCACCAAGACCCCCCGGAATCCATGGTTTTGCGTTTTCTTCTTTAATATAATTTGAGATACTTTGAACCGATGAAACGCCGTCGCTACCATCAGGATATGGGTCCACCGCTCTGATGATCTCATCCATCTCAGTTAAAACTCTAAAATCGCGAATATCATATGATTTGCCTGTTTGGTCAATATATACGATAATTGTGGCCCCTATAGGAAAATCATCATATATCTGATACAACAACTGTATCGCTGGGTCGTCTCTAGGTAAGAATTTATTTAAATCAGATTGCATGTAAACGTTTTGAATGTTAAGACCGATCAAGATGGTAATTATGGTGTAGACTAACAAGACCGTTTTTGGTCGTTTAACCAATATTTTTGCTAAAGATCTAGCTACATTCATATCTTATCTGGACCCTCTATAATTTTAATTTTAACACTTCCGTTATATGGCTCATTGTTTGCATGAAAAGCCAGTCTTGCAAGTCTGTTGAGTCTATCTTCCATTTCGCCCCTGTATCTTTTTAGGAGTTCCGCAGGAGGAATTGCAAAATACATGTACGGGTTTTTTCCTATGCTGCCTTTCTGGATTTTTTTTCTGTAAATCAATCTTTTATCATGCATCTCAGATAGAATCTCTCTTACGGTGCTAGGGTGTAGTTTTGTACCTTTTATGATCTGCTCACTTTTTGCACCATTTCTACCTACGAGATATACGTAGACACGTGCTCTCGCTCTGGATTTCAATATCTCGTGCACTGCTTTTTCGATGTTTTTATCTAGTCTAGTTGTTTTCTCCTGCATTATTATATACACCAATTTTATTTATCTTATTTAATAAATATGTTAATTTGTGGGTTTAAATAGTTTTCTATTTTGTCGGGCTAAAAACGACAAAATATTTTATCGGGTTAGAGGCGATAAAATTAAGAAAAATCATTCAAATCAGTAGAAATAAACAATTTTAGAATATGAGGATTGCAAAAGATTTTAATAAAACAACATTTATAAAAGATATACCGATACATTAAAATATTACTATATATATATTATTATTGGTTTCCATAAATAGAAAAGGAATAGATTATTAGATAAAAATGAAATTTGGGGGCAAAAGAAAATGGAAAGAAAGACGAAAATAAGTTTGATGATAGTATTGCTGATGGTAATATCTAGCTTTTCAGTAGCGATTGCAGATACTAGCCCACCTTATGAACCAGGCATAGTGACATTTGAAAAAACAATTTGGAATGAAGAAAATCAAAGCTGGGTTCCTAGTCTGTATGGTGTTATAATTGGTGACACCGTACATTTCAAACTTACGATAACTTATGCTATTGCAGGTTATTCTGAGGGAGTAAAACTAAGTCTTAAAAAGATTAACATTTTTGATAATCTACCTTATGGGTTAGAATATGTTGATTGTAATTCAACAGTAGACGGTACGCCAATAGTTCCTGAAATAAGTGGCATTACATTACATTGGAACCTTACAGATGCAAGTTATAATCTTGATGAAAACGAGAACCACATCATCGAATTCAGTGCTCTAGTCGTTTACAGTGAAAATGTAAATTATACAGAGCCTGAAACTAAAATTGATAACCATGCCTATGCAACTGCATGGGAATGTGGGCATATCTATTATCATGAAGAGCACGATTATGCATATATATATGTAGATGTAACAAATAAAATCGAGGTAAATAAAGAAGTATGGAATGGAAACGAATGGACCGATAGTGTCAACAGTGTTATTTTGGGTCAGACATTAACCTTCAAAATCACCATAACATACTACGGGCTATACGTAATAGATAGCATGACGGTAATAGATTATCTTCCTGATTGCCTTACATATGCTAATAATGCGATAATTACTGGTGCAGAAAATGTAATTCCGACAGTTGAAGAAGGAAAAGTTACATGGTACTGGGCGAAAGATTTGAATCTGGGAAATGGCGGAACAGTTACAATAACTTTTGATACAAAGGTTGTAAAATATTGTGAAGAAGAATATGACGGAGAAGTTAATTCTGTTAGTGTGCATGCTGAATCATTTTGTCATGGAAGTTATTGGGGATATGCTGAAATTCCAGTTAACTGTATTCCCCCCAATCCAATCTTTGAAAAGGCGGTCTGGAACGGAGAACAATGGGTTGAAAAAGCAAATGTATACGTAAATGACACGATAAAATACAAAATAGATCTAACATACTATGGAAAATATAACCTAACTGACATAGAAATCATGGATGAATTACCTTGTGTTCTAGAACATGTAGATGAAAAGGCTACCCTAACCGTTTTACACAATAACACAGGACATACAGAATCTATAGCAACTGATATATCAGAAAACAAAAAAATAGCATGGTGGAACCTCACAGATGAACTGGAAGATGGCACCACACTTTCGATAGTGTTTAATGTTCTTGTAACTGGTAGAACCGGTGACTGTGGAACTTGCGGCATAAACACTGCAAGTTATACGGGTTATTCAAATGGAAATGATTACTCAGGTAGCGATACTGCACAAATATCTTCCACATATAAACCACCAACACCACCAGCAATGCTTACCATCTCTGTTAAGAGATTTAGCATCGGCCATACACAAGTAAGTGTCAAAAACACAGGAGAAACAGAACTCTCTTTTGTAAAATGGAATATATCGGTAAACGGTGGAATACGCGGCAGAATAAATGCAAATGCAGATGGCACCATAGAAGAACTGGAGAGCGGCAGTACCGTATCAATATCCACAGGAAGGGGATCAATAAAACGCGCATTCGGAAAAATCACAGTAACAGTAACAGTATTTGTCGGAGATGAAAAATTCGTAGAGAGCTACAAAGGATTCGCCTTAGGTAGACTAGTAAGACTAAAACCTGCTGCTTAAACTATAAAAAAATCTTCTATCTTTTTTTCTTATTTTTCTATATTAATCTAGACAGTATGTAGTTTTTTTAAAAGAAAGTTTTATTTCCCAATAGAACTTGTTTAAATTAAAAGTGAACTTATATGGACGATAAAACAAGGATAGAGAAAGACATCCTGATGTTTGAAGATAACATAAGTAAAATGAGCGAAGAACTCAAAAACCATAACAATAAAGTTGTAGAACTAGCAAAACAGTACTACGAAGACTCAAAATATTATCTAAAGAAAAAAGATTACTTAACCTCATTTGGCTGCATAAACTATGCACACGGTTTGCTAGATGCGGTTATAAAATTCTAGAAGAGGTTCTTATTTATGAAAACAAACGGCGATATAAAGAAATATTATCAGTACGCATTTCCAATGCAAGCAGCGCTTTTAACATGTAACGATGAAAAAGGAAAAACCAATATTATAACAGTAGCCTGGCATACGCCCATCTCAAGAGAACCACCGCTTTACGGGGTATCAATAGCACCAAAAAGATATTCACATGATCTTATACTAAAAAATAAAGAGTTCGTGGTAAACTTTGCTCCTTATAATTTAGTAAAACAGGTACATTTTTGCGGTGTACACACAGGCAAAAATACTGACAAAGTAAAGGAAACAAAACTAACTTTAATACCTGCCCAGAAAGTAAAAGTCCCGATTATAAAGGAATGCTATGCCCATCTAGAATGCAAACTAGCAAACATTTTATCAATTGGAGACCATGACCTCTTCGCAGGGGAAGTGTTAAATGTGCAAGCCGATGAAAACGTTTTTCAAAAAAATCTTCTAGATATAAGAAAAACTCAGCCTTTATACTACATAGGTGAAAACAAATATACGACTATAAATGGAAAAGAAGAAACAAACCTCTAGTTAAACAATATCTTAATCTCATCGCCATCTTTTAAACCAAGTTTTTCTGCTGCATTGTCCTGGTTTATGCTTATTTCTAGATAATTGCTACTGCCGATAGTCGCTAATATCTGCCCTTTTTTTGCAAAACCATAGGATTTTACAAAAACCGCCTCTTTTTGTTTATTGTTAATGCAAAGCTTGATTTTTTTATTGTAATCTAAAACTTCCTTGACTTGTTTTCCATTTATGTTGGTGATAATGTTACCAAAATGGTCAAAATAGATTACTTTACCAGTAATGTTCTTTTTAGATATATTTGGTTCTCCGAAATCTAGATCAGCAAATTTATCTGTTTTTTCACCTATTTTTTCAAACGACACACCATTTACTATATGAGCTGACACGGGGGCAAAAATATCACGCCCATGAAAAGTGTTTGAAACATTTTTTAGCATGTATTCCTCGTTTTTAATCTCATAAACAGTTAAATCCCCAAGAAGTCTAGCAGCGGGTAATAGAATACCATTGTCTGGGCCTACAAGTATCTGACTTTTGGTTGTTATTATTAGTCCTTTCCTATCTGTGCCCACGCCTGGGTCTACGACAGCCATGTGTACAGTTCCAACAGGATAATAAGGCACTGTATTCTTTAGGATAAATGCCGCTTCTCTTATGTTATGGGGTGTTATATCATGTGTTATATCAATGATCCTGGCATCTGTTATGGAGGATATGATTCCCTTAATTTGAGCAACATACCCATCTTTTAAACTGAAATCTGTTAGGAGTGTTATTATCTTCATAATGCTGCCTCAAGCAATAATCAAAATATTTTACTGATTATTTAATATAACGAATACAAACAACGTTTTTTCGCAAAAGTATTTATGTAAGTACTATGTATAATATAGAGGATGGAGAAATTGGCTAAAGTTGAGCGGGATAAAAAGGAAATCGAAATTTTAGCTGATATATGGGAGAAAAAAAGTAATAAATCTATGAAATGCCCAAAGTGTGGGGGCAATCTTGTTTTAGTACAAGTCGAACCAGTATCTGATGCAGAAAATGCTTATGTACCTTATGATACAGTTGTTGAGTGTACATTCTGTCCTTTTAGCATACATGCAGAGTCGTTTACAATACTTGGTAGTGTAAGGGAGTTTGATGAAGAAAACGTTGAGTTGTCCAGTTGGTCACCCAGTGGTAGCAGGGTCATATCAAGATACGAGCATGCCCTTAGTTTTGATACTCTCACTAAATTGAAAAAATCTGGTGAACTTGTGGAATTCTTGGTTGTTAACAAACAAGTCATACAGATAATCGGATAAAGAATAATCACGATTTTTTTCTATAAATATGACAAATATAGGTGTTATGCTATAATTGCACAAAACGTTTATATATCTGAAGATACAGAGTTAGTTATGTGGGGAAAATTATGACAAAGAAAAACGAGGGGCTTAAGAAAAACGTCCCAGATGACATACCTATAATCTGGGTAAATGTCGTCGAGCCTTATCCCTAGGTGTACATCATCCCCTCATAATTTTTTGGTGGTCTTTTTTTACCTTTTATAAGAGATTTTATGGATTTTTGTTTATGTTTTTTTCCTATGAAATTAAAATCTTTTCTTAAAAGACGGATGTATGTTTTACCTGGCAGCGGCTCCATTCTAATTATGTTTCTGTTTTGAAGTTTTTTTAGAACTCTAATAATGGTTGTTTTTGATAGATGCAGGCTTTTTTCAAGGTCATATACCGTTACAGGATAGGTTTTCAGCAATATTCTTATTATCTGTTCATCTATTGTTCCAGAAATTATTTCAATCATAGTTCAAAAAAAATGTCTTTTATTTATTCGTATGCCCTCGCGCCTTTTTTGTCGCTTTTAAACATTTTTTCTACATCGTTTTGCATCTCAGACGGGTATCCTTCAGGGAATTCTACGCATCCTTTGCAGATTTCAAAACCTATGGCTTTTTTTAATCCCTGGATGCTTATGTAACCAAGGGAATCTGCATCTATTTCTTTTGCTATTCTGTCCACTTGTTTAATACCGCCATCTTCTGTTCTAGCTATGAACTCTTTTCTGCTCCTCATGTCAATTCCCAGGTAGCACGGCGCTGTTAGCGGTGGACATCCTATCCTTACATGCACCTCTTTTGCACCAGCGTTTTTCATACCTCTAACAATTTTTCTGATATTTGTTCCCCTAACAATAGAGTCGTCAATCAAAACGACACGTTTATCTTTAAGAACAGAACGAATGAAAGATAACCCCTCTTCTACAACCTTATCTCTGCTTTCTTGAGTTTGTTGTATGAAGGATCTCTCATCCTTGTCTTTCATGATTCCCTCATCTATCGGTATACCAGACTCTCTAGAATAGCCCAGAGCATATCTTCGCCCTGATTCAGGAACTGGCATAACTATATCCGCATCGGCAGGTTGTTCCTGCGCGAGTAATCGACCGATTTCATCACGGGCTTTATGAATTGGCAATCCGTTAATTCGTGAATCAGGTTTAGCAAAATACACGTATTCAAACATACATGGCATCTCTTGTTTTTTTATCACCTGTTTCTCATAGATATTACCATTTTTATCTATTACAACAATTGTTCCTCCAGGAATGTCTTTTACATACTCGAAATTAATTTTTTTAAAAACACGAGTTTCTGAAGTAAGGCAATACATACCATTGGATTTTCCCAAAACCAATGGCCTAATCTTACGCGGATCAGTCATAGCAAAAAGATAAGGATCTTGGCCTGAGTCTGCAATAAACAAAGCAGAGTAACTACCCTTAATTTGATGCATTAACTTCTCACACGCGTGGAAGACAAGATCAACACTCATCTCTTTTTTATAAAGCTCATCCGCCATTAACAATAAAAGCCATTGAATATCGCAGTCCGTGCGTGGTATTCTCCTAGTTTTTTTTGCTAGCTCGGAACCGTTATAGATATTTCCATTGTGAACTGCTGCCACAAAAGGATTTACTAGATACTCTGGCTGTGCATTTCTTTTCAAGGATACAATATCATCCATTCCGGCGGTTGAATAACGCGTATGACCGATACCGATGTTACCTGGCTTCTCAATCTTTTTTTCTTCATTAAAAACATCTCTCACCAGACCGGCATCCTTTGTAACATGTATATTTCCGTCATAAGTAAGCATCCCGGCAGAGGATTGGCCTCGATGCTGGATGGAGAACAAGCTATGATAAATTAAACGAGAAACAGGTTTTCCCCCGATAATACCAACAATACCACACATTACAAAAAAGGGAATGATACAAGCATTATTTATAGATTATTTAAAAAGAGATTACTATATGAATCTCCCGTTCTTGTAAATAAGTTCGTTATCAGCGTAAACCTCACCGTTTTTACGAAGGTCACACATCATATCCCAATGGAGACTGGACTTGTTTTTACTACCAGTCTCAGGATAACCGCTACCAACAGCGATATGGATAGTCCCATCAATCTTTTCATCAAACAACGTGTTTTTGATATACCTTTTAATTCCCTGGTTTGTACCAAAAGCGAACTCGCCGATTTTACGCGAACCACCATCCATATCAAGCATGGTATGTAAAAATTTCTCTCCTTTTGATGCCTTTGCTTTTACAACGCTACCTTTTTTGAACCAAAACTGAATATCATCAACCTCACGTCCACCATGTGATGCTGGAAAAGAATAACTGATAAAACCTTCCGCAGAATTTTCAATAGGGCCAGTAAAAACCTCCCCATCTGGAAAATTCTCTTTCCCATAGCAATTTATCCATTTTCTACCTGCAACAGAAATAGTAAGGTCAGTACCTTCTGCAACTACATGAATCTTCTTTTTTGTGTTAAGCATATTCTTAATTTTTTCTTGTTCTCTGTAAACTTTTTTCCAATAACCAATTGGGTTTTTTGCGTTCACATGTGCAGCGTTGAAAATAAAATTCTCGTATTCCTCGAGCGACATCTCGGCATCCTGAGCTGCAGCATTAGTTGGATACTCAGTAAGGCTCCATCTAAGTTGTTTTTTTGCAGCCCTATTC
>Ga0209287_10000359_pt1 | contig 28585 bp, 48 predicted proteins | sample PPLLak3cmMay2015_2_FD_187255 | JGI IMG/M metagenome (GOLD analysis project Ga0209287, IMG submission 187255) | Freshwater sediment microbial communities from Prairie Pothole Lake near Jamestown, North Dakota, USA - PPLs Lake P8 Core (1) Depth... | ecosystem: Environmental > Aquatic > Freshwater... | reverse complement strand
TAATATATTCTTCCTCCTCATCATCATCTCTGGCCATGTTACCGCCGCACTCATGACAGACCAGGTTTACCGGCCTGCTTACATAAACGTATTTGTCGCATGTTTTGCAGTAATAAGTCGGCATAAAGCAAAAAAAACCACTTAAAGCGGTCTTTATTTCTTTTTTCGTCTTGGCTTGGAACACTTAAAAATAATCATTTCGCATAAGGGAAGTTATCCACAGACGAGAATAATATATGATCCTATTATTTTTATTTTAGCATATTTTTTTATTATTAGCAAATTTTACGAGCTAACCGCTAAAATAAGGGTAATTTATTAATATTTTAATACTAAGTTATCCACTGGATTTTAACGAGCAAATGTGCTATACTTAGAGTATAAGATTATTTATTAACATATTCTTATGAAAAACAAACAAAAGGTCAAAAAATTAAAAATCAAAGACAAAAATTTAAGGGCCTGCTGGATAGCTTATTACGAGCTGAAAGGCATTCCCTACGAAATTATATGAAAACCTATCTGTTTAAAATCGTTCTTTACGCTTCTTTCATCTTCGTCTGCGCCTTCCTCCTGGATGCCGGGATAATCAAGGTTTATGAGTTCATTTTAGACCCGGTAGGCGTAGATACCATCCCAGTGTCTATTGTCGTGCCGCATAACCCAAAGGTCGAGGAAGAAAAACCCTTATCCGTAAAAGAACAGATCATTGCTATCGCCGAAACTGAAGGCTTCCGGTGGCCAGATTATCTGATAAGATTGGCGGCGTGTGAATCAAGGCTTGACCCTAATGCTGTAAACATTAACAGCAACGGAAGCAAAGATTGCGGAATTTTCCAGATCAATGACGTCCATGGAATATCAGAAGATTTAAGGTTCGATGTAGAATGGGCTACTAAATGGACGATTAACAAGATCAACGAAGGATCGCAAGGAATCTGGGTCTGCGACTCGAAAGTGCGGTCTAATCCACAAAAATATGAACAGATTGCGCGAGGGTTATAAGAAGAATAATCCTGAAAAAATCGAATACGCCAACTTTGTCGCTGGATACGTAAAAAAAAACAAAAATCCCAAGCTATCCAAAAAAAGGGCTGCTGCCGGTAAAATATCCTTCTTCTCACAGCACGGGAATAAGACCCTGATAGAAATAAGCGAGTATTTTAAAGAATTGAGAAAGCGGAGAAAATAAACTCCGCTTTTTTAATTATCCAATTTTTACAAAGGTTTTCTTGAACAAACGAAGTCCGATATTATCTCCTGCCGGGTGGAAAAGCAGGACTTTTTTTATTTCCCCCAGTAACTCGATCTGCTCGGCTGTGGCGTTTAAGGTAAGCAGCGCCAAGCCGTTGTTCTTGATGGCGTCCAGAGGATTGACGTAAACCTCGGCGGATTCCTTGCCGTTTTTGTAAAGGCCGTAGATGTGTTCGTGCTTATACCCTTTGGGGAATAGCCACTTGTTGTCTTTGAGGGAAAGGCCGCAGTAGGCGACTTTCACTCCGTCCTTGTCGTGGATGGCGAAAGTAATGCGTCCGCGCATGATCCCTGCCTTGCAGTATCCCACTCCCCAGGCCCGGGCGGTTTCCTCGTCGATGCCTTGCTCGGAAAGAAACTGATGGTATTCCAGAGTAAGGTCCGGAACTTTCTTCTGACAGGGGGTGGGGGTGTCAAGAAATTCCCTTTTTAACTCGGCGGCTGCTTCCCTAAGCGGGATGTTTTTAACCGCAGAAAAGAAATTAATGACAGAACCCTTATGTTGCGAATTGGGCGAAAAGAACAGATTTTTAACAATGTTGACAATGAAATTAAATCCCTCGGTATGCCCTTTGAGTTCATTTCTTTTCTCCTCATAAGGGATGTTAAGGTAGTCCAAAAGTTCCTTGAATCTCACCGCTACCGATATAGCTTTGAAATCAAGATATTCAGCCATGTTCTCCTCCCTGAAAAGAAATAGGGGGCTTGCAACCTCGTCGGCCACAAACCCCCAGAACTGCACATTTCACTATTATTTTATCACAAAAACAACAGGAGGACAAGTAATCTTGTCCTCGCTATTGTTGGTGTGATTTCATCCCTAAAGAGCGTTTCAGATTTTACCGGCTTCAAACGATACCGACATCACCACTAAGACGGTTATCGGGCAAACGCTATTTGCGGTGGTTCTCGGCCCTGTCCGTTCCTACAAGAGGCTGTCCTACTCCGGTAAGACGGTTAAAGACAAAGCCAAGCGCGTTAACGTTAGGAACGGCGTTTTCTTCCGCTACCGAAGCCTTACTTACATTATATCATACTGGAAAAAAGCAGTCTTTTAGGAAATTGACTTCTTCTTTGGGAAATTCTTTCTTGGGAAGTTCAAAATCCGAAGGGATTTCAAGCGGAGTGAAATAGGTCTTAATGAATGTGTTATCCGTGCCAATCCTTATCCAAGCGTAATAATCGGGCAGGTCGAAAAAATCCTTGGGCTTTAAATTGAATACCTTGGAAAGACGTTCCGCTTCTTCTTCGCCTACCCTGAAGATGATAAACGTGCTAACTGCCCCTAAAAGCCTGTCTATCAGCTTCTCGTCGGCCTGAGAGAATCCGTGATGGCAAAGGGTGAATCCTACCCCGTAGCCCCTTGAACGGGCCATAACGGAAGGGAACAGCTCGGATACGCAGGTCTGGAACTCGTCAACGTAAACCATCAAGGGGGGATTGTCCTGCCAGGATTTAAGCTCGAACTCGACATAAGATTTGACCGCATGGGTAACAAGGGAGCTGACGTATATCCGGGAAATAAAAGACATGCCGCTGGTGTCCACTAAGAGGATTTTTCCCTCCTTTGCTATCTGTTTGATAGAAAGCTCGTTCTCGCCGCAGACTATCCGTTTCATCCTCTCGTCGTCCTGGAAAGGATGAAGCCTTGAAGCGAGCCTGAAAGCCCCCTGGCGAAGCTCAAAATTCCCTTTCTGGTCAAAGGATGTCCAATAATCCGTTATCCTGCCGGTCTTTTTAAAATACGCTTCCCTGACCGACTTCTGGGTCAGAAACCCAAATATAAAATCTATGTCCCTTTCTTCCTCGGGTATTACCTTGACGGCTTCCTTGATAAGCATGTCCATTAAAGCTGTCATGGCGATAGGGTTGTCAACGGTCTGCCTGATCAGGAGTCTAAGGATTTCCGAAAACTCCTGGACCAGATCGGAGTCGTTATAGCCTGCTTTCCTCAAGGGGTTTAGGATGTAGGGGCTGTCGAAAGAAAGGATTAGAATCCTATCTTTGTCCGGGATCGAGTAGTAGAGCTTGCGAACTTCCTCTCCCTTGGGGTCTATGAAAATCACCCCGCACCCCTGGAGGGCGTCATACAGGGCCATCTGAAAAAGAAGGTTTGATTTTCCAGTCCCCGGCTTTCCGATAATGTAGGTGTGCTGAAAGCGGGTCTTTAGATCTTTGATGATAGGTCTTTTTTGGGTCAAATCCTCCTGCCTGCCGAGGCGAAGGGAATAATCACTTTTTCCATTCATCTTTGAATTTCATTTCCTCGTGGTCGGCCTCAATCTTCTTCTTGCGGACCTCCTGGATTTTCAACTCCAATTCCTGTTCGGTCATGCCTGAAGCTTCCATAATCTGCTTTTTATATAAGGCTTTCTGGGCTTCTTTTTCCAGCATTTTGGTTTCAGCATGGTCGGCCAAGAGGTGCCCGACTGCTTTATATAATTGTTTGGATGTTTCGGATGGTTCCGGAGGTTCCCTGTGCTTCCAGGGGGGAGTTAAATAAAATTTTATCCATTCCCAAGCAGATGCCATATCATTCCTCCTCAAAAGTCCAGTGCTTCCAGTTAAGTTTAGGCGGGCCTATGCACCTGACGGAAAATCCGAACTCCTTTTGGTCGCAAAGTCTTAAACCTTTTTGAGCGCAGAAGTTGCTCCACCATTTAGAATGCAGGTTAGGGTCGCGTGCTATCTCCTCGTATTTGTCCTTTTTCTTGATAAGGTAGCCTTCCCATTCGGGCTTTTTAAGCTCCACCTCCAAGAAGAAAAGTCTTGCCCTGTCATCCTGTTTGAGGATCACACAAGCATCCGGCTCAAGGAAAGGGTCCTTGTAGTCGGGTGGTCTTTTAAAAGTCGGATAGAAAGCGAAAAAAAACTCCGGGAGAGTCATATACTTGAATATCCTGTCCGAAACCTGAAGCAAATGATCTGACGGGTTTCCGCGAAAAATGGTCTGGATGAAGGAAAGGTTAAAACCCTCTGCCTTTAAAAGGGAGAAGGTTTTTTTGGTGAGGTGGCAGGCGCTTTTCTCCTCGATGTATCCTTTATCTATGAGCTTGGCGAGCTTGGGGATAGTCCCTATTTTGTAGTTTAGCCCCCTAAGCTGGCCGGGGGTAAAATATCTGATTATGGAAGCCTTATAAAAAAAATCGAACAGCTGGGTGTAGGAAGCTCCCTTAGTTATCTCGGCAAGGTCGGGGTATCTGGATTCCAGTTCCATTTCCAGTTCTATACACCGGAAAGCGAGGCGGAGTCAAGGTTTTAGTTTGGCTTTCCAGGTCGGGATAAAGGGATTTTATTTCTATATGGTGGAAGGTGGGGCGGTGGTGGATTTTTCATATCTCCTCTGCGGGGAGAATCAGCGGGTTTGAGTCGGCGTCTATGGTCGTCTCGTCTTTCATCTTGAAATCCTTTATCTTGGTGCCAGGGCCGAATTTCATTATATAGTGCCAGTTCCTATAATTCCTATGCTCCGGGCAAAGATCGGTCTTGGCCCATTTTCCGTTAGAGAGCATGAAAGTCAGCCTTTTATAGACGTTACCGTGTTTGGAGAGTTTAGCTGGGTAGATTTTGATTAACTCGGCAATCATATTTAAGATTCTATAATATCGTATATTGCTCCTGCTAAGAGCCAAATTACTATTGTAGCTATAATAAAAGTCATCATATTGATATTTTAATCACAAACATCGGCGCACGCCTGAATACAAGAGTTGCAGGGATTTAGCGGGACCGATGCGGTTAATTTAACCTGTGCAGTGGCATAATGGTAAATAAATAAGGCGAAAAGGAACGCACCGATCCAAATCAGCCAATGGTTCTTTCTTGGTTTTTGCCTCCCGAATTCCAGCGTCAGCTTCCGTGCCAGTTCTTTTATTTGTTCCTGCTCGGTCATATTGGTTAGTTAGATTTGTATTTAAGGGCTGTTAGTTAAAAACCCAATATAGTATCTGTCTATTTTAGTTAATTAAAACAGCTTGACGCGATTTACGCCGCAATGGAAATTATATATGCGTTCCAGTTGCCGCATATAGTCCTCTGCATACGGAGAGTCTTTCAGCGTAGAGCTACGTTGAGTCATTTTAGCCATCATCCGGCTATGGTCATATTGTGGATTTATTGCGGCAATTTTGAACGCTAAGGCGAAAACTCGTGAATCTCCCCGATTGTAGAATTGCTGCATTTCCACAAGTTGTTGGCAGAGTCTATGAGCCATTTTCACATCCGTTACTTTGAATTTGCCAGCCCGGAAAGTATAAACGGTGTTTCCATTACCGCGCATATCAGTTGTGTTGCTTAAATAGGAGATTAGGATATTGTGGGACAGATGATATTTATTTCTGAACTCTAAATAAATATCATAATCCTTTAACCCTAATTCGGAAAAACTTTTGGCGTAGTCTAATGGAGTCCAGGTTTTGGTAGAAGAATTAACAATTTGAACATCCGTCAAACTTAAACCTGATATCTCTAAATAATTGATAGGCAACCCAAGTTTCTTTAACGCTTCAAATCTATGTTGCCCGTCAATTATTTGCTTTTTGTCGTTTACAATTATAGGGACAGCCGTGGCTATTCCCGGATTCACACCAAACGAAGCAATCAATTTTGTTACTTGCGCTTTATTGATTGTCCGGTTCCCTTTAATCCTTTTGAAAGAAGAATAATCCTCTGTTTGTTGGATTTTAATCATAACTTTTTAACGACAGATACTATATTCAATTTTCAAATAACTTATCCACCCTTATTTAATACATATTTTTAGCCTCTAATTCCATTATCCTCAGTTCGGTATTGATGGCTGATATTTTCATCTTCTTGGCTCTGATTTTGTCGTTTATTACCATTTCCTCTATGCCTAATTCGGAAGCGTCCCAGATAAGGTCTGCTTGTTTGTCGGTCTTTACGTCCTCCCGGATTTTAAACCATTCAGTCCTTTTCTGGACCTTGATTTCGGTCAATCGTTCCATCAGCTTGGCGCACTCGTAGGTTAGTTTGGTTTTGTCTTCCACTAAATCTCTTGGGGTTTTCATCTATTTAGCTTATAACCGCTCATGTCCCCCTCCTTAGGACACGAACAGAAAAAACCAACTAAAAAGGAATGTCCTCAACTTTGATTTCGTCCGAATATTCCTGGACTGCTGTTTCTGGCTGCGGTGCTGGCTGTGTCGGCGCTTGCTCTCTCGGTTTCTGCTCAAATACGCTGATTGTTACGCCTGGCATGTGGTAAAGCTCGGCAATCGTCGAATATGAGCCGTCATCTTTTTGAAAGGTAGTGAGCTGGCCGATCCTTTCCCAGTTTGATTTTTCGTTCCCGTTCTGGTCGGTGTATTTTCGGGTTACTACGCAGAGGTTTGAACGCTTGAATACTTTAGCCATAAGTTTATTTTCTTAAGTTATTTAAATTTTTTTCAGCATAAGACTTCCATTTGTAAAGGTTCAGGAGGCTTAAAAATCCGTCAAAATCTTTCATGAGATCGCCTACATCATCATCTAAAAAAACGGGTTCAACGAGCTTGAAAGCCGGATAATCGGTCTTGCCTTTTTCCTCCATTCTGGCCTTGTATTCCTCCTCGGTTTCCTTGCTGATCCGCAGAATATACCTGCTGGCGAAATCATCGCCCGATTCTTCCATTTCAGCCATGACGTAGGCGGCGGTCTGCATTTTCATTTCGGGATAAATCCCGTTGCCGGTCTTGATGTCAAGAAGGCATTTTCTCCCGTTCACTTTGGCTAAGATGTCGAGCGTGCCGACATAGCGGTGTTGCATTGAGTAGATGATTTTTTCGCTTCCGATAAATTCAACCTTATTGCCGTCTACCCATTCAAGAAAGTTATTAACGCCGGTCAACACCTTGTCATCTTCCGGCATCTCGGGGTTTTCGCCTTTGATATGCTGTTCTATCCATGAATGGATGGCTTTCCCGATCTCGGCGGCTAAATCCCGCTGGCGGTTGGCTTCCTCTCGGGCGGCTTTTAAAAGCTCATTCGGGTCGTTTTGAAGCTGGTCGAGGTTCTTTCTGACGTATTCAACAGTGGTCCTGACCGCCCAGGGAATTAAAGCCGCTGATTTATCGAGTAATCCGGTGTAAGTGGTTACGCCTGCAAGCCTGGTCTTTTTTCCGTTTTCTACGAGATAATAGGCGTGGGAATTGGGGTAAAAATGGATCGTTACTAATTCTCCGTAGAGTTTAATCTCTTTGAATTCTGCCATATATTTATTTCTTAATTTTATCCGCTCCTTTTTGGCACTCTCTGCATAGGGATTTGCCATACATCTTTGTCGAGTAATCTGCAACCTGCTTTAGTATTTCTATGTCGCAACCTCCGCAAAAATATTTTTCCTTCCTTTTTTCCTCGACCTTTGGCTGTTCTACTTTGCTTATTATCGGTTCGGCCTCGATCGGCCCGGCCTGATCCATTTCCTCATGGATATAAAGCCCGCTTAAATCGAGGGGGAACGCCTTGCGGAGAGCAAGGGCCTCAGCGCATTTGGCTAACTGGCCATAAGGCATTTTTTTCCACATAAAGCCCAGTTTCTCGCCGGGGAAATACTCTTTCCAGCGCGCTGTTGCGGTGAAAGCTACCCTCTGGCCTGAAACCATTCGCCAAACGGTAACGGTGGCCTTGCTTGGGTTGCTCGGCTCTTTTCCGGGCTCGTATTGCTTCCCGTCATCGAAAACGGCGTCGTCAATTCCGGCAAGCTCTTTTGTCCTTTCTGCTATTGCCCGGAATCCGTCTATGCCCACTTGGACAATGCGGACGGTTGCATATCTTCCGTCGGGCTGTTTGATCTGTCGGGGGACTAAATGGATTTGGCGAGTGAAAGGATCAAGACCGGCGCGCCTGGCTACGTTGAAAAATAGCCCCAGCTCGTCCATACTTGCGCCTTTAGCTACTGTGCGGATTAATAACTGGATTTGTTCTTTGGAAAGACCTTTGACTGGTGATTTAGCCAATTGGGTAGGCCTGGCTACGGCCTTTTTTTGTTGCGTCATACGTATATGAATTAATTATGATCCTCCTCGCATAATTCCATTTCAAGAAAAAGCTCATGATATTCAAGCATTGAATTTGGATAAACATATCCGTCTGCGATTTCTACTTCTCTTTTTTCGTCTGTGAAAATGTCTGTTAGGGTCATATTATTTTACTTTAAACGCTTTTTTGAGAGCCTCCCTGATAATCTCAGCCATTGGTTTTTCAGATAAATACGACTCCTCCCGTATGGCTCTATAAATTTTTAATTGGTCTTCTCCCTTAAATTGAATTGGCAATATTACTGTTCTTTCCATAGTTGTAAAATTAATTATCTTAACATTATTATATCACAATATTAAAATATTACAATACTATTTAATATAATGTAATATTAGCTATTATATAAAACGGAGTAAATAATTACTCCGTTATAATTGCAAGGTTATCCACATGTAATAAAATCCCCAAAAGATTTTATGAAATGTGTGATAACAGGCTAAAAAGGAGCGTCAGGCGGGGCTTCTTCGTCCGGCACGATGTCATTGACGATATGCAGGGTGTAATCCGGCTGATTTTCCTTTTCCTTATAGGTGTTCTCGAAAATCATTATTGCCGATACCCCGAGTGCCCCAAAGTCGATTTGTCCGGCCAGGTATTCCTTGCCATTTTTGTCGGTCTTTTTCCAAAGCGCGCCTGTCCTTTTAAGTGCCATGACTACCTCCTTAGTGGGTGATCAAGCGGTGGAGTTCGGAATGTTTTTCCATGATGGAGAGGGGCGGACAGGACTTCAGGGCCTCTGTTGCGCTGTTGTAGAGGCTGTATAGGTTTCTCTCCTTAAAAGCCTCATGGGTCGGGGTGTTCCATTCCTGGAAAGCGTTGGTGAGCTGGCGGGGTGAAAGGACTCCGTGGCCGTAAAGGAAACCGAGCATGCGGTAGCCCTCGTCCTGGGAGAGGGCAAAGCCCATCATGCCCTCGAAATCAACGAGAATGTCCTCATAGGCTTTACCGGCCTTGTAGAGGGTGGAAATGGCCAGGTTCTCGATAGCCTCCCAGACTTTCGAGGTATGCTTCCTCAAGATGGTGATGTCGCCCTTGAAGGCCAGGTTGTCGCAGACGAATACCTTGGCCCCGATGGCAATGCCGACCGCCATGCTTTTGTCGTAGGAGTTCCGGAAACCGACTGAAAGGCCGGTGTCGCCGTTCCCTGTAAAAGTCAGGCAACCGAACATCTGGCGGCCGTCCCTGGCCAGGGCATACTGGGTTTTTTGCAGTTCATGGCCCTTTAATAAATCCTGCGAGATGGCCTCCAGGGTGTTCGCCAGCTGGTAATGGCTGACGGGTTGGTAAGTGTCGGTTGATTCCGGGACCGGGACCAGATCCAAAACGCTTAGGTCCACTTCCTGCGCGCCGCGATGAAGCACGAGTTCGCTCATTTTACTATCCTCCCTTTTTTAAGGTGCTATTTATGTAAATTCCTTATTCTCTCTAAAACATCATCTGACGTATGGCCGTCATATTCTGGTGCTTTTTCTAAAACTTCTGCTATTTTTTCACATCTGTCCCAACACTCATCGGGCAAATGGTAAGTGATCTGATTGCCTTCGGCTTTGGCTATTCCCATAATAAACCAGCCGTCATAAGAACTTCCGTCACTATGTAATTTACTTATCCAAACATTGCGCTGGTCATAACTTGGTTTTCCTTGAATAAAGTATCTGCATAAAGCAATAAATAACTCAATTCTATGCTTATATAATTCATCAAAAGTGTGAGAACCATCGCATTTGCAATCTTCGCCATGTAACTTTGGGCATTTATCGGCATGCTGGATTATTGGATTTTCTGCTTCCATAAATTTATTCTTTAAATAATTTTATTAATTTATTAGTGATTTCAGATACTGCCATGTTATAACCCCAAGCCTGCAAGTTATCTTCCCTCACAAATTTATTGCTGAACTCCATTCTGTCAGGCATAAGCCGCAAAACCTCATCTTTTATCAAATCCCAATATCTCAATACTTGTTCGCGGTCGGAGTCCTTTTCCTGCTCGGATAAATTGTCATATTCTGTTTCAATCTGTCTTTCCCAATTATTTTTTAAATCAGCAGATAATAAATAATAATTTGATCCATTTAATTGAATATGATGCTTAATAAGTCTTGAATGCAAATATCTTTGCCAATCAGCCCATCGTTCATGTTCTATTTCTGCTAATTTTTCAAACAACCGGTTATTTGGATATTTAAATGCTCTATCAACTATCTCTTTAATTTCGGGATCAATGTAATCAGTGGACATACATTTATAGGTTATTTATTAAATGCCTTCTTACAACCAGACTTCCATTCTTTTGTAAAAAAACGGGCTTATCTAATTGGGTGAATTGGTGGAATGGTAGGAATAAAAAGTTAGGGTGGTTGGTAAGCCTTGCCAGGTCTTGCGCCGCCTTGTCCTCGGACTTCTTTCTCTCTTCCGAGAACCTGACATAATCGTAGTTTCCCTTAAAGTATTCGGCTTCCCTCTGGGTTACGTGCGGACGGGCGAATGTGTATCTGTTGTATTTCTGGGTGGTTATGAAATAAAGGAATTTGGTTCTCTTGTCCAGGGGTTCCCCTAAAGGATTGCCTCCCACCCTCTGCAAAGGGATCATCTTGGTCTTTAAAAGTTCGAGGTTCTTAATTATCTTTTCCCGGTAAATCTCGCCGGGTTTTCTGGAACACTCCATCTCGATTATAAAATTATAGGTTTCCCCGTCCTCTTCCTTTTGGAGGGTGATAAGAAGGTCGGGCGAGTAATACCCGTCTTTCAATTTGAATTTGACGTTATAGTTGAATTCTATATCGAAGAATTTTCTCTTTGCGTAGAATATCCAATAAAAGGCGACTGCGATGTCTTTAACTGCGCTGTCGTGGGGATATTGGCGGTTGGAATTTCTTTCTGTCGGTTTTGTCGCGTAAGTGGTGGTGAATCTCTTTGGGTAGAGTTCGTCTATTATAACCGGGGAGGCCAGGTTTTTATTAACCAGACTATCGGCGCTTTTTTTTAAGGTGATGATCCGATTCTTATAATCCCCGGAAGAAACAAAATTATAAACATTATTTATAGAAACAGGCCCGACAGCTTCAATGGTGTTTAGAATGTGTAAGGGTATAGTTGGGTATTTTCCCATATTATTAAACTATTCCGCATCGTCTTGGCCGCGAAGCGGACAGCTCGGCTGGGCATGACGGTCGGGTATAACGCCGCTCTGGACAGTCGAGCTGTCCGATTTTGGGCGCAGGTATAATGCGGCCAAATAGGACATAGACGATGCGCAATTAGCTGATTTTTCTTAGATAAAATCGGCGGGATAAAGCGAAGGGGTGAACTTGCTTTTTGCAAGTTATCCACAAGAAGCGGTATGATTTTATTTTAGCAAATTATTAACTATTGTGAAGATATGCGGCTACGTTCTGGCTACGGAATAGTCCCCAAACAGGTTATTTTCTGTCTAAAATGTTCCTATATTGTCCTATGGATTTATTAGAAATATAGGCAGGTTAAGGGTTTCAAGATTTAAACGCACAAAACTTAAAATCCCTCGATGGTTACCATCGTGCCGGTTCGAGTCCGGCCCCAGGCACCAATTAAAACAAGGGGTTATGGTCTTTGCCATAATCCCCTTTTTATTTTTCGCTACGCATAGGCTACGCTCGGCTGAATCCTAAAAGCTGAAGATAGCGCATTGTCGTAGTCAAATTGCTATGCCCCAATCGAGTCATAAGCTCTAAAGTGGTCATGCCCTCGGTGGCCCAGATCGAAGCCCTACGATGACGCAAAGCATGCCAATTCCAACTAACCTTATCTTCAAGAAACCTCGGATAAGAAGTCCATTCCTTGAAAACCCTGCCCTTTCCCATGAGTCCGTCAAGGCACTCCGGCTTGGGAATCCTCCGGGGCGTGAGGTTCGAGTTCTTGGCCTTCCTCGTATAAAGGGTGATAAGTTCGCCGTCTATGTCCTTGTGTTCAAAGCGTATCGCCTCCATGATCCGCGCAGCTGACTGCTCAACGAAGTCAAATAAAAATTTCTGCTCCGGGTTCAGCTTTTTCCTGACCTCCCTTATTTCCTCATCTGAGGGGATGTATTTGAGGTTTTGGTCAACCGAATAGAGTTCAATGCCGAATACCGGGTTTTTAATAGACAGGTCGTGGATTCTGATTCCATAGTTGAAAAGAGCCTTTAAGGATCGGATGAGGGAATTGGCCTTGTGGTTGGATTTCCCGGACTTTTTCAGGCGCGTGGCCTCTTTCATAAGAAGGTCATTGACCATTTTCCGGGCGATCTTGGATACCGGGATGTCGCCCCACTCGTTGAGTATGAGCTTGAAATACCTCTGGTTCTCCTTGTAATAGTCATTAGATTTTTTGAGCTTGATGAAGTCAAGCCGGTCATTGCATAAGTCAATCAAATTAATGTCTATGAAAGGCTGTCTGGCCCGTTCCTCAATTTCCTTGATTTTATCGGCCTCTACCCGCTTGGCTTCGGCTTTGGAGTGGTAAATAGCCTTGGAGTGGTATTTCTGGCCTAAATGCTGGCCCTTGATCCAATACCGAATACCGCGACTTAACTTACGGGCGTATATGGGCATGGCTCACCCCCTTAAAAAAGAAAGGGGAAAGGCGATTGCCTTATCCCCCTTATTTACTTACACTTTAGCAAGTTTTATCAGTTTCTTCAATTGGTTCAACCTGACATTTTGCGAAAAGATAACATCTTTTTTTGTAGGTTTCTTTATTGCCTTTTTCATCCTCTTTTGTGATGATAGTATAACTTCTTATGGCTTTTTCGCCTTTTTTGACTCGGTATCCTTCCTGTTTCCACCTTGAAAAAGTAAAGCAGTTTTTCAGCGGATCGTATTCTTCGGCTTCTTTTTCTCCGAATCGTGATCTTATTTCGTCTTTGACGTATTGTGCGGTGTTTCCTCCTTTGTAAATTGATGTGAGTTCCATAGGTTTAAGTTAATTAGTAAAATGGGTTTTCTTGTTTGAATTTTGCCTCCTTTCGTAGAAGTTTGGCGGTTTCGATTAAGTCCTTTTTAAAGGATTTCAGGTTGGTGTCTTTTGCCATACGCTCAAAATTTTCGGCATAGGCGATAAGTTTTTCGAGTTTGGTTTCCCAATGGTTGATACGGGGTTTAATTTGTGGAATTGGCATAAGTTTAAGTTAGTTAATAAATCCTCCTTTCGTTTTCATTTTTCGACCTTTAGGTTTGGGGGTATCCCCCTTTGAGCTTTTATAAGCTCTGTCTGCACCTTGAAGATATATTTTTTAAAAGGCTCGTGAAGGGGTTTGAGAAAATCTTATGTATTCGTATATAATCGTATATCAAGGTCAAAGTGGAGGAGGTTTTGTAACCGGTTTTAAAGAGGTGAAAAAAATAAAAAGGCGAGGCGTTCGAGAATCCAGGAGGATTTATGGATTCCCGGCCTCACCTCTCTATCAAGGAAGCGGCGGACTATCTGGGGCTATCTGAAAAGACCTTTTACCGCCTCGTCAACGAAGGCAAGGTAAGGGGGGCTTTCAAGCTCGGCGGCAGGTGGTTCGTTGATAGGGAGGTCTTTACCGCCCACCTCAAAGAACTGGCAGAGAAACCAAAACCACGTTTAAGCCAGACCGACTCCCATAGGGATCGGCATAGCCTGGCTTAACAACCCCGGCCCTCTTTTCGTTACGGAAAGGGGGCTTTTCTTTTGTCAACACTTTCCGTTATTTACTGAAATTGTCTTTTATTGTATAATGTGAAGTAATGTTACCTGATTTATAATAAAGCAACTAAGGAGGTTGCTTATGGGAGATGTAATTTATCTGAAGCGGCAAAAGGTAATTCAAGATTACGAAAAAAGTTTGGACATGACCCAAGAATTTGAAACCGAAATCATCAACGCCCTAATCTATCTTCCGCAGAAGAACAGGATAAACGTAGTTGTTTTCTGCCTGCAACATCTCGTTACCTTCAAAGGCATCAAAGATTACCTAAAAGGAGGTAAAAAACTGAACTTTAAAAAAAGGAGGTAAGGACAATGGCGATAAAATTATTTTTGGATTTAATCTGCCTTTTAACGGCGCAATGGATAGCCGACATTTACCAAGAGACGAAACGTGAATACGAAAAAGATAAAAAATGCAGAATGAAATCTAAGGAGGTGTGAAATGGCACACGGGATCGTATGCGACCTCTGCGGTGAAATCACCACCAACATCCTTTCTGCCGGAGGGCATGATGTATGCTCTTGGTGCAAAGACAAACTCAAATCCAACATCGCCATGAAATGCCTGTCTTGCGGGGCCTACGGGTTCATTCCCATGAACGAGGCCAACATCGGCCGGATCATGTTCTTTATCCCTCTCACCTTTTCCGAGGTGATGGGAGCCGACATGGTGGTAATTTGGAACGGTTGCCCGGCCTGCGCCCCCAGCAAAACCCCGGAAATCTATTTGGGAGGATAGCCATGTGCGAATACTGCCATACAAAACTGGTAATGAGCGGTATCGGGGTGGCCGACGGGATGCTCTACATCTCCGAGTTTTGCCCGAAGTGCATGAGCCTTTACATCAGCTATTACCACCCAAGAAACGGGAACATCCCCGTAAAGGAGGTTTTCAATGGATCACAACATTGAGCGGCTTAGGACGCGGATCGAGCGGGTCAAGCGGGATATTGACGATGTTTTTCTCGCCATGGTCAAGGTTTCACAGATTTACGTAGAGGAAGGGAATCTGACCCTTGCTGAACAGCTCCTCACCGCATCCGGCATTGTGCAGGGGGTGGCCGATGAACTTTTTTTCGCCCAGATGTCCCTGCCCGAAGACCTTTAAGTTATCCACAGAGATTCTCAAAAAAGACGGCTAAAAATTTAACCGTCTTTTAAAACCTACCCAAAAAGCCTTTATTTTCCTATATTTTCAACTATTTATCTATTTTTATAATAATGCTATAATGTTAATTAAAGCGTGGGGATATGCTTTTCAATTTAAAAGATTCTGGGACGAAAAACTGAAATCGTATGGCGGGTTCTCCCCAGAATCTCCCGCCGTGTGGTTTCAGTTTTTTGTTTCATGAGGGGGGCGTTGAACCCAGAGGGACTATCGTTAAAATCTGCAACTTAACAATAGCCGCCCTCCTCATAAGATAAAAATATGGCCAAAAAAAGATACATCAACACAAAATTCTGGTCTGATACATTCGTAGTTGAATTAAATCCGCTTGACCGTTATTTATTTTTATACCTGCTGACCAATGAGCATACGGATATTTGCGGAATTTATGAACTTCCCTGGCGAGTAATGGCAAGGGAAACCGGGCTTGATGATGATATGCTACAAAAAATGTTTACAAGACTGGATGGAAAAATATATTACATTGACGGATGGATATATATAAAAAACTTTGTAAAACATCAAGCCGTTAATGAAAGCATAGAAACCGGAATAAAAAGATCAATGGCATTAGTTCCTAACTATATATTAGCTAAAATTAAAGAAATAGATACAGACTGGGACAGACTGGGACAGACTGCGGCAGACTGCGACTTACTTAAACCTAAACTTAAACCTAAACCTAAACCTAAACTTAAACTTAAACTTAATAACTTGCAACCTGCGGTTGCGGAAGATAATGGACTTATAACAGAAATCATGAATATTTTTAAAACCATTAATCCGACTATCAACTTTGGGCATAAAACTAACCGTCAGGCGGTTTTAGAAATCAATAAAGCCACTAATGGAAAAGTTAAAGATTATGCCTTATACGCGATATCGGTCCAAGGTCAACCTTACGCCCCGGTCATTACTACCCCCTACCAGCTAAAAGAAAAATTAACCCAGCTTAAAATATTTTACGGGAAAAGTAGGCAGCCCAAAAAAGGCGGCATTACTATTCTCAAATAAATTTATGAAGTATGTCGTAAAAATGATGTCAGGGAAAACCTACAACATCACAGAAGAAGAATATAAGCAGTTAGCCGGAGCGAGCGGATTAGTTTATTTTCCAAGCATAAATGGAATGATTAACTTAAGTTCAGTTTCAGCCATAATGCAGGAAGGGAATATAGAAAAAAAACGCATTAAGCTACATGATAGTGGATATGCCATTAAAAAACATGGGACATGGATAGATGAATATTCGGGGGCAAACATTGATTTGAGTTATTATCCATACCTCGCAAAAGACATGGATCACGAAGATTATAAAAAATTAAATTCAGGCCAATAATATGGAAGAAATCAAAAATATATTGGATAAAAGATTAGAAAACCTTGAATCAAGGCTTGCCCCAAATCATGTCAGATCGTTGCTCAAAGGTTATTACTGGACAAAACATACCTTAGCCTTAGACAATGAAAATAACGAGCTGGCAGAAAAATATTTTAAAAAATGGCAAGATTGTTTCATTTGAATATCTCTTAAAAAAATAATATGACCTTCCAAGAACGTGAAAAACTTTTCCAAAAGCTCAATCTCTACTCCACCCTCCTCAACAAAAGAAAAGACGCCATTATCCAAATGTTCGTAGATAAATACCAGGATGACGACTGCGCCGACCTTCCCGAAATGATCTACCAGTTTTTAATAGAAGACCCTAAATACAATGATTTTGTTATAAAGGCGGATAAGATATGTTTGGAAATTAACGCCAAATGAATGTTCAGGAAATGGAAAACCAAAATTGATCCAGCAGATAAAATATTTTCATTATATATAAGACTTCGTGATAAAAAATGCTGCCGCTGCGGGAAACGGGGAGAACCGGACAGGGATGGCCGCCTGGTAGTCGGGCTGGAAAACTCCCACTATTTCGGAAGATGGATGGAGGGGACCCGGTTCGATCCTCAGAACTGCGACACCCTTTGCCACGGCTGCCATGCCTACTGGGAAAAGGACCGGGATGATTATAGAGCCTTTAAGGTCAACCAGATGGGCGAGAACAATTTTAAAATTCTTGAATGGAAAGCACGGAGCTACCACAAAAAAGACCGCAAAATGTCTCTGCTGGCAGCTAAAGAGCTTTTAAAGTCGGTAGAAGGGAAAATGGCCCATAAAACGTCCCAGGACGCTTAAACTTTATTCATATTGCAAGACCTTATAAAGTATGCTATTATTTAACCAGGTCAAGCAGGAATATTTCAGTTAAACGTTTAATTGAACCAGAAAGGCTATACAACCTGCTTGACCGCAAAAAGTATAGTCTTTTTGGTTTTTTAATAATATGGAGGTAGAAATTAAAAAATGTTTCTATTGCGGAGAAGATGCTGACACTAAGGATCATATTGTCCCATTAAGCTATCAATTTTCCGGTAATAGAAATAAAGTTCATTTTACAAGAGGACAAGAAGACAATTTAGTTGATTGTTGCCGAGAATGCAATTGCATAGCAGGAAATAAAGTATTTATGGACGTCTATAAGAAAAAAGACTATATTCAAGAATTTTTAAAACAAAAATATAAAAAAGTTATAAATATGCCTTTTTGGTCCGAAGAACAAATAAAAGAATTAGGAAAAGGATTAAAAAAGGAAGTTAAAATACAACAATTAGCAAGAAAATGGGCTTTAAATAGAATAAATTATCCAATAGAACTTTACCCAATAGTGTTATTTAACAAAGAAATAGAAAAATTTCTTAAAAAGGAGCTTTAAGCGTAGAGGAATCCGGCTTTAAAATAGCTCTACGGGGCAAATAGAGGGCAAAAAAGGGTATTGTAGCGTCCTTCAGCGGACGGATAAAACGTTTCCAATTATCTGCGATATGAACCCGATTACAAGACAAGAGATACCTATATAAAACCAAGGCTTAGCTCCGACATAAACTTCTTCAAATCCTGATGTAATGCCCATTATCTTTTTACCGTAATTGACAAGCGATAAAACTCCGATTAAATCAAGAATCAGCCCGAATATATTAAAATATGCAGGACAATTCATTTTTGATTCCTTATCAGCAGCCTTTTATATTCCGCAATGGCGTCTTCAAACGCAAAAGTAATTTTTAATCCATATTGAGTCTGATGTAAATTATCTATCATTGTTAATGCCCCGAGTTCATGAGCCGCGACTAATCTAACTTGGATGTCAAGCTTTGGATTATCAGATACGCCGGTAAGATATGATTTAGCGGAATCTTCAAATTCATTAGGGGAAGGAAATTTATTAAGGAACAAAAAATCGACTAACTGCGCAGCAAGTTTTTTTCTGCCGAACAAAAAGAAAAGACCCCATGAAAAAATCGACCTGACGGCCCAAACGGCGAAATACAACGCCTGCAAGCCGAAATAAATCGCCACCGCCCAGATATACCCCTCGTTGATATACCAAGCGGCGATCAATGAAAATAAAATATCGGGTAAAGACCCGATAAACATACTTACAAAAATATTTCTGATGATCCGGCTTTGGAATTGCATAATGCGCCTCCTCAAAAACAAGTTAATCCAGAAAAAGCAAAAAATCAAGAAGTTAAAAATTAAATCCACCTCCACGACCACTCTCTAACTAAAAACAGAATCCAATAAATTGACTCGAATATGGTCGCAGTAACGAACAACGCCTTGAGCAATGAAAAGACTATTATTTTAGCAGCCTCTTTGATCATATTGACAGAAATATAATAACGTGCTATTATGGCACGTTAATTAATAAATTTATATGATATTTATTATTTTAGGAGTAATAATTTTAATTGGCTTGTTTAATCCATATACTGGATTATTCGGTAATACTTATTATTCTCCCAAGAAAAACGAAAAGTCTGAAAAATTAAATAAAGCACATCGTAGCTTTCGATTGACTAAGGCAAATTAAATCCAGCTCTCCGGGTAGTTTCTTGGATTGTTTTGAGCAATGCTTGATTATTTAGTCGGTCTTGAAATTGTTTCAAGTAAAGCAGACAAGTAAGTTTTAGGCACTGTTCCTGCAACAAATTTTCCTAATTGAGGCCCGGCTACTGCTCCAAGCCCGGCACCGACCGGCCCCCCGACAACGCTACCTACGCCTGCTCCCATTGTCATTCCGGCGGCCTTGCCTATCAACCCAAGCTCAGCCCTTGATTTGGCGACCTTCAATAATTTTTGAGCGTTTAGTAAAGTGCTATATTGCTGGTTGAATTCCCTGATCGACATTCCATCGACTTTGGTCGGTAATTTATCGGTATAATATTCAATGTTTTTCTTTAAAATATCTGCAATATCAAATTCAACAGCGTCCAGAACTTTATTTCCGGCTTTGTTAAAAGCTCCTTTGTAAGTGCTTCTTTTGAGAGCATTTAGCCTGTTAACAGGAATTTGAAGTTTATAGTTTTTGTCCAGCAGAACCATAAAATCATCAAGCTGTTTCTCAATAGCTAAATAATCTCTATCATTAATATATTTATCTTTTATGGCATTTATTTCAGCCTTTATCTTATTCTTATTGGCATACATGGCTTTCGCATCATTGTCTAAAAATGATTGAATTTTTGGTTCCATTGCCTCGTATTTCGTTCTGACTTGTGCATAGCGTGCGTCAGGAGTTCCTTTGATTTTGCTTTTGGTAAGAAAATCGACGACTCTAACTACTTCTTTTTCCATGTTTTGCTTTTGGACTGGAGTTAATCTTAATGTGTTTTCCTGCAAAGCCTTAGCTGCTTTTTGTCCAAAGTGTTCTACTGGAAATAAAATTGGTTTTAAACTCGGAACGGAATTTGCGACAGATTTTTTTAACGGCGTAGTATATTCCTTATTCAAGATCAAGCCTTTTGTTTTTAAGGCACCCTTCAATCCAAGCATGGCTAACCCAAGTTTTATGCCCCCTTGTAAGGTGTCGCCGCTCTCAATGGACTTTTTAGCTTCGGCGATCTGGGAATACGTCAATGCAAGATTAGGAATTTTACCGGCTGCACTCATAAAAGCACCCGCACCGCCTTCCTCGCCGATCTGTTTACCGAATTGCGCGCCTTCTTTAGCTATTGAATATGATTTTTTTGTTATTTCTCCTAAATTAAAACCCTTCCCAATAGCACCTCTATATAATTGCCTACTGGTTTCAGCTATATTGGCAACACCACCTGTAATTGCTTCCCCGGCTTTTCCGGTCAAAAACCCAACTGTTTTGCTAACTTGTTTGATGCCGGGAGTAGTCTTAAATCCTTTTTCATACCCTGAAGCGATACTTTTAGCCAACGTTGGTTTTTTCGGTTCGTCGAAAGAATAACCTCTATTTTTCAGTTCATTAATAATGTCATTATCAGAAACGCCAGCTGGTTTATTGCCTAAAATCAAATTTAATTCATCTTTGGATAAATTCATATATTTATTTTATATTGGTAACTCCGATAGAATCAAGAAAGCTCCCTGCCGTAACTCCTCCTTTTACTTTCTGCAACTTTTCTTTCAACCTGCTCAATTCTTTCTTAAACGTCGCTTCACTCATATTTCTGCTTAAAGCGGTTGACGCTTCTTTGATTATCTTAATGTCAGCGTCGGACAAAACCCCTTTCATTACTCCCATGTTCTCAAGAGTCAAAGTAGATTTGAGTGCATCAAAATAAGAAACAAAATCAGCAGTTTGAGTTCCGCCGATAGGTTCTTTTTTAAGACCAAAAAGACTTGTTATGCCTTTAGCGCCAATCGCGCCGGAAAGTCCCTCATGATTTTCAAGTATGCTTATCAAGGATAAAGCATTTTCGGCTTTTTCGACTGCTTTTTGCTGTTCTTCTAATTTGGCAATATCTTCCTTGCTCATTTGGGCTGGCTGATTTTTTAAAGCAGCGCCCCTATAAACCCCGGTGATGCTCGGATCGTTTATACTAATCGTCCTGGTTCCTACTTTTTCATCCTCATTCCAGTTGCTCTCGGTTAATGTTATTTTATCTCCGTTCACTGCGGTAACTGCCGCCACATGCCCGTAGGGCATTTTGGTTTTGAATACTACAATATCCCCGACTTGTGGATTTTGCATAAATTCTTGCGAAGTAGTGTTTGTGAGTTTCATTTTATTTTCCCACATATCGCCGAATGATGTTCCGAATAAGTCGTTTATGTATTCACCACACTGCCCTCCAATAGTTCCGCTTTGAGGAATAACCCCCTGCCCGCCATTTAACATTCTTGTTTCCCCGGTCTGCGAATTATACTGGATAATATTTCCCGAATCGTCTTTAATTGCCTGCCATGTGCCGGTATCATAAGCCGCGTCAATTTGTTTCTTGGCGGCGTAAATTTCAAGCTCTGAGGGCTCTGCCGGTGGTTTAAGATAAATCTTTCCGTTGGCAGGGTCTTTATAGAAGAATTGGCTGAAAGTCTCGGCGGTAACTCCCATATCCTTGACCAGCTTATCGTAGGTTGCGGTATCCTTAATGTGAACATATCCTTCCAAGCCAAGCTGTCTTTCATATTCGATTTCAGCGTCAAGCCTGGCCCGTTCCTCTTTTTCAAGCTGGCCTTGTTCGGTCAATATGTCAAGCATCAAACTTTGCTGTTCAACCCAGTCGTCAACATTCATCTGGGCGTTCTCTCTGGCCATTTGATATTGACCCTGGAGTAGCTGGAGATTCCTGACTTCAGCGTTATAGGCGTTGATCATCGTGTTAACGCTGTAAACGTCATATAGCCTGTCAATCCTCTGTTCCTGGGTCAAATCGGCGATCCCTTTGGTTAGCTGCCTGTTGATGGTTGACATCGGTATCGGCTGGCCTTCAATTTTGTTTTTTAGGGAAATCTGGGTTTCCTCGTTCAAGATGTCCTGAAGCTCTAATTTGGACTGCATTTCCTCTACTTTGGCCTGATATTGGTTTTTGATCTCGCCGGATTTGGTCATGGCTTCCTGGATAGCAGGGATTCCGGCGGCTTTTTGAGCTTCTGCTCTGACTCCTTGTTTATCGGTGGCGTAACTCTCCACTAAGTCTTGTTTTTGTTCCAGTGCGCTTTTAGGGGTGGTATCAACTACGGTTCCCTCTGCTGCCTGTGTTCCTGTTAACCCTTGTTGACCTGCCGTTGCACCTGTTGCACCCTTAATGTCCTGAGGAGTTACCCCCATATTCGGCAGACTCCCCGAAAGCCCGAAAGCGTTGATCACGTCCTTTAAGGAAGCTCCGATCATCCCTCCCTGGCTGACATGCCTTAATTCTTCGGGGCTGGCTGGGCGTCCGTATTTTGCCTGCGCTACGGCCTGGATGAAAGCCTCGTTAGCAAGAGCGGTCGGCCCGGCCTGTTGATAGCTGTCCATCACTCTTTTGAGCATGTCGTTCATCTGAGCGCTTTGCTGGATTACTCCCGTATCCTGTTTCTCGATGTCTTTTGCGGAAAGGGAAGTGTCGGGAGCAGGAGCGGAAACAGGCTTGATTTCCGGATTGGCTTTTAAATATTCCTGGCCTTGTGTTGAAGCCAAATATTGCTCTTGAGTTTGGCCCTGTTGCAGTGCCTGCGCCGGGGAGTTGGTCGGGACGTATAAGGGAGCTTGCTGTGTTCCGATATTCTGGAGCTGTCCGGCGGCGGCCTGCTGCTGTAATTGCTGGTCTTGGCTATATTGGGATGCTAATTGCGTAGTTCCCTGGTCGTTTGTTACGTAAGGACTCGCTGAACCTGGTTGCAAATATCCAGGATTGACGCGGTTATAATAATCATACATTGTTTCACCTGTCCTATAACCTGCCACGGCAGATGTCCCGATCGAGCTTGCCTGGGTATTTTTTGCCCAATTCTGAAATTCATCAAATCCGACTTCCTGCCAATCCCCGGAAGACTGCGAGAGTCCTGGCATAACGGAGTAATGAGGATTTGGCGAAGTTGTTGATTTGTAATACTTGTAAGGAGTAGTCGTTGCCATATAATTAAATTCAATTACTAATCTGAGTTAATTGAACGCTTGACGGTGCAAGCGACAAGAGTTGGCGATCCTGCCGGAGTTCCGATTGTCGCGAAAACCTTTTCGCCTGCCGTAAAAGCGTTGTTGGATGAAAGCGTGTTAGTATTTACCGTAGAGCTTGCGAATATGTAATCCATGTAATTCGTGCCGTCATTGAACAAGACAGTAGTAGTGCCTGTGTTGGTATAGCACTGGACGGAAACCCAGGTCTGCGCCTTGAAAGCGGTTCCTAAAGCAAGGGTGGTGGTTCCTGAAAATGAACTGGTGGCGTAGGAAAAAGAAGAATACCCAAACGCCTCCAGAGTCCTTGTAGCCGTGCCGTAGTATCTTAATTGATCTGATGTCAAATCAATACCGATCTCCCCCGCGGAATCTGTTAGCAAATCAGAAGATGTTGGAATGGTAAGTGTGCCGGTCGCGGAGAGTGAATTTGCCGAGAACGTCCCTATATCAAGAATATTGTTGCCGTTCATGTCGATGTCCCCGTAGCCAGGGCGCATGGAAAGGGCAGTCTGAGTGGAAGCTCCCAATGATGGGTTGTAGCTACTTGAATAGTAAAACAATCCTGAATGAAGTATCAAAAGGATAAGAATTGCATACTGGATTATTTTATCTATTCGGGTCATAAAGAATTTAATAAGCTCAATTCATCTTCTATTCTTTTTTTGTTTTCCTGCGTCTTTTTCTGAATCTCCTGAATTTGGTTAGCCAATTTATTATCAAGCATGTCATACTGCTTTTTTACCTCCAACTTGTATTTATCAAATTCCTCCTTGGTCAGTTCCCTTTCTACTTGATAGTATTTTGTTCCTTTTTTTATGATCATATTTCTAAATTATTGGATACTACGGTGTTAGCCCCACTTGCGATAATACTGCTATTACGCACATCCTTAACGATATTATTTGTTATTACGTTATTGTTCTGGTTGGCATCACTTTCATTAATGCCATTGCGAACCTTATCATCACCCCAAATCAGGTTTCCGCTAATGATATTGTATTGGCAATTTATCGCACTTCCTTCTAAATAAATCGAATCATACGTATCGTAGCCCGAAGCACTCTTGGCTTCTTCAATCCTGTTGTTGGAAATTATAAACCCTTGGGCGTCTATCAGATAAATAGTATGATTGTCATACCCGAAAAGGCAATTATTCGTTATCAGATTGCCATATTGATACGCCGTGGTTGCCGAACTGTCAACTTTTATGCAACTGCCCCCGGAACTGAAAATTTGATTATTGGCTATAATGCAATCATGAACGTATTTGAACATATAAATACCGTAATCAGCCCCGCCATAAATATAATTGTTGTTTATGTATATATAGCCTCCCGTAAGATATATCGGATTTCCGCTGTCGTGATAAAAGAAATTATTGTAAATGAAACAATCCGCGGAAGAAGCATTATAGATGCTTTTTGTATTATCAGTAAAAAAACAATTAGATATTCTTGCCCTGTTTATAGAATTGGACAGATAAATCCCGTTGTCATGGCAGTCTTGGATAAAGCAATTATTTATACAATTATCGGCCTGCCCGTATATATTTATACCGCCTTGCCAGCCTGTTTCAGTTGTTCTGGTGCCGAGAATTTTCAGGTTTTCTATCTTGCAATTTCTCTTGTCGTTTATTTTAAAAAGATAATCATTATACCCGTCTGTTACCAATGGCGTAATAACCGTGTTTGTTCCTGATCCCAATATTATTACGTCATCATAGTTTATTGTTATGGCAGACGATACCTTATAAGTTCCGGCTCTAATGAATAAATTTTTCTTTCCTGCATTTAATGCGGCTTGAATATCGGTATAATCTCCCGTTCCATCTACCGCCACCACTGCGTCATATAAAAAGACATTCCCCCCGTAAGAAAACACCTTGCCGGATTCATCTATCTTCAATCCCGATTTATTGCTGACGTAATCCCTGGTCTGGATCGGGGAATTTAAAATCCAGGTTCCACCGATCTTCTCGAAAGGAAGCCCCTGAGAAGGCTGTTTTGGATATTCTGGTTTGTATTGTTTGTTTAATCTCTCCATATCTATATCAATCAGTTTCTTCGTCTATCGAAATAAAAACGGGAAGCTCTATCGTGCCTACAAAAGCAGTCGCGCTGTCTGCCTTGGCCGCTAAAGCGGTTGCCAGGCTGAATCTTATCCTTGATATATTAAAGCTCTTTCCGATGACTTCTTTCTCGGTTCTGAACACCGACCCGTTAGACCACTCGAACTGAAGGTAAAAGTCGTTCTTCCCTCTTAAACACTCGGATTGGAGGTCGAATTGTTTATGCGAAGCGAACCTCAAGGTGGTGTTGTCTATCGTGGCTATCGTGGTGTTGGAACTGGCATTGTCGAAATAGGCTTTCACCACTAATGAAGTGTTGGCTGTCGTGGTCAGACGGTCAAGGCCATAAGCGTTTGAAGACTTCCAGCCGATCACCGGCTGAAGGTCAGCATCGCCCTGTAGAAAGTATCTAAGCGCCGTAACCTGGGGGGTCGTGCCGGAAGAATTGGCCAATAAGATATTGTGCATGCCGGTTGGAATTTCAGGATTGGGCGAACCGTAAGCCATGACGCACCCTGCCGATGAGGGAGTCGCGCAACCTGTCCCGAACGCGGATCGTCCGGCGTAGAAATCTACCGCTCCGGGCAAGGGAGGGTAAAGGTCGGGGAAATATCCGACATGCTGGACGGCGTTCAAAGAGTAAAAGCGGTCAACCCTGCACCCTTTTCCCGCCTTGCCGGAAAAGATAAGGACCGAGCCGTCGTCTAACGGCTGTAAGGCCGTGATCAGAGGCTCCTTGAAGCTCTTATCTATCGTTACATCATCGAAGCTGGCGGATACGGTGTCCCATAAAATTAATCTGGCCGGTCGCTGGTGGACTGTTGTCGAAGTTCCTTCTATAAAAGCAACTAAGAGGTAGTTACCGAAAGAACATCCAACTACCGGCCACCAGCCGTAGTCGAAATCAAGGGCGTCGTGATCCGAGCCGTTATTAGTGTCGCCTTCGACCGTGGTCTTGGTGGTCTTAATCTTATGCAAAGCTCCTTTATTGGAAGATAGGACGTCGCAGATATACAAAGCTCCGTCCGTGTGCCTCCACATGAAATGGTTGGGAATCGCGACGCTGTTTATGGAAGGGTAGGTGTTGTTAGTGGGAGCGGTCAGGGAAAGGGTAGAAGTCCAGTAATTCTGGGTGAAAGAAGGCGATCCGTTCAACGGCCCATACCGGCAAATATCTGCATTTTTGGCTAAGTATAGGTAATTATCGTAATACTCCGCGCCGTTGCCTGACGCGGTGGTAAGCGCTGTTCCTGAATTTAGGGCGGTTAAAGTGTAATTTGAAGCGACAGAATAAACTTTCCCGTTGGAAGTATAAACGTAAAGAAGCGCATCTTTAGGGTTGGTAACCATCCACAAAGGAACCGCGTCTATCGTGGATTCAGAGAATTTAAGCATTTGGGTAGGACGGATGTTCCCTCCCGGCCTCACTCCGCTGTCAGCGTCCGGCATTAACGGGTCGATTCCCAAAGAAGCGCCGAATTGCCCTTTTTGTCTTATGTTCTCGGATGCGCTTACACCCGGTAGAATTGTCTTGATCGCCAGGTTTATCATGTTAAGTTGATTATTTTCTTAAAGTCCTCCACGCTTATGCCTGTCAATTTGCCGTCGGCGGCCAATTTTTTTACCCCGGCGTCCAGCATCACTTTCAGGTTGGCTTTCTCTATTCCGTTCGCAAGAAGCCTATAAACGCCCTGGTCGAAATTTTCAAACTTGTTTACCAGCAAAACGTATTCTAATCCCTTTTTTTTTAACGCGTTGATGTAAGCCGAATTGTAGGTCGTCAAGGGCTGTTTAACTTTTATAGTAACGATTATTCCGTAATTCTTGTAAAAATTGACCGCTACTTTCTTATCGAACGGATCATAGCTGTCAAACACCTGATGATACGCAGATTGTTTGCCGTCCCCCATAAAAGCATGGTTTGATTGTCTGTCCGTTCTGGGGATTATTCCGTTCACGGGAAGCTCCCAGGCGAACCCGATATTCTGCAAAGGCCCGAACGCGTAAGTATCGGCTACATCGTTAGGATGCACCCATTCGTAGTTGAACTCGATGTATTCTGTCAGCTTTTTACCCTTGTCCAGAAGCTCCTGGGGGACTTTATTTCCGTTAATGGAAACCCCGTTGGCGGGGTAATAATATTCGTTCCAGCTTTTTACGTAGGGATAATCGTCTTTGGGAACAAGGCCGTAATGCCTGATGAAGTCCACTACTGTTTTTTGAGAATTGCCCCTAACGGTCGTTCCCGAACCGGCCGCGACGTATCTTGTTGAAATGAGGCATTTCTCTTTACCGTCAACCTTTTTGATAAGATTAAAATGTTTAAAAATAGCCAGAGTCATTTTTTGTTGTTCGGTAGCCTTGGCTCCCAAAGAAATGTAGTAATTTATCCTGGTTTCTATCGTATTGCAGAACGATTCAGAAACGCAGTGCATTTTATCTTCTCCCTCGTTCTGCGGCTCTCCTACCGGCCTATAATCCTTGTAATCCCCGTCTTGTTTTAAAACATCCTTAGCCACAAACCCAAATCTTCCGGGGGCGTGGATGAAATCGCCGTCGCGCTCTATTTTTCTGGGAGAAGTAGGAATAAGACCATTTTTAAGATTGGAATTGTCAAGGATAATATCAATTAAAAATAAGATGAGTGTTGTTAGTTTTTCATTGAGATACTTCATGTATTTAAGTTATAAAATAATTCATCGGATTAACCGGCCTCCCGTAGCTTTTCATCTCGAAATGGACGTGGACTCCCGTGCTTTTCCCCGATCCCGGCTTGCCCCTCTTGCCGCCCATGTAACCGATAATGTCCCCGGCCTTGCCTGTCTTCCAGCCTTCTTTGTATTTCATTGACAACAGGTGGGCATACAGGGTAGTCCAGCCGTCCCTATGTTTCAGGATGATGTGATTCCCGTAACCGATCCACCTTGAGTTGGATTGAACCACCCTGTCCCAGGCAAAGTCCTCGACGGCGTAAATCGGAAGCCCCTCACCCTTGTCAAGCGGCGCGATGTCTATTGCTTTGTGCCTCCAGGAGTATCCTTGGGTTATATGGGTTTTTTTCCTGTCCACGGGATACCTTATTTTCATAATTTTTTTAAAAATCTTGCTTTGAATATGAAATAGGCAAACTTGCAGGCTGAAAACATATCTCCGGTCGCCAGATATTTCCTTAACGCCACGTAAAAGCATTGGATCAGTTCTTCTTCCAGTTCGTCCAGTTTTTCAATTACATTATCCCTGTTCATCTACATAGATTTATTGCCTAAGATGCTTTAGCTGGTCTTCAACGAATAATTCAATTTTTGTCCTGATAATGGCGATGTCTCGGCGCATTTCTTCCATACATTTGCGGTTCTCGTTAGCCGCGCCTTCATAAGACGCCCATTTCTTAGTCCGGTCTAAC
>Ga0209287_10000358_pt1 | contig 28659 bp, 31 predicted proteins | sample PPLLak3cmMay2015_2_FD_187255 | JGI IMG/M metagenome (GOLD analysis project Ga0209287, IMG submission 187255) | Freshwater sediment microbial communities from Prairie Pothole Lake near Jamestown, North Dakota, USA - PPLs Lake P8 Core (1) Depth... | ecosystem: Environmental > Aquatic > Freshwater... | reverse complement strand
GAACAGCCAGAGAAGCCCAGCACCGGATCGAAGACGCTGAAGAGCGGATTCCCTGCGAAACCAGAAGCATCCAGCACCCAGAACGGGTACTGCTGCATCATGTCCAGAAATCTTCTTTGCGCCACTTCAGCACCCCCTGAAGTCCGCCCACTTGCGAGGGCATCTCATGGCCTCCGACGACCCAGAGTACATGAGCCGACCAAGGGCTTCCGCGTTGCTTCCGAAGAATCTCGCGTGCCAGTGCTTCTCCCGTGGCTGATTCAGGCTCCCTTCCACACCCGCGACCCTGGCTCTCTCGATGACGGCCTCCAACATACCACGGCTGTTAGACGCGAGCGTAGCCGTTAGAAGGGGATGCGTCTCCCTCCTCCATGTGCTCCAGCACCCGTCACTATCCCAGAGCCCACGAATGAAGTGCCAGTCGAACTCGACCGGCATCTCAGGCCACTCGATGGTGCTCGACTTGGGGCCTGGGGTGAGCCCGACACGACCAGCCGCCTCCACCATATCCAGGCCACCCAGGTACAAGGACACGCACCCCTCTCGCTGATACACCTTGGCCTTGCACCCGCTCGCAGCCTTGACGAGGTCGATGACCTCTTGGCTCCCGGACAGGTGAACATCTCTCTCTGTGACCCAGCCGTCACCGAAGACCAAACCCCACACCCAGGCGCTCTCCGGGCTCCAGCGCGTCCAGAAGCTCTCGATGAACCCAACGGTCCTCGCGCCCCTGGCGTTCGTCCTGTTCACCACAGGAGCCCCACGAACGACGCCCTCCTCTCGGAGCACCTTCATCGCAGAGTGCTTCGTCAGGCCAAGCTCCCGGCCCGCCGCCTCGCCAGGCATCCCAGAAAGGTAAAGGTCGACGAGCCTGCCCCGTGTGTCACTATCGACGGTCTTGATGTTCCATGGCTTGTCGCCGCGCTTGAAAACCATGCCACAATGGTAGTCAAGGAAGCGAGGATGAGCAATGTCCAAGAATCGCCGCTGCGCCATCGGGACCTCTCTGGCCCATGATGCCGCACGGCAGACCCGAAGACCAGCCTAGTTGGCTCTGGGCCGCTCCTTCAGGCTACGCAGCGGAGGGCAGCTCGACGTCGAACCGCTCGTAGGCGACGTCCATCTCCGAGAGCGAGACGTCGGATGTCGAAGCGTCGAGGTCGCCCGCGATCTTGACCCTGATCGGGAAGGCGTCCCGCAGGATGTACCGCTTCGTGTTGGCGTCCGTCAGCTCGATCTCGGTCGCCGCCATCTGAGCGCTCCCGCTGGCCCCCGTCGTGATGGCCACGCTGCGCTTGGGACGCTGGATGTGGTAGAGGGTGAGGTCCCCGCGATACTCGTCGCCCTCGGCGGCGGCGAGAATCCATGCGAAGAAGGCCGTGTCAAACCGAGCGCACCCCCTGATGAGGGTGATGTCGTTGACGCTCGGGACGCCAGGGAACTTCTGCGTGTAGGTCCGAATGCCCTCGCGGTACTCGGCCATCTCCTGGGTCAGCTCGGGCGCCGTGATGCTCTGGAAGCCGGCCTCGGCTCCCTGCCCGGCGATGTACCCCGGGCCGCTCTCGAAGGGCTGGAGCGCGTCACCTGGAGAAGCTCCGGGGATGCCGTTGACCGGAGAGGCGTCGCCCGGAACCATGCGGGCGTGGAACCTGAAAGCATGAAGCGGATCGGTTGCCGCTGATCGTCCCATGGTCTTCTCCTTCTCCTACCAGTTGGGGGTCAGCACGACGCCCCGGCCGATGAGGTCGCCCAGCGTGAGGTCTCGGCCTTGGCCGACTTCCCACGGAGTGGGCATCGCGCGAACCCTGTCGATGAACACGTCCAGGGTCATCTCCTCCTCAGCCATCTCCTCTGCCATCAGATTGTACAGCGACGGCCACTTCTCGACCATGGCCAAGATCGCCCCAGCCTCGTTGAGGGACCTGTACCGCTCCGCCAGAGACCTCCACCGCGCCTCCTTCGAGATGCGGAGCATCCGTCCGAGAGGCGCAGTGGGGAGCATGGATTTGAGGTCCACGCCGGTCTCGACGAGCTTCTGGGCGTAGGCGGTCCCGTAGGCAGCGGTCGCGTTCTCCCGCACCCACTGACCCCACTCGACATCCGTCAGGGCCTCGTGCCCAACGACGACCAGAGGAAGCACCCCGTGGACCGCCTTGCCCGGGTAGCCCTCATGGGTCAGCCGAAGGAGCTTGACGCGGAACCCTCCGCTCCGCAGAGCTTCGCTCCTCACGGCGTCGGCAAGCTGTTCTGAGAGGGGCCTCTCCATCGCCTACTCCTGCTTGATCCGCCGGGGGCTCGCCTGGACCCTGGCGTACAGGGCCAACGTGGCTCCTGTCGTCTTGAGGACCAGCTTCTCGTCCCAGGCGAGCATGATCGGGTCCACGCGCAGGAAGGTCCCACCAGCAGGCAGCGACGCAAGGACGACCCGCTTGGGTATCGCGTCGCTGTTGATGATGGAGACCTCCCCAGGCGCAGCGTCCCCGAAGTCCACGAACACCTGGTCGATCTGATAGGTCACGAACGACGCATCCGGCCCGGTGAAGTCGAAGTCGAACAGGCCGCCCTGGTTGGACACCGGGAACTTCCTGATCGCCATCGCATCGACAGGCGTCGTGCTGGGCAGCGATTCATTGAACTGCTGCCCAGCGTTGATGCGCTGCTCTATGACCACAGGGGTCTGTGCCACGCTTCCCTCCGACTACCGTCAGACCAGGACGGCCGTGTCGGTCGAGAAGACCATCCAGGTCGTCGAGGCCAGGTCGAAGTAGGCCGGGACACCCGTTCCGGCCCCCGCGCCCTCGCCGACCTTGCGACCGTCCGTCACGAAGACCGTGGCTCCGTTGGCCGCCGCCAGGGGGAGGTCTGCGTGGGCGATCAGCGGCAGGTGCCCGTAGACGAGCGCCCCCTGCGTGGCCTCCGCCACGTCATAGCTGGCGTCGTCCATCCTGACCGAGATGGACCCGGCCACGACCAGCTCCTTGATCCGGTCATTGCCGTCGAGGTCGCTCACCGTGACGTTGGGCCACGCTTGGACATCCTTCCCGTCCGGGTCGCCCGTGGGCGCGAGGTCGAGATTGGGTCCGGGGATGAACACCCGCTTGGTGCTCAGGTTGGTGATGGTTGCGTCCATTGTCTCATCTCCTCCAAAGCGAAACTCGGTTTCGCTCTAGGCCCTCTCGCTACGCGGCCTGGGCCACCTTCTGCTGGATGCGGAACACGATGAACTCGCCGGGCGTGTTGGGCGCGACGTAGATGTCGCAGATCACCACGCCCGCGTCTTGCACGTTCTGGGGGTTGTTGGTCTCGTCGCAGATGACCGCGAACGCCTCGGCTGGCGTCCCGCCCTTGAAGAGACCCTGCTGGTACTGAGTGAGCAAGAAGCTCTCGACGGAGAGCCTGATCTTGCTCCAGAGGGGCGCTCCCACGTTCTCGAAGACGAAGCCGTGCGTGCTGTTGAAGATGCTCGCCTTCAGGAAGTTGAAGAGCCTCCTGACGTGGACGTAGCGGAAGTCGCTCGGCGGTCGCTCCAGGGTCCGCGCGCCCCACACGCAGAGCCCGGTCTGCGGGGTGTTGATGATCGCGTTGACCTGGTTGGGGTGCAGGACGTCGATCTCGGCGAACTCCAGCTTCCGCTCGACCCCTGTGGCGAAGAGGAGCTTGCCGTCCACGGTGCCAGCCGGGGCCTTGCCCACGCTCTTGGCGGAGTCGGTCCTGGCGTAGATGCCCGCGATGTGGCCTCCGGGCGGGATGTTGACGGGGAGGTCCGTGACCGGATCGGCGATCTGGATGTAGGGGTAGTAGAGCGCCCCGTAGCTGGACGTGATGCCCAGCGTGTTGATGCGCCAGTCCTTCGCCTGGGTCGGGGTGTAGCCAGGAGGCGTGGCGAGGATGACGAACCACTTCTCGTTCGTCTCGGCCTCGGTCACCTGGTCGACGCTCATGGTGACGTTGCCCGCCGCATCGGGGATGGTCAGGTTGATCAGCTCATCGGTCGAAAGCAGGGCGTACATGCCCTTGCGGTCGCTCTTGAGAGCCGGGCTCGTCAGCTCGCTGCGGGTCGGAGCGCTCCCGTCGAGACCGCCCGTGGGCTGGTCCGCCGTGTTGGCGTCCGTGGGCTCCAGGTAGTAGCTGACCATCGGCACCGCCGCGTTGCCAGCCTGGGTAAAGTTGCCCACCGCACCAGACGTCGCGCCATCGTCGGCCGAGGTCTCGAAGGCGAACTCGCCCGTGTCGTAGTCGATCTCGTTGAAGCCAGCCGCCGCGCCGCTGAAGACGTCGCCGATGAGGTTGCCGTTGCCATCGTCCGTGATGGTCCTGGCCACGCCGTTCAGGTCCGTGTAGGCGATGCTCACGGAGCCGGGCTGCACCGGGGTCTCCAGCGGGGCACAGACGAAGGGAGCCGGGATGGTCGGGGTCGCACCGGAGCTTCCGAACTGCGCCTGGGTGCCGTTCCCGGCCCCGACCGCCCGCTGCCACTGGTAGCCAGACAGGCTGCGCGGCGCCACGTCCTCGTTGGAGGGCTCGACGAGGCCGATGAGCGAGCTGCCGACCCCCTCGTTGTTGAGGATGGACCCGATGTACCTCGCGTCGGTCGGGTTGGTGAGGGAGAGATCCTCGAAGGTCTCCAGGAGGTCGTAGCTCACCCCGCCATCCTCGGAGAGGTAGACCAGGACGTCGTGCCTGGAGAAGCTCGCCGTGGCCCGCGTGTAGTAGTCGGCGTCACCGCGCACGTCCAGGCGCACGTAGTTGCCCCAGTCACCCTCGCTGATGGGCTGGAACTGCCACACCCGCTGGGTGTAGGCGACCTCGACGGGCAGCCCGTTCGCCGGGGCGTAGTTGGCCGTCAGAGACCAGACGCCCGTGTCGTAGGCCACCGCCCCAGCATAGCCACCGCTCCAGGCGCCCGCCCCGTTGTCGGTGACGGTCGTGTCCGGGGGCTGCGGGGTGTAGTCGTAGGTGACGTCCGCCGGGTTGAGCGGAGCAGTGACGAAGGTGATGGTGAAGAGGCCGGTCTCGTAGTCCACGTAGCCAGCCGGGACCGCAGGGGCGCCAGCCTCGTACAGGACCCCATCGCTCCCCGTGTCCGAGTACGCCTCGCCAGCAGCGATCCCGTTGATGGTCACGCTCCCGGGGACGATGGCCCTGTTGGCAGAGGTCGTGCCGAGCTTCCCGGCGAACTCGGTCACGACGCCGGCCGGGACCGGAGAGAGGTCCGACGCCTCAGCGATCACGCTGACGGCCCACGTCGCCGCCACGGCAAGTGCCTCGACCACACCAGCGACGTTCGTGTAGATGAGCGTCTTGCCATCCACGCTCACCGCCGTGATCGGGAAGGTGCCGTTGTTCGCCGGGGTCGTGCATCCCGCCAGAGTGAGGGTCTGGCCGACCATGCCCGCGTGGAATGGCGTCCCGGTGATGACGTTCAGCGTCATAGCCGGGGCCGCTCCGCCGATTGCGTCGCCGAGGACGGAGACCCCGTTCGTCACCTGCTTGAAGGCGACGGTGACGGAGCCGGGCTCGATGTCGATGTGCTGGATGTCGGTCTCGCCGATGGTCGGGGCCGCGCTGTTCATGGCCTTCACGGAGCCGTCGCCCGTCGCGATGGTCTCCTCAGCCCAGTCGCTCGTCAGGTAGCCCATGGCCTTGGCCGACCCGGAGCCCGTGACCCGCACGACGTAGGCCCTCCGTCCGCCGTTGGCGAAGAAGGCGAAGACGTGGGTCGGCATCTGGCTCGCAGCGATGAAGGCGCCGAACGTGTCCTGGAAGTTGGGGAAGCTCGTCACCAACGTCGCAACGTCAGACGGCCCACGCTCGGTGAAGCCGACGGTGCCCATGTTGCTGGTGGAGACACCCTGGATGGGAGCGAGACCGCTGCGCTTCTCCTCCACATAAACCCCTGGATGAAGGCGTTCTGCCATCGTACAATCTCCCTACCCCATGAGGGGGCTGTGAAGGTCAGCTCTTGTCGCGCCTGCTCCTCTTCGCCCTCTCCTCCTCCTTCGGGATCTCCTTCTCCAGCAACTCCAACACCTTCGGTTCATCGTCAGCGACCGCCTCGACCGTCGCTTCGACCTTCTCCTTCTCGACCACCTCCGCCCTTGGTTCCGCCCTGGATGCTACCACACTCGCAGGCGCAACCGCACGCTCTTCGAGCTGCTTCGGTGGAGCTGGCTCACTTTTCGTGGGGGGAGGCTGTCGCACCACCTCCCTCTGAGGCTTGCAGGCCACCACGAGACCAAGGCGCTTCAGGTGCGCCACGGCCCCCAGAGGAGCCTCGAACTTGTCCCTGGGACGGATGACTGTCGGACCCTTGCCAGGGATGTCGATGGGGGTCGTCACCTGCCCCCTGTAGTACCACCACTGCATCGTCAACCTCCCAGGATTCCAGGTTCCTCAGTACGAGGAGCCAACGAGATCCCAACCGTTCTCAGGGTTGGCACCACGATGGGGTCGGAGAAGTCAAGCTCGCCCTCAACCCGCAGGCTCATGGTGAACCCAATCGTCCTATCCGAAAACTCTACCAATTCGTCCAGGTTGTCAATGGACTCCAGGTAGGCTTCGTACCCACGCTCGTCGCCCTCGTTGTCGGTGAAGTAGATGGCACCGTAGGCCCAGATGTAGCGCCCCATGTACTTCAGCATGAGGTTCGCCTGGCCACGGAGCCTGGCGCGGAGGTGGATGTCGTAGGTGATGTCGAACGGCAGCGCGTAGCCCTTCACCTCGTTGAGCGAAGGCCCGACACTACCGTCCTGAGCGCGCACCAGCCTGGCGACCTTCGCCGCCACCTGGTACGCCTTGCCCACTGGGTGCCACCGCTGCATCGCTGGTGTGATGGCGCTCCTTGAAATCGCGATGTGCGGCAGAAGCTCTTCCTGGTAGACGTCCTCTGGCTCCTGAAAGATCACCGGGATCAAGCCGTCGTACTGGTCCGGGCCGGTCACGCCTGGGATCTGCACCGCGTAGTCCTGCACCTCCTCGCCGTCGAGGACGATGGTCTTCAGCACGGACCCAAACGTGACCACCAGGCCCGTGTCGAAGTCCTCGATGAAGACGGTGCCGGTGCGACCGTCAGCCACGAATCAGCCCAACCCAGGAGCGTTCCCGGTGGGCTCTCCCATCGGCACCGTGACGTTCGCCTTGTCCATCTCGGAGTCGACCCTCGCGAGAACGGCATCGAGGAAGCCGCTCGTCTTGGCCGCCCCCGTCCACAGGGCCAGATCCTCCGCCGAGGACGTCTCGACGTCGGGCATCGGGGGGAGCTTGCCTCCATCGGCCAGCTCGCCGGCCACCGCGACGATGGCGTCCAGAGCGTCGTCGTCAGAGAGGCCCGTCTGGACCGAGATGGAGACCGCCAGCTCGGCGACGTAGCTCATGTACTGCTCGGCGTCGGACGCGAGGTTGTCGACCCCCAGGTCGCCACCCTCCACCGGATCGCCATCCGGCGTGTTGTCGGGGGGCTCCGCGCCTCCGTCGCCGACGTAGCCATCCTGCTCCTCGATGCGGTCCAGATCCTCCGTCGTCGGGGTGCGGCCCATCTCCAGCTCGTCGATCTCGTAGTCGCGGAGATCGTCCAGCTCTTGCCGCTCGAACTCGGCGTTGGCCTTTTCGAGCACGTCGTTGATCCTCTCGTAGTCCATCACACCCTCGCTTACGCCCCGCCGGGGACGATTCTATCCTGGAACTCCTGCACCTTCCCGATCACCGATGCGGACTCGACGGGGAGGTTGCGGTTCTCCTTCCACTGCTCATCCTCTGGGTCTACCATCCACACCATCAGCTCTTCCATCGCTTTCTTGAAGTGCTGCGTGTAAACGGCCCTCACCGCTGGCCTCCAGTGAGCCTTGCCAGGCATCCCGATCCCCTTCTCGCGCCGTAGCACCTCGAAGGCGATGTCGCGACTCACCCGACGCTCCAAGAGTACCTTGCCCGTATCCCTGATGGGAACCCCCAGCGAGCGAAGCTCGGAGATGATCGTGGCCTTGTCGGACCTCCTCTGCTCCTCGATCTTCTTCACGTCGCTCTCGTCCACCCGCCGCGCTCTGATGCTGGCCTCGTCCTTCTTGGGCTCGTAGGGGAGCGTGTCCATCGTCCATGGGTTGTTGCGCTCCAGCACCACAGCCGCCTTGGAGACCACCGTCCCAGCCCTCAGCTTCGGGAGGATGTAGAGGACCGTGCGCTGGACATCGGAAGACCTGAGCCGCTGTGAGTAGTTCCAGCCCGGTGGTAGCACCCCGATGATCTTCCACCCCTGCTGGTCAGGGAACTGGACGACCTTCAGCATCTTCGGGTACTGGGGGATGTCGTCCGGGGCGAAGCTCATGACGTCCTCGTGGACGCTCTTCGCCACCTCCTGCGGGAGAGCCAGCATGAAGGCGTTGAGTCGCTCGACCCATTCCTCGGCCAGCTTGTAGGCCAGCTTGTTGCTCGGCTTCTCCTTGAAGTAGAACTTCAGCACGGCGGCTTCTCCGAGACCGGGATCAGCGTATCCGAAGAAGTTGGGACGGTCGAGTTGAGGTGCTTCTTGCACACCCCGACGTAGCCCTTGTCCCCCGTGACGATAGCTTCGTGAGCGCGCTCTCCACACCTGAAGCAATGGGTCGCGATGGTGGCCCTTGTGAGAGGACCCATGTAGAAGGGGAACGACTTGCCGACGAACGGACCACCACACGCCTGCATGGAGCAGCGCGGCACGTTCGAGCCTTCCGGGATGACCATCCTCGTGCAGAACGCGCACGGGAAGGCGTACCCCATCTCCATCCAGCGCTTCGACTCCACCCTCTCCTCCTTACATCTTCTTGTTGGAGAAGGCGTGCGGCCCTGGCCTCGACGTTCTGATGTAGAGCGTCGTCTCCCCCGGGAGCCTCGGCGCATAGTTAGCCGGTGGAACGACCCAGATGACGTAGTGCTTGGGGTCCACATCCACCCGGAGGTCAGCCCCGTCTTCGGAGTTGGCGATCCGCACGAAGCCGACGTCCACATCAACGTCTGTGATGTCGCCCTGTGCTACCAGCTCACCCGCCTTCGTCTTCACCTTCACGCGGAGCCCTGGGTGGAGCACCACCTTCTCCATCGCCTCGCTGAGCTGCTTCGACCAGGGCTTCATATCTTCGTGTGCTCCGTCTTGCGGAACGCCAGAAACTTCGTGCGGCGCTTCAGCTCGATGTAGTAGCCGACGAACTGCGCCGTGGACCAGATGTTGCCGTCACTGCTCGCCTTCGTGACGTCCCACTGGCTGTGGCCGCTGTTGGTGGCGAACTGCCCCTCCCACCAGAACTCGACGACGTCACCCTCCTTGGGGAAGGGAGCCTCAGCCCGCTCGATCTCCGTCCTGGGGACCTTCAAAATGGCGTCCGAGATGACCTGGCGGCCAACCTCAGTGACCTCTGGCGTCGTGTTCGACGACTGGGGGAACTCCAGCTCGGCGAACATCTCGAACGGACCCTGAAAGGCCCAGTCCTTGCCGTCGTGGCTCGGCTCCTTGTAGAGGGGGTGGCGGTTCTTGGCCCGCCGCAGGCTGTAGAGCCGGATGTTGACACCTGCCAAGATGGCTGGCTCTGCCGCCAGGATGTCGTGGATGGCGCGCTCGTCCCCACACCCCTCGCAGTTGTCGCCTGGGAAGAGCTGGCGACCGCTGATGCAGTCCTGTGGGCAGAGCTTCGCCATCTACCTCACCACCTCGTCAAGCCCGATCCACTGAGGTGCGATGCGACCAGCCATGGCACTGATCTTGGCCTTCACCTGGGTGACGGCCTCCGCCGCCGGGGCGTCGTTCGTCTTGTCGCCATCGCCCTGAGTTTTGACCGGCTCCAGGGTCCTGACGACCTTGAAGCGCTCACCGTTCTGGTGGACGACGTTGGCGCTGTTGAAGGAGGTGAACTTCCCGTCCTTCGCGTGGTAGCTCTTCTTGCCCTCGGTCATGGAATCCAGCATCTCTACAACCTCGGTTCGATGTCGCGCAGCGCGCGGCTGAACTTCTGGAACTTCTCCGGGGCGTCCTTCTCCATGGCGTGCTTCATGCCCCGACGCACCCCCTTCTGGGTCGGCCTCACACCATCGGGGAGCTTCGCGTTCGTCTTGTAGGGAGGCTTCAGGTAGCCCTGCTTCGTGAGCTGGGCTCGGCAGATGTCCCATGCCTCCCTGGTGTTCTTGCCCTTCTTCCTCACGGCCACGACGCAGTGCGACACCACGACGGGGGTCATCTGGGCCTTCGTCTTGCCACCCTTCCCGCGCGCCTGCGCGTTGGGCGACCTCTCGAAGAGGCTATCGAGCGCGATCCAGCTCACCCCTTGGCGGCCTCCTCCTCGGCCACGGCCTCACCGAAGATCTTCTCCATGCGCCGCGACGTCGCCGCCATGGCCGAAGCCGACTCCAGGCCAAGGTACTGGCGGGCGACCGCCATCAGAGCCTTGTGAAGCTGGAAGGCTCTCCGCAGGTCCAGGCCGTAGTCCTTGCGGATCTTCACGGCCGCCTTGGAGATGACCTCCGCCAGCTTCAGGTCGTCCATCTCGCTCGCGGGCTTCTCCTGCTCCAGGAGGCCCTGGCGATCCATCGCGCTGTCGATCTGCTCCAAGAGCTTGTTCTCGTCGTGCATCTCATCACCCCGTCAAGAATGGGACCGGATCGGAGAGGCCGATGACCTCCTCATCCAGTTTTTCCTTTTCAGCCAGGCCCTCTGTGCGAAGCGTGTCCCCATCAAGGGAACGCGACCCGCCAGCAGTTGGCCACTCCGTGTACTTGCCCCTGATGCGCCCCAGGGTCTCCTTCGCGTCAGCCAGCGCCCACTTCAGAATGATGTCTCGGTCCCGCACGGTGATCTTCGCCCCGAACTGGTCGCTGCAAACGTCCGACGTCAGGGTGTTCGAGACGTACCTGGCGATGGCCACACCGTTCCTCTGGTTGCGCGGGAAGATCCACAGGACGTTCTCGTCCTTCCTGTACTCCCAGGTGGGCTCGCTACCAACGATCCTGCGCGCCGTCTCGGCGTGTTGAAGGATCTGCATGAATGTCCCGTAGAAGCTCCCACCAGGGACGCCCGTGATGGAGCTGTAGGCCACTGGAAGCTGGTCGACGTCGATGAAGGCGTAGGGGTTGACAGCCGCGATGATGTCGAGCTGCACCCCTGGGAAGAAGACGTCCAGCACCATGTCGCAATCGACGGGCATCGTGTACTCCTGGACGCCCGGCGTGAGGTTCTGGGCAGCGTGCTTCTTCAGCCCCTTGCGACCCACCCACCATCTGATGGCGTCGTCGAAGCTGTCCTCGGCCTGTTCAGCCGTCAGCTCAACGGCGACAGCACCACAACCCAGCTTCCTGCGAAGCCACGCGATGGCGCTGTCCTTGTCACACGGCTGGGCCATCAACTCCTCCCTCCTTCAGTCTACAAGAAGGGACGCGACCCTCCTACTGCTTCCCCCTGCCCCGACGCCGTTTGCCGCCCATCCCGCTCATCTTCGATGCGGGCGACTTCGAGACGGACCCCTCGTCAGGCTTCCGCTCTGGTTCCGGCTCTGGCTCGTCGTCGTCATCGGGCTCGGGCTCGGGCTCCTCAGCCTTCACCTGCACCGGCTCCACGATGGGCTCGGGCTCAGGTGCCGGCGCCGGTCTGGGTGGCGGAGGGGGTGGCGCTGCCTTCTTGGTCGGAGGGACCACCTCGACGTCGTTGGGGTCCGGGATGAGGAGCCCCTGAGCCACGAACCTCTCCCACTCGCGCCCGACAAGGACATCGTGGTCACCCACAGTCCTGTCCTGTCGTCCGCGCTGGATGGTGAGGCTCTTCCCCATGTATTGGGGGTGCTTCACATAGCGATGTGTCATGTTGCCCTCTCTCTCATGCGATGGCGAGGGAGGGCCGGTGGAAGGTGACCCGTTGGGGGACAGCTACCCCAGCCGTCCTCCCAACGCCATCAGGTCAGTCGGCCTCAGAGCCCGCCCGTGATCTGGACCCGGCCGTACCACTCGCTCCGCAGGAGCTTGGTCGCGTAGCGCGTCCGCAGCCCCTTGCGGTAGGTCTGGTCCTCGGGGTCCAGGAACGTCGGGGTGAGCTGGAGCGGGACGTAGGGCGCGAAGACGAACCCGGCGTCCAGGTAGCTCTGGCCCCGCAGGCCCAACAGGATGTAGTTGGTCCTGAAGAACGGGTCCTGGTACATCATCCACTTGTTCGACAGGGGGCCGAGGCGGAGGATGCCGAAGTGGCTCGTGATCGGGCCGTAGGACGGCGGGACCATCGTGCCGTCGTAGGGACCGGCGGGCGAGGTCGGGTCGGTGACCCAGGGCGCCCGGTAGTCCATGTGGGTCTGGAGCTGGATGATCTTCGCCGACACCTCGGGGGAGGTCACGCCCCAGTTGGCCGGGGCGCGGCGGCTCTGCTTGTGGATCTGGAACGAGACGTTGCTCATCTGGGTCATGACGGCCCGGATGTGCGAGATCTCGTCGAGGCCCGCCGGGACGGTGAAGTCGAAGGACCGCACGATGCCCGCGCTCGCCTGGAACAGCTCCTCCAGGATGCCCCGGTCCAGCTCCAGGCTGATCTCCTGGGAGACACCGCTGACCAGCTCGGTCTCGGCGTCCACGCCGTGGAAGGCGCGGAGGTCGTCGGCGGCCTCGGAGGACCAGCGAGCCTTCAGCTTGCGCGTGGTGGCCCGGATCTCCTGGAGGCCGATGTCGATGAAGACGTCGGGGACCAGGCGGTTGGCCTCGGAGTCGTACTGGTACGACGCCCGGACGATGTTCGCGGCCGTGGTGGCGAGCGCGAAGGTGAAGTTGGTGATCTGGCCGTTGGCGTAGTTGATCACGCCCGTGCCGCCGCCCGTGAAGCCGCCGACGCCGTTGTCGATCTTCTGCTGGACCACCGTCTGGGTCGCCGGGTTGTACTCCTCGACCACCAGCCGGATGCCGAGCGCCGCGTCGAGCGGACGCACCGGGCTGTAGGCGAGGATGACCGAGCCGGGCGACGCGCCCGACCACTCGGCCGCGACCGTGATCGGCCCGAAGAGCTGCTCCCACTGCACCAGCTCCGCCGAGTAGTTCTCGTCGAAGCCCTGGAGCAGGTTGGTGCCCGCCGCCGTGTTGCCCTTGGACTTGCCGTACTTGTACTCGAAGTAGAAGACGGCTCCGACCGGGGCGGTCATCGGCTGGATGCTGACGATCTCGTTGGCGATCAGGTTAGGGAAGACCCTCCTGAGCACCGGGAAGATGTACTTCGTGTACTCCCCGGCGTTGACCGCCAGCGTGTCCTCCGAGAGCTGTCGGCGCATGTCGCCGAACTGGTTCTCGAAGAGCATCGCCATGCACTTGCGAGTGTGCTCCTCGTTGACGCCCTTGAGGTACTTACCCCACTTGGACGCGAGCTGGGCGGTGTAGGACTCATCCTTGATGCTCCTGGCACCGGCCTCACTGAGCATGTTTCGAGCTTCCATGACTCCCTCCTCAAATCGGCCCCAGGAGGCCCCTAGTTGCCGTTGCCGAGACCCTTTGTCCCAGCGAACTCATCGAACTGCTCCTCAGTCAGACCCAGAGACGCGAGAGGATCGTTGGCGCTCTCTTTGGCGCCATTCCCCTTGCCCTTGGGCTTGCCATGAGTGTCCTCGTTGATGTCGCGCTCCGTGCCACGGGCCACGCGGTTCCTGATCCGCTGGGCCTGGTCCTCGTCGATGCGAGGAGGCGCCGGGTGCCGCTCGTCGTAGCCCGCGATGATGCTCTCGACCTCCTCCACGGAGATCGCGCTCTCGCAAAGCTTCCGCAGGTCTGCACCACCCTTGTGGTCGCGGAGTCGCTGCTCGACGTGGAGCGCGAGCTGCATCTCCTCGGCCACCTGAAGCGCCTTGCGGGTGCGCTCGTTCGCCTTCGCCTTCTCGGTCTCGGCCGCCTGGGCCTTCTCCTCGGCCGCCTGGATTCGGGCGTCCAACTCTTCGAGCTTCGCCTGGACCTCAGCGTCCTTCTCCTCCGCCTTCTCCTGCTCCTGCACCCTGGCCTTGGTCAGCTCGTTCTTGACGGCCTCGACCTTGGCCTCGATCTCGGTGGTTGAGCCGTACTGCGAGATGTCCCCGACGAGGGTGATGATCGTGTCGCGACCCTCTTCCTCGGCGACGAGGCGTTCGAGGTGGAGCTGGTAGGCGGCCTCGGTCGCGACGGCCTTGTACTCCTCGGCCTGCTTCCGCGCTGCCTGCACCTCCAGCTCACGCTCGGCGAGCTGGCCCTTGAGCTTCGCGATCTCCTCGTCCTTGACGTCCAGGGCCATCTGCTGGTCCACGGGGACGCCGAAGGGAGCGATGATCCGCGCGATCTGCTCCAGGGTCACCTTGGCCTGGGCCACCTCGGGGTCGCTCAGGGCCTCGCTGGTGGCCCTCTCGCGAGCGGCTTCCTCGATGCCCTCGACCGTTCGCCGAAGCTCACCGGAGAACAGCTCCCGCAGCCGCCTCTCGGTGCGCTCCTCCGCCTCTGCCACCGCCTCGGAGAGGGAGCGCCCGTGGGCCTCGCCGGCCTCCGTCAGGGCGGCCTTCTTGGCCTCGCCCGACAGCGCCTCCACGAGCCCTGGGTAGTCCCTCTTGAGGTCTTCCAGGGTCAATTCCATGCCGTCCTCCGGTATCTTCTGCGTCTCCTCGTGGAACACCTCGGGATACGCTGTCTTCATCGCTGGGTCGGCCACGAAGTCGAAGGTGTGCAGCACGAAGTCCTCCTGGACCTCCTGCACCCCGTTCGCGATGGGCTTCGTTGTCCCGAAGCCACGGCTGGAGACCCCCACCTTCCCGTTCGCGTCCAGGATGGCCTTCAGGATGCGCCCGTTGGGGGTGTCCAGGATCTCGGCTTCTCCGACGACTTCCGGCCCCTCCAGATGGAGGTTCGTGAGGAGGTGGCTCACCCTCGTGAGCTTCGTTCGACCATCGGCCGGATGATCCAGCTCACCGAACACCATCCGACCCCTCATGGAATCGGACAGGCGACCGATCTCTCGCTCCCACAGATGGGCGCCGTAGAGCCGCTTGTTCTCGGTGGGCTTGTCGGACCTGGCGAACTGCCCTCTGGCGATGTACTTCCCGGGCTTGTCCTTGGACTCCGCCAGGGTGAACTCCAGGGGCATGGAGTCGATGAGAATTTGTGCCATTACCAGACCCTCGACTTCGCCGTCTTCGCCCTCAGCCCTGTCCTGTTCAGGATGGGCTGGAACTTCTCTGGCCGCTTCCGCTCGGGAGCTATCTTACGCTCACCAGGCTTCTCGAAGCCAATGATATTTCGCCGCGTCTCCACTCCTAAAAGCTCTCTGCGCCCACTACGATAGGCTGTCCGCCGCTTTCGCGGTGCCTCGAACAGCCATTCGAGGGGAACCCATCTCACGCTGCCGCCAGAGCCGCAAGGACGCCAGCCGGGGCTCCCAGCGCCTTCAGAGCTGTCGCCAGCTCCTTGTCGGTGGCCTTCGCCTTGCCGGTCTGGTCCTCGGCCTCGTCAGAGGTCACGAACCAGGGCTTCTGCTTGCCCCGGTACATCCAGGCCGGCGCCTTCAGCCCGGTGATCTGCGAGAGGTAGAACATCACCCGCAGCACGTCGGTCATGTTGTCGACGCGGTGGACCGGCAGCCCCTTGCTGTCCATCACCTTGTGCTTCTTGACGACCACCTCGGTGGCCTTGATGGCGGCCTGGGGGTCCATCTTCTGCATGGCCATGTTGATGGCCTTTAGGTACTTGCCGGCGATGGTCGGGTCGGGCGAGGCGGTCCCCCCGGTCGGGAACTGCCAGCCGTGCTGCACGGGACCCTTGCCGGCGATCCTCGCCTGAAGCTCTGCCGGGCTCGGGGGCACGTACTCGACCAGCTCCTCCCACGTCCCCTTGCCCTCGGCGACCATGGCCATACCGATGGCCTCGCCCAGGGAAGGCGAGCCCGCGTCCTCGTGCTCCTTCAGAGCCCGGATGACGGCCTCCAGCACGGTCTGGATGTGCTGCTCCTGCTCCTCGGTGGGCTCACCACCGTTGGCCCCGATGGCCTCGGCGAGGTCCACGGCCTTGTCGGAGAGCTGGAAGAGCACCTTGCCGGCCTCGTCGCCCATGGCGTCGAAGACCTCACCCAGGTACATGGCGGTCGTGGCCGCGTTGAGCGTGACCTCGACGGCGATGCTGAAGGGCTCCTCGGCCTCCTCGATGACGCCGACATCCTCGTGGAGTGGAGCCGTGTCGCGCTCCATCTCCTCGGCGATGTCGGAGAGGGCCTCGGACCACTCCTTCTTCGCGGCGCCTGGCTGCCGCATGACGACGCGACGCCCCATCTGATGGAGGCGAGACAGCCCGGTCTTGCCGAACTTGGCCTCCTTCCGCTTCTGGATCTTCTTGATCTTCCGCTTGAACCTCTTGCGGAAGATCTTGGCCGCGAGCTTCTTCGCGCCACGGTGCATGAGGTACATGCGATGGCGCAGACGCTTGGCAAGGCGGGCCGCCGCTCCGCGCGCCTTCTTGACGATCTGGAAGACCTCGGTCAGCTCCCAGCCCTCGTTGATGAGGTAGAGCGCGTCGGAGATGGTGTCCTCACCGATGGTGTCCTCACCGATCAGCTTCTCAGCGTCGGCCTGGCTCCTGGCTGGCCCAATCTGCTTCCCACCCTTGTCGAAAGCGATCCAGAGCTTCCAGTCGTCACCGATGTAATCGACGTACTTTCCGCTCGGATAGGTCAGCCGATGAGCACCAGGACCCATGGCGAACTTCTTGCCCTTCAACGGGGTCTTGGTGGCCTTCGCCTCCTCCAGATCGGTCTCGATGACGACCTCCCCGGAGATCGCCTCGCCGACACCGCTCTTGAGCCGCTTGGCGAGGACCAGGGCCGACAGCAGGCTCTTCTGCTCGTCGCCCTTGTCCTCGACGGCCTTCAGCTTCTCGATGGCGGTGTTCAGCTTGGCCACGGAGACCTTCTCGCCCTCCGCCACGCCCAGGAGCCGGCGCACGCGAGCGAGGTCCATGTCCTCTTCGATGGGGTCCTTCCCGTCGAAGTCGTTGGACGCCATCGCCGCCCTGACGTGTCCCATCTCGCTCGCCCCGGCCCAGGGGTCCCGGCCCGTGTCCCACACCTTGGCCTTCACGACCTTGCCTGGCGACTGCCACTCGACCCACTTCTTCCCAGAATGAGCGAAGCTGCGGCCGAACTGGGAGAAGAACTCCATGGGGTTCTCGAACACGAGCTTCGCATCGGCTCGGCTGATGTCCTCGATGTCGGCCTCATGCTCCCCGTTCTTCCCGCTGAGGACGTAGACGGCGTTGTCCCCGGGCTTCGGGCTCCACGACCTCCGCTTCTCGGGGAGGATGTACTCCATGCTCACGGACTCGCCCATCCCCTCGGAGTCTTCCCCGTCGCCATTGGACTTGCAGGACCCGTCGCGCTTGCGCTCGCGCTTGCGCTTGCCGTTGCCGTTGCCGTTCTCGTCCTCGTCCTCGTCGTCGTCCTTCTTGTCGTCGTCGTCGTCGTCCTCGTCGTCGTCGTCCTCGTCGTCCCCCTTGCCGCCCTTGCAAGAGCCCTTGCCGCTCTTGCGCTTCTCGTCGAGGAGCGTTGAGCCGTACTGGGCGAGAGACCGGGGAACGTCGTCGGAGCCCTCGTGAAGACCGGCGAGGTCCAAGGGGGTCGGGCCACCTTCGAGCATCGCCGTGTTACGGTCGATCTCGGAGAGAACCCTGCCTGGGTTGAGCCCCATCTCGGCCAGCTCCTCTTCGAGGGGCCGAACGTGGACGTTGTGGACATGCCTGAAGGCGCTCATGCTGGACCTCCTATGCCGCCGGGGCGTCGAACCGGCGGGCCAGCTTCTCGCAGAAGGCCGACGCCAGTGCCATCTCGTACATCTTGGACGCCACACCATCGTGGATGCGAGCCAGGCTGGACAGATCTCCATCCTCGGACACCATCATGGCGTCTTCGATGATGCCCTTGGTCTGGCAGAGGTCGGCGTCGAACGCCCCCACGAACTCCACGTAGTCCATCGCGGACAGCGCAGGGTCCCCGGTCCCCGACCGAAGGACGTGGGCCTCCGTCACCTCGCGGGCAAGAGCCAACGAGTTGCACATCTCGGCGAGGCGCTCCTTCAGAGTGACCAACGAGCTGGTGACGATCTTGCGAAGGCGCCCCTGGTCGTCTGTCGTGTGCTCCTGGATGTTCTCGAAGCGAGGCTGCGGCGTGGGCTTGTTGGCATCGGCCCCGACGAAGGTCCGCATGGCCTTCTCGTTGGTCCGCACGGCCCTGAGCCACTCGGTCTCCGTTGCCCCCATCGCGATGAGGTCGTTCTCGACGGCCTCCGCCGTGAGCCTGACGCCGCCCTGAACGAGGTTGTACAGCTCCGAGACCGCCCCCAGGGCCTTGTTCTTGTCGCCGTTCAGGATGGCATCGACAGCGTGGTTCGCCGTCTCACGGGCCTCGCGAGCCATGGTGCGAGCTTCCCGGACAGGGACGTTGACCCGCTCCACCTGCTCGAACTGGGGCTCCCCGGTGTCCTCGGAGACACCCAGGGAGGCGCGGAAGAACTCGCCATCCGAGTTGGCGACGATGACGTGGGTGGGGAACGTCCAGGACTGAAGCTGGACCCCGTCACCGCCTCCGAACAGCTCGGCATGGCGCTCGACCATCTCGTCTGCTCGACGGATGGACTCCTCGAAGGAGCCCGCGATGAGCTTGGAGAGGTACTCGCCGTCAACCAGTTTTCGTGTCATGTCGCCCGTTGGTGCGGGTTGTTACGCAGCTAACCTACGGCCATGATTACGCCGCTGTCAAGCCACTCTTCCCGGTCACCAGAGGCATCCTATCACATGAGGGGCGAGGTGGAAGAGCGGAGTGCTCCACGAATCTCCATCATGAGCCCGCCAAGCTCCTTCAGACGGCGTGTCGTGTCCCTGCTTTCCCTGAGCACGCGAGACAGCTTCTCCTCGGCCCGTCGCTCGGCCTGACGAGGCCCCTCGAAGCCTCGCCTCCAGTCATTCTTGGCGACGGCCGTGATGAGCTGGGAGAGCCTCACGTCGAGGTCGCTCTGGAGCATCCTGTTGCGCTCGCCAGGAGTGAGGGCCTCGGCCGCCCCCATCTTCGCGATCTGGGCGTCCCGCGCGCCCTTGTCTATCTCCTCCTGGCTGCGCTCCTTCATCACGGCGACGGCTTCGTCCTCGGAGAACTTGTAGAGGTGCATCAGGACCCACTTCGTACCGACGTCCTCCTTCATGCGCTGGGCGAGGTCAGCGGTCGCGCTCATGACCTCCACGCGGGCCAGCTCAAGGATCTGGGACGGGACGTTCATCCTGATGTCGTAGTCGGCTCGGCTGTCCATCCCCTTCGCAATGAGGTGAATGCGAGCCGCCTGACGGTAGCCGCTCCGCGTCACGCGCTGGATTCTCATCACCGTGCGGGCGAACCGGATGTCCTCGCTGGACAGGGCGTTGCGCGTGCTCTCGCCCCCGTAGCCCATGTAGACCTTGGGGATCTTGATGGAGCTGACCAGCTTGTCCCGGTGGTACTCCAGCGTGTCGGTCTCGGAGTAGTCGGGACCGCTGATGACGTCGATCTCCGTGGTCCTCTTGCCCGCCCGCACCGGGACGAAGAAATCCTCGTCCATGGCCAGCGGGTTGAACCGCATGTCCAGCTTGCCGGTGTTGGGATTGACGAACTTCTGGCGGGTGAAGCTGTTCTTGACCTTGTTGACGAACGCCAGGCCACGCTCGGCGTCCAGCTCGCCGACGTCGATGTAGAAGGCGTAGCGGGCCGGGGCTCGTTCGAGCTTGTAGATGAGCAGGGCGTCTTCGAGGAGCGCCAGCCGCTTCCACACCCATCGCGCTGGGTCGACGACGGCGTGACCGTAAACGGAACGCAGGTGCTTGCCACGGAGACGCCAGTGGATCAGCTCCCAGTCCTCGAAGACGGTCAGCTCTCCAGGCTGCCGACCCATCGCAGATGGAATCCTGTTGGATTCCTTCCCGTCACGATACGCCTGCTGCTGCGCCGCTAGCGTGTAGAAGTCCTCCAGGCTGATGTTGAACTCACCCCGGATGTCCTGGATGAAGCCGATCAGCTCCCCTCTCGGCCCCTGCACGCGCCTGACGGTTGGCGGCGGCAAGTAGTTGATGCCGACCAGGCCGTCCTGAGTGACCAGCGCCTCGCCGAAGACATTCCCGTACTTGCAGAGCGTCCTGACCACGCCCCAGATGTCCTCCTCGATGAGGAGCTGACGATGGAGCATGTTGTTCAGCTCGTCGGCGGTGGCCTTGTCCTCGCTCACTGCCCAGATTGCCTGCTCGCGGTCGAGGTTGGGGCTGGTCGAGTCGTCGGCGTAGATGTCGAGCCCCACGCTGATCTCGGGGTACTCGTCCATCTCCTCGTAGTCGGTGTAGCGCTGCTGGAGGTCTTGATCGATACGGAGGTAGTTGGCGAGCGCGTCGTAGCCGAACTGCGTGACCAGGTTGTAGGGTAGCCCAGCCATGGAAACGGCGGGCGTCCCACCACGCTGAAGCTCGATGACCTGCCGTTGGGGCGTCCTGGCGAAGAAGGATCTCAGGGCGCTGCCGACGTTGGCAGTGAAGCCCTCCCAGAGGCGTCTGGGTGCGAAAGGTGTTGCCACTCTATCCCCTCGTGAACGGCATCGGCATGTCCTTGGCCGACACTCGCTGCCCCACCATACCCTGCTTGGTGCCCCTGACGCCAGCCGAAGGTGGGACCATCACCTTGCCCCCGGTCACCCAGGAGTCATCGCGGACCTCGCGCGATGAGTGCCGCTCGGAAACCATCGGTGCGATGGGCATCCCTGGCTGCCTGGTCATCAAGCCGTGGACCACGCCGGCCAGCCCATCAGAGACGTCCTTCGTCCCCCTCGGCGGGTGGTCGACCATGAACTTCGGGATGACTCCCTTCGTGCTCTGGACCCGCTGAAGCGCTCGAAGCTCCTTCTGGATGAGCACGTTGTCCTGGAGCCGCAGCCTGTTCTCGTACAGGGCCGTCTTCATCGCGTCGTAGGGGACGGTCGTCTTGTCAACGGAGAGCACCTCGGCCTCGATGCCACGAAGCCGGAACTGCTGCCTGGTGTCGGCGCTCTGGTAGCTGTCCATCGAGGCGTAGCTGATCAAGAACCCGTGGGCCTGGAACTCGTAGATGATGCCCCTGATGTCCCCCAGGAAGATTTCATCGCCTGGAGGCGGGATGATGCGGAGCATGAGGTCGGTCTCGATGAGGGGTGCCACCTCGGTGAAGGACTCCCCGTGGGCGTCCCTCCTGACCACCTCCGTGTAGCCAGCGATGTGGGCGATGACGAGCCCGGCGCAGTCCCCGGTGAGCGATGGGTCGATGTGAACGTAGCGCGCAGCGGACGGGTGCCTGATGGGCCTCCACGCCTCCTCGAAGAAGCCACCAGGGATGGAACGCCGGAAGGGGACCGCCACCCTCTCCCACCAGAACTCCAGTGGCTCGCCGCTCATCCACTCCTCGACGTCCAGAGGGCTCGCCAAGCTCTCGTCGATAGCCTCGACGATCTTCTCTCTGCGGTGGATGAAGAGGCTGACGCTCTCGGTCGCGAAGCCGGCGATGTCGCGGAGCGCTCCCTCCAGGTCAGACTCGAAGTCGGGCCTGTACTCTTCGGGGACGTCGATGATGCGGAGGCTGGCGTCCTTGTACCACACGACGTCTTCTGGCGTCGGGTCGATCTTGGACCGCACCGTCTCGCTCCCCACTGCGATCTGGAAGGTCTTGCCGCTGAAGTTTTCCCTGGGCTTGACGTCCCAGGTCGAGTAGTCCCGGAGGAAGACGCCAGGGCTCTGCCCTCGCCGCGCCTCCGCGATCTTCTCCTCGATGAAGGAGACAGGCTTCTCCTTCGACGAGACCAGGAACATGATGCCTGGGAGCTTCCCGGCCCGCATGAACCTGGACTTCATCCGGCGCACGATGGCCTTCGTCAGCACCTCCGACTTGTCAACCTCGACGAGGCGCCCCGTCTTGTCCACCTGACGCTTGCCGCCCATGAACGCCATCTCGTCCAGGAACCCAGCGAAGACGTTGGTCCCGATGGCCGCACTTGACGTCGAGCCCGCCACCACCATCATCTTCTTGGTGGGGAAGCGGATCTCGTACATGGTCGCCGCGATCTTGTAGGGGCACTTCTCCTTGAAGTAGGGCGAGAGCTGGAGCTTGGAGCCCAACTCGGCAAGGGGAACACGTCGGGCCGCTTCGCGCGTGGCCGACAGGATGGCGATGGCGAGCGCCGTGCCCGTTGCAAGCCCGTAGACCTCCTGCGGGTTGGCGAGGCACGACATCTGGTAGAGCACGTAGGCCAGGCCGCACGTCGCGAAGAAGCTCTTCCCCCAGCCCAGGGAGCCGGTCAGGATGGCCTCGGAGTAGTCGCCCTCGAACAGCTCCACGAAGTCGTCCTGGAGCTTGGGCCACATATGGGTGCCCACCTGCCCCAGGTAGTATTCGTCCAGCAAGAACGTCCTCGGGTCGACGGGCTCCTCGACGTACTCGGCCTTGACGAAGGGGTCCAGGATGTCCCCGTTGCCCTTCTCCATCTCGTCGAGGTAGTGCAGAAAGGCCGCCTGCTCGTCAGGGCTCATCGCCTCCAACGAGTCAACCATGTCTCGGATCAGCTCCTCCTCAGTACGAATGGAGCGAGGGCGCCCGTTGATCAGCTCGATGGCCATCAGCCGTTACCGACTGGCTCTGCCTCCGCGTCGATCACCGGCATGTTCGCAGCCTGGACGAGCCTCTTGAACATGGCGAGCACCTTGTGGCGGCTCTCAGGGTCTTGCATGACGGACATGATTCGCTGACCGAGGCCAGTGGCCGAACCACCCTGGATCTCCAGGCTCATCTTCATCCGGTCGATGGCCGGGCCGAACTGCTCCTGGAGCTTCGCGTGCGTCTTCAGCATCTCCAAGGCGCTGTTCATCTCCCTGGGCATCTCCTCGTAGGGGACCCCAACGCTGTGCTCCAGGTGCATCAGCATGTCGATGCGATCCCGCTGGGCGAGGTACAGGCTCTCGGTCTCCAGCAAGGCGTTGATGCCCCGCGCAGCCTGCCTGTACATCCCGCTGGACAGACGCCCAGGCGACCTCGGGGCAACACGCTGCTCAGCGGGCGGCGCGAAGGCCGCCGGCCACTCCTCCGGGGTAGGTGGCGGCGGAGGGAGGCTCGCGCGCCTCGTCTTCAGAGCCTCCACCAGCGTGCGCTCGGGGATGTCCACCAGCAGCTCGAAGGTCTGCTGGATGTGCTTGGCCACGTCAGGCGCGGAAAGTCCCTCGCGGAGCATGTCATCCACGTCGTTGACGATGGGCAGATCCGAGACGCGCTGCGCCACCGGAATGTGTCCGCCTCGGATGGGTGCTACGTCTCCCATATCACTACCATTGTGAACAATGGCAGCTTATAGGTCAAGAAGAGCGAACCCCAGTTTCGCTCCTGTGAGGGGCGTCAGAGCCGAATGTACCAGGCTGTATGGTCCTCGAAGGTGGGGATGAGCTGGTCGCCGTAGAGCCGCGTGAACTTCTTCACGGTCTTCTTGCCCTGGGGGCTGATGTTGAAGAACTCCATGTCGTAGAGGTCGGCGCCGGGGAGGTACTTGACCTCGACGTAGTTGCCGATGCGCGCCCGATGACGGCTCGGCCACTTGATGCCGAGGGTGTTGCCGTCGATGGCCATGGCCTGCCCGCCGATCATCGACAGCCCTCGGCCGCCGCCCATCTGCTGGAAGATGGTCTTGACGACCTCGGACATCTCGGTCAGCTCGTCGCCGACTGGATCGTCGCCCTCGGAGTAGGCTGCGTGGGCCGAAACGGCCCTCGGAGGCGCACCCTTGGGCAGCGGCACCTTGTTGCGCCCGGCGTAGGAGCCGATCATCGCCCACGCCTGCTCGATGGCAGCGTTCTTCGTCGAGTAGCTACCCATCTCGACCTTGTTGTCGGAGCCGTCCGGGTTCTTCATGATGAACCAGCCACGGCCCATCTTCTTGACCATCTGCTCCGGGTCGAGCAGCTTGCCCTCACCGAGAAAAGGGGAGCCGCCGAACATCCCGAAGTCCTCGAAAAAGTCGAAGAGGTCGCCGTGCTCGGCCGCCTCGATGACCGCCTGGTCGTCGATCTCGCCGCTCTCGTTCTTGACGATCTTGGAGCCCGGGTAGTCCTTCTGGACCTCCTTCGCCCCCTTCTCGGTCTTCGTGTAGAGCGGAGGCTTGTCCTTCAGGAGCACCTTGAAGCCGTAGCCCTTGGCCTTCATCTTCTTGGCCACTCCCTCCTCGGGCTTGTCCTCCGCTGCCGCCTCCCCCAGAAGCTCGGCCTCGATGCCCTCGATGAGCGCCTGGGCCTCGTTCCTGTCCTCGCCCAGCACACCGCGCGTGGCCCGCATCCGGTCCCGCTCGATGGCCTCACGAAGCTCGGGACAGTCGATGGGCAGGTCGCTGCTCGCCACCATGCGGCTCGGCTTGGTCCGCATGGCCTTCGCGTACTCCTTGCCGTACTTGCCGACGGGCTTGGCCGGGATGGCGTTGAGGCGCCCGATGAGACCGTTGTAGGGACCCCACACCTTCGAGCCGAAGGCATCGCGGAAGTCCACGAAGTCCTGGTAGAGGGCTCCGATCTCCTCCCTGATGGTCTCGTCGTTGGGGGCCTTGTACTTCAGGATGCGGTCGATCTGGTGGAGCATGTAGGCGCCATCGTCGGCGAGGCTGTGGATGCCACCGGATAGCCGCTGCACCTGGTTGTGGACCTCCTTCTTGAGCTGAGGCTGGGCGAGGCTCGACCAGTCCATCTTGCCGCGCGCACTCGGGGCCTTGCCCTTCGTGCTGTGGCGCCTGGTCGTGACGCCCATGCTCTTCACGAGGTCCATGAAGCCCTGGGTGGCGTTCTTGAAGTCGGCGTAGACCTTGTTGACGTCAGCGCTCCAGCGCGCGACCTCGTTCTGGACGACCGTCTTCGACCAGTCGGACTCCTCGGCCCGCTGGACGATCTTCTGGGCCGACTCCATGAACTTGTCGATGTCCCCTTGGATCATGCGACGGAGGCGAACCTGAATCTCCTGGAGCGGTCCACGCCAGTCGGCAATCTCCTCGGCCACGTTGCCACCCACCGCCGGGGCAGCAGGCTCGCCACCAAGGCTCGCCGAAAGTGTTCTGACTTCCTCTGCGAACTGAGTCGCGGTCTTCATATCCGACCTCCGCTTGGGGTCAGACTATCACGTCCCCGCGAGCCCTTCCAGAGCTGCCGAAACAGCAGCAAGCTCGGCGCGCATCTTGATGGTGTCCTCCTCGCCAAGCGTCTGGGCGACCATCGCCCCCTCCGGGACCTCGACGTCCTCGGTGTTCCCCATGCCGTCGATGACCCGCTTCTCCGCGTCTGGCTTCCTCAGCCGGCGCTCCCAGTACCCCAAGAGCTTCCTCGCCGTGGCAAGCGTCTCCGCTGCCACCTCACGCCTGACGTGCATCTCACTCCTCCTCGTCGCCGATGGCCTTCAGGTACTCGTGGCCATAGATGACCTTCTCGTCTGCCGGGTCCACCGCGATGACGTGCAGCCCCGTGTTGCGCTCGAACGCCGCCAGCCACTCGCCGACCATCGCGGTCTTCTTGTCGTGGGAGAACGACAGGAAGTGCTGCGCGATGAGGCTCAGGGAGTAGCCAGGGTTGGCCGTGTTGCCGATCTTCTTCGCCAGCTCGATGGCGTCGTCGATGGTGCCCTTCGTGTCCTTGGGGACCCTCATCGAGAAGGTGGTCCACTCCTCGTCCTTCGCCCTCACCTCATTCACCTGCTCCTTCGTCGGAGGCTCGACGCCCTGTGGCTCCTTGGCCTCCGTGGCCTCCGTGGGGACACCTCCGCCGTTGGCCTTGGCATCGGCCTCCTCGGTCGTCGGCGTCTCGGGCTCCGGGTCATCGGGCGTCATCCCCGGCGGAGGGTTCATCTTCGGCTTGGTGTCCTTGACGCGCCGGTCCTTCGTTTTGCCAGCCGACTGGAGCGCAGCTCGGACGTGCTTGGCCAGCTCATCCTTCGTCACCGACTTGGCCAGCTCGAACCACTTGTCGGCGTTCTTCTCGTCCACGACCTTGACGAGCTGATGGGCTTTCGTCCACCCGATCTCGCGAGCCCCCTGGATGAGCTTGGGTCGGCCCTCCTGCGCGATGCAGAACCACCAGTGGACCGCCGCGAGCATCTGGGCCTTGCGGACGGTGAACTCCAGCTCCAGCTCCACGTAGTCCTTGAAGGTCTCGTAGCCGCCCAGGCTCTTCGCCGTGAACAAGCGCTCCTCGCTGACGCGGTAGAGCAGATGGGCGATCTCGAAGTAGGTCTCCTCGTACTTGGCTCTCAGGTCGATCAGACGCAGGTGGACCTTGTTGGCCTCCGTCTCGTCGGTCGTCAGCACCTCGACGCCGCCCTTGGCCCCGGACAGAGGGACGAGGTTCCCTCCGCCAACCGTGCTGCGAGCATCCTGCTCTTCCTTCGTAGCCTCTCGAAAGCCGCCACGCTTCTTGGCGATCTTCATGACGTCCTCTCCTTCACGTCCTCGAACTTCCACCGGGCCACGACATAGGCGTCCGCCTCGTGGTCCGTCTCGAAGCTGATGCTGCTCAGCCGCAACGCCTCGACGACCTTCTCCTTCTGGTCCTTCCCCTTGCCCCCGTAGCCCAGCACGACCTTCCTGGCCGAGTTGGCCGTCACGAGGTCCGGGAACAGGTGACACGCAAGCCAGACCTGGGTGAGCACAACGTAGAGAAGCCCCCCTCGCTGGATGGCCTGCGACTTGGCCCCGAACGAAGCACCACCAGCCTCGATGGCGATGTGCTGGACCCCGAACGTCTTGACGACCCCGATGATGTCGTTGGCGAGGTGGAGGATTCGATCAACGCGGTCGCGCTCCGAGACCGGGATCTTCTTCGTGCTGACGAGCGGATAGTGATAGGTGTGCGACCGGAGAACGTGTCCTCGGTCGGTCAACACCACGAGCCCAGTGTTCACCAGCTCAAGGTCGAGGCCGATGATTCTTCCAGGCGCTCTCCAGCTCTCTGCACTGGCAAGGTCCGAACCGAGTCGAGCCGCCATCTGGGCAGGGAGGGATGCTGGATTCTGGGTTCTTTGTCGCTTCGCGGAAGGCAATGACCTTCTCCTTCTCCTTCGCCATCAGCTCGTGATCAGCCACGACGGGATGCTCAACGATGGCGTCCACCAGGTGCTTCGAGGCGCGGTCCAGGTAGACGAGCCTGCCGTGGGCCATCTTGGCCATGTCCAGATACCAGTTGAGCTGCTTCAGGTTGCTCTCGTCCGGGGCCTCCCTTATCCACTCCATGCTCTCCGTGCTGGCCTTCGTCTTCAGGTCCCACAGCTCGTCCTCGTGCGGGCTCCAGTCGATGATGCCGTCGCACCAGCCAACCACCCTCAGCTCCAGGTCATACAGGATGGGCTCGACGTAACTGAAGGGACTGCGCCACGACGGCTTGTGGCCACACTTCTCGCACACGTCCGGGCACAGCACGGCGCTCTTCGTGGTCACCTTGTGGATGATCTCCTCGCCGTGGGAGTAGACCGGCACCATGTCGCTGGAGTCGATGCCAACGGTGTGGCCACACGCCGGGCACTCCCAGCCACCCTTGATGATCTTGGACGGTCCCATCCACCACTCCTGGAACAGGCTGTGGTGAGCAGTGCCACCGTCCATCCACCAGCGGTTGTCCGGGCCGATCTCATCGACCAGGGGGATGCCCATGCGATAGGCCAGCGTCCAAGCCCTTGGGCACCATCCGGCAAGCACGGATGGGGAGAGCCACATATCCGGCTTGACGTCGACCTCCCTGACGCTCGTGAGCGCCTCCATGATACGCGGTTGAAGCCAGAGGTCTCTGGGCCGCTCGGGCCTCTCCAGCTCGACATGAGGCTTGGCGGCCTTCTGCTGGCGTCCCCTCTGGATCAGGTTTCCGAGGCCCACTCCGACTCCTCCACTCCGACCGCATCGAGCAGCCGCCTGAAGACGCTCCGAGGGATGGCAACCCAATCTGGCTCCGCCGTGATCTGCCCAGGCTCGGTCAGCCGGCGCAGCACGTCGGGCTCGAATTGAATCGCCAGGGCTGGCTCCCTGGTGAGCCCCGCCTCAGTGGTGATCTTGTTCAGCCACCGGGCTTGCAACCTGAGAGACTGGTCCTCGGTGCGCTTGCACTCTACCAAGAATTCGGTCAGTTGGGTAGATACCCCACGCACATCGCCCTTGAACCCATCCTTGGAACCGCTCGCCGGTTGGCAGCGCCCCCCAAGGGCCTTCGCCGTGTCCTTCTCGTGAGCCTTCGGCTTGCGGGCTCGCGCCGCCTTGCCGCTGGTCTCTTCCTCGATGAAGCGTGGCAGCGCCATCGTCAGGACCCTGGGGTGAAGCGTGCAAGCAGGGCGATGCGGACAGCCTCGCGGACCTCTGGGTCATCCCTGATGGCCGTAAGCACGTCCTTCTGGGTGCGGAAGCCCCGGTCCCCCATGACGTACTTGTCGTCCTTCGCCTTCTTGTCCTCCGTCACCAAGAACTTCATGGCCATCTTGTAGAGGCTCTCGTCCTCCATCACCTTGCCAGTCGGGCTCTGCTCGTAGTGACCCTTGACGCCCTTGGTGGCACAGCTCCGGTTCTTGACGACCTCAAAGCTGAACCTCTCCGAGACCATCGTCTTGACGATCTCGCCCCTCTTCGCGTCGCCCCACTGCTCATCGACATGCTCCCCATG
>Ga0209287_10000357_pt1 | contig 28690 bp, 22 predicted proteins | sample PPLLak3cmMay2015_2_FD_187255 | JGI IMG/M metagenome (GOLD analysis project Ga0209287, IMG submission 187255) | Freshwater sediment microbial communities from Prairie Pothole Lake near Jamestown, North Dakota, USA - PPLs Lake P8 Core (1) Depth... | ecosystem: Environmental > Aquatic > Freshwater... | reverse complement strand
GTCGTGAAACCAGAAGTAGAGCCCGGCCAGCATGGAGAGGATGGAAACCACAACCCGGATGCGGCCGGATACGGAGTGTCTGAATGCTGAATACTCTTTCTGGATCTGGTTTTCCATGTGAAGTATCTCCATGATAAGAGGATCGTACAGGTCCCTGGATCGAAGAAAGCCAATTTTAAATCAGTTGCCGATTGAAGTCAAATATATGATGATATCAATTGTGGGAAATCTGGTATAATCAAATTCCCCCTTCATGGGGGGAGCAAAAAGTGGGTCAGCAGAGGAGGCATGATGTTGAATTCTGGAATTTGGGAACGGGTTTCCGGTTTTATCCGGATAAGCTTGATTGTACTGGTTGCGGTCGGTTCTCTGCAGAGTAAAGAGAAGAAAGTGCTCCGCGACACCCACGAAATGCTTGACGGGATTCTCTGGATGCAGACCGCGCCCGAGTTCTCCATGGTCACGTCGGGCGCCTACGGCTTGGCCCGGATCCGCCTCGACGCGGCCCTGCAGGATGCAAACTGGAGTGCTGCCCTGGAACAGGGTGGAGAGTACACCGACCGGCCTCCGGCGGTGATCCTCGACATTGATGAGACGGTGCTGGACAACTCTCCCTACCAGGCGCAGTTGATCCTTGAAAGAATTCTCTATTCGCCGGCGACCTGGCTGGCCTGGTCCGATATGGCATCGGCCCGGCCTATCCCGGGAGCGGTCGAATTCATCCATTATGCGCAGAACCGGGGGGTGCGCGTTTATCTGGTCAGCAACCGTCTTGCCGGGCAGGAAAAACAGACGCTGGCCAATCTTGAAAAAGTCGGAGTGGTGCTGCCGGAGCCAACCGACTCGGTTCTGCTGCTGGGGGAGAGGCCGGAATGGAGTGCTGACAAGACCAGCCGCCGGAAATGGGTGACGGAGGGACACCGGATACTGTTGCTCTGCGGCGATGATTTGAACGATTTCGTCAGTACCAGCGGTCTTTCTCCGCGGGAGCGAAATGAGTTGGCTGAACGGTATCGCTCCCATTGGGGATCGAAATGGGTCGTTCTGCCCAACCCTGTTTACGGAACCTGGGAAAGGCCTCTTTATCCGGCCGGTGCCGCCGATGATGTCGTTCTCGCCGCCAAACGCAAAGCATTGAAGGGGTTCCGCTGAGAAGAAACAACTTCATTGAATTAAGCGGCTACGTCTCCGTTTCGGGCTGGGGGGTCGGAGAAAAAAACCGGTTTCAGCCGATGATGATAAAACCAATATATTTACTGGTTGTTCGGGAGGTGAACCGATGAAGAAGATGATGGGTTTTTTGATCATTCTCTGGCTGGGGGTGGGGTGGGGTGTCGGAGCCCACACGGATGAAGTGAAAAAATGGAGCCTCGACGGCGAGACCGGCTGGATTTTCCCGGGCTACAATGTCGCCCAGATCCCACGCGACAGCGGCACCCGCATTTCCCTGAAAAACGATCTCAACCTGCCGGGCAAGCCCTACTACCGCCTGCGTCTCTCCTGGCGCTGGCACCGCCGGCATACTTTGTCCCTGCTCTATGCGCCGCTCACATTGCTGGCTGAAGGGGTGTTGCCGATTCCTGTCCATTTCGAAGGGGTGAATTTTGCAGCCGGCGCGGCCGTGGACGCCACCTACCGCTTCAACTCCTACCGTCTGACCTACCGCTATACCCTGGTCGACAAGCCCAAAATCCGTTTCGGCATCGGGTTCACCGCCAAGATCCGCGACGCCGAGATCTCCCTGCGCGATGGTGTCCGGGAGGGAAAGAAGACCGACCTGGGATTCGTCCCCCTGCTCAACCTGCATCTGGATTGGCAGTGGTGCCCGAAGTGGGGCCTGCTCTTCGAGGCCGATGCCCTGGCCTCTCCCGGCGGGCAGGGGCGGGCCGAGGACGCCGCCCTGGCTGTCACCTATACTCTATCTCCGGCCTGGCAGATCCGCGTCGGCTACCGGATCGTGGAGGGTGGCGCCGATGTCGAATCGGTCTACAACTTCGCCCTGATCAACTACCTGTTCACCGGAGTCCGGTTTTCCTGGTAACCATTCTAAGCCAAACGGCTCAAGGTCTTTCGACTGCCCGGCCCTGATGCTCCGGATCGTACCGTTTCCACTCCCTTAACCGCCGGCAAGGTCGAGTTGACCGGTTGCATTTGACAGGATTTTCCGGAATGAGTTAAGATATCCCTGCACAGTAAAACAGGAGAATCATCAATGTGGAAAGGAAATAAAAACAAGCGATGGATCGCCGGTCTGGTTATGTTCTCTTTCATCTGGGTTGTCCTGGGGCTGGTCACGGAGATGCCGCTGGGGGCAGCGACCGGCAGAACGGATAATGAAACCGACACGGTGCGGATCGAGCAGCCGGCCGATGACGGGAGCGGCGTCATGGAAAAATCTGGGGACACCCCGGCGGTCGGCGCCAAGAAAAAATTTCCCTGGCTGCTGGTGGCGGCCGGGACGGTGGTGGTCGGAGTCGCCGTTTATTTCCTATTCTTCCACAAACCGAAATATGAATTGACGGTGGAGGTCGGCGCGGGAGTGACGGGTACGCCCGCCGCGGGGACGTACAAGCACAAGAAGGGGAGCACGGTGTCCTATAGCTTTCAACTCGCCTCGGGATACAAAAATCTGACGGTCACCCTGGACGGCCGCTCGGTCGCTCCCTCGGGCACGATGACCATGGACAAGGCCCGCAAACTGACGGCAACAGCCGTCCAACTCGCGGTGTACACCCTCACCGTCGAAATGGACGAGGGGGTCACGGGCACGCCGGCGAGCGGCATCCACCAATACACCGAGGGAACCGAGATAAAATACATGTATTCCTTGAAGACGGGTTTCTGTAACCTGCGAGTTCGAGTGCAGGCTCCCGGTGGAAATAATCTTCTGGCCGAACCAGAAACTCAATATGGATCGTTTGTGATCTTCAATAATTCGAAGATCACAGTTACATCTGATCCCGAAATAGAAACCGGCTTCGACATCCGGGGAAAATGACGAATAAACAGCTCGGATGGGGAAAGTATAGTCTTATTCACGGGGACACCGGCTGGCGGCGAATTCCAGGTTTTGTCTGGAGCCTATCTGGGGGCGTGGAAAGGGACCTACAAGGTTACGTTCCAGAATGTTTTATTCGATTTTTGGTATGTGAAGTACTCCGGATATATGCTTTTTTACTATTTTAATGGGATCATGCAGACAAACGATTTGATGGGTGGAGAAAGTTGGTATATGTCGGATCCTCTCCAATTCCCCAATTGCCCCTGGACCGGAACCCGGATCGAGTAGAAAGAAATTCTAATCGCCCTGCTTCCTTGCTCCGGTCCCCAAGCCGGTGCGGTCGGGGAGGAAAGTGCCGGTCATTTGCGGCCGGGCGGCGCTGAACGGTCCGGAAGCGGGGCCGTGAACTGCTCCGAACTCCAGACCCCGATCCCGTCCCGGCGGTAGGCGGCCAGGATCTTTTCCCATTTTTTTTCGGCGCGCAGCAGGAGACCCTCGCGGATGACGTTCACCTTGTAGCCGCGGTTGAGCGCCCCGAGGGCGGTGAGATGGACGCAGAACTCGGCATCGGCGCCGACCAGCCAGAGCTCGTCGACCTCCTGATGGGTCAGAAATTCGGCCAGGCGGGGATTGGCAAAGGCGTCACCGATCGGCTTGGTGAAATCGTAGCGGCTGACGACGGTGATGCGCCGGTCGAGTGCGCAGCCGGAATTGCCGGCGATCGTTCCGCCCCGGGCAAAGAGCCGGGAAAAGAGGATCCCGGGAAAACCGGTGAATTCCTGGCGGATGTAAAGGACCAGGAAGTTCCGCTCCCGGGCCGTCTCGATCAGCCGGTTGACCTCGCCGATCACCTCTCCGGCCCGGCGATAGGGCGGGGAGACCTTGGTCTCCGGCCCCGTGGTATCCTCCTGCAAGTCGATCACCAGCAGGGCCTTCTGGGGTTTTTTGATCTTGCCGATCCGCGGCCCCCGGGTGGGCTTGCGGATTTGGTTCAGCCACAGGCCGGGGACGACGACGAGCAGGACAAAACCGATGATGCCCAGGATCAGTGTCAAATTCATCCGCTCAGTATATTGAAGTCGAGGGTCTTTGTCCAGGATTCTGGATGCAGGGTGGCGGGTTCCAAAATCGCTCCGTTTAATCCCGATGTCCCTGTTGACGGGGGGGGATTTTTATATTACTATATGAAGGCGAACAAAAGGCGAACAAAAGTTGACTAAAAAACAGAACCAGGTCTGGCAGGCCATCCAGGAGTTGGTGAACCGGGAAGGCCGGTTTCCCACCGTGCGCGAGATCGCCCGGGCCGCCGGCCTCTCCTCGCCGGCCACGGTCCAGGCCTACCTGGAACGGCTGGCCGAACGGGGCGTGCTGCTGCGGCGGGGCCGCGCCTGGAAGCCGGCGTCCGCGGGCCGCCAGGTGCCCCTGGTGGGGGTCGTACCGGCCGGCTCGCCCCTGGAGGTCTTCGAGGGGCTGGGCGAGGCGGTGGAGCTTCCCGCCTGGATGGCCGAGAAGACCGACGATATCCTGGCCCTGCGGGTGCGCGGCGACAGCATGAAGGACGCCTACATCCAGGAGGGCGACCTGGTCGTTATCCGCCGCGCCGGCCGGGCCGAGGCGGGCGAGATGGTCGTGGCCCGCCTCGATGACGGGTCGATCACCCTGAAACGATTGAAAAAGGAGGGGGCCGCCTTTTTCCTGGCCCCCGAAAACCCCGATTATTCTCCCATCCACGCCGCCTTCGAACTGGTGGGCCGGGTGGTGGGCGTGCTGCGCAAGTACCGTTGACCATGAATCCGCCGCGCATCCTCCACCTCGACATCGATGCCTTTTTCGCCGCCGTCGAGGTGCGGCTCAATCCGGCCCTGCGCGGCAAGCCGGTGATCGTTGGTGGCCTGGCCCACGAGCGGGGGGTGGTCTGCACCGCCTCCTACGAGGCCCGGAAATTCGGCGTCCACTCGGGGATGGCCCTGCGCACGGCGGCCAAGAAGTGCCCGCAGGGGATCTTCCTGCGCGGCCGCTACCACATCTACAGCGACATCTCGCACCGGTTTTTCGTCTGCCTGCGGCGTTTTTCCCCGCTGGTCGAGGCGGTCTCGGTGGACGAGGCCTACGTCGACCTGGGCGGCAGCCGTTACCTCGGCGCATCGGTCTATCAACTGGCGGAGCGGATCAAGCGCGAGGCGGAACGGGAGATCGGCCTGAACGTGTCGGCCGGACTGGGCGGTTCGCGCCTGGGGGCGAAACTGGCTACCGAGGCGGCCAAGCCCGGAGGATTTTTCTGGCTTTTGCACGAGACCGAGTTCATCTCCGGCCTGGCCGTGGAGAAGATCCCCGGCATCGGCCCCCAGACCGCCTTCATGCTCCAGGGGCTGGGGGTGCGGCGCATGCGCGACCTGCAGAGACGGTATTTTTCTCTTTGGAAACGGGTGTGCGGCGATTCCTTTCAGGCCGCCCTGTCGGCCTCCGGCAGCGGCGCCTCTGCGCCGGGCCGGCGCGAGCCCGAAACCCGGAGCTTCAGCCGCGAGACCACCTTCCCCGAGGATATCGCGGAACGGGGGATGCTGCTGGCCCACCTCGCCTACCTGGTCGACCGCCTGGCCGTCCACCTCCAGGAGGAGAAAGTCTATGCCGGCCGCATCGAGGTCAAGGTGCGCTTCAGCGATTTCACCACCTTCACGCGGCGCTCGCGCCTCGTCTTTCCCACCTACTCCCATGTCCAGTTGTGGCGGACGGCCCGGGACCTGTTGAACGGCCTCCTGAAGGGGAAAGAACGGCCCCTGCGGCTGGTGGGGGTGAAGGTCGAGGACCTGGTGGAGGGGCGCGGCCTGCTGCCGTTCGTCTGCCTGCGCGACGAGCAACTGAGCGAGGGGGTCAGCCGGGCCAAGGCGCGGTTCGGTTTCGCCTCGGTCTTCACCGGCCGGGAGCTGCTCCTGGAGAGCCTCTACCCGGTGGAACGCGAGGGCCTGGTCCTGAAGACCGCCTCGCTGACCAAATAGAATGGATCGGCATGACGCACGAATCTGGTTTTCCCCATGCTTGATTATCTGCCCATACGCGTCTACTCGGTCTACTCCCAGGGGGAGGGGGCGGTGGACCCGGCCGAACTGGCGGCGGCCCTTGAAAAGAAAGGATGCCAAAGGCTGCCGGTCTGCGACCCCCTGAGCCTCATCGCCTGGGACCGCTTCACCGCCGAGGCGGCGCGCCACGGCCAGAAACCGCTGCCGGGGGTGGAAATCCGCCTCCGGGAAAAGGGCGACCTGCTGCTCTTTCCCCTGAGCCGGCGCGGCTACGGCTCGCTCCTCGCCTCCCTGGACGGCCGCCTGCTCCGGCCGGTCGAGGAGGCGGCGGCGGTGTTCCTGCCGCGCAGCACCGACCGCCGGCACCTGCGGCGGCTGCGGACGAAATGCGGTCCGGGCCTGTTTCATCTCGGCCTGGAGTGGCGCAGCCCGGCCTGGCTGGTCGACTGGGCCCGGGAGCTGGGCATCCCCCTGGTCTGGGCCAACCCCCTCCGCTGGCTCGGCGACCCTGACCGCTATCGCATTGCGGCCGCGGTTTTTCGCCACCTGCCCCTGCAGGAGGCCCTGCGCCTGGATGTGCGGTTGGACGGCTGGATCCCGGCCCGGGCCATCGAACGGCGCTGGGGCGAGGCGGGCCGGGAGGCCATGGCCAACACCTGGCACCTGGCCGAGCGGTGCGGCTTTCTCTTCGACCGCCTGGAACCGGCCGACATCCGCCCCGATCCGCAATTGGCGGTGCGGATCGAGCGGGCCCTGGCGGCGCGCCGGGCCCCGGCCGCCGACGCCCAGCGGGCCTTCCACGAGTTGCGGGTGATCGAATCGCTGGGCTTCGCCGGCTGTTTCCGGACCGCCGCCGAGGTCGCCGACCATTGCCGCCGCCAGGGGATCTACTACCACCTGCGCGGCTCCGGCGTCTCCTCGCTGCTCCTGTTCCTGCTCGGCGTCTCCCGCATCCACCCGTCGTCTTCTCCCGGCCTGATCTTCGAACGCTTCGTCAACAGCCTGCGCGACGACCTCCCCGACATCGATATCGACATCGAGTCCTCGCGGCGGCCGGAGGTTTTCGCCTGGATCTTTTCCCGCTATCGGGACCGGGTGGCCTTCGTCTCGACCCACAAGTTCTTCGGCGCCCGCTCGGCGCTCTATGAAACGGCCCGCTGCGCCGGCTACAACCCCGATGAGGCGCACGGCCTCACCCGCTCCCTGCCGATGTTCGCCGTCCCGCGCGAACTCGGGGAAACGGGCGAGGGCACGACGGCCGCCCTCCACCGCGCCGCTTCCCGGCTCGACGGCGTCTACAAGGAACTGTCGCTGCATGTCGGCGGCCTGGTCTTCTGCCGCGAACCGGCCCGGACCTGCTTTCCCCTGGCTGTTTCGCCACAGGGGTTCCCCCAGGTCGTCTGGGACAAGGAGGCGGTGGAGCGGCTGAAGGTGTTCAAACTGGACCTGCTCGGCGTACGCGGTTTCGATGTCGTTTCACCGGTCGCGGTCGCCCCGGAGCGGTCCGGAGTCACCTGGGACGAGGCCGATGTCTGGGAGATGATCCGTTCGGCCCGCACCATCGGATGTTTCCAGCTCGAGAGCCCGCTGGCCCGGGAGAACCTGCGCCGGGCCCTTCCCGAAACCATCGAGGACCTGACCGTTTGCCTGGCCATCATCCGCCCCGGCCCGGCCCGCTCCGGCATGAAGGCGATCTACCTGGACCGCCGCCCGCCGCCCCACCCGTTTCTGGGAAAGATATTTCCGCGGACGCGCGGCGTGCTGATCTACGAGGAACAGGTCTCGCTGCTGGTGCACCACGTCTGCGGCTGGGGCCTGGAAACGGCGGAGCGGGTGCGGCGGCTGCTCAAGAAAAAAGGGGGGGAAGCGGAGCGGGAGGAGTACCGGCAGGGATTTTTCACCCTGGGGGCGGCCCGGGGCTGGCCGCGGCCCGACCTGGAGTTGTTCTGGAAAGTGGCCGGAGATTTCTCCCTCTATGCTTTCTGCCAGGCCCACAGCGCGTCCTACGCCTATTCGGCTTACCTCTCGGCCTGGATGAAGCGCCGCCGGACCCTGACCTTTTTCCGACGGCTGATCAATGCCGGCGGCGGCTATTACCCGCTTCCCCAGTACATCGAGGAGGCCAGGCAGTGGCGGATCCCGATCCTCCCCCCTGACGTCAACCGCAGCGGACTCGGCTTCGGCGAGGAGGAGGCGGGGCTGCGCACCGGGCTGATGTTCATCAAGGGGGTGGGCGAAAAGCTGGCGGCGACGATCGTCGAGCGGCGCGGTCCTGGATACGGCAGCCTCGAGGAGTTCATCATGAAGACTCACCTCGGCGAGCGTGATCTGGCCTCCCTCCTCGCCGTCTCGGCGCTGGAGTCGCTCGGCGTCAACGGTTTCGGCGCCGCAGAAAAACGGGAAAACGCCCGCCGCTCCCTGGGCTTCACCCCCGATTTCGATTGAGTTTAACGAGAAAAGTGTAATGGATGCTCATTTTCTTTTTTTTTGGAAATGAAACCTGTATAATGAAAAAGGAGATGAGAATGAAAAAAAAGATAAACCTGAAAGTTGAAAATATTGGGCAAATACAAAACGCTAATATTGATTTCGGGGATCTAACTGTTTTTGTTGGACCTCAAGCAACCGGTAAGAGTATTCTGTTGCAGTTATTGAAACTGCTTATCGATTCGGCTCAGATAAAAAATGAAATTTTGAAACATGGTGGTACAAAAGAAAAGATTAAGGAAATAAAGAGTTTTTTTGATGTTTATTTTGGGGAAGGTATGAATGGAATATGGAATACAGAGAAAAGTAAGGTGGTCTGGAAGGAGAATACAATAAACATCGAGGAAATGATAAAAGGAAAGACATCAGCTAAAAGTGAATCTGTGTTTTTTGTCCCGGCCCAAAGGGTATTAGCCATGAGAGATGGATGGCCTCGTCCTTTTTCTGACTATAATGCGGGAGATCCTTTTGTGGTTAGAGAATTTAGTGAAAAGCTTCGTTTATTAACTGAAGCAACAATTGCCGATATCCCGCTATTTCCGAAAACAAATCGCTTAAAGGGAAGCGTCCGAGAGAAATTAGAAGAGTCGATTTTTTCTAATATGGCGTTGAAAATTGACCGTTCCAGGTTGCAAAAAAGGTTCATTTTGAACCTTGAAAACCATGAGGAAAATCTTCCATTTATGGTTTGGTCAGCAGGACAGCGAGAGTTTGTTCCATTGCTGCTTGGATTGTATTGGCTTCTTCCGGCCGGGAGAACTACAAAAAAGAAGGAAATTGATTGGATTATCATAGAAGAATTGGAAATGGGGCTTCATCCGCAAGCAATTTCTGCGGTTTTACTTTTGATACTGGATCTATTATCAAGAGGGTATCGAATTTGCCTTTCAACACATTCTCCGCATGTGTTGGATGTAGTATGGGCAATAAAAATGCTGAAAGAGAATCAGGCAGAATCCCAAAACCTATTAAAAATATTCCAAGTGAAAAAGGACCCATATTTGTTGAAAATGTCGAATGAGATTTATAAAAAAAACATGAAGGTTCATTATTTTGACAGAGGGGAAGGCACAACCAGGGATATAACTGATCTTGACCCTTCATCCGAAAAGATCATTGAATCGGGATGGGGAGGACTAAGCGAATTCAGCGGGCGTGTTGCTGATATTGTTGCTGAAGCTGTTAGCAGAAACAATCAATGAAGAAGAAAAGTCTTACGTTTGAAGATGCAGTAAAAAAAATCCCTGGCTTGGAAAAATCATTTTGCTCAGAACTACTTGCATTAAAAAGGATCCATAGGAAAATGATTATATGCTCTCGTCCAGGAATAGTATCTGGGAGTATCGATTTAGATTCAAGTTTGGAAAGAAAATTTCCGGATGCTTGTCGATGGGATTATGGGATTGGTGTAAATCTAAGGGGCAATCCAGAAAGAATTGATTGGATTGAAATCCATTCAGCGAATTCTGATCATAATATTTCTGAAATGTTTAAAAAAGTGGAATGGCTTATAGGTTGGATAAATGAGTATGCTCGAGTTTTACTATTTTTCCAAAGCCGGAGATTCGTATGGATTGCATCTGGTTCCATTTCGTTTCAAGCAGGGAGTCCTCAACGAAGGCGAATTGCTCAAAAAGGACTTATTTTTTCTGGAAGAAAGTATTTGATTGATAGTTGATTTAGAATGAATTCAATACGAAAAAAACCTTGATATTCCTATCTGAAGTTGACTTTTCGGGAATCCGGCGAGTATAATCGACCAATAGGAGAACGCATGATTGAGACGATTCGCGTGGATGGGGAAAAGCGGTGCGGTATCATAGTCTATGCCCTGAGCACCTGTGTCTGGTGCAAGATGGCCAAGAACCTCCTCAACAACATGGGGGCGGCCTACGAGTACATTGACGTCGACCTGCTGAGTGAAGACGACAAGGACGAGGTTATGAAGGAAGTGCGGCGATGGAATCCCAAGGGCTCCTTCCCAACCCTGGTCTTCGACGGAGAGCGGGTGGTGCTGGGATACGACGAGAAGAAGATCCGCGAGGCGATCGGCTCATGAACCAGCCGGTGCGGATCGAAGCCGGGGAGATCGAGCGGCTCTATCAGAGATTGAAACGGGAGGCCGAGGCGGCCGGGTATTACCTCAATCCCGACGAGACCATCACCAAGGCGCTGGTCGAATCTCTCATGATCAACGAGAACCGCTACGGGTACTGGGCCTGCCCCTGCCGCCTGGCGGCCGGGAAAAAAGCGGACGACCTCGATATCATCTGCCCCTGTGATTACCGTGACCCCGATCTGACCGAGTTTGGAGCCTGTTATTGTGCCCTCTACGTTTCCCGGGAGGTGGCCGAGGGGAAACAGACTGCCCGATCGATCCCCGAACGACGGCCGCCGCCCGAAGAACGGGGAAAGGAAGGCGTATCGTCGACCGGGAAGGCTGCGGCCGGCATCCAGGCATTGCCATTGCCGGTCTGGCGCTGCAAGGTCTGCGGCTATCTCTGCGCCCGGGAGCAGCCGCCTGAGATCTGCCCCATCTGTAAGGCGAAAAAGGAACGGTTTGAACGATTCATGTAACTCCAGGGCGTTTGCGGTTCGGGTGCAGGCGCGATGAACGGGAGAGCATTGATTTTTCTGCTGTTGGTGAGTGGTTTCATGGCGGGATTTCTACCGGGTCAGACGACGGACCAGGACCAATTCCCGCCGGGATTGCGCTGGAAAACGCTGATCGCATCCGGCCACCGGTTGATTTTTCCCGATTACCTGGCCGGAGAGGCCCGCCGCATCGCCGCCCGGCTCGATGCCCTTGCTGGTCCGCTCCGCCGGACGCTGACGGCTCCGGTCGAATGCTTCCCCCTGATCCTCAACGACCAGACGATGGCAGCCAACGGCTATGTGACCCTGGCGCCGAAACGGAGTGAGTGGTATCTCTATCCGCCCCGTACGGGGATGGACGGTGATCTCGATTGGCCGTTGATGCTTGCCGTTCACGAGGGGCGGCACATGATCCAGTTCACCAAGTTCAACCAGGGGATCACCACCCTGGCCGCCCGAATGTTCGGGGAGGTGGGGCGGGGCGCGGTGTCGATGCTGCTCGTTCCCTACTGGTTCTGGGAGGGCGATGCGGTGGTCGCCGAAACCGCCTGGACGACCGGTGGTCGCGGGCGCGAGCCCGCCTTTCTCGCACCGGCACAAGCGCAACTGCTGGCCGGGAATCGTTTCTCCTATGAACAGGCCTATTTCGGATCGTACCGCCGCTATTTCCTCAATCCCTACAGTTTCGGTTTTCTGATGGTCCAGGCGGCCCGGGAACGATTCGGGGCCGATGTCTGGAACCGGGTGATCGACCGCGCCTGCCTGGAGCCAGGGAATCTGCTCGATGGCTTCTCCCTGGCGTTGCGGGCGGAGACGGGAGTGACCGTCGACAAGTTGTACCGGCAACTGGTCGATGACCGCTTACGGGAGTGGTCCCGAACGCGGGAAAGTGGTTTTCCGTTTCCCGGCCGAACGATCGCCATCCCTGAAAAGAAGGATGCCACTCACTACCTCAATGGACGGTACCTGGCCGATGGTACGATCTTGGCCCAGAAATACGGCCTGGGGGATCCCCCCATGCTGGTGCGGATATCTCCGGATGGCCGGGAACGGATCGTGAAGTGGTTCGCGCCGGCCGAGCCGGGTGGCACACTGGTTTCTTTGGGAGGGGGCAAAGCCGGTTGGGAGGAACTGCGGCCCCATGTCCGCTGGGGAAAAGTGATCGATGCCCAGGTGGTGATCCTGGATGTCGAAAGCGGGAAGATGACCCGATTGCCCCGGCGGTTGCGGGCCATGAGCCCGGCTATTTCTCCGGATGGGAAGACGGTGGCCGCGGTGGCGGCGGCCGGCGGCAAATTCGAGATAGTCCTGATCGATCCCGGCAACGGCCGGATCATCGATCGGATCCCGGATTCGGGGGCAGCGTCGATCCTCGCTCCCTGCTGGTCGGCCGACGGCGGGGAATTGGCCTGGATCGCTCAGGCGGCGGCCGGCCGCTCGTTGCTCATCTGGAATCGGCAACGAAATCGCGTAGAAACGGTGATCCCTTGCAATCCCGACCTGATCGACCAACCATGTTTCTGGGGAGGGTTCATCCTGTACATCAGCCCCCGTTCCGGACGGAACGAGATCCATGCCCTGGAGCGGGCCACCGGCAAGCGGTTTCAAGTGACGGTAACGGATTTCGGCGCCGTCTATCCGGCGCTCACCCCTGATGGCCGCTTTCTTCTCTTCAGCCGCTATACTGCCCGCGGCTATGAACTAGCCGAGATCACTCTCGACCCGGACCACTGGCGACCCGAGCCGACTCAGGCTGCCGATATGGCCGAAGCGATGGCGATCGTCCGGCAGGAGGGAGCGGAAATTCCGGTGGCCGTTCCCGATGGAGCCGATTACAAAATCTCCGATTACCGCTCTGGTCGCGATTTCCGCATCCACAGCTGGCTGCCGGCATCCACGGATGCCGGACTGGGAGCCCTTGTCCTCGCCGATGACATCCTCGGCCGCGCCTCCGCTTCGGCCGCCGTCGGCTACCGTACCGACGAGAAAACGCTGGGGTTTTCCCTGGGAGTCGATTATCGGGCTTGGTGGCCGGTGGTCGGTTTCCGTCTTTCGGGAGGGGGGCGGAGTGTCTTGCGACCGGGAGAGGAGGAAGACCGGCGTGAGTATTGGCGGGAAGGAACCGCGCGTCTGTCCCTTGCCGTTCCCCTGAATCTCTCCTCCGGCCCCTGGGCGAGGTCGCTGGTAACGGGGATTCATCTCGACGGCATCCGCTCTTGGGGCCTGGATTCGTTGCCGGCATTCAGATCGTCCGCGACCGTTTTCGGAACCTTCACGGCGGTCCGCCGCCGGGCGGTTCTCGATGCCGGGATTCGCAGCGGCTGGTCGCTCAGTCTAATTCATCGTCGCAGTCTGACTCCCAACCGCGAACCGGTCCGGCTGAACGCCGGTTCGGCCAGCCTGTTTCTGCCCGGCCTCTTCCGCCACCACGCCCTTCGTGTCCAAGGGGCTCTGGTGATCCACTCCTCGGACCGATCTTCCTTCTCCGATCCGGTCTCCTTTGTGCGCGGCTACCCGCGCGTTCTCCTGCAGAAGCGGTGGCAGGCTTCGATCGATTATTCGTTCCCGCTGGCCTATCCCGAAGGCGGTCTGAAGAATATCTTCTACATCAAGCGGATGCGGGGCAACCTGTTCCTGGAACACACCGCCGGCGGCGAAAGCTGGCACGAGCACCGCTTCACGGCCGTCGGCCTGGAATGGCTCAACGACGTGAACATCTTTTCCATCTATACACCGATTCAACTGGGAATGCGTATCAGCTACCGCTTTCGCGACCGCGTCCTGGCGATCGAACCGGTTTTTGTGACCGTAAGCTGGTAGGCGTTGTTCCTGCGGCGGGATGGACATCCCCGTAAAATTTCCATTGCGGCTGGTAATCTTTGGCCAAAGGTTTTTCGGCCAGAAAGGCCCGCAACAGTTCGACCGGCAGGGTGTTTTCGCGGATCACCCGGTCGTGGAATTGGCGCGGGGTGAGGACACCGCCGCCGACCAATTCCTTGTACAGGGCCCGCATCTGCAGGCCGCCGACCAGGTAGGCGCACTGGTACAGGGGGGGATAATCGCCGGCGAAGGAACGGCGGACCTCCCCTTCGGCGTTGGCCCGTTCGTGCCCGACCTTCTCGACCAGGAAATCGACGCATTCCCGGGCCGTCATCTTCCCCAGGTGGAAGTTGAGGGAGAAGACGATGCGGGCGCAGCGATGGATCCGCCAGAAGAGCATCCCCATCCGGTCTTCGGGCGAACGGGCGAAATTCAGGTCCCAGAGCAGCATTTCCCAGTGCAGCGGCCAGCCCTCGAGCCAGAACGGCGTTTCGAAGAAGCGGCGGTAGGGGCGATGGCGCCGGCCCATGAAGGACTGCAAGTAATGTCCCGGAATCAGTTCGTGGTGGACCGTGGCCCGGCTGAAATGGCGGTTGTTTCCCCGCAGACTCATCAGCTTGTCGTCGTGGGCCATGGAAAGGTGGGGGAACGAGACCGAAATAACCGGCCCGCCGGTGAAAAAGGGATTGACCTTCTGCCGTTCGGGCGACATCATCCCGATCTTCCAGGAATCGCGGGCCAGCGGGGGGATGGTGATCAGGTCGTGTTTCTCCAGGAAGGCGATCGCTTCGAACGCCTGGTCGCGGATGAATTCCGGCTGGCGGCCCGGGTCTTCGTACAGGTTCTTCACCTTTTCCAGGGCGCGGCGCCAGTCTCCCGGGCAGCCCATATCCGCGGCGGCCTTGAGCAGTTCCGCTTCGCACCACTCGTACTCGCGGCGGCCGATTTCGATTAACTCCTCCGGAGAGTAGGGGATCATGGCCAGCTGCAATTCGTCCAAAAGCGCTTCCCGTCCGACCGGTTCGCCACTGATATCGTTCCCTTGGGGCTGGCTTCGCTCCCGCAGGCGGGCGATATATTTATCGAGCTTCTCTTCCACGGCCTGAACGGGAGACTGGATCCACCAGGTGAAGAGGGGATCGTACCCAACATGGAAATTTTTCCATTCGCGGATGATTTCCAGAAACTGCCGGGTGATGGCTGCGGCCCGGCCGGCCTGGATGGCAGAAAAGCGCGTCGGGATCGGCATGGTCAGGGCCGTCTCAAGACTCGTTTCGATCCGTTTCAGCCGTGCGGCCGCCTCCTGGCCCGGGCCATACTTCTTCTGGGTCCATTCCTCGGCCAGGGCGACGATTTCGCTGCTGAAGGGGAGCAGGGGAACGATTTCCCCGTTCCGGGAGCGGTCGGATTCCAGTTGCCGGGCATCGAACCGGATGCGATCCCGCAAGAGCAGGTAGTCGACCTGGCCCGGGCGGTTCAAGGCCGAAAAATCGATCTCTTCCAGCCGTTTCGACCAGAGATCAATACAGGCGGATTTTTTTCGCAGGCAGAGCGGGGAGAGGGGAACCTCGTAGACCCAGTCCAGGGTGGCCAGGTCGGCCGCATACTCCTCCAGGAGGGTTCGCAGGTCCGACTCCTCTCGCTCCAGCGCGGGGCTGAAGGCGGAAACGGGAGAGAACAAAAGTACCGTTAAAAACAGGGGGATGAATAACCGTCTGGTCATGTTTACTCCTATTTCTCCCTTGTATATATTGGATTTCGGGGCCGGATGTCAAGCCAGAAAAAAAAAGGGGGAACGGCCGGAGCCGTTCCCCTGGTTTCGAGAGAGGAGACATCGGGCCGGTTTCGGAGTTCGGCCCGAAAAAATTTTCTACTTGGCTTTCTGGGCGCTCCAGTCGAACGAGCCGCGATCGCCCATTTCCATGGTTCCCTTCATGGTGTCACCCTCGACCTTGCCCTTGTAGGTGACGGTGAATTCATTGCCGTCGGGCGTTTGCCGAGTGCCCGACCAGGTGATATCGGTCCCCTTGATCGTCCCGTCATAGGTTTGATCACCACGCTGGGAAGTGATGGTCACCTGAATCTTTTCGCCATCCTGGGTGATCTTCATGTCATTGGTCCGTTCGCCCCGGGGCGACTGCATGGTGATCGTCCAGTTGCCGGCGACGGTGCTGACGGCGGCGAACACGAAAAGTACGGAAACCATAACCAGTACAAACCCAATCAATCCCTTTTTCATTGTGCAGACTCCTTGCATTCAGTTTCGGAATACCTGAAAACACCTCACCGGCTCCGATCTTGCAAGGATTTCAAATTATCCGATTATACAGACACCCGGGCCATTCCGGCAGCGGTGGAACCATGCTATAATGAAAGACCGGATACCGATCCCAGGAGAAGCCATGAAAAAAGCGACGGTCGCCATTTTGCGCACCAAGCCCGACACGGTCCTCGACGATGTCGTCCGCCTGTTCGAACTGGGGGGAGGGCCAGCGGCTCTCGACAAATCCGCCACCACCATCCTCAAGGACAACATCAGCTGGCATTATCCCTTTCCCTCGGCCAACACCACCCCCTGGCAACTGGAGGGGACGATCCTGGCACTGAAACGGAACGGATTCACGGACATCTCCTGCGTCCAGAACAAGACCGAAGTGACCGACGCCTTCAAGGGCGAAGACCTGAACGGCTACAAGGCGATTTTCGAAGCTTACGGGATCGAGGTCCGCTTCAATTTCAACGAAGAGCACACCAAGTGGATCCGCTATACTCCCAAGGCGAAGATGCTTGCCCTGGATAAAATATATGGCGACAATCTTCATATCCCCGAATACTTCCTGGGGAAAAACATCCTCCATCTGCCGACCGTAAAATGTCATATATACACGACCACCACCGGCGCCATGAAGAACGCCTTCGGCGGCCTCCTTACCCACAAGCGTCACCAGACCCATACCTATATCCACGAAACACTGGTCGACCTGCTCGCCATCCAGAAGGAGATCCATCCCGGCCTGTTCTGCATCATGGACGGGACTACGTCCGGCAACGGCCCCGGGCCGCGGATCATGGAGCCGGTCAAGAAGAACGTCATGCTGGCCAGTTCCGACCAGGTTGCCATCGATGCCGTGGCCGCCAAGCTGATGGGCTTCGATCCCCTGTCCATCCGCTATATCCGCTTGGCCCACGACGCCGGTCTCGGCTGCGGCGATCCGGCGCAAATCGAAGTGGTCGGGGATACCGACGCCGCCTCCGAGAACTGGAAATTCCATGTCGGTCCTTCGTTCCACAAGTTTGCCGGCTGGGTAACCTGGTTCGGCCCCACCAAGTTTCTCCAGGGATTGTTCACCAAGCCGCCCCTGCTCTATCTCGGCAATTTCTACTCCTACTTTTACCACGACGTCATCCACTGGCGGTTCCGCGAAGGGAACATCTACCGCCGCTGGCTCGACGACTCGGAGTGGGGACGCCTCTTCGCCCGTTACCGCCGGGAAGGCCACCTGCAGAAAGACCAGTGCTGATGTAAGGGGCGGGTTCCAAACCCGCCCATTGGTTCCTATTGACTTTTTGTACCCTGGTTCCGTATAATGATCCCGGATGTGGACGCGATTAGGAAAAACGCTTCCGGCGCGATGGAAGAGAATTCATTTCATTCGACAGCGGGCAATCCGACCAAAGAGGGTCGACCGACGCTAGGCTAGGATGAATTAAAAACCCACGAAGCCAACCAAAATACATGGAACAAGATAATTCAATTGATGACAGGCGGGTGTCGATGGGAGCATTATGAAGAAAACAAGAAACCAAGAACTATCCCCATGCTCCCTCTCCATCGCCACCGGTGAAGGCCACGTTATATGAAGGAGAAATAAGAAATGGAAAGTTACGTTGCGATCAAAATTGGCGGGATATACCAACTCGCATTTCTGATATTCCATGCTATGTTTTGGAAACTCTTCAAGTGGAAACATGAATTACCCAAATTAACTCCCATCAATCGCAGTATCATGCAGATTCTGAATCTGTGCTTGATGTTTTGCTTTCTTGTATTTGGGTACGTCTCTCTATTCCATACGTCAGAGCTGATCACTTCAGGCATCGGCCGGGATTTGCTGTTGTTTATGGCACTGTTTTGGATGGTCCGTGCCATTGAACAGTTGCTCTTCTTTAGCTCCAAACGACCCTTGTCCTTAGCGATGGTTGTACTGTTTTTAATTGGGTTCTGCCTGTATGCTTACCCGTTCATCAGAACCTGATAACGAAAGAATTACATAACCCGTGGATGCAGCCGACTCGCTCCGCTGATGCTTCGCGAGCGGCTGAACCCGAACGTTCGCCAGCAGGAAGGAGGTGATTAATATGCCAAATAGAGATGGGACTGGACCAAAAGGTCAGGGACCGAAAGACGGTCATGGTAAAGGTAAGGGTAAAGGCAAGGGTAAGGGACCTGGTCAAGGTCCGATGACTGGAGGAAAGAAAGGAATTAAGGAAGAAACCAAAAAGTAAGCCAGATTTAGAACGAGGATTGAGAGATTGCGAACAATCGCATGAACACAGACCAAAAAGGCCGGGGCTAACATTATTGTTGGTCTTCATGTCTTGCGGACCGGCCTTTTTGGTTGGTTATGCGGAGCGTGAGTTTGACGTCTCGACGTAAAAACCCAAAAGTAAAGAGTCGATTGTCGTTCAATTTAAAAAAGCTTTAGGAAAAATCCTTAGCAATAAAGAAGTAGATAACATAAAACAGTTTCTAGAAAGATTGGATAAAATCGTTATCACCATTTTGGGTTGGTTTGTGATTGAGCAGATTTGAAAAAGAAAAAAAAGTGGGTATCTTGACCAGAATCCCCTACCTAATGTGATCAAGAATACTTGAAATTATGATGAATACACGGTAAGCAAGCTTGGAAAGGGTGAAGAAACGTTCGCCACTACGGTGCAGATCAACCGAAGCAAGGCTGGATTAAAATTACCGACTCGGCCCAGGGCCTCAAATAGTGGTCATTTTGCCAAAGGCATATCCGGCCTTGCTTGGTTGGGTCCCTGCACCTCCGTTCGCGTTCACTTTTTCTTCACCCTTTCCCTTCTTTCTGAGATTTAGGTGGAGGATTGTGGTCTCGGCTCCCCATTGACAAATCCGCCGCCGTCTGTTATCTGGAAAAGCATAGTAATAAGGAGAAATCATGTCGTTCCTCACCCGTCATCAAAAAATGATTGCCTTGATCGCCGTGTTCTCGTTCTGTTCCCTGATCGGCGCCGGTTCGCTGCCTGCGACGACCGACGACCGGCTGCCGGGAGCGGTCGAGAAAGCGACCTCGGGCAAAGCAGAGCCAGCCAAGAAGAGCCCCCTCGTTCCCATCCTCATCGGCGTGGCGGCGGCCGGAGCCGTGGCCGCAGTGCTGGTCCTGGTAGTCTTCAAAACCAAGTACGATATCACCGGCGCTTGGTATGGGCGGTTCACCGAGGATGATGACGATGACATCTGGACCGCGACCCTTACCTTCACCGGTGACAAGAAAAATGGGACCCTCGTCTATTCCCTTCCTACCTACACCGGCACCTATGCCGTCGATGGCAAGGATGTTACTTTCTCCTTCCCCACTCCCGACTTGATCCGTTTTACCGGTTCTTTCGAGGACAAGGAGACGGTGAGCGGCACCTGGGTCAATACCGAAGAGACGACTGCCACTGGCACCTGGAGACTCACCCGCGGCGTCCAGATCGTGACGACTCCTGGCAACGGTATGCAGAAACGATCCGTTTCTCCATTCCAGAAAAGGTAAAAAACTACTTTTTCGCGGCTACGGGATCATTGGAAAAATGGGCATGGGCTGTCCGCCACTCGTCGCGGCCGCTGCGCGTCAGGATGAATCTCACCGGGCCTCTCTGCACCAGTCGAGTTGACTTCCGGGCCGAGTTCCTCGCCGGTTCATACTCGCCTGTCGCGGGATCGTAGGGGGCGAACCAGATGTCGTCGCCGCCGAGGCCGCCGGGACGGTTGGAAAAGAAGTACACGCCCTTCCCGTCTGGGCTGAAGGAGGGATCGAAGTTATTTTGCGGGGAATTGAATGCTGCGGGTTGCGGAGTGCTCCATCGTTGGCTTCCGTGCTTGCTCTCCCAGATCTCCCAGCCGCCGGTCCCACCTTCGCATTTCGTCGATCCCCACAACATTCTTGATCCATCGGGGGGAAGGTGATCCGCACCTCCGATGCGTCGGTCGATACCAAACCCCGGAGAAACAATTCTGCCGGTGCCTGGACGTGTAAATTTCCGGAGGCGACGACGACGACCGATCCCAACAGTACTGGGAGCAGCAGTTTTCCCATATTGGCCCCCAAACCCTTTTCATCGCCTCCGTATCAGCTTTTCCCAGGAGTGGATGATGAGGAAACTGGTTCCGATGTTTTTGATCATCCGCACGAACTTTTCATGGACGAGGCGAAGCCGGTCTCTGAAGATCCGATTCGGATCATTTCACTCCCGCTTTTTTCAGCAAATCGATGATCTCAAGCCGGTCCGCCGCCTTGGCGATATCCAGGGCGGTCATGTTCTTCTCGTTCTTCAGGAGCGGGTTCGCTCCCTTCTGCAGCAACAGTTTCAGGATTTCGGCATCGCCGTGGATGGCGATGTGCATCAGGACGGTGAACCCGTGTGCATCCTTTTCGTTGACGTTGACCGGTTTTTCCAGCAGGAGTTTGAGGATCTCCCGGTTGCCGGGAAGGCTGGCGTGCATGAGGGCGCTCATCTTGAACCGGTCCTGGGCATTCACATTGGCCTTCCTTTCCAGAAGCAGTTTCACCAGGTCGATTTCGTTCGCCGCCGCCGCCAGCGTGAGCGCCGGCGTTCCGTCTCCGTCCCGGGTGTTGGCATCGGCCCCCTTGAGCAGCAACGCCTTGGCAAGATCGAATCGCTTCTTTTGCAGGGCCGCCATCATGGCGGTTCTTCCCTTTTTATCCGCAATGCGGACGTCCGCCCCTTTTTCCAGCAGCAAATCCACTGCGCCGGGTTTGACCGCCAGCGTGGCCTTGAGCAATGCCGTTTCGCCGTTGGCATCGGCTGCGTTCAGCGCCGCGTTCTTCTCCAGGAGGAATTTGAGGATGGCTTCGCTGCCCCCGGCGGCCGCCACCATCAGGGAGGTCTGCCCGAACACGTCTCTGACGTTGATGTCCGCGCCCTTCTGCAGAAGCCGTTCGATGTAGGCGAGTTTCCCTTTTTCGGTGGCGTAGATCAGGGGGATCTCGCCCCGTTTCGTTTTCACGTCGGGGACCGCGCCCTTTTCCAGCAGCAGGTCTACCATGTCCGGGTAATCGCGGGTCATGGCCCAGATCAGCATGCCGGTATCCTTGCCCACGGGCGCGTTCACATCGGCACCGCGCTCGACCAGCAGGCGGATGATCTCCTTTGAGGCCGCCCTTTTGGCTTCGCCCGATGATTCGGTCTCGTTGACCACGGCGAACGAGAGGGGGGTGCCGACGGTGTTGTCCTGGGCATTGACCTCGATGCCCTTGTCCAGCAGTAGCCGGACCAGCTCCAGGCTGTTCTTCACCGCGACCAGCAGCGCGTTGTACCCCGACTTGGTCCGGGCGTTGATGTCCGCTCCTCTGGCTAGAAGCAGGGTAACGATCTCCATCTTGCCCCCGTACACCGCTTCGATCAAGGCCGTCCCCCCACGATCGTCGGCAGCGTTCACGTCTGCCCCCTTCTCCAGCAACAGTTCGACGATCTCCGGTTTCGGATACAGTTCGCTGACAGCGATGGTCAGGCAGTTTACTCCGTCCTTGTTCCTGGTGTTGGGATCGGCCTTGTTCTCCAGCAGAAGCCTGACGATGCCCGGGTCCTCCTTGGTGACCGCCGTGACCAGGGGGGAGTTCCCATCCCTATCGGCGGCGTGCGCGTCGGCTCCCTTCTCCAGCAGCAATTTCGTCGCCTCCACCTTGCCCCGCTCCACCGTATAGTAAAGCGCCCGGCGCCCCTCGTTGTCGGGAGCGTTCACGTCCACACCTCTGGCCAGGAGGGCTTTCATCTTGGCGATCTCTCCGCGCGCACAGGCCCAGATGAAATCTTCCTGATCATCGGCGCGGACGGCGCCGGTCAAAACGATCAAACTCATTAAACAGGATATCCATCCGATCTTCATGTGGTTCTCCTCGGTCGTTGATCGAAAAAAAGAAATCTGATTGTACGGAAAGATCGGCGAATTGGCAATAGTTTTTTTTCCCGCTGGCCGTTACCCGGATCCGCTTCTGCTTCAAACGCCGCATCAACTTTTCCCAGGAGCGGGGGATGAGGAAACTGGTGATCATCCGTGCGAGCTTTTTCATGGGCTAGCCGGCATAGTAGAAAATGACGGGCAGTTCCGTATGATCCGCTTTACTTTTCCGCAGGTTTTTTCTACAATGCCGGTATGGGAAAGGATGGATTCGAAAAATGATGTCAAACGATTCTCCGGAAAGCCAATTGCAATTGGCGTTTGATTTCGTCCAGTACACCGAGCGGAATATTTTTCTGACCGGGAAAGCGGGGACCGGGAAAACCACTTTTTTGCATCAATTGAAAAAAATTTCATCCAAGCGGATGGTGGTCGTGGCGCCGACCGGCGTGGCCGCCATCAATGCCGGCGGGGTGACCATCCACTCTTTTTTTCAGTTGCCTTTTTCTCCTTTTATTCCGGAGTCATCGTCATTCGAGCCGAAATCATCCGGAGGCGAGTGGAACGGGAACCGGCCTGGGATATTCCGGTTCAGCCGGGACAAAATCCGCATCATCCGCAGCCTGGATCTGCTGGTGATCGACGAGATCAGCATGGTCCGGGCGGACCTGCTCGATGGCATCGATCGGGTGTTGCGGAGGTTCAGGGACCGCGCCCGGCCGTTCGGTGGCCTGCAATTGTTGATGATCGGCGACCTGCAGCAGTTGGCTCCGGTAATTAAAGAGGAGGAGTGGCGGCTTCTGAAACCTTACTATGAAACGGTCTATTTTTTCAGCAGCCGGGCCCTGACTGAAGCCAGACCGGTGTGCATCGAACTCCGGCATATCTATCGCCAGTCCGATCAGAAATTCGTCGAAATATTGAACCAGATCCGGGAAAACAAACTGGATCAGCCGCATCTGGATGAGTTGAACCGGCGATATATCCCCGGATTCATCGGGAAGGAAGGGTACATCACCCTGACCACCCATAATGCCCAGGCCTCCCGGATCAATGAGGCGAAGCTGCGGGATTTGCGCGGAAAAGCTCATCATTTCAAGGCGGAAACCTCCGGAGAGTTTCCCGAATATCAATATCCCACCGAAGCGGAATTGATTGTGAAAACGGGTGCGCAGGTGATGTTCGTGAAAAACGACAGTTCCCCGGAAAAGCTCTATTACAATGGAAAAATCGGTAAAGTCATCGGTATTGAAGGGAAATCGGTCGTGGTGCAATGCCCGGAGGACCCATCCCCCATTGCTGTCGACCCCGAGGAGTGGCGGAACATCAAATACACCGTCAACGAGCAGACAAAGGAGATCAGCGAAGAGACCGTCGGCACTTTTACCCAGATCCCACTCAAATTGGCCTGGGCCATTACCATCCACAAAAGCCAGGGTTTGACCTTTGAGAAAGCGGTCATCGATGCCGGGGCGGCCTTCGCCGCGGGGCAGGTGTATGTCGCGCTGAGCCGCTGCAAGACCCTGGATGGACTGGTTCTCCACACGCCCATCGCTATGGAATGCATAAAATCTGACGAGTCGCTCCTCCATTTCACTCATGAGATCGAGCGCAACCCGCCCGATGCGGCTCTTCTGGAAGACGAGAAGATCGCCTGTCAACACTCCCTGCTCCGGGAAGCATTCGATTTCACGGCGATCGAGCGGCGCCTGTCCCATTGCGCCAGAGTCATGCATGAGTTTTCCGGGAGTCTGGCCGGAAATCCGTATCGGACCATCGAGGGACTGTGGGAAAAGATCAGGAAGGATGTTCTGCGTGTGAGCGATCGATTCAACCGGGAACTGGAGGAATTCATTCTTCAGGAGAGGGATTTGCAGCGGAACAGCGGTTTGCAGGAGCGGATCAGAAAGGTCAGCGGGGAACTGGTCGAAAAGCTCGCCGATCCGGTCAGTCGGCCATTGCAGGAATTGATCATCGAAACGGACAACAAGGCGGCTCGGAAAATTGTTCAAGAGGCGATTGCCAAGGCTCGCGAAGAGGTCCGTTTGAAAATCATTTCCCTGGACGCCTGTTTGACCGGATTCGCCATTAAAGATTATCTGGAATTCAGGTCCCGGGCGTTTCTGAATCAGGAGGCGGAGACGCCGGCGGTGAAGCCTGTTGAGAGTGAATCGGTGAAGGTCAGCCGCCATCCGGAGCTATTTGCCAGACTGAAGCGTTGGCGTGCAGAAAAGGGGGAAGAGATGGCCGTGCCTCTATTCATGATCCTGCACCAGAAGGTTCTCACCGCTTTGGCCGATTCTCTTCCCGCTTCTCCAGCCCAACTCAAGCGGATCAAGGGGGTCGGCGCGTACAAGGCGCAACGATTCGGCGCCGAGATTCTGGAGATCATTGCCGATTATTGCCGGGAACATGAAACCTCCGGCTCCGTTCCAGAACCGCCCCCTCCTGAAAAGCGAGAAAAAGTCGACAGCAAACGGATCAGCCTGGATATGGTGAACCAGGGGAAAACGATCGCCGAGATCGCTGCTCTTCGGATGCTGACGGTGTCGACCATCGAAGCGCACCTGGCCCATTATGTGGGGGCCGGCGAAATCGCGATCGAAGCGATTCTGAACCCGGATAAAATCGAGCGGATCTCCCGCTTTTTCACCGAATCCCGAAGCTTTCGGTTGAAACCGGCGAAAGAGGCCCTGGGGGATGAGGTTAGCTACGGTGACCTGCGCCTGGTAAAGGAACATCTGGAGTATTTGGCGAAGGTCAATTCCGGATCCTGAAGCTGGGAGGAATATTGATTGTATATTGGACAATGCGGAGATTTTGTGATTTTCGATTTCAAGGGAAAATATATTTCAATTGACAATATCAATATATCTTGATATAGTTATTGTTGATGACGGAAGCAAGTTTTCGACCCGCGGATGCGTTCCGAGCCCTGGCCGACGAGACCCGCCTGCGCCTGCTGCTGATCCTCCACCGCATCGAGCTCAACGTCAACGAGATCGTCGAGACGATGGCTATGGGGCAATCGCGTATTTCCCGCCATTTGAAAATCCTTGCCGACGCCGGCCTGTTGCGGGCGCGCCGCGACGGCCTCTGGATATTTTATCGGACGCAAGCCTCCGGTGAGGCAGCCGATTTCATGAACGCGATGGTTCCCTTTTTAAGCGAACGGGAACCCTTCGCCTCCGACCGCCAGAGGGCCGAAACCATCCAGGCCGATCGGGACCGCCAAAGGCAGCGGTTCTTCGATTCGGTGGCCGGGAACTGGGGGGCGATGAAACGGGAGATCGAGGGCCAGGCCGACCTGGACCGGTTGATCGCCGACCGCCTGGCCGGGCAGCGGATCGTGGCCGACCTGGGCTGCGGCGACGGCGGTCTGATCCGGCTTCTGCTGGAAAAAGTCGAACGGGTTATCGGTGTCGACAGTTCGGCGCGCATGCTCGACGAAGCCCGGCGCCGCCTGGCGGATGCACGTGCCGAAGCGATCGAGTTCCGCTTGGGCGAGCTGGAACACCTGCCCATGCGGGACGGGGAGGTCGACGGCGCCGTGATCAACATGGCCCTGCATCACCTGCTGGACCCGCTGCGGGGGGTCATCGAAGCGGCCCGAGTGATCCGGCCGGGCGGGATGCTCATCGTCGTGGACCTGAAGGCTCACCATGACGAGACGATGCGGACATTGCACCGGGACCGCCACCTGGGGTTTTCGCCGCCGGCCGTGGCCGAGATGATCCGGAGAACCGGGCTGAATCCGGCACCCCCGCAGAAGATTCCGCTGCAGAAAGGACACAGTGCGTTTTTGATCTGTGCAATCAAATAGAGACAAACCAAAGGAGACAACCATGACCAAAGCGAATGATGGGACCGGCCGCCAAGCGGTTGGCGGAACGGATGTGAAACCTTACGATCCTGCGTTGCCATACAAGGTGGCCGATATTACCCTCGCGGATTGGGGTGACAGGGAACTCAGTCTGGCTAAAGCCGAAATGCCCGGTCTGATGGCGGTTCGGGCCAAATACGGACCCGAAAAACCTTTGCAGGGCATGAAAATTACGGGCAGCCTGCACATGACCATCCAGACGGCAATGCTCATCGAGACTCTGCGGGAGTTGGGCGCCGATCTCCGCTGGGCCTCCTGCAACATCTTCTCCACTCAGGACCACGCCGCTGCCGTCATCGCCAAGGCCGGCAGCGCGGCCGTCTTCGCCTGGAAGGGGGAATCGCTCGAAGAGTACTGGTGGTGCACCGAACAGGCGTTGACATGGCCCGACGGCTCCGGACCAGACCTGATCGTCGACGACGGCGGCGACGCCACCCTGCTCCTTCACCTCGGCGTGAAGGCGGAAAATGATCCCTCGTTCCTGGACAAACCGGCCGATAACCGCGAACTGGAGATTATCCTCAAGCGTATCGGAGCCGGCATCAAAACAAACGGCGGGTACTGGTCGCGCCTGGTCAAATCGATCCGCGGCGTCTCCGAGGAGACGACCACCGGCGTGCACCGGCTCTACCAGATGCAGAGCGAGGGGAGCCTGCTTTTCCCGGCGATCAATGTCAACGACTCGGTGACCAAGTCGAAATTCGACAACCTCTACGGCTGCCGGGAGTCGCTGGCCGACGGGCTGAAACGGGCCACCGGCGTGATGGTGGCCGGAAAGAAGGTGATCGTTTGCGGCTATGGCGACGTGGGTAAGGGCTGCGCCCAGTCGATGCGGGGTTTCGGCGCCCGGGTGATCATCACCGAGATCGATCCGATCTGCGCCCTGCAGGCGGCCATGGAAGGGTACCAGGTGGCCCGCCTGGAGGAAGTGGTCGCCGAAGGCGACATTTTCGTTACCGCTACCGGTTGCTGCGATGTCATCCGCGGCGATCATATGGAAAAAATGAAAAACGAGGCGATCGTCTGCAACATCGGCCACTTCGACGCCGAGATCGAAATGAGTTACCTGGAAAGTACGGCCGGCTGCGTCTGCGAGGTGATCAAACCGCAGGTGGACCGCTGGACTCTCAAGTCGGGACGGTCGATCATCGTCCTGGCCGAGGGGAGGCTGGTCAACCTGGGTTGCGCCAACGGCCACCCCAGTTTCGTCATGAGCAACAGCTTCACCAATCAGTGCCTGGCCCAGTTGTGGCTGGCTCAGGAAAAACTGGCGATCGGAGTTTATACGTTACCCAAGAAACTCGACGAGGAAGTAGCCAGGCTTCACCTTGGGAAGCTCGATGCCCGGTTGACGAACCTGTCGCTCAAGCAAGCGGCTTACCTGGGTATTCCCGTCGAGGGCCCATTCAAACCGGATCATTACCGGTACTGATCGCCGGCCTGCTCCTGATTTTCCCCCAATCTGCCCGATAAGCGCAACTGGTTCGCATTTCAGAAAAATGAAAAAAAATTAATAAAAGGGGTTGCGTTCACGTCTGAATGGTGGTATAAAAACGCCGCTAGAGGGTGGTTCGTTTATCGTTTGCTGGGCATGGGTGGCATGGGCAGGCATTTTGGGGTGAGTCAGGTTCTATTATTCAATGTTTTTCTTTCAATCGTTCTGTATTCTCAAACTGTTTCCCTGGATTCATACCTGATCAAATCGTGGTCGCTTGGGAATGGTCTGCCGATGAACAGTGTCCTCTGCATGGCTCAGACCGAGGACGGCTACCTATGGCTGGGTACAGAAATCGGTCTGGCTCGGTTTGACGGTCTTCGCTTTACCCTCTTTGACCGCGACAATACTCTCCAGTTGAAAAACGATTATGTCATCTCGCTCCTGGTGGACCGGAAAGGAGTCCTCTGGATCGGGACTCGCGGCGGGGGGATCGTTCAATTCCATCACAACCGGTTTCATCGCCCCTTCCCGGAGGAATTCAATGAATCCTGCCGGGACGCCTGGGAGTTCATGGAGGCCTCCGACGGGGCCGTTTGGATCGGTTGCCGCTGCGGCCTCTTCCGTTGTCTGCCCGATGGCGCTCCCAGTTCCATCCCCATTACCGGAAATCGGGAGGAGTGCTTCGTCCGGACTCTCATCGAGGACCGGAATGGCCGCATCTGGATCGGCACCCGGGGGGGCGGCGTTTTCTTCCTGGAAAAATCGGGGAACTCCTATTTCCCCGTGCCCCAGGGGTTGGCTGGGGTGAACGTTGAAGAGATCTTTGAAGATCGGCGCGGCTGCCTGTGGGTGGGAAGCACCGGCAGCGGCCTGTTTCGCCGGGTCGGCGAGGAGTGGATCCCCTTCTGTCCCGGATCCATTCCAAAAGACAATTCCCCTTCCACCTTCTTTGAAGATCGTTGGAACAACCTCTGGATCGGAAACTCCGCCGGCGGAATCACCCTGGTGGACGCCGAGCGGCGCCGGGTTCGCTCCTTCGACCACCTTGATGACTTGCCCTGCCCCGCCATCAACCAGGTCATGGAGGACCAGGAGCGAAACATCTGGATCGCCACCGGCGGCGGAGGATTGCTCAAGCTTCGTGAGCCGCTGGTCAAAACCTATACCCGCCGGCAGGGATTGAGCAGCGATATGACCGCCAGCATCCTCCAGGATGACCGCGGCGATATCTGGGTGGGAACCCTGGGCAAGGGTGTAAATCGCCTGCGATTGGGTCGATTCGCCCATCTCGATCGCAGTT
>Ga0209287_10000356_pt1 | contig 28772 bp, 22 predicted proteins | sample PPLLak3cmMay2015_2_FD_187255 | JGI IMG/M metagenome (GOLD analysis project Ga0209287, IMG submission 187255) | Freshwater sediment microbial communities from Prairie Pothole Lake near Jamestown, North Dakota, USA - PPLs Lake P8 Core (1) Depth... | ecosystem: Environmental > Aquatic > Freshwater... | reverse complement strand
GATGTTCCTGTAGTAAGGCGACCAGTTTGTAATATTGTAAATTTATTTTAAGGGGAGAAGTTATGGCATTGATACAAAGACTTATCGGATCTCAGGAGCCAAAGATTCCTGTTCATCAATTCTGGGCAGGACTGTTTGAGCTTCACCTTGGAAAGATATCGGAAGATCAGTTTAAAGAGGCGTTTGAGATATCGTCTACTGAGGACTTGAACGATTGGACTTGGCTAAGGAATAGGTACATTGCGAGTACCAATAAGACTGATTTTATCTTGCAGCTTCATTCTATATTTATGTTAGCAGAGCGTAGAATGTTTAACTATCACGATGCTACCACTATGGTTAATCGTATTGTGGCGATCCCTTAACTTTTAATCTTTTATCTCTTCTTAGTCGAAGAGCTTTTCTTGCGATTGAATAATGTATTAATAAGAAGAGACTTAAAGGAATATGGCATAAAAAGGAAAAATTTATGATGGAGAGATTAGCCTCTGATGAAGTCTTTAGAAATACTGTCCGAAGGGTCATAGCTGTTTCTTTTATGGGGGACATAGGGTTACAGAATATCCCAGATATTGAGGTTATAAATAACATAAAGGATAACATCAAGAAGATCCTTCCTCCTATAGAGGATAAAAAACTTGAAGCCTTTTTGAAATATTTATCATCTAAAGATGTGTTTGATAATAACCTTCTAGGTGCTTTATCTATTCTTGGGATAGATTTTAAAGATATAAGTCAGGGCTTAGAACAAAAAGCTACAATGATGCTAAGACAGCAATATCGAAATTTTTTAGACTTAATTAAAAAAGATACTCAGGTTATACGTGAGCTTGAGATAGAGCCTATGAGAAAACAACCTATAAAAAGTATTGTTGATAAGATTAAAGAGAGAATGTTGGCGAGAAAAGTAGCTATGGCTTTCTTAGACAAGCTATATAGCTAAGGAGATGATAATATGTCAGTTGCTTTTCACAGAGGTCAGGTATTAACAGCTGATGACCTTAGAATTATTATAAGAGACAATGTAGGCACTCCTATTGACCCTTATTATATAAGGTACTCTATCTTTGATGTAACAACTGGAATAGAAGTACTTATTGGAACTCCTGATAGGATACCAGCTACCTCAGGTACAGGGCAATTTTATGCTGATGCTACTGTTCCTTTAGATTCTAATATAGGGGATTGGCTTATCAGGTGGAATTTTAGGCAAGACCATCTATCCCCTTTGATTGAAGTTATACAGGAATTTGCGGTAGTTGGGGATTTGGAAATAATATCCATAGCTAATGGGGATGATCATATATCTAATATGATAAGAAGAGTCAGGGTTCTTTTAAGAGATAATAACCCTGACAGAAATTACAGGTTTCGTCCACCCGCATCTGAGAAGTTCCTTCAGGCACAGGCACAGGTATTCGGTTACATATGGTTGGATGAAGAGATATATGAATATCTTTTGATGGCTATTGATGATTTTAATTCTGCGCCACCATCTACTGGAGTGAATTTGGATAATGTACCAGATAGGTGGAGGACCCTCGTTGTTTTGAGAGCTTGCGCTTTTGCTTGTTTTGCTATGACTGCTAACTGGATAGCAGATGAGTTTTCAGTAGTCGGTGATGAGAGGGTAGAGATAAAGGATGAGGAAGGCTTAATTTATGAAGTTTCTTTAGAAGAATTTTTTGATATTATATACGGAGAAGAATTAGATAAAATACATAAAGCGGTAAAAGGTGAAATAGAGGAGAGTTGGAAATATGATAACAAAGAATAAATTTTGTTTGAAATATAAATTAGAACATCAAGCTTTTACGGCACTATCAAAAAGTGGATATATAAACATAAAGAAGGTAGGATACTTTGTTATGGTGGATGATGGGGAGATACATAGGTTACAAAAAGGTATACATTATGTTGAGTGCCCTTATTGTCACAAAAAGGCAATAAATATAACATCTAAGCATTATGACTCTTGTAAAGAATATAGTTTAGATAAAGATAGAATACTTTTATATTCGTCTATAAATTTGAAAAATAGAAAAAAGACAGAAGGGCAAAAAGAAGCTCAATCTAAAAGACTTATAGATAGATTTAAGACCGAAGAGGGAGCATTAACTAAAAACCAGATAAAAAAGGCAAGTATTACGTGTAATTCTGATCCGACTTTCTTGGAGAAGAAAAGGGAAATAGGTAAAAAAGTTCAAAATAGAGAAGATATGAAAAAGTTACATAGTAAGATATCCAAAGAGATGTGGAAGGACCCTTCTTTTATAGAGAGAAAAGAAGAATATGTTCAAAAGCATTTAGATGAGCTGCAATACTCTGCAAGTAGAGCAAGGACTTTTCTAAAGAAAACTAGTAAAGTTCATTTGCAGTTTAAAGAAAAGCTAATTAATAATGGTATTAAAGGTTTTATAACGGAGTACTCATGCGGGTACTATTCTATAGATGAAGCCGATCCCTTATCTAAGATAGCGATAGAAGTTGATGGATGTTATTGGCATGGTTGTGACTTATGTAATTTTGATGGAGATCCTAGAATTAAAAGTATAGATAAATCAAAAAATGCATATTTAACTAATAGAGGATGGACTATACTACGAATAAAAGAACATGATATAAAAAGTGGAAATATAGACTTTAATAGTATAAAACAGATACAAAATAAAAAAAGAAAAGATAATATAGAAAAAATAAGGAAATCCTATAGATTAGGTGTTCTAAAAGTAAAATCTTTTAATACGGACACCGATGAGATAGAATGGAAACCTATATTAAATGTCGTCAGGCATAATTCAGAAAAGAAAAAAATATATGATGTATATACAAACACAAAAAAAGTGGGAGTTACGGGGGACCATAGTTTGTTTTCTTTTGGGACTAACTGCCCGATTAAAGTATCAGATTTGAATATAGGAAGTGTAATTATAGGAGAGGAAAACTATAATAAGATCTCATTAAGTGTTATAGATAAAGTACAAAGGCTAAATGAGAAATATACATATGACCTGTCGGTTAAAGATAATGAAAATTTCTTTTTAGCATCTGGTATTTTGGCTCATAATTCATACTCCATAAGCGGGGTATCATTAGATGTAGATAAATCATCTAAGTATGAGTCATTAAAAAATAACTATATACAAGAATACGATAAAGCTAGAGATTTAGCTAAAAGAAGTATAAAGATAGTAAAAGGACTTAAGCAGCCAAGATATGGAGTGGGCATTTCTAGCGCGCTTGGTCCATACAGTAGACCTGGTACTCAGAGTAGACGAAATTTCGTATCAGGCTTTGGTGGGGGGTGGTCATAAGGTCCTAGTTGATTTTCTTTTGGATAAGTGGTATATTAAAGATAGGGAAATAAATTACCACTTTTTCAAAGGATTTTTTATGTCCGTTCCTAAAAATGGAATTACCGCTGATAGAAAGACCCCCGATAAACTTCAATTTATTGTTGCTAATTTTAATATCCTTAATAAAAAAGAAATTGCCTCTCAGATTGGGGAATCACCACGTTGGGTAAAACGTCAAATATCTTCTTTGAAAAAAGAGGGTAGGATACAGAACAAGAGAAAAATTACTGATAATCCATTGTCTGAGGAAGATTGGACCAGTGAGATAAAGGAAAGAGCGATTAGTCTTAGGGTAGATGAATTAAGAACTTCAGAAGAAATAAGTGAAACTCTTAAAAAAGAATTTAATTTTAATGCCCCAGCTTACTCCATAGAACATTGGTTATTTCATAAATTTAATTGTAGTATGCCTAGTAAAGAAGAGTGGCTAAAAAGGTTTTTACCTTGTAACAGAGCAGAGAAAATGTTACAACAAGGTAGAACCATGAAAGATATATCCGAAGACCTGAATAATGAGTATGGGGTATACGTGTCTGATGACCTAATATACACGTACCTAAATTCTATTGGTTTAAGTAGTTTAAGAATTTATAATATAAATAAAATACGAAATAAATCGAAAGAATTTAGTAAAGATTGGTTGAAAGAGAACATAGATGCTCACGCAGGGTTAAAAGGATTGAGTGAGAAAATGGGATGCTCAAAGACTATAGTAATGAAGAGAATTAAAGAAGAGGGTTTATCATTAATAAAACATAGAATTTCTTGGTCATATAACTTAGATGATATCAGAGATAGGCTATTAGAAGTAGGAAACTTGGAACGTCAAATACCTAAGAATGATGAGCATCAAATGATATTGGGATGGATTTTGGGGGATGGAAGTTTAAATAATACCGGAAGATTCATAGTCCATCACACATTGAGTCAGTTGGGTTACCTATACGTTAAATACAGAGTTTTACATAAGTATGTGGCTAGTGTTTTTACGGTGCCTGCTAAGATAGTCATAAAGGGAGATATTTACGCAGAAAGTAACGACCAAATCGGTTTTTCTTGTATTGGGTTAAATCATTATGTAAGGTATCTTAACCCAGATGGATCAAAAAACTATAACATGATTATGTCTGAATTAAATGATTTAGGATGGGCTTGCTATTTTATGGATGATGGCTCTTTATCAAACAAAAAACAAATAATTTCTATGAGCTATGAGATGACTACAAATTTGGAGTTTAGATATAGGTTTCTAAAAAAAGTCAGAGCTAGTGTTTTAGAAGTAAAAGATATTAATAGCAAATATATACTTCCATCTTTTAGTTACAAAACCAATTCTATTTTGGCAGGGGATTACTGGAAAGAATACATAGGGGAGGTATTTGATATAAAAAAAATAGACAGTATTTTAGATTTAAGTTTATTAAGTGTGTGCAGCAATGATAGGGCTATAAACGAGGCCGCCAGATATTACCAGGAAATACATGGTTTTCCTTATTTTAATGTAAATGCTGAATATCTGGGCAGAGAATGGGGATCATTGGTAAATTTAAAAACTGAATCTATTTGGAAAGATGATAACATTCTTAGGCAGATACATATAGGAGACAGTATATATAAAACCTTTATGTCACATATAGCAGAAGCAAAATCTAAAGGGATGTCTCCTTTGGACATATTTAACAGTTTTTCTTTGCTTAGGGACGTTGTAAATAGAACTTTAAAAAGTAAAAAAAGTGTATTGCCTAGTTTTTTATATGATTCTTTATTCTTCCATGCTAGAGGCGTTTCTGGGTTTCCCTGTGGGATAGCTAAAGCATTAGTAGAAAAGTTTTCAAAAGAGGGAGATACCGTAGTAGATCCTTGCGCTGGTTGGGGTGGTAGGTTGTTGGGTACAGTGTCCTCAAATAGAAAGTATATAGGATTTGAACCGTGGGACAAAACAGTTTTAGGGCTAAATAAAATAGCTAAGTTTGTAGGCATGGAAAATGACGCAAGTGTAACCCATTCAGAATTTAATAGACTTAAAGCTCCTAAATCATGTGATTTGATACTCACCTCCCCTCCTTATATGGATTTTGAGGTATATGGAAAGTCTGTAGACAAAATATCATGGTTAACTTTAATGAAAGATATATTTGAGTACGCAGAGGAAGCCCTCAAAGTAAACGGCTATCTTTTACTGAATCTTCCGAAGTATCTAAAAGAGATGCTACCTAAAACCAGTCTTTTTGAACAACCTGTAGTATACTGGTTTTCATCGAGTAAGAAAAGAGACATCACTAAGGCTGAGGTTATCTACGTATGGAAAAAATGAAATTATAGTTTTAGAACCTAAATAATCTTTTAATAAACCCACTATAGGCATATAGTGGGTTTTTTCATTTATAGGCGGTCATAATGGCTATAGAAGTAGAATACTTTAGACTAACAGGTATAGTAGGTAACTTTGGAGAGACAGGGTTACTTACCCTAGTACACATGCCTTCTACAGGTCCTAATGGCGCACCAGACATAGCGGTAGATCCTATTGATGGCCCTGCTCAGATTTATGGTTTGGACTTTGGAGTGACTTATATGGCTGGAGGCACAGGTCTTCTAGTTTTTAATCTACCCAATTCAGACATTTGGGATGTGATCCGTAATGTTAATACATCAGGTCAAACAGGTCCCCTGATGCTCAGAACTGTGTATAACTATATACCATAAAGGGACTATACTATAATGGAATTTTTTATATATGTAGACTCTTTGACTGGTGATGATTCTAATCCAGGTGATATTCTACACCCTTTTAAGACATTATCCGCAGCTTATAACTATGCGGTGAATGGGGCTACTATTGTTCTCCAAAGTGGGGATTCTACCTCTTATGGTGATTTATCAATAACTAAGAACATAAATATAATAGCCGCTTACGGATCAGCCCCATTAGTTGGAACTTTAACAGTTACTAAAGCACAATGTTTTTTACAGTGCCTTACTTTCAACAACCTAAATAAAGGGGTTGTAGTTAATAACGATCCCTATGGAAGTGTACAAGTTAAAGACTGTATATTCAATAAAGTTTTTACTGGTATAGAAATAAATAAAACAGATTATATAGCTATACATACAAATACCTTTAAGGATGAAGATAAGACTATTCCAGCTATATATAAAGGAATAGTTATAAATTCTGCTAAAGAAGTAAACATAAGCAACAATATATTTAGTGATCAGATTATATCTATAGAGGTATCTGACATTTATAGACTAGATATCTGGAATAATACTATATACGGTGGTGAGACTAACCCAAGTTCTCCAACTTCTTCCCATGATAACTTGAGAGTGGTGTATTTCACCCTTAATTCTATAGATATAAATAATAAGAGGGTAATTCTTCCTACATTTGCTTCAGAGCATAGTATAATAGCTAATAGATTCGATGCCATGACTAATTCAGTAAATGGACCAGCTTTAGAATATAGTAATGAGCTAGAACATGATTATAGTAAAGATTATACTATTACTGGAGGTGGTATAACTTTAAGTTGGAATGGTTATGCTCTTGATGGTCTGTTAAGAGTAGGTGATAAGTTAAGAGTTATGTATGTGGAAGGTTCTGATATTTCAGGAGGAGCGGCAATAAGAGCTATAGGAGTAGTAGATCCAAATAGTACTATAGATTCTAATAACATAACTGGATACGTTTCTTCACCAGAAGACCATGGGATTAAAATACAATATGGTATATTTTTTAATAGCCCATTAACTATAAAAAATAATAACTTTTATAGTGTTGAAGTTTTTTACTTGGGTACCGCATACACGGGCGTAAATAATATATCAGCTAATCCTTTATATAATTTAGAGTATCCTAGCTATTCTTCAAGAGATTTTGGATTAAATACTGTAGATAGCCCTAGTAGAGAAGCAGGAGATAATGATAGATGGGAAAGACTATCTTATGAGATGGGGATAACAGGATCAGATGCTGGGGTAACAGCATTAGGGACGATTACACGAGAGGGGGTTGCTCCTTTTAATAGAGGTATCGATAATTACAAAGTTGATAGAATAAGATACAATGTAGATAAAGAAGAAAAATTAGATATAGGAGCAATAGAGTTTATAGGAAGTAATCCATCGGAAACAGGAATATTTTATATAGGAGAAACAGGATCAGATTACGGTAACTATTACGGTAAAAATAAAGATGATGCCCTTATTACTATAGATAGGGCTTTTAAAAGAGACTCACCATCCATAAATGAGATAAATGTCGGTGTCGGCGGCATAACTGGGATAGAAGATGGTACTAGATATGGGAGATATTTTTCTAAAAATATGGAATTGAATAGTCGCTCAGTTAACACTAACAGAGGGACAAATCAAGATATCATATATGTATATCCTACTACTCCTAAATATACATCAGGGGCAGTTTATGTAAGCCCTAATGGTTTAGATGGAGAGACTGGAATAGTAGGTTATACTGGGGTGTTTGGAGAAACGGGCTCAATTCTTTATGGATTTACGGGGGGTAATGGAACCTCGACGATGCCCTATAGAACTATAACTAAAGCTATTCAATCAGGTGGGGCCTATTATGTTATTGTAGAGCCTGGATTTTACCCCACTTTCTCAGGAGCTACAGGAGTAAATATTATAGGTATTCCAAAGACAAGTACAATAACATTAAATACCCCATCTTATCAGAAGTTAAAAGAATCGGATTGGGGTGTGACCGGAGTAGGTGCTGCTTCTTTTTCAAACAATACTTTGTATATAACGGGAACTGAATATGTGTTTTCTAATTTCACTACTGATAATAGACTTGAGTATAAATCAGTAGTTAATATAAATAGTGATACCTTTATTTTTAAATTAGATAATGTGAGCAATTATGTATCTGTTATTTTTAATAGCACCTCGTTAAAAATAAGATTCTATAACGGTACTACTTATACATATAACTATGTATTTAGTGACTTTGGGGTGAATGTAAAAATAAGAATAGTGATAAGCGGGTCTAAAGTAGAGGTGTTTATTAACGGCCCGACAACTAATATCTATAGAGATTTTTTATTAATATCTTCATATATCGGGAATTGGGGTGTCTCCTATGATACCACGGGAGGAACAGAAACAATAATTTCTAAGTTCTTCATAAGTAGCGGTACTATAACATTTGTTGTCCCGGATACCGAAACAAATATAAGACATAAACTTTACGGACTTTTTGGTTCGAAAACTCTTTAGGGTGGAATATGGCAACTTATAGACCTCATCAATTTTTAGATAATTATGGCAGACCAGAAATGAAACTGCCATACCGTTCTAATGACGATACGCCATATTCTTTGCCTCTTGGCCCTAAGAATGTGAACGTCACAAGCCCATACTTAGTTGGAGTTATAGATATAAGATGGGATAACCCTACTGTTTATGTTGAGCATAGCGGCTTAGATATTTTAGGAGTGAATGTATATCGCTCCTATGATACTCCAGAGGGTCCTTATACTAAAATAAATATTAATCCAATAGGAGCACTCTACTACAGAGATCAGACCAGAGAGCAGCTAATTGTGGATGAAGACCCTATGTTGGGCGGTAGATTTATTGCAGGAACAAATTCAACTTTTGATTGGGTCATAAAGACGTACTTTAAACCTCTTGTGGTCCCTGGGACAAATGGTAAGATACTTGCGGATAATAGCAAGCATGTATCTGTAAAAATAAAGAAAAATTCATTAAGTGCTTTTACCGAGGTACCTGCTTGGAAAGTTATAGGAGAAACTGGAGAGATATATCTCATTAGTAGTAAGATATACAATGCTCAAACAAATAAACTCGAACTTCCTATCCTCCCTGATATAGCTTCTGGAGGAGAAGTAAGAGTATCATATACTTATATTGATAATTTGATACAAACTGATATTGCTAGAAGGATATACTATAAAGTAACTACTATGGCTTTTGATCCAGACAATAGTACCATTACCGAGACCCCTCTGAATCAGGTGGAAGCTATAAGCTTGTATGATATGGAAAAGATAGACTGGATCTGGGCCGAAGCCATAAGAAGAAATAGATGGATACTTGAACAGGGTGGAGAAAGAGTAAAAGTTTTTATTAGAAAATGGGCTGGAGAAAGATGCCCCTGTTATGATGAACAATACAGGACATCTAAGTCTGATTGTCGTATATGCTATGGAACGACTTATGTAGGCGGGTATGAGGGTCCTTACGATATTATAGTAGCACCACCAGAAACGGAAAAGAATATAATGCTTATGGATATGGGATTACACGTTAACTATGATTGGAATACCTGGACAGGACCTTACCCACTTTTAGTAGATAGAGATATAGTTGTAAGACAGAATAATGATAGATTCATGATAAGCCGAGTAAACCCTCAGGGACAAAGAGGGGCCATTTTTCAACAGCACTTTTCTTTAAGTCCTCTGGATCAGAATGACCCTGTATACCAAATTCCGATACATGGGGGACATGATAACGTACCAATCGATTGGAATGCTTATAGGACAGGTAAGCCTACAGATGCTTCTCCAGTCATACCTAATAAGCCCCAGATCCCGGATCAGTATGAAAGAAAAGGTAGAACTGTCACGTTTGAGAATATAACATATTAATTATTAAGTTTGGTATAAATGTGCCTTAACTGCAAATATATTAAGATGAGTAGCATAAGAGTTATGAGATAATTAATAATCTTTTAATAAGTTCTATAAAATAGGATAGGTATCTCTATTCTATGTCTAAAAGGAGAAAACTATGTCTTTTGATCCTAAAACTGCAGCCGAGGAGCTATTGAAGCTGGCTGATTTAATTGAAAAGGAAGCAAGTGAGAAGACCGTATTTTCTTGTGAAGTGTGTAACCATACAGCTTCTTTGTCATCTATAAATACAGCAAGGTCTACTTTTGCGAAGAAACAAGCTACAGATCTACAGGTAGAAATAGAAGCTCGTCCGGTTACCGTGAATGATAAGATAGCTTGTCCTGAATGTGGCTCTGCTATGGCATACGAGCCTACAGATGAGAGTGAAAGGTTCTATGTAGAGTCTGCAGAGGATTCTTTAGCAGATTTAGATTTAGATTTTGGTACGGAAGAGGATGATAAGGCTAAGCCAAAAAAAGATAAGAAGGATAAAAAAGACGAAGAGCCTGTCGCTGAGGAGCCCACTGAAGAAACTCCTAAAGAAGAGCCCCCAAAAGAAGCTCCTGAAGAAGATGCTCCTGAAGAAGAGCCTAAAAAAGAAGAAGCTCCTGAAGAAGCTCCTGAAGAAGATGTTCCTGAAGAAGATATCTTTGAACCAGTGGACGAACAAGCGGATAAACAAGAGCAGGAAAAGGTTGAGGAAGAGGACAAGAAGAAAAAAGCTCCTAAGAAGGAAAAGAAAGAGGATAAGGAAGACAAACCTACTCCTAAGTTCGAGAAGATGCCTAAAGAAGCTGGTGAAAGATTTATACAAAAATTAGCTAGATACAGTCTATAAATAAGGGCGTGATCAAACACGCCTCTTTTCAAAGATAATATAAATATGATAAAGGTCATTGGAAACAATCACGAACGTGTCAGACTTATAGATTTAGGTGACGTTGTATATTATAAGCAGGTAAAAGTATACACGGATGAAGATTATTCTCGCTCTAAAGACCTCCAGAGAAAGATAAAGGAGGGAGAGCTAACTATAATAGAACAGTCTGATAGGCAAAATATATCATATACCCCTCATGTAGAGATCCCAACTAAGCAGACATCTAACGAAACACCTAATGTATCTCTTCTTCTGTCTCATATCAAAAATTTAGAGGATAAGTTAGAAGAGCTAAAAGCTAAAGAACCTGTAGTATCAGTTAATAGTGTTGATAGCTCAAAGATAGACGAATTAAATGCCAAGATTAAAGACTTGGAGGATAAAATCCAGTTCAAAGAAAAGGCATCGAACGAGGATGTCTTAATTAAAGCTATCCAAGCTCTGGAACAGAAAATCAACACGAACAGTCAAGCTAATGAGCTTATTAGCAGACTTGAAGGATTAATAGGTAAGGCTTCCGTCGGTGGTGTTTTTCAAGAGGTCAAAGAAAGTACGATCTTTAGACCTGAAGAAATTTATGTACCTAATATCCAGGTAGAAGACGGGAACTCGCATATAAAGTTAAAGGTAAGAACTATAGAGCAAAGTAGTGACATCAATGATGCCGCTGCAGCGCTTAGAAATCTCAAATCCAAATCTAAATAACAGGAAGTTTTTATGAGTGAGAAGAGTTTTGATTCAGAAGGCAACTCAGGCATTACAGGTATTGAAAGTTTCTCTTACCACATGGGTGATACTGAGATAAAGGAAGTTAGAAGTAAATATTTTGAAGAGCTTAAAGAACTTTATGACTCTGGAGTTACTGAATCAGAAAATATAGAAGATGTTAAAAGTATAACAGGACCTGTTGATGGTATAGGTCCTGGTTCCTATACTGGGTATATTGGAATCCCAAGTGAACCCAAAAGAAATAAGGGTATAGGATATACTGGGTTACAAGAGATTCTGAAGAAAGCAGCAAGTGGGACTCTCACAGACGAAGACTTTTTATTTTATTCAGGCAGTATGACTAACGAGGAAACGGAAGAAGAAAAAAGAACACGAGAAGAGATAGAAAATTTATCCAAAATTTGGATGTTGCGACCAATTGAGTACGGTGATGATAATATTTATGTAGAAAAGATTGAAAATAAACTCCCGGAATTACAACAGCCAATAAAACAACAGAAAAATGTTAATAATTATATATTTAATTTTAGAAAATTTAAGCGGGCAGTAGCAGATGCTTTAATTACTTTAGGTTACTATTTAAAAAATGAAGTTAAAAATGAAGCGGAGCATCAGCAAACTAAAGTACTGATACCCTGCAAGAAATGTAAGGGATTAGGATTCAAAAAGAAACTATTCTCTAAAAAATATGATAAAGGAACAGAAGAGTATAAAAGTACATTTAGAATATGTAAGCATTGTAATGGAAATGGTATAGTACTTAAAGACATAAGTAAAAAGAGTGCTAGGTATGTAAATAAAGCTATATTATATGAAAAGAAATATACTTCAGATGGAATTTTATAGATAAATAATTTAGTTTAAAAAATATTTACCAAATAGTACATTATTTTAGTACTTTAAAGAAGGAGATAAAATATGGCTTTAGGTGTTGATATCGGAACATGTTTTTTAGTATGCGCTAAAAAGGACCCTAAGAATCCAGATGCTGAAGCATCCGTTAAATCTATTCGTGACGCTTTTATAGATATAGAAGCTGATCAGTCTGTTATTAATATGCTTAAAATGTCGAATACCTCTTACGTACATGAAGGAGATACCATCTATATCATAGGTGAAAGTGCTTTAAGTATGGCTAATCTTTTTAAGAGAGAGGCTAGACGACCTATGAGTAAAGGTATTATAGCGCCAGGAGAACTCGCTGCGGAGAAGATCCTTCTAATCCTTTTAAAAAGTATTATGGGGACTCCAACTGTAGATAGCGAAACAGTATACTACTCTATACCAGCAAAGCCTTTAGATAGAGATACTGAGATACTATATCATGAGGCCGTGTTCAAAAAGCTTATTGAGTCTCTTGGGTATAAGGCTACGAGCATGAATGAGGCCGCTGCAATAGTGTACGCTAATTGTGCTTCTGAGGGATTTACTGCCATAGCTAGTAGCTTTGGGGCGGGTATGGTAAATACTTCTCTGCTTTTTCAAACGATGGTTGGTATGTCTTTCTCAGTCTCCCGCTCAGGGGATTGGATTGATGAAAGTGCTGCCAAAGCAGTAGGTAGTACTGCAACAAGACTTATGGCTATTAAGGAAAAAGGTGTGAACCTTTTGGACCCCTTGGAAGGTGATCCTAAGTACTTAAGAGAAAGAGAAGCTATAGTGGTATATTATAGAAATTTGATACATTATGTAATAGATAGTATAAAGAAAGAGTTCAAGAAAGATAATAGCAAAATAGAGTTACCAGAGTCTATCCCTTGGGTAATAAGTGGGGGCACCTCTAAGGCTAAGAACTTTTTAGAGTTCTTTAAAGCAGAGTTTAATAAGGTTAAGGATACATTCCCAATAAGCATATCCGAAATTCGCCTTGCACAGGATCAGCTTAATGATGTTGCTAAAGGTCTTCTTATTGCTGCTATGAATGACTAATCAAGTTATTCTGCAAGTGAGGATAAAAGCCCCGGATTATTTCTGGGGCTTTTTTATTTTCATAATCTTTTAATAAGTTCCTATATATCGGATCTTCTATATAAAGGACTATTTGATGGAAAGTAATCTCCTCAGAGCAATAAAAAGTAGAATATTTGATGAACTACAGGGTGTAATAAATACTCACCCTGATTATAGGGATAAGGTCAAAGCCTGGCATAAATATCCTTATAAAGAAAGAGAAAATATTGGTGTTTATATGAAAAACGCCTCAGCTAGTAGGATAAAGCTCTCAGCAGATGATTTTGCAGGGTCATTAATAAGTCATGTAGCATTGTGTAAGGTCGGGACTTTTGAAAGCCGTTTTCTTGAGTGGGTATGGGAAGACCTAACAAATCTTACTGATTATCAAAGGGATGAGGATGTTTCCTCACAGATAGATGGAAAAACTAGACTAATTACATTATCACGTCAGATGATATCTGGGTTGAATAACACGGTACTTGCCAGTAATCCTGGGCAGGTTTTAGTGATGATAGACGGTAGTAAAGTATATGCGGAATATGTAGATGGTAAGCGCAAAGCTGTAATGCTTCCTTTAGCACCAGCAGTAGGATCAGATGTTCTAATATCTTATTATTATAAGAAGCTAACTCCACCAGGATACTATTATATAAGTCTGACCGATGAGCAGGTATATGATATATCTCCATTATATGAAATTACGGCGGAAGAGGTAGTAGTAGGGGCTACGGGGACAGAGCTTACTGTGACATTGCAGTACGGTAATATTTTTAGCTCCTCTGAAAGACTTTATACCAGAAAGAACAAGAACTCTTATAATATCTATCTTGTTGAGGGTACTGATTATACTATAGACTATGCTACTGGCATAGTGACCCTTCTTACTCATCTTCCTGTAGGAACTAATCTTTACGCTAACTACAGATGGATAGGTGCCATAATGGGGCCTTTTAATATCCCCGAAGATTATCACTATGACAATATGTCATTACCTGGGGTATCTATGTGTTTTGGGAGCCAGAAGATAGTAGGTGATCAGATGGTAGTTGTAGTCTATGAGAACAGGGAGCTTGCAGCCGAAATCTTTAGTGGTCATTGGAATATGAATTTTGATATAGAGGTATTTGGTCGAGATCCTATACAGCTTCCTGAGTTAACGGATTTAATAGTTGATGGTTTATGGGCAAAAAAAAGTGAGTTGGTCAGTGAGGGTTTGACATTAGATGCCTTGGAACCTACCGGAGAAATAGAGGAAGTATATGTAGAAGGAACTAATGACATGTATTTTAAAAACTCTATAAGTTTAGTTATAATGACTGAGTGGAAGAGAATCAAGCCTCTTCCAATAAGGTTATTGGACTTTAATACTTCCTTCTATATGAATATAAAGCAGAAGGAGTATTTTGTAAATGACCGAGGAATGTATCTATATACTAACCTTAAGCCTCCTTTTGATTCTATGGAGGTGATACCGCCTAAGTATGGATACCCAAGAACTACATAAATCCAAATGATAATCTATTAATACATTAGTTATTAATTAGGTAGATACTATAAATATTTAGATGGAGATGTTATATGCCGTTATATGTTTACAAGTGTGGTGCTTGTGGGTTTGAATTTGAACAGATAGTTTCTATTGATAAAAGGGATGCCGATAGAAACTGCCCAGAATGTGATTCTATCGATATTACAAGAAAGATAGCTAATCTGTTTGGCTTCACTGTTGGATTAGATCCTAAGAAAGACACAATACATACGAATAAAGAGATAGATAGGGTAGTAGGTGAGGCAGCAAATAAGAGATGGGAAAGAATAGAAAAGGGAAGAGAAGCTAGATGGCAGGGAAAAGAGAGTAAGATAGTACAAGCTCCTAAAGATAAAAATGGTGTATACAAACCGATGCATGTTGTAGGAGATTCTAAGGAGCAAGGTTTAAGAAAAGAGTTTTCAGAGGCTCTTAAAGAGCATAGAGATGATAGAAATAAAAAGGGTCTAAAACAGTTTGATGGACCTGGTTCTATAGAAGAGACTTAATAATTTATTAATATTCATATCAGATTAAATATAAATAGTACATAAAGTTATGTTTTAAAAACATATAATACGTAGAGATCTGATATGAAGTACGATTCCGAATAAAAAGGAGAAAATTCATGGCTATAGGACCTTTAGAATCTTTTGCATTCCCTGGTGTATTTACCAGGACAATTACTGAGTCTCCATCTACTACAGCTGCAGGAGATATTAGATTTCCAGCTTTCGTTGGAGTTGGTTCTGAAGAGATGCGTGTAAGCGATTTTGAGATGGTTAGAGGTTCTTCAGCTATAGCCGATAACCTAATTATTGATGAAGACGAGACACCGCAGTTTGTATCTTCAAGTTGGACCTCTAAGACTTTCACTGTAGAAAATTTCCCAATTGTTACTGGAGCAGGAACAGGCACTTTAGCTACACGTCCTCAGGATGTTGTCGTTCTTGTTAATGACCAACCAGTCGCGGTTAGTGCAGTAGATGCGCTACTTGGGGAGATTACTCTCGTTGTTCTCCCAAAAGATGGAGATATCATCAGATGTAACTATTATTTCAAGAGAACAGATACCTATATACAGCTTGAAGATATATCAGCTCAAGTAGATGGTGTTGCCACTACTTTTAAAGTCAAAAGCCAAAGAATATGTAAAGGTAATAATGGAGGCTCATCAGCAACTGACGATGATATAAATGCTACAGTTGACATTCTTTATAATCCAACACCTGGGTCAAATCCTGGCGATGAGTTTGCTAGAACAGTAAGAGTCTTTCAAGTCTTTATAGATGAGGTTGAAGCAATAGTTACTGACCTTGATGGCGCTAATGCTACTTTTAGTTTAGCTGTAGCTCCTTCAGTGGGTAAGGAATTAACAGTAACCTATTTCACAAATACATGGCAGGACACATATGATATTCTTCCTGCGGCAGCAGTAAATCGTTTAGTTAAAGTTGGTCTTAGTCAAGATACTGCAGACTTTTCAATTGGCGCAGATTGTGTTCTTTCTGGTGATAATAGAATTCACTGGGGTCAATCCTCACAAACCGTAACGGGAGTCTATTCTGCGGGTTCCGATCCTCTTATAGATGATATCACTACAGGTTTAAGGGATGATAGAGTTTATGGTAGGCTTACTACTGCGTTGGTAGTATCTGCTACTAATAAAACTTTCGTTCTTCCATCACAGCCTGTTGATGGCACTGGTAAAGGTACTCCTACCGAAGATTTTGATGCTTCAGCAGGAGTTGTTCTTGGGAATGTTATTAGGGCTTTCGTTGGGTCTGATTGGAATACTGCTCTTTCTAATGAAGTTGATATAATAAAAGTACGTGGGACACAGATAACTCTTGCTGCGGCTCCTGGAGTAAGTGACAATGTTTATGCTACCTACTTTGAGAACAACCTTGTTGATGACACCTGGACAATTACTAATAAGGTTCCTGGCGGGCCTAGTGTAGGTAAATATACTATCGTCTCAAGAAACAACGGAACAGCATTAGCAGTAGTTCCTGTAGGAGGTTCTCCTTGGACAACAGTAACTCCAGTTTATGCTGGCGCAGGTGCTTATAATGTAATGGTGAATCCAGTTAAGGCTACTGTTGAAAGAGTGACTTTGACTTTTGGTATCGATAATGATTTTACAGTTACGTCTTTAGTAGGACCTGGGTTTACAGTAGCAGGAAGAACTGGGTCTGTAACAACTGGTGGAGCCAACGTAGGATACATAGGTCAGACCTATATTGATCCTACAACAGGTTTCAGAATTGCTCTTTCTGCAAGTACCGTTGTTTCTGGTGGTGATACCTTAACATACGATATAGGTGATCCTACAGTATCTACAGCTGCTAAGTATTATATAACAGTAGATTATGGTCAACCTGTAACCCCTTCTATCTATGCGGTTCCTGGTATTAATACTATTATAAATACGACTTCTGGCGGTACGGTAGATAATACAGATGATACAGTTATCCTGTATACCTATGTGAAGTCTGGTAATGAGCCCTCTGTAGGGGATGGGTACTACGTATCTTTCGATAGAACAAAGACTGACTATTCGATCAGGTTTCTTACAAATATGCGTGATGTGATTAAGAACTTTGGTCCTATAGATATAAATAATCCGCTTGTTTTAGCGGCTAATTTGGCTTTCTTAAATGGAGCCAGAGCTGTGGCTTTGAAGCAGATACAGAAAGCAGCGGGTCAAACTGACGCAACTGTACAGGACTACATAGACGGTATTGATGAGTTTAGTGAGCCTTTACCTAATGGTTTGAGACCATCTTTAATGCAGGCATTGTCTACTAATCCTCAGGTACACACATACTTAAAGAGTTCAAATGCTATACAGTCCAGCATAAGATACAGAAACGAAAGAACGAGTATTATTGGGTTTGCTACAGGAACAACTCCTGAAGCTGCTATTCAGGAAGTTAAAGCTTTAGGTACTGAGAAACTTACAGCAATCTATCCAGATGCTGCGGTTATAGCTGTAGATGACCCTTACGGAAACAGCATAGAATACTTAGTAGATGGTTCAATGATTGCAGCAGCAATAGCAGGATTAGATGTATCACCTGCTTTTGATATAGCTACATCGCTTACTCGTTCTACAATAACAGGGTTTGTAAGACTATATAGAAGGTTAGATAGTGTTACTGCGGCTCTTGTAGCTAACGCTGGGTGTACAGTACTTGAAGAAGTTACTCCAGCTATTAGAATCATGTTTTATCTAACTACGGACTTGAGTACTCCTTTGACTCGTGATCCGAGAATAGTAGAAATCAAACACTTTGTGCAGCAGGGTCTTAGAAATGCACTCGATAAATATATTGGTGTGAAGAATCTACCAAGTGTAATACCGCAGGTACAAGCCTCTGTAGGTTCGTACTTCAGAAGTTTGAAGCAGGCTGACTTGATAACAAATTATAAGCCTGCAGTAGTAACACAGAGTGATGTTGATCCAAGCACACTTAATGTAGAGTGCTTCTACAGTCCTGTATTCCCACTTAACTGGGTTGTTGTGACTATTAATCTAAGGAACACAGTATAAATAAGAGAGGTGGAAACACCTCTCTTTTATCACATTGTCAAAGAACTTTTCTAAGGAAATAAAAGGAGAAACTCATGAATCGTATAGCATTATCTGACAGACTTGAAGGAATGTCTAAGGTTTTTGCAGAGGAGAATCCGATTGCTCAAGATTTGAAAGCTATGGCTTTTGCTCTTCGTAATACAACGGATGAAAAATTTGCTTCAGTTCTTAATCCAGAATTTGAAGCTGATGTTCAATCTAGTGAAGAAGTAGACGCAGCAGGTTTTGGGGGTCAAGGTTGGGCACCTTATCAGCGCGGAGATAACTTACCAAGTACTTCAGGTTTGTCTCATGGTAATAAGCCTATTTCTACAGAGGCCCTTGCTAAGGCTTTTGAACAGATGGCTAAGACTAAGAAGCAGGTTACTTTTGGTGAGATTCTTGAAAGCCTAAAAGGTATGGTTAAAGCTCCTATGGCTGATCCTGGCGTAGCACCTATAAAAGAAGGCGCAGAGGAAATTGCAGTTGAAGCTTCTGAAGATGCTGGTCTTTTTTGGACAAAAGAAGCCACTGAGTATATTACTGCTAATCTTATAAAAAACGTTCTTGGTATGGACAAATCTATTTGTTGTGATACTAAACGTAAACTTACTCCAGCACAGATGCCTGAAGGACAGCATGCTGGACAAAAGGCTCCAACCCTCAAGCCTGAACAGGTCCCTAACCAGGAATATCTCGATTCCAAAATGGTTGAGAAGTCTCATGGTGCAGTCAAAAAAGAAGCCACCGAGCAGGAAGAGGAATTGAAGATGACCCCGGAAGAGCTTGAGAAGCATGAAAAGGGTGAGACTAAAGCTGAAGAAGCTAAGGAAAAGAAAGAAGATCCTAAGGCTGAGAAGGCTGAAGATAAGAAAATGGAACAGGCTGAAAAGACCGAGGAAATTGAAGCTAATATTTTCACGGCGGAAGGAATAGAGCTTTCGGGAAGTATGGATGAAGTAGATGCTTCTTCTGAAGAGATTCAGAAGCTCAGTGCTCTCTTTAACTAAGAGACCCGACATGTTTGTTTATATGAAGGAGATGTAAAATGGCTAGTTACAGAGACCGAGATACTTACGTTCATCGTCATGGTGTTACACCAGAAACGATGTCCATAATAAGCTCTAAAGCTAAACTTTATGCAGTGCCTGCCGATGCGGGAGCTAGAACAGCATATCAGGTTGGGGTCGTTGCAGCGTTCGACCCCTCTGAGACCCGTGCAATTGAGCCTGTAAGAGGGATTGGTTTTGGAGATCATGTGGCTGAGTTAGTCCCTGGTCTAACAGATCCGATGACTATTACAGTTACAAGAACAGCTCAATACTTAACGATGATTTATCAGGTGTTTGGGTATAAAGGTGGTATAGATGGTCTGGTAAGATCACTACGTCACCACAAGTATCCTTTTGATCTGAAACAAGAAGTTGTTATCAGTAGGGTGCCTATGGTTGTTGAAGCTGTGAATAGTAGCCCCGGTAAAACAGGGGGTGGTGTACACAGTTCGGGTGATAACTTTGATACTGGTACTGGTGGAAACCTTGATGCCCTTATCACATATTTTGAAGGTTGCTGGATATCTGATTATAGCACAAGCTATGCATCGGATACCGCTCTTGTACAAGAGTCTGTAACTCTTAACGTAACTGATATTGTTGCTGATCCTAGTATAGCTATGAGTGAATCTTTGCCATTCTTTAATCCGAATGCACTTAGTTCTATCATGAGGTCTATTAATACTAATCAGGCACAAACAACTTTCTAAGCGGCTATTAAAGAGTAGACGTAGGGATAGTTTCTATAATATAACATATACATTTTACATCTCTTTCATATATCTATATAATATTATATATACTAAATACCCTCCTAGTATCCTCTTTAATTCTCGCAGTATAGTCTAAAAATTATTTTTCTCACATCGATATTAACATTGATAAGGAGCTCATCTTATGTCTACTAAAATGGGTGACATACTATCTTCTGTTCGGAAGTCCTTGGATTTCAGAAGAGAGGTCGAGATTTTAGGAATCAGGTTTGAATTAGGTGTCCTCTCTTTAGAAGAGGAGAGAAAGGCTAACAATGAAGAATCTTTAGATAGTTTAGAAGGTACAGACTACCTTGTAAGGCTTCAGATTAATGTCTTGTCTTATTCAATTAAAAGTATAAACAGTATAGAATTAGAACCTATAGTAGAGATTGAAGAGGTAGACAAAACTATAACAAAGAAAGAAAAACCTCTATTTGTTAGAGAGCTTTTGGATACGATTCCTACAGGTATGATAAATGACCTTTTTGAAGTATATAGTGATATTAAAGAAGAGGCAGAAGATAAGTTAAAGAATAATACTAAATGTATTTGGTACAAGACTCCAGAAGTAAGACAGAAAGAGATGGAAGAGCGAATAAAGAAGTATAACGAAGAAGAGAAAAAAAAGATAGAGCTAAGGGAAATACCTAAAGGTCCTGAGCCTGAAGATACTGAATTAGAGTCGGAAGAACTAAGCACAACGGATATATAAGATGGAAGTTCAAGAGGCTTATGATAACCTTGAAAATTTAATAGCTCAAGGGTTCATAACATTTGAGTTTAGTTACAACGGTCTCCGTGGAGTACTAAAGAGTCTTTCAGATAAAGAATATAAGACTCTTTATTTATATACGGACGAATCAGATAAGATAGAATCTATCTATTATAGGCTTGCTTTGTCTACTTATATGATGAATGGTACAAATTTTTTAGAGAATAGAAATAATAGGATACCAGAACTAATAGATTTCTATAAAAAGCTACCAGCTGTTTTTACAGGTCAGTTAATAGAATATATAGAAGACTTGCATATTAAGTACTTAGACTCAGTAGATTGCTTAGAGGGATTTTGCTATACAAAAAGAAGTAGATTTTTGTGGAAAGCTCTTAATAATAATCTATTAGTAAATGCTAATATGTATGGTATACCTGGTATAGAGAATTTGGGATTAAGTAATATACAAGAAAATTGGATAGTTGTTAATAAAAGTTTAGACCAGGAAGAGGATTATGCAACACAACTAAATCTATCTCTTATAATAGCATCCTCTTTAAACGGTAAGGGAGCTAAATCTATATCCAGCAAGTATGAAAGTAATAAAGCAGAAATAGATACTTATAGAGAGGAAGTTATAAAATATGGTTGGGATAAAAAAAGACTTGAGGAGCAGGATAAGTCTGAAGCATGGGCAGCTCCTTTAAGAACTAAAGAGGATTTGATACACGAATTAAATAGACAGATGACAGGGGTAAAAGATAAGCATGATTTATTTATGGATAAATGGTACGAACAGAAGATAAAAAAAGCAGAAGAAGCTAAAAATGCGATAATAAAAAGTCAAGAGGAATTTAAGAAGAAGATGTTAGAGTTACCGATAGACGATAGTGAAGGATCTAAGCCTATATCAAATGCAGATATGGAAGCAAAGTTCAAAGGTAAGAATGTGTATTCAGGCGCGGCAAGATCTACAGAATCCTATGCAACTGAGGACCAACAAGAGAAGTTTCTTAGTGTTATAAGTAAGAAGATAATTAGACCAGAGAATAATCAGAGGTAATTTATGGCTAGTTTTTCAGACAAAGAATTAGAAGCCTTAAAAAAGTTTGTTAAAAAGGCTAATGAAGCTAATATAGAAGTAGAAAACTTAAATAAAGTAGAAAAAGAGTTATTAGGTACATTAACTAATATAGATTCTTTGACAGATAGCTATCATAAAAAGGTAGAAAGCTTTAATAAAAAAGAAAAAATAGCACAAGCTCTTTTGGCTAAGGCTGAGGTAAAAAATGCTAGGAATAAGAAAAAGATAATAGCTGCTAAGAAAAAAGATTTAGCTCTTTCTAAAGAATTAACGGAAGAAGAAAAAGAATTAGTAAAAGAGCAGAGTAAAAGTATTAATAATATTAAAAAAGCAGAAGACAACTTAAAAAAAGTAAAAGTAGAAGCAGCTAGCGTTAGTAAAGCATTTAATCCATCTAATATAAAAGATAAACTTAGGTCAGTACTTAAAGGAGCCCTTGGTAAAAAAGAGGTAGGAGCTGGGTTTAGATATATACAAGATAAAATGAAAGTGCTTGAAAGATATGAGCGAAGGCATGGTGTTAAGATATTTGATATGAAATCTTTAAAGAAGTCAGGATTAAATATAGAATTTCTTAATTACCTAGATAATACTATTAATGATCCAGTTAAAAAAATGGGAGAGGATGCAAAAAATAGTTTAGTTGAAAAGTTTGAACAAGCTGGAAATGATATTTCTAAAAAAATCAAGATAATAAAAGCTTATGCTAGAGACGTAGAAATTTCAGAAGCTGCAGTAGAGAGTAAGAAGCATATTGAAGAAGTAAGCGGTATGAGGGGCGGGAAGCTACATAAGGGAGCAGAAGTAGTAACAGGAATGGGTAGTAGTTTAGCTGGCGCTGGGAAATCTTTATTTAGAGGAGACCAAAGAGGATTATCTAGTGCCGCAGATCAAATGAGTGCCCTAGGAAGAGCCTCAAAAGGTATGGGAGGGGTACTTGGAGGTATAGGTAAAGGATTAGGAGCATTAGGTGATGGATTAGCCGCATTAGGAAAGCTTAATTGGGTATTTGCTCTTATAGGTGCTGTAAGAGCTATGATAAGCGCAGTTAATGAGCTTGATAAATTTATGAAGGCTTTGAATCAGACTTTCTTAGAGTTAGCAGGCCCTTCTGTAGGTATTGGTAATGTAAAAGATGAGATGAAGAGATTTAATAATGAGGTATTTAACCTTGGTCGGAATGTGAAATTAGGATTAAAGGGAGAAGAGATACAAGGTCTTTTTAAAGCTATGTCAGGTTCTGGGATGTCCTTACAAGGAGTTATGAAGAGGGTAGGAAGTTATGGAGAAGCTATAGAAAAAGCTAGGACTATGAGTCTTCAGTTTGGCGTGTCTTTTGATAAAATGGGTGGGGATATGACTAGCCAGATGATTGACTTAAACTCATCCTTGGATGATGTTGCTAAAAATTTCAACAAGTTAGCTTTTGATGCTTCTAAGGCAGGAATAAGTTCTGATAAGTTTTACCAAGCAGTAGAAGCTTCTGCTATGTCTCTTTCTTTCTATGGAAACAACATTAAGTATGTATCGGGGTTATTGGGAGATTTTTATAAGACAGGCAACTTGGCATTTAAAGATGCCGCTAAAGTGACAGATACTTTTGCAACAGCCTTTGAGAATATGGATGAAAATGCTCGTAGGAAGTTTATAACTTTAGCGGGACCAGAAGCTACCTCTAAAGCTTTTGAGGGAGCTATAGTAGATGCAGAAAAGAAAAGAAAAAGTTTAGAAGCAGAAGCTATTAAAGATCCATCCCGTAAAAAAGAAATACAGGCACAGATAGATGTTACAGATGCTTTGATAAGGCAATTAGAAAGAGCTAAAGGAGGTTCATTAGGAGAGCAACAGGTAGCATTACCATATATAACTAAATCAGTTATGCCTATGCTTATGTCGGCTTTAGAGGGTTTAGGAACAGGTCCTGGGGGGGAGAAGATGTCTCTAATGGCAGTAGCTAAGAGCATACTCCCTAATTTAGATCAGAATACAATTTTCAAAGGATTAATACAGCAGGCTGATATAACCACTATAAAGTATGAAAAATTAAATTCTGAGTTAACTGAGAATATACGTAATAATTCTAAATATAGTACTCAAATTCGGGAGCTAACAAAACAGTATGAGAGTGGTAAATTTAATGATTTTTCAGTTATAAAGGATAAATTAATGGGTCTTTTTAAAGCTGCGGCACCTGGGGCTACGGAGGAAGAGTTAAGCGGAATACTTGAGGCTACAGAAAACAACCCATCAATTATTCTTAAAGGTTTAAAAGGAGATAGAGCCGAGCTTGTGAATGATTTTATTAGTTATATAGGTACTTTAAATAAAGGAAGTTCTAATCTATCTGAAGAAGGAAGCAGACAACTAATAGGGGCTATTACTCCTTTAGAAAAATATGCTGAGATAACAAAAGAATATTTAAAATTTCAGATAGGAGATAAGTTACTTAGCGGAATCCTGGCAGCAACATCTGAATCAGCATCTCATTTAGGTTATCTAGTTGAAGCAGGTAGGGCTAAACATCTTAAAGAGAGGGATGAGGCAAAAAAAGCAGCATTTGCTACAGGAAATATGCCAGGTGTAGTTAGTGACCTTGTAAGGAAGCTTATGGCTATGGAAAATGCTGGTACTCAGATAGATAAAGATGGTAATATAGCAAAAGATTATGAAGATATACAAAATGACTTAAAAAAAATTACGTCAGATAAAGTTACAGGTCCCTTAGCAGAGAGTTATGCTAGTAATGTACGCTCAGAACAAATGTATATAAAAGATTTCTATAAAAGAAAATGGGATTTAGAGAAAGAAGAAAAAAGTGCTCAAACTGACTATGAGAAGGGGAAGATAAAGGAAAAACAAGAGGCAATGGTAAAAGAATGGGATAGTCGTAAAACGGCAAAAGGGGCTTTACTTGATAGTGTAGAGGGTGCTATGGCTGTCATAGCCGAAAAGAAGGCTATAGCAAATTCTGAGAAATTAACTTTCAAAAATTTATCTCTCCTTCAGCAACAGACCGACAGCTCCGCTGGAGTTGCTAATAGAGTAGTAGGGACAATGAAACCTCATGCCATACCAGCATCTGGAACAGCTATGACAAATCAGAATAATTGGGGAGGAATAAATATAAATTTTAATGCTCCAGCAGATTCTAGTAATCCTTCAGCATACAGGAATATGCTTGTAGCTGCAATAGAGCAGGTATGGGACAGAAAGATGTATGAAGAAAAGAAAAAAGGTGGATAGTTGTGGCTAACACTATAACAAGTGTTCAGATAGATCGTACTCAGAAGATAAAAAATGCTCAACTGTATGTTGATACTAATCTTAGGGGTGGATTACCTATTACGTCTATCCAAAGTGGATTGACGCTTATGGGATTAACTCAAGAAGAAATAAATGGTATGAATTACCATTTGGTGTCTTCTACCCCAGAAAAAGCCAAGGCGCTAACAGACTCAGTAAAGAAAACAGGAAGTACAACCCCTGAAATAGTTAGTGTTTCATCCCCTACAGAGACTAAGACTGGGTATATAGATTTAGACATGATGGGTACCCAATTAGGTCTGACAGGAATATCACAAGATTTAACAAGGTCTCCGTTAATAGGTACAGGTTTGACCTCAGCTACGCAGACATCCGGTAGTGTTGTAACACCGTATAATAATGCAGATATGTATAAATTTAGTCTGGCGGATTCTGGTATTCCTGAAGCTATAGAAATTGCACCTTTTTTAAAAAGAGAATATGAATTTAGACCTATGTATCTTCAAATGGTAGATAGCGATAAAAAGAGTGTAGGTATAGGATTGTCAAATGGTGTTATAGTAACATCTTTAAAATTAAATCCTAATCCTAACTCTGTTAATATATCATCCTCTAAAATGATAAATAGATATCATACTATGACAAGATGGGTTGAAGAGCATTGGGGTGATGAAATAGACGTTATAAGTGCTAATGGTAGTACCTATGCATTTATGGCATTCGCATCTGACGGGCTTTCAGATGTTGGACTAACTGTAGCACAAAGGGATAAAACAAAAGCATATCTTATGCTTAAGGAATTAGTTAAGATATTTCAAATAAATGGATGTATATACCAAGATAGTAGTACGTATGAGGGGGCTCAGTTTTCTCCAACTACAAATACATTAGTTACAGATCTAACAGCTACAGATAGATTTTTGTTAGACCCTACTAATGCATACTTTCTTAATAAACATCCCAGAGAAGGAATGATGAAAGAAAGACTTTATATAAATATGTACTTCGATTATTTATCAGTTACAGGATATTTTGAATCTTTTGACATACTACAGGAAGCGGGTTCTCCTTTTAGATTTACTTATAGTTTTGTATTCAAAGCTGAGAGAACAAAATATATACAGGGAGGGTCAGCGACAGCAGCAGTAGTACCAGTCATTCCAGTACCTACTCCTGCTTCATCTGAGGCTATAGAAGGAGTAGATATTAATTTTCAAGAAAATATAGATATTCAGTTGGGTTAAAACTAAGAGGGCATATGGCTATAGATTCTAGAAACTCATTAATTGCTTTTCAAAATATGGTAGCTCGGCAGGGCGGAGGGCTTATATTTTTAGATAACAAAGTATATAACGTAGACTCGTCTGAATTTTTATCTGCTACAAAGTTCATTGAGGAAGCTAAGACTTTTACTATTTCCATATATAATCAGCAGACTAATACTGATGAAGTTTCTTTGACGCTACTCATTAATCCAGAGGACCTTACTATAGGTCAGAGTGTCATAGCAGATAATTCATATACAAGACGAGGGTGGGTAACAGGCATTTGGGGAAGACAACAGATGACTATTAGTGGGAGTGGTAGTACCGCAGGATTTTATGTACAAGGTGAGGGATTGAGTAACCTCAACAGAAGGAACTCTATAGGTTTCATAAATTTTCAAACATTAATAGCTTTGTTCAAAAATAATGGATATTATTTTCATACTGATCCTAACGATAATGACCTGTTTAAAGATTATAGTAGAGTAATAAGTGTTATGGATCAGATAAAGATAGACTATGATGGAACCAGTTATGTAGGATCTTTTTCTACATTTTCTTTTGATGACGTAGCAGAGATGCCTTATAGGATGACATATAATTTTGAATTCATAGCCTCTGGGTTAAAAGGAGATAAATTTGAAGGGCATGAGAGATTAAATAATAATGAGTTACTTAGTAACAAAATAAATATAGGAAATCAGGGTCCTAGTAGAGATGAACTTGTTGAAGTTTTAAGAATGAGTGAAAAAGAGTTAAATGACCATTTCTATAATGACTTATTGACAAGCTACCAGGGAGAACAAGATAAATTAGCAACTCAGCATACAGGTCGTATTGACGATACTGTGAGTACTGGAAAAGGATATAATGATAATGAGTATACAATAAATAATATAAAGAATATAAGGTCGTATGCACTACTAACAGAATCAGAGAAAGCCTCAGTAAAGACTTTTGCTATTAAAAATAGTATTCCAGAAGATTTAGCTATAAAATTGTTTACGTTAGAAAGCGGGGGGACTTGGAATGGGCTAATATACAGTAAGCTAGGGCACGCAAGAGGGGTTTGTCAGTTTACTGCTATAGCTTTAGCTCAGATGAAAAGTGAAATGGTAAAAAGAATGAAAAGTGGAGAACTTACTCCTAAAGTAGATATAAGTACTATAAAAAATGTTGATGACCTAGTTAATACTTATCCTTCTATAGAACAGCAAATGGTATTAGCAGATGTATATACTAATGTAACAATGTCAGGATCTAAGTCTTTGAGTCAGGTACTATCTAATGCAAATCCCGAAGATAAAGCATCAATTATTACAGCCGGGTGGTTTTATCCTGCAAATATAAATAATCCAGATGCTCTGCTACCCTTGGATGTTAGAGAAAAAAATCCTGGGATAACAACGGTAAGAGAGTATACTAATGCAGTATTAAGAATAGGTTCTAAAGCTAATTCTAAAAAAACAATTACAACGACTTCAGGAAATTAATATGGCTGAGATTAGGTCAGGAATTTTTTCATTAAATGAATTCAATAATAGAACTCCATTAAAGTTAGCACCGGATGGGTTTGTTGTTATCAACGGAGCCCTGGGTGCAAAAGTTATTACTCCAAATAGTTTTGCTGGTGACACCAGAAAATTGAGTATGAGAGGGGGTATAACTTCTATATCTATAAATTCTGCTATTTCTCCCCCAGGCTCTTCAAGAGCTACTATAGAAGTAGTAGCCCCACAATATAAGGGGTTACATGAGGATTATTATGTTACGCTGCCTACAGGTGTAAAGATACCTTATTTCTGTCCTATGATGGAAATAAAAATATATATGAAGGGTAGATTTCTTGATTCCTCTGACGGTTACAAAACCAAATACTATCCCGTATTTTGGGGACTAATCACAGATGTTACTGAGAACTATAGTGGTGGTAGTTTTACCTTCTC
>Ga0209287_10000355_pt1 | contig 28774 bp, 30 predicted proteins | sample PPLLak3cmMay2015_2_FD_187255 | JGI IMG/M metagenome (GOLD analysis project Ga0209287, IMG submission 187255) | Freshwater sediment microbial communities from Prairie Pothole Lake near Jamestown, North Dakota, USA - PPLs Lake P8 Core (1) Depth... | ecosystem: Environmental > Aquatic > Freshwater... | reverse complement strand
ACCAACTCGTTTAAAAAGAGATGGAAATAAGTGTAATTGGTATCCATCGACAGTCCGCAATATTCTGACACGGGGAGTTATTAAGATAAATGAAAAACCGAATCCTTGATACTTTTTCTTAAAATGTAAATAAAGATTTCGAGACCATATTACCATGCTAGACTTTATCAATCATAAATAACATATACTTTGCTAGTCTTTCTCAGTCATAATTAATGCTATTGTTTAGCACTAAATCATGACAATTGCTAACATGTAAAATTTAATTTAAAATAGAAGATTAACAAATTAACTAATTATAACAACAAACATTATTTAGTTAATGCTAAATCTAAAATTTAAGAATTTATAATTATTTCAAAGATGAAATAATTTAAGAAACAAAAGATTTCAAAAAAATGAATAACTCATCCACAAAGAAAAAACACATAAAAGTATTATAGTATCTTTTTCATCGAATCAAAAAAATAAACAAACATGTTCTCATCATAATGAAAGAAATGAGTTGTTTTCCAACTAGATTCTTTTTAACAAAATATCTAAATACAAGACTTTCAATATAAATTACGATACTTATGAAAATAAAAAGTAAAATAATAATTTTATCTGTGCTTCTAATAGGAAGTATGATGATAACACCAGCACTAGCAAGCACGACTCAGGCAGAATATCAAACCAGATCGCTTATGAAAAACCCTGAAACCATCACTGTAGAATTCATCGATTGTACTGGAGTAATCCCTGTAAAAAAAGAAATCACTGTATCTAAAACTGAATGGAAATCAATTACCGATGAGCTAAAAACAATATCCTCATCAGAAACAACCATGAGCGGGAAATTTGCCGCACAATTCTCTGTCTTTCAGAAACACAACCTTGTTTCGCAGGATATAAACATCGATGCCCTTCTGGTAAAATTCAACAAGAAAACGAACAATGGAATTTTTAGATTATTACAAGAACGAGAACCAAAAAGTCTACCTATTAATAATTCCATCTTCAGCGCACTCAGTGCCATATCGTTTTCTTTGGAAAATGAAAACGGCTCTACCTTGGTTTTTGGGTTAAACACGTTTATCAACATTATCGGTTTTAATATCGTAAGTGTTCATAAGGGATATGCACCTAATGGGATTCAGACAACTGGGTTGATATCTGCTTCAGTGCCACCTGGGGAATATGCTGGTTTTATCTTTGGTTTCTTTGGGTATTGGTTTGGTGAGAAAATATCAACTGGAGTCTATTCAAACCTGACGTGCGCAGGGCTTGCTATCATAACCGCTTGGGTACCACTCCCATAAACCCTATCGTCACAACATAGATAATCATTTGAAGGGCTACAATGTGTCAGATATTGTAGTCCGAAGGCTTTCTTTTGTCCCATACGAGACTTCGATAAAATGATCAGGGTTGTAGGACAGTTTCGCCTGTCGTAGCCCTGGGATTCCTAAGTCTTCCTCTCGGTCAATAAATGGGACAAGATGGCGTACTCTTTGGGCTGTTTCCATGTTGATTGCTTTGTAAATCCCATCAAAATCAGGGGATCCTTTCTCAAAATGGACGACGACGGTATCTGTATTCATTTTTTCGTAGACAGCGATCGCTTGGATCGTCCCATTTATCCGTAATCCGAGTCCTTGAAGCTTGAAATCAAAAAAATGTTTCATCGAATAGAGGATCGCTTTCTTTTCGTTTTCAAGTATTTCATCAGAGCTACAGTCTTTCCAAAGACACCATCGTTTTAAAAACTCGTGAACTTCTTCCATGTTGTTCTCTGAGATTTCCTCTGTCGTATACGAAAAATTTTTTGTAAACTTATTGAGTCGATTCCGTATCTTCCCATATTTTGTCCCGGGCAGATCAGCCAGGTCTGACGCACGGTACACGTAGTCAAAATAATCCCTATCCTCTTCGATCTTCAAGCTAGGAAAATGTTTTGAGAGTAGGTCTTTCTCTGTTTTTTTTATAAAACCAAAGATGCTGTCTTCCTTTATCGCAAGTTTCATGACCTGTTTGAACAGGTCGATATTGATTTTTCCTGAGGGGGGATGCAGAACCATTCCATTTTTATCTTTGCTTAAAATGATGATAGTATCATTAATCTTCGCATATTGGTATTCAACGTACTCTGCCCAGCTAATCATGGTTGTGAATAGTTCACCGCTATGCATCGGTGGATGGTGTTGGTAATGTGCATCAAAGGTTGGTTTATCCTCTAAATGAATTTTTTTAAAATCCTCTAGAGTTAGCATGCGTTATTTCTCCTTTTTATACAGCATAGGGATATGTTTCTCCATCGTTGTAAAGCCTAGTGATGTATAGAATTGACTGCTTCCTGGTTCTGCGATTAATCCTATCCATGCTATGCCTTTTGACTGGCAAAAGTCTATGAGTTTTTGTGCTATTTTTTTGCCGATGCTTTGGCTTCGATAAGGGGGGAGAACCACGAGGTCCTGTATGTACGCATCAGAGACTCCATCAGATATGACACGGCCCATTCCTACTGATTTCTGTGTTTTTTCTTCGACTGCGACTGCAAAGGCAAAACTTCCGGTTATGAGAAAAGGGATCGCTGTTTTGTCATAGGTGTCTTTCCACCAGCCGCCTGCTTTGTAGAGCTGGACGATATCATCTACTGGCCAGGAGGTCACAAGACGTATTTCTATCTGTTTTTTTTCCATGATAAAATTCCAATACGGTTGATGGTATTAACAGGAGCTATGTTCAATGGCTGTATAGGGACAGGCGTTGACGCAAGCGCAGCATTCGATGCATTCTGCGATTTTTTTTGCGACAGCTTTTCCGTCGACAAGTTCAAAAATTTCAACGGGGCACGCGGTGACACATTCACCTGAGCCTTTGCATTTATCATAGTCAACGGTGATAGTGATTTTTCCTTCCTTGAATTCTTTTTTCATAAGATAATTACCTCCTTTCTGGTAGTGTCTGTAACACCTACTATTATTTTAGATTTCTTGTTTGGTTTTTTTTAGCTTGTGAAATAATATCAAGGTGTTTTTATAAAAAATAGTGCTTTGATAAACCAAAAGGCTAATCATCCTCTTTTCTATTTCGTCTTAAGCGAGGGAATGTATTGCTACAACGAGCCAATGAATTAGCTTCTATTGTACGAAATGCTTCAGAGATCCATATCGTTACCCATATCGATGCGGATGGGATTACCGCGGGGGCTATTGCCTCGGAGACTCTCCGGAGACTTGGTACGAAATATTCTATTGAATGTATAAAACAGCTTGATGAAGTCACCATCAATAAGCTTTTGAGTGAAAAGCATGAGCTTGTCTGGTTTACCGATCTGGGGAGTGGGATTAGCACCCAGTACCCGGAGTTAAAAAAAATCATCACTGATCATCATGAATGTCCCCCTGAGTCGGATACTTCGTTTCATTTGAATCCTCATTTGTTTGGGCGGGATGGTTCTTATGAACTTAGTGGAGCGGGTGCGACTTATCTTGTTTCGAAGGCTTTGAGCCAAAAAAACAAGGATCTCTCCAGTCTTGCTATCGTTGGTGCGATCGGTGATCTTCAGGACCGACGGTTCTGTGAGCTGCGTGGGCTGAATACAGAGATCGTCAAAGATGGTATAGATGCCGGGGTGCTTCAAGCGGTGAAAGACATCAGGTATTTCGGTAAAGAAACTCGACCTCTCGCAAAACTCCTGCAGTATTCAAGTGATCCATTGATCCCTGGTTTGAGCGGACGGGAGGATGCCTGTGTCGCATTTTTACAAGAACTCCAGATTGAACTGAAGGAAAAAGACACGTGGAGAACATGGGTGGATCTTTGCAAAGAAGAGAAGAGAAAGATTATTTCAGGTATTATCCAGATGCTGCTTTCCAAAGGCTTTGGTTATCAAGTTGCGAGCCGCGTGCTGGGTGAATCATACCTCCTCTGTAACGAAGAAGAAGGAACTGAGCTGCATGATGCGAAAGAATATGCTACCCTTCTGAACTCCACCGCACGGTACGGTCAGTATGAGGTTGGTCTTCAGGTCTGTCTTGGGGATCGCGGGAAATGGTTAAAGGAAGCCTTAAACCTCCTGAGTGGTCATCGGCATAACCTTGTGGAAGGTCTTCAGTTCGCCCGGGAGGAAAAAATCCAGAAGCGTACGTATCTTCAGTATTTCCATGCTGGTGATGGCATCCGTGATACGATCATTGGTATTGTCACCAATATGATGTTAAACACGGAGGATGTGGATAAAGAACTCCCACTCATTGGATTTGCTCATACGGAGAATGGTGAGGTTAAAGTCTCTGCGAGGGCTACACAAAACCTGGTTGACCGTGGATTGGACCTTGCTATAGCGCTTACTCATGCTGCAAAGGAATTTAACGGCATTGGTGGTGGCCATAATATCGCGGCTGGGGCGACCATCCCGAAAGGAAAGGAAGAAGAGTTCCTTCAAGCAGTGGAACGTGAAATAAAACTTCAGCTTGTCTCTTGAGATGTTTTATATACTTTTTCAACCGTGACTTCAAAGAGTAATGTTTCCCCTGCGAGCGGTTCAAGGCTGTATCCTGCTCTTTGGATATCCTCTCCATAGAAATAGGAGATGTACATGGATGGGATATCTTTGTAGATGCGGGGGAGAGTAAACGTTCTGTTAAACGTCAGGACCTTATAGACATCAAGATAGCTAGGTTCCGGGCTTTGGTCATTGGTGATGGTGACATTGATCATATCACCTATGATGCTGTTGATATGAATCGTGATATTGACCATCCCTGAGTATCCTTGGGTCTGGAAGGTGTAATTCTGACCGACAATCGGTGAACAGACGACTGTTATTGTGGTGTTGTCCCATGATGCGGTGGTTGCATTTGGGAAAATCAGCATCTGTTTTTCCCCGTATCGCACATCTTTTACTTCTTTTGATAGATTGGTACTTTTTGTTGGTGTGGTTCTCACGGTAACGTTTGTGTCAGTGATTTTTGTAATGGAGCTGCAATTTTCCCAGATGTAATAGGGTGGTGGATAGACGACCATCTCTGTTTCATTGGTGCTCTGAAGATTATTGATGACCAGTTGAGGCATCGTAAAATTCCCTAGGTTTTCCATCTGAATCCATCGGACAGACAGATTCTCGCTTGTGTAGTTTGTGACTTCCACGGTCTGGTTCATGCCAAACGCCAGGTATTGGCTGGTAAAAATCGATCCAACGCCGAATTTATTCGTCCCATATGCTTTCTCAGGAGGTATGGGGCCGATTGTTTTTGTTTGCCCTTCTTGCATTCCAATGATTCCATCCATGAAACCTTCAATCATTCCAGCGGTATACCCTGATTTTGGTGAGGTCGCTGTTTTATTGTAACTGGCAAATATTTTTAGTGGTCTCCCACCTGTTTTATTCGTAGTGTCATTATATGATGAATCAAAAACCGTGTTATTTGATGCGAACCGTCCTATGTAGTTCACATCAGCACAATCATCCTCTGCTATCGTCAGTTTCTCTTTGAAGAGATTTTCAAATATATCTGTGTTAACCGCAATCAGAAAAACTGAGAGAGCTCCGATGACGATGATCACTAGCGCGATTAGGGCGATTTTTTCCTTCTGCATGAGCGTGCGAAATGAAATTGATGTATATTAACCTAATCCTATCGTTCTTTCCCCATGAGACTAAGATATATTTTAATCAATTTTGCCGCGAGAACCGCGGTTTGCCCCTGGTCATAAGGTGGACAGACTTCCACAAGGTCACAACCAATGAGTTGTGGAGAAAACACTTCGATGATCTCTATCACCTGCATTGGTGTCAGTCCACATGGTTCTGGTGTGCTGGTACCTGGCGCGTATGCAGGGTCGACGACATCAATGTCTAAGGTGAGATAGATTTTTTTTCCTTTCAGGAGGGTTTTTGTCTGTTTGATAATGGTCTTCAACCCTGTGTTGTTGATGGTAAAAGCGTCACGGAAAAAAAGCCCTTGTTTTTGTGCTTGTTGACATTCTTCTTTTTCTGCAGACCGCAGACCTAACACCGCGATGTTTTCAACTGGGATGTGATCCGCGATTCGCCGTATCACGCACGCATGATTATAGATATCGTTTTTGTATTCCTGGCGGAAATCCATATGTGCATCAAGCGAGAGAACCGCGATATCCTTAGGGAATGCTGAGACGATTCCCGGGGTGATTGAATGATCCCCTCCGAGAGCTATCGGGATTTTCTGTTTTCTTAATATTGTCGATGTGAATGTTTTTACTGTATCAAACAGCTCTTTGGAATTCAGTTTTTCAACATCAAGATTACCGTAATCATGGACTCGGATGTCCTCAAAGTTTATTCCTGTTCGCAGATCGTATCGTTCAAAGTTCCAGCTTGCCTGACGGATCTCAGAAGGTCCTTTATCGGCTCCATGACGGAAGGATGATGTTTTTTCAAAGGGTACACCAAAGAGAATGAACGAGGCATCATCAAAACTTGATTCAGCATCTGCAAAATAATCTGGGAACTCCATAGTGACCGAAGCCTATCCGATTTCTTTTTGAAAATATTATACTCTTGTGATTTTTCGTTTCCCCATTGCCTGCAGATAGAGGATTTCTTTTCCTGGCTCAAGCTGGCCTTTGAGGTCTTCTGGGATTGGCATTTCAAAGGTCTCATAGGTCTCCATATCCATGAGCTGGACAACATCAGAACCCATCAACGCCAGGATCTGAGCGCTTCTTTTATCAATGATTGGGACTCCGACTTTATGTTTCACAGGATGGACGACACTGCGTTTCTGTTCATCGAAGATACCGACAGCGTCAATCCGTGCTTTTGCCTCACCATGCTTCCCTGGTTTTGAGGTAGAGATACTCTGAATTTTGCATGGTTCTTCATCTATCAATACATATCGACCTACTTTTAATTCTCGTACTTCAGCCATTTCTTTCATGCGGTTTCACCTTTTGGGAGTTTATAGACGATATCATGCTCCCAGACCTTGTCTTTTACCTTGATTCCGATTGCGTCACCTGTTTTTGCGATTTGAATGGGAACCCGGTTAATCTCCATCCGGTCTATGATCTGGGTAAAATCTGTATGAGCGCCAACGAAATGAACGGTATCCCCGATTTTTAGTTCTCCATCGGTGATTTTCATAGCGGCGACACTGATATGTGAGAAGAAATGTTCTACAATACCGATTTTTTCTTCAACCATCTCTATTCACATCCCCGTAATATGAAAAGGTATACTTATACCTGTCACCTTTCTCCTTATTAGGCCACGAGTTCATAGATGGCTTTTTTGCCATGTTTCGTACAGATAAATGCTTCCCAGTTACTATCCCAGAGCATTTCGTTTTTACATTCAGGGCAAGCCAGGCTTTCAATGACAGTCCGTTGGCTTTTCACACGGGTTTTCACAACCTGAGCTGATATTTTCTTGCCTGGGTCTAGTGAATTAATAACATAAACAAAACCTTCAGGCGGTAAATAAGGAGTACTATCACTTTTCATTCGTTTTTTCCGGTAGGCTTTCATTTGGATCTTATATTTTTCCATCATTGTTTGTCTTCGGCCCATAGATTCACCACAATATTTGAATAAAAGGAATAACATGTTTCTTTATTAAGCTCTTTCTCTATTGCAAGACTCGGTATGACCATTGAACAGTTTGGATTAGATCCTGAGATTTTGGAAATTCTCAAGAATCAGGGGATCGTTGATTTCTATCCTCCTCAGGCTGAGGCAATGCCCTATGCGTTACGAGGAGAGCATCTTGTCCTGTCTATTCCTACTGCTGCTGGGAAAAGCCTGGTTGCGTATCTGGCGATTGCCCACCGGTTGAAACATGAAGGCGGAAAAGCGTTCTATATCGTGCCTCTTCGAGCACTTGCTCGGGAGAAATATGAGGATTTAAAGGCGTTTGAACCCCTTGGGTTGAAAATCGGTATTTCTACTGGGGAGTTAGATGAATCTGATGTGCGTCTTTCCAAGTATGATATCATAGTTTGTACATCTGAGAAGGCTGATTCACTACTGAGACATGGTCTGCATTGGATTGATAAAATCAAGGTGCTGGTGATCGATGAGATCCATTTGATCCATGATCCAACACGAGGTCCTACTTTAGAGGTGATTATTGCTCAGATTAAGGCACTTAACCCAGCGACGCAGCTTATTGCGCTGTCTGCGACGATAAAAAACGCTGTGGAGCTTGCAGATTGGCTGGGGGGAAAACTCATCCAATCTGACTGGAGGCCAGTCGTCCTCAAAGAAGGTGTGTTTTTTCATAATATTATAAAATATAATGATAGCTCGACAAAAAAGATAGCCGGAGACGCAAAACAGGCATTGGAGTTATTGGTCGCGGAATCTCTTAAGGATGGGGGACAGACTCTTATTTTTGTGAATAATCGGAAATCCACTGTATCCCTGGCGAACCGTTTATCAGGTGTTGTTGGAGGACTTCTGACTGAGACGGAGAAGACAGCGTTAAAAAAATTGGTCCGTTCAATGAAACAAGAACAAACTGAGACCATCAACATCGAGCAATCATTGGTCAAAAGTGTCGAAAGTGGTGTAGCGTTTCATCATGCGGGTCTGGAGAGCAGTCAACGCCGACTAGTCGAGCAAGGCTTCAAAGACCATCAGATTAAATGCATTGTCGCAACCCCGACGCTGGCAGCGGGTGTCAACATCCCTGCCCGTCGCGTCATCATCCGTGACCTCTGGCGGTATGATGAGAATTTCGGTATGACACCGATTCCTATCCTTGAGTATAAACAACAAGCGGGTCGTGCAGGTCGACCTCGCTATGACACGGTAGGAGACGCAATCACGATTGCAAAAGATAGCAATCAGCGGGATCAGATTTTCTATAATTATATCTTAGCGGATACAGAGCCTATCTATTCAAAACTAGGCAGTCAATCTGCGTTACGTATGCATCTTCTTGCTGCGATATCGACACAATTTGTCCATACTCCTGATGAGATGTACAAGTTCATTCAAAGTACGTTTTATGCGTATCAAACCGATGAGTTTACCATTAAAAAGGAAGTCGATGCCGCTGTGGATTTCCTGTTTAAGAATCAACTTATTGAAGAGATACAAGACAGCTATATGTCCACCTTGTTTGGAAGTAGGACATCTTCTTTGTATATCGATCCGTTATCAGCGATTCAGTTAAAAACCGCCTTGGAACGATCCAATGATATAGAGGCGACACCCCTGTCGCTTCTGCATGCGATTTGTTCAACACCTGATCTCCGCTCATTGTATCTCCGGGGGACTGACAAATGGGTTGAGGAAAAAGCAGAATGTATCATGCAGTCGTTGCTTTTAGATGTCCCAGATACATCAAGTGATGAGTATGAATGGTTTCTGAGTGATCTGAAAACCGCGTTCCTGCTGGAGGATTGGATCGAAGAAAAACCTTATGATGCACTTGTTCTTAAATACAACATTTGGCCAGGGGATGTCCATACCATTGTTGAGATGGCAGAATGGTTATTACATGCGACTAGGGAGTTTGCCCGTATGTATAATTTCTCATGCGTCTCTGATGTCTCTGATCTTCTGATACGGGTTCAAAATGGCTGTAAAGAAGAATTGCTCAATCTTATCACTTTGAAGGGTATCGGCAGGGTGCGTGCACGCGCTTTATATCGTGAAGGATTTAAAACCGTCAATGATTTACGGAATGTGCCTATGGAGCGTCTTGCGAAGATAAAGGGGATTGGAACCGCTGTTGCAAAGAATATCAAACAACAGATCGGGGAAAGTGGTTTACGAGGAAACAAACAACTTCGAGGGTCTCATCGATGATAACAATCCTTGGCACGCGTGGAACTATCAAGAATATCGATACGTTTGTCCAGCAGCTTCTTGTGTTTTCGAAGCAAGAACATCTTATCATTCAGGCTTTTGATGCACGACTTATTTATGGTAAGGACCATTTGATTTCAGCCACTACCCATGCGAAACGAGCATTTCAACAAAAGACAAATGCGACGAACTCTCTTGCGTTGGAAATCTTGTTGTATGCTGCTGGCGAGCGACAGATTCAAAAAGCCATAAAAAAAATTGGAATAAAAAAAGGAAAACAACCGATTGTTTTTATTATTACAGATTCTGTGAATCAGAAAAGCAATACGGCTATTAAAAAATCAGTGGTTCAACGACTCCTAAAAACGTTTCAGCTTACCATAGATACGACGGTAATCAAAGGAGATATGTCTACGTTGAAACGATTCGGTATCACCGATGTAGAGTTATCAACTATTCCTGAAGAAAAATACGGTGACCTTATCCTTGAGAAAGTAGCATTGGTCGATGTCATTAAATAATGTAAGTTACATCCGACTTTCTCGACTACTACTTTGTTTTTTCTCCGATATCCTTATTAAAAGAGTTCTGTTTTCGAGTTTCGGACGCGATTTTACAGTGTCCAGTGACTATCTGTCTTTCTTCCTTGCCCGTATGGGGTAGCTTGGATATCCTAGAGGCCTGCGGAGCCTCAGACCCGGGTTCGAATCCCGGTGCGGGCGCTATTGTGGCGTCATGTATACGATAAAATCCCAGAGAGGGTTAATCAATATCTAGAATGGAAAATCAACACACAAAACCCTACTACCTAATGATATGTTTTTAAAGAAAAAAATTTACTCATGAAACGAATTAAACACCTTGAAAAAGAAAAATATGAGAAATACATTGAGAAAAGTAAAAAATATATTAACACATATCAGTCTATTAGGTGACAATGAAAAACGAATTTTGGAATGCATTAAGAGGATATAAATATCTAATTATTTTCTTAATATGTGTTTGTATTGGTGGTGTTTATGGTTTAATTTCTTCTTTTGAAAATAATGAATGGCTCGCGATTTTTTCTAGTATGTTAACGATACTGTCAACGGTTATTATTGTTATAGTTTTGAAATTAACAAACGATAGAAAGGAAATGATAAAAAGACAAGAATTGGATAGAATACGAGCAGAAGAAAAAGCTAAAAAAGAACAAGCAGAAGCGGAAGAAAAAACCAGAAAGCGGGCAGAAGCGGAAGAAAAAGCTAAAAGAGATAAAGTAGAAGCAGAAAAAAGAACCAGACGAGAACAATCAGAAGCAGATGCAAAAACGAGAAAAGAACAAGAAGAATGGGGTAGAACATCCGAAACCTGGATGAAAAAAGATGTTGGAACTTTAATTGAGGAATTGGGTAGTCCTAATCCTACTAATAGGTTACATGCCGCATTTCTTTTAGGAGCCAAGAAAGATAAGAGAGCGGTGAACGCATTGATAGAAGCTCTGCAAGACCGAGATGGTAATGTCGTTGCAAATGTTATCTATGCTCTTGGTGAAATTGGCGATCCTCAAGCACTTGAACCTCTGCGGAAACTGAATGATGCTGGCGTTGAAAAACTACGAAGAATTGCGATTGAAAAAATCAGACAAAAAAGGATCATAAAATAGATATTCAATTAATTACTACAGATGAACTGGATATTTAATCCTGCAATGAAAAGTCTTTGGCTAGGAATCAACTATTTTCTCTTTTTTCTTCTTTTTTTATCATTTGATTCGCACGACCGCTATAATAATTATCCGAAAAGCTTGAAAATGGGGACTGTAGACCTTAAAAGACCCTCAGGGCTATAATTCAGGGTCTTTTAGAACCCCTCAGGGTCCTATAGAGCCTCTCTTTTAAGATATTAACTACTGTTCAACTAGTTATACGATTATAAAGAAAGAATGAAACCTTGACAAACACATGATTCTCTATTCATCAGGATTAGAGTATTGTCTACCAAAATCATATTTTTGTTTGCGCGTTTTATTAACAATTTTCGCTTTCGGATCATCAAATTCGTTGCTACAGTCGTGACATCTATATTTTGGTGTCTTTCTTTTTCTGATGGTAATCTTCATACTTTCACATTTTGGACAAACTGCAATAAAATCCTTAGCTATCTGACTAAATGTATTATGAGATCGTTCAACAAAGTCATCTTCGTCTCTTATCAAAATTCAAACACCGATTTAGATATTTTAACTAGCCTTATAAAGAAATCTGTGTGAGAAGTTATCAGGAATTGAAGCTTATTTACAGCAACACTGATGGTTGACAACTATAGGTTTTTAAAAAAAATTATTGTTGTAATACTACAATATGGGACAAGAAATTTTTTGCATAAATTTCTACGCAATAGAAAACAAAAAAGGGTATAGGGTAAATATTATCTATTTTGAATAATATTTTTAAGTGCCGATAAATCATTTTTAACGTTTTCAACTTCTTTTAATTTTTCCTGTTCAAAGACATTCAGTATTTCAGATAGATCTGTGGTGGTTTTATAGATATGAACTGGCCTGCCTTTCCCTTTCTTTTTAAGATCCTGCTTTTTTACCCAGCCTCTTCTGCGTAGTTCCTGCATCGCTATGCTCACTTCAGGTTGACGCATGTCTGTCCCCAGTTCAACATCAGCGCACTTACATTCATCAAATTGTGAAATGTATAATAATGTTTTAGCAAGATTTTTCGGCATCCCTAGATGAACGAATAGTTGAATGGCTCTCCCATCATCTTTATCTAACTTATACACAGTTTTTTGTTTCATATTTTCCGCATCCTCATACTTCATACCATATAACAGTTATTCTTTTATATGACCAACCATTCATTGAAAATAGGAGAGCGGCCCATACAAAAAAATTTGAAAAAACCGATTATTCAGGTAGCATACCATGAGAGAACTATTTTAATAGATATACTTGTTCTTTGGTTTGCAACCTAAAAACTGTGACACCGCATTATTTAATGGAAAGTGATACACTATGATAGAAATAAATGTACAAAATATTGTAGCATCTACCTCTTTTGCAGAGAAGTTAGACCTTGATGTGATAGCACAATCTTGGGATGAAGCTGAATACGAACCTGAGCAGTTTCCGGGGCTTGTGTATCGGTTGAGCAGTCCGAAAACCGCTACCCTTCTCTTTAGAAGTGGGAAGGCGAACTGCACTGGTGCAAAGAATATTGAAGACGTCAAAACCACAATTACTATCATTGCGGAAAAACTGACGAAGCTGGGTGTAACGGTCTATAAAGACCTTGGGATCATCATTCAGAATATTGTCGCAACAGCTGATCTGGGCGGAGAACTCAATCTGAGTGAAGTAGCAATCTCTCTTGGTTTAGAAAATGTGGAATATGAACCTGAGCAGTTCCCCGGGCTGGTCTACAGAATAAAAGAACCTAAGGTAGCTATGTTGCTGTTTTGTTCTGGTAAAATAGTCTGTGCAGGTGCAAGAAAGATGGAGGATGTGTCATTAGCTGTAGATAAATTATCAAAGGAGCTTTCTTCGTTAGGGCTTCTGCATAAGAAAAACCTTTCTCGTACTATATGAGGAAACGAAAAAAACAAGAGGAAGCTAGTTTGTTTAATGAAAGTTTAAGAGAAGATAAAGAATTTTGGCGAAAAAGGGATTCTGTAGAGATGAATTAAAAAAAGAAGAAAAGAAAAATTTATTTCTTTTTCAGATATGGTAATTTAGTTCGTTTGTTGATACCAGTAGTATACCCATCGGGCATATCGCAAGGTTTGCCACTTTTTGGTTTGTTTCCTACTTTACAAAAATAGTATATTTTCTGGTTTCTTCCGCCTTTCAGCTGGACTTCACGTGTGTGTAGGACATATCCATCTTTTTCAAATGCCATATTATTTCCTCAGAGTAGCGTAAGAAGGGGACGTTATATAAAGGTTCCCTGACCGATGGAAACTCAGCGACTACCTGTACACAAAATAAGTGAGGTTGAGATTTTTAGGTTTTTAAAGAAATAATCAACTATGTTTTTTTTTATTTTTCTCATCGTGATGATTTCATAGAATAATGTAGTTTTCATTTCTTTAATTAAAAGGGTTAATTTTTGTTACAAATGTTATGAAAAATATAGAAAATTTTTAATATGTGGTGAAGTTATGTCTAGTTGGAGAAAAAGAGGAAAGGCAACGACTTTCATAAGTATTATCCCTTTAATATTTCCCATTTTCCCCAATTGTCTTGAAGGAAACGGAATGAGAAACGGAGGAAAGGTGGTGGTTGTTCATATTTTATTTTTGGTTTGTGTATACATTTTTAGTTGCCTCAAAAATCCACCTTTCCCCCTATTATCTAATCAGAGATGAAAAAAGAATTGAACCCTTATTTCATTACGTAAATAAATGGTTTCTAGAAGAAATTTATATTCTCAGGTACATTTTTTTTAGAAAAAAGAAAAGAAAGTAGGGGTGTCTAGAACCCCAATAGTTGTCGTAGCAATGGGAACGAATTTGGAAAACGCTCGAAAAGATGCTCAAGAAGCTGCAGGAACAGGAATCGGAATTGATAGGAACTATCCTTTGGCATCGTAATCGATAAGGGATCTGACCAGTCGCTCTCGCCACCATAGACATCTTTTGCTTTTACTTTCACACTGTATGTCCCTTTGGTGCTCCATGATTTCTGTGCACCTCCTTGGGATCCTGAAGCAAACGGTCCGATCCATTCGCTGATATTCCCATCACCCCAGTCCCACATGTAAAACACAGAGTCCCCCTCCTTGTCAACGGTGCTTGTTCGGTAGAGGTAGAGTGAGCCTGGTTTGCCTTTTGCTGGTCCACTGGGTTTCTCAGGTGTATTCGGTGCTTCGTTCGGTGACTTGACGGTGACATGCAAGATTGGGCTGTACCACCAGGTTTGCCCAAAGAGTTCTTCCTTGCCATCGGTTCCTTGGAGTGATTCGTAGTAGGTGTCATTGGTCCGTTCTTTGATCATTCTCAGATAGGGGTCATTCCCATAAACATCTGGTCGGAGGACGTTGCCATAAATTTGGTCGACTTGTGCTTTTGCGACGAAATAATATTCTCCCGGGGTGGTAAATTCAATTGTTTCCTTATAGGTAGTGCCTGCTGTTTGTCCATTCATTGCGTTATCCCATCCAGTCCCGCCAAGGTAATCGCCGCTGTGTTCATCATGATCTGTTGTGGTGTACGTCCATGTTTGGATCGGATCTGGGTTGTTTCCATATTGGAGATAGGTATGATCAACGACCATGCTGCCATTCACCTGCCAGGTGATGTTGACTGGTGTATTGGTTAAAACAACAGCATGATTTTCGACACTGTCAGATTGCCAGCGAAGGTAGGGTTGTGCTAAATCAGTTTCGTGTAAGATGATACGGCGGATTTCAGCACCATAGCGAGCAACGGTATCGTTCCCAAATGTATCTTGGCTAGGATTCTTTGTATTTGACATTTCCGGTGAAAGCCACAAGACTCCAGCTCCATAGTAATTCCCCCATGTTTCATCAGCAACATATTGGTCTTCCACAGGGTTTTTCTCGACATCAGCGCCATAAGCCCATGGGCAGATTCCACCACCTACTGTATATCCGACGGTGTCAGGGATAGTCCCGATGCTATATTTATCGAGGTTTCCCCCGTAATCACCGATGAAGTCACCTAGTCGAAGGCTAGAGGCATCATGGAAGTAGAAATCTGGTGGGGCATAGTTATATGAATTTCCTGTGATTGGGCTGGTTCCGACGATGTTGCTGTGCATGTTGCCCCAGGAATATAGTAACATTCGTGCGCCACCATGGAAGTCAGCTCCGAGTCGAATGGTATGATTATCAACAAATGCATGAAGGGTTTTTCCATTCACACTTGCCCAGATGCCTCCAGTTGGTTCACCAGGATCCCAGTTCATATCTGCCTCTCGGTTCAGATCCCAACCATGGGAATCGTACCGTTGGTCATGATCAAATCCATAGGGGTTGTGTGATGCCTCGAGGTAGATTTCTCTGTTGTCGATAAGCCAGCTGAGCCAATCTTTTGAATAATACGGGCTTGGTTCGTCGGTAAACGCCATCCGCATGAGCCAATCCGTAAACCAGAACATTCCAACAGTCCCAACGGTTTCATCACCATGAGGACCACCAAGGAAGAGGACCTCTGGCTTGTGTAATCCAAGAGATTCGTTCGTGATACGGATATAATAATCATCATAGCCAGTTGGGATCGTCCCAGTGTTATACAGAACGTTTGCTTTGAAGACTTCGATATAGCCTGGATATTGGGTTTCAAGCGCTTGATACCAGCTGATAAGTTGTGCGTACGTAGATGGTTTGTTATACCAACTTGGACCGAAATTAGTTATTTCTTCGGTTTGCGTGTTGAGTTGTGTATCAGGTGTTTGTTTTTGCATATCATGAGAATATGCAGAAGTCGGCAGGATAGTGGTAAGCAGCGTGAGAGCCACAATACCTGAGATTATTGTTTTTATGAAATGTTTCTTCATAATATCCCCATTTGTAAATATACCCCCTCCTGATATAAAACTTTCTATAAAAGACGTTGTTGAACCATCTTTCAGTGTTCATTTCTATGTTTTCTTCTGGTTCATTTCTTTTTGTTGTGTTGTGTATTCCTGTATTAATCGATGTAACGTAATCTCTCCAATGAGACGTTCTGAATCATCAACGATGGGGAGTTGTTTAATCTGATGTTGTTTCATTTTCATGATGACATCTGCTATTGTCTCCTCAGTATGTGCAGTAATTGGTTGTTTTGACATGATCTCCTCTACAAGGATAGGAAGACCATATTGAAATGATTGCAGTGTTGGTTTGTCATAAGATTGTATAGGAGTATAAGGGGGTGCTAACAGTTGGATTGTGTCTGATTCGGTGATAACACCAACGACGTGTAAAGACGTTTTGTCATCAACCACCCAGATGTGTTGTTTCGTTTCAAATAGCAGAAAGACGTGTTCGATATTTTCAGACTTTTCTACATAGAAGTCTTTTATGGTGATTGGTTCGAGGATATCTTTTACTGTTAGATGATGGAGTGTTGAAATCGCTGAATGGTTTTCACTCATGGTTCTCAGAATGGCAAATCATATGACCGTTATTTATATTCTCTGAGACATCATTTTTCCATGATTTTAAATACCAAGAATTGTTACCCATTTCGGATACACAACTGGTAAGGGATGCATTGGATGCTGCTGGAGATTACACTTGCGATTATTTTTGCAAAGATTTTTAATATTATCTTTGAGAAACTCAAACAACCAGGTGTCATCGGAGAAATTATTGCAGGTATTGTCCTTGGTCCAAGTCTTCTTGGAGCATTATCGGGATCCTCTCTTAATCTTTTTGGGACTTCGGTGTTTCAGCTGAATTTGAATCTTACGTCACCTGAATTCAAAGAAGTCGCGTTTATCGGTGTGGTGTTTCTCCTTTTTATCGTGGGACTTGAAACGAACACCTCAGATCTTAAAAAGACTAGAAAAGCAGGGTTTTTCGTTGGTATATTTGGTGTGATGATCCCGTTTTTGATGGGGTGTCTTTTCGGTATGTTCTTTGGCATGGATGCGATTCAGTGTATGGCGGTAGGCGCTATTCTGCTTGCTACCTCTGCTACTATTGCGATTCGTATCCTTGCTGATATGGACTTATTGTCGACACGTGTCGGGTTGACCCTTCATACTGCGGTTGTCTTAAACGATATTTTTGCTATCATCATCTTTGCATTAGTGTTTGGGAAAGGAAATTCCATGATACTTCTTTTACAGATCCTGCTCTTCTTTGTCTTGACAATCGGAGCAGGTTTTCTTCTTGTCCGCTATACCGCGCATAAGGAATCGACAAGGAAAGCACCGATCATTATCATCACCTCAGGGTTGGTCATCTGTTTTTTGTTTGCGGCATTCGCGGAAAACATGGGGTTGACCGCGATTATCGGTGCGTTCATCGCTGGTCTCTTTATTCGTAAAACACCGCAAGCAGGGATTTTAGCGGATTATATTAAAACAATAGGATATGCATTTTTTATCCCTCTGTTTTTCGTCAGTGTCGGAGCAAGTTTTGATTTTGGTTATCTCATCCAATCAAGTAACATGGAATCGCTATTGATTTTTATTATGATCTTTGTTGTTTTTGGTATTGTTGGGAATTTTTTAGGTGGGGCGATTGGGGCAAGACTTTCTGGCTTACACAGACGGGAAGCAATCAGTGTTGGTATTGGAATGATGCCCGTCATGGGAGTTGCGTTAATTATTGTCTCAACGGGTATAGATAATGGTATCTTCGGGGCTTCTGGTGGAGTACTTGCTAATCAGATTCGTACAGCGACTCTTCTTTTAATTATCATTAGTGCTCTTATCGCACCGCCGCTTCTGAAAAAAAGCATGGCGTCCCCGCTTCTGAAAAAAATTGGGAAAACAAAAACAAAGCTCTCTTTGTATACTCATCCTCATTGTCATGAATGTTTCTCTGCTCTTCGGTTGAATCCTGAGAATAACCAATGGTACTGTGACACCTGTCAAAGATTCATAAAAATTTACAAAAAACCACCGAAACCGACTCTGCATATGACCGATAAAACAGATAAGCACATCCAATACATTATCGGAGCAGGAACTATTCTGTTATGTGGGTATATCATTCAGAGTTCTGTTACGATGAGTTTTGTTGAGAAAGGTACCGCGCTCATCGGGATCTTCCTAGGCACAACCCTTGCGTTTTTTACGATTCGTCTTCTTTTTTCGAAATAAAAAAAACCAATGGAAAACGAGTGTAAGGTCATTTTTTTTAGTTTTTCTTGCTAATGTTTAAATTCGGTGAAATCATTAGCCGTAAAAAGGAGGTTTCCTAATGCTTAATTTTAATTATATGGTTTCAACAAGGGTCTTTTTCGGGAGAAATTCTATTGAGCATCTTGGTGAAGAGCTCAAGCAGTATGGAAAAAGAATTCTGTTTGTCTATGGTCAAGGGAGCATAAAAAAAACCGGTTTATATGATACCGTTATCGACATTTTTGTGAAGAATCACATGGTCTATTATGAACTAGCTGGTGTTCAACCAAACCCACGGATATCTCTGGTGCGGCAGGGTATTACACTCTGCAGGGAACATGACATTGAATGTATTGTGGCTGTTGGTGGTGGCAGTGTCATTGATTCTGCAAAGACGATTGCGACTGGTGTTTATCATGATGGAGATCCCTGGGACTTATTTGTCTTAGGTGATTCTTCTGTGAAAAAAGCACTCCCTATTGGGACAGTCCTGACGTTCGCTGGAACTGGTTCTGAGATGAACGGGAATGCAGTGGTCTCAAATGAGCAGACCGAAGAAAAACTTGCTATCCATAAAGACATTCTGCGACCAAGGTTTTCCATTCTCGATCCAACCTATACGTTTTCTGTGCCAAAAAATCAAACAGCAGCAGGCACCGTTGATATTTTTAGTCATATCCTTGAGCAATATTTTAGTCCAACAAAAGATGCGTTTGTACAGGACAGAATGGCTGAATCCCTGCTGAAAACCTGTATTGCCTATGGACCGGTTGTTCTCCAAGAGCCTGCAAATTATGAGGCACGGGCACAGTTAATGTGGACAAGTAGCATCGCTTTAAACGGTCTTCTTGGGTACGGTCGTTTGAGTGATTGGGCGACCCATGGGATTGAACATGCCTTGAGTGCTGTGGATGATGTGACCCATGGGGTTGGTTTAGCCATTCTTACACCTGCTTGGATGGAGTATGTTCTCAACGAAGAAACTAGATATAAATTTGTTGAATACGCTCGAAACGTCTGGGGATTAGAAGGAAAAAACGATATGGTCGTCGCAAAGAAAGGTATAAAAAAAACAAGGAATTTTTTTACTAACCTTGGTATGCCTCAGACACTCCGGGAAGTCGGGGTAAAGAAAAACACTCTTGCGAAAATGGCTGAAAAAACAGTCGTCCATGGTGCTGTTGGGAAATTCAAAAAACTAGAAAAACACGATGTACTTGCTATTCTTACAAACGCTTTCTAACATATACTAAAACAGGTTCAATGGTTTTCCTATAATTTCCTTATTCGGTTGTTGTTTGTTTTTTCTGATGTTTCAGTTGAGCATAACGAGCGATCATAAGGAGTAACATTGCGATTGCGCACCCGATCATAAAGATCAGAACGCCCGGTCCGCCGTAGGTATCAAAGATAGCGGCTACAGCAGGTACCCCGACAAACATCCCTGCGCTGATGACGATACTGTAGACTGCCATGGTCACTCCTCGTGTTTTCTCTTGTGCTTCATCTGCTAGTGATGAGAGTGCAGAAGGTCCAAATGCAAGAGCCATGAATCCGAAAATCCCTAGAAGTGGCCAGAATTGAATGATGCTGTTTTTCACATCCTCACCATTGGGTGTCGGTGCGAGACCATATCCGATTCCTAGGACTGTCATTACGCCGACAAACCCTATCGTACCGATGATCATGATTGGTAAACGTCCATACTTATCAGAGAGCCTCCCAAAGATGACCTGTGTTATAATTAGGACGACTCCTGCTGCGCAGATGATGCCGGAAAGCATGACTGGTGAGATCGTAAGAATGCCTCCCTGGGCTGTCGAGACTGTTAAAAAGGTCAATACCGCCCCGATTATCATAAACACAATGAACCATGGGAGCGTGAGCAGTTGTATAGAACGTTGTTTGAGCACCCCTATTATCGTATTGAATCTTATTTTCTGGCAAATCACGTCATGTTTCTTTGGCTCTGTGATATTTATGTAACAGTATATACACCCAAAGAGTGCCATCGCTCCAGCAAAAAGGAAGGTTTGTCCAAGAGAACCTTTGAAAAACTCAAGGAAAAGGGCGCCTAAGGCATAGCCAACAACCCATCCCAGCATATTAAATGCATCAAATGCACCCATTTCCCGTCCTCGTCTGTGCTCTGGTGCGTAGTCGGTTAAGAGTGCTAATGAGGAGACAAGAATGGCACCGGCAGCCATCCCGTGAGCTGCATTGATACAAAAGATCGCATAGAGGTTTTTTGTAATGGAGAGAAGAAACAACAAGAACGCTGCAGAAAGAAGTCCTGATAATAACACTATTTTTCTGCCATATCGATCTACTACAGCCCCAATGAACAACACGGTGCCCATTTCGAAGAGGGGAGATGCTGCAGAGACAATGCCATACCCAGTATACTCTGATGTGATATTCAGATAGATAGGTAGTGTGGCAAGCATGATCCCAAAACTGGCTCTGATGAAGAATGTTGAGATGTAGAGTGATGAGAGGAGACGAAGGTAGAATCGGTCATGCATAGAGTTCAAGGCACGTAAAAAAGTATCGCTATAAATAGGTTCTTCTACTGATGATTACAAACCGTTACGCATTTCGCGGAGAAACCTCTCGAAGAAAAAGAATTTTCATACTTTTTTTAGCTTACGATATGGTACTGTACTTTTTTCTGATCGAATCTTTCTTTTATCATCTCAATTTGTTCTTTTCCTAATGTCTGGAATGTAATGATGATTTTGACGTATCCGACAGGTACGGCTGTTGTGATTCGGTCATGTTCTATGGAGTTTACGTTTGCTCCGACATTGCCAAGGATGGCGAGGATATCTTTGAGTACTCTTGGTTTGTCAAGGGCGGTAATCGCTACTTTCACCAGGAGTTTATGGCGCATCATCCCTCGTTCGATGATTTGGGTGAGTAAGGAGAGGTTGATGTTTCCTCCGCTGAGGATTGCGACTACGTTTTTTTTGGGATATGAGATTTTTTTGCTTACGAGTGCGGCAAGTCCGACTGCGCCTGCTGGTTCGACAACAAGTTTTGTCCGTTGCAGTAAGAGGTAAAGGGCGTTTGCGATTTCCTCATCTTTTACAGTGACAACTTCATCAACATATTGCTGAGCCAGAGCAAACGTTAGGTCCTTTGGTGTTTTCACTGCTATCCCATCTGCGATGGTCATAATGCTTTTCAGGGGAATTATCTTATGTTGTTCTAACGAGAGTTTCATGGATTGTGCGCCTTCTGCTTCGACGCCGATGATCTGTACCGTTGGTTTGAGTGTTTTCAGGGCAAGGGCGATACCGCCGATCAGTCCTCCGCCACCGATAGGGATGATGACGGCATCAACTGTTGGGAGTTCTTCGAAGATTTCTATCCCGATTGTTCCCTGACCTGCGATGACGTAATCATCGTTGAATGCATGGACAAACGTCAATTTTTTTTCTTCTGCGAATTTTATTGCTGCAACCGCTGCATCATCATAGGTGCTTCCTTCAAGAACAACATGTGCTCCATATGATTTTGTTGCGATGACCTTTGCTGGTGATGTGTAGATAGGCATGTAGACGGTGCTTTTTACGCCCATCAAGGTTGAGGCATGTGCAACTCCCTGTGCATGATTTCCCGCTGATGCACAGACGACTCCTTGTTTTTTTTCTTTTTCTGTTAAATGATAAATTTTATTGTAGGCTCCCCTGATTTTAAATGACCCTGTGGTTTGGAGGTTTTCTTCTTTGAGGTACACGTTTGCTTTCAGTAAGTTGGAAAATGTTTTCGATCGTTCCAAGGGTGTCTTTCTGATTTTAGGTTGCAGGATCTGGTATGCTTCTTTGATGTCTTTGAAGGTGACCATGTTTGATTCCTCAGAGGAGGTTTTTTAAGAAATCCTGTGCGTTCATTCCTTCCTTCAGCCCTTCTTTTTTTGCGTTTTCTGATACCTCGATGACCGTTGCTTTCAGTACATCATCAAACGTCTTGACACCGGTGACTTTTCCAGCGATGTCCCCAAGTTTATTTGCGGTGTTCATGTTCAGATACCCGCACATGATGTATCCTTTCTTTGCTTGGAGGATGATGAGCGGGGCTTTTCCAAGATCGATGCAATAGCCGGTAAGTTTTCCTTGTCCTAGTTTTATTATCTCTTCTTTCATGAGTACCTCACCTGTTGTATTCTCGTCGGGTATATGGTGTTATTTTCTTTTAATTTTTCTTAAGAAAAGTTCTTTGTTAGATTTTCCAGAAACCTTATCTGGTTTGCACCAGGAGTTCAAGACTGTGTAACCATCAGTTTTTTATTTTTTTAAGTTTACGTATCTTGAATTCCCCGATTAACGTTGGAATTATTTCCAGCTCGTCTCCGTCGTTGATATCGTGTGCTTTGGCTAGCTGGCTTGGAATTGTGATAACGAGGCTGCTTCCCACTACGCGTGCCTTCCTTGTTAGAGGCATGAATCCCCTCCTGCAAGAGTAGGTAATGTATAGCTAAATATATATATGTTTCTGTTTTTTCAAATATATCTAGATGCATATCTCTTCTCTCGAGAATACCTTACCGTTGCTCTCTTGAACAGAAACCAAAACATTATCAATTATCACCAGTTACCGGAGGATTGCGTGAGGCAATATGAAACTGTTTATCGACACTGCAGATTTAAATGAGATAAAGGAAATCGCATCCTGGGGGATTCTTGATGGAGTCACCACCAACCCGACATTGCTCGCCAAATGCGGACGATCATTACAAAACGTCATTGATGAAATCTTCAAGCTTGTAGATGGACCAATCAGCCTTGAAGTGCTCAGTGAAAAAGCAGAAGACATGGTCACAGAGGCAAAGCAGATCGTCTCAAAAATACCGCAGAACTATCGGAAAAATGTCGCTATAAAAATACCAATGACCTCCGAAGGACTCAAAGCGGTCAAAGCACTCTGCAAAGAAGGAATAAAAACAAACGTCACATTGATTTTTTCAGCAAACCAAGCGCTTCTCGCAGCAAAGGCTGGTGCGACCTTTGTCAGCCCGTTCATCGGACGCCTGGACGACAATGGACAGGAAGGGATGCGAGTCATCGAGGAGATCATGGACATCTTCTGCAATTACGATATCCAAACCGAAGTCATCGTCGCAAGCATCCGCCACCCCATTCATGTGATCGAATCAGCACAGCTCGGTGCAGACATCGCAACAGTTCCACCTGATGTTCTCAGAAAAATGATTAAACATCCACTGACTGATGCAGGCATTAAAAGTTTCTTAAAAGACTGGGAGAAAGTAAAAAAATAAACTATTTCTTTTTATGGACCTCTGAGAGATACTGAATGCCTTTCTCCGTGAGTTTTACTTCGTTATCGGAGAGGTATTGTAACATCTCCAGCTGAAGGAGTTTTTGGATCATGCTGTCAAACTTCTGCCGGGAGATATGCAGAAGTGTCACTGCAGATTGAACATCGGTATCCCGTCGTTGTATCATATGCAGTAACTCTTGTTCTTTTTCTGATACCTGTATCATCGTCGTCTTTGGAACCAGTGTCTGGTGTTGTTTCTGTGATTCGGTCACGCGCTCGACGTATTCTTCGATGATGAGATCAAGCAGCAATGTGTCAAGTAACCTTCCCTGGTCGTCATACAAGTGACATACATTATTGTCATACTTCCATGTCGATACGGTATCCCATGTGTAAAGCGGCTCCTGCTGTTCTTCTTTCTGAAGTGGTTTTGGGAAAGGTTGAGCTCCTTTGGTCTGATAACGCAAATGTTGTTCTGATTGGATGCGCTCAAAGTAGACTCCATACCCTCTTAGTTCATCCACAGACGAGTCACCAAGATGCTGCTTTAATTCCGAGATAAAATACAAACCGACATCATTCCCAATCGTCTCTGTTAACTCCAGATAGATGACGCGTATCAACGCATCAATGGCTTCACCGAATCGAGATGGTTCTATGGCATCAAATGTTTTATCAAAGCTACTCTGAATCCCCTCATCTGAAAAGAAATCGTCATGAATCGTGACAAGGGTAAGAAAATCATATTTTGTTTCTAATTTTTCCAGCGTGGTCTTCAGAATCTGAACCGCAAAACTATCAAGAGTGCGTCGTCCTACAACCGTGAAAAGTGCTTCGAAAACCCGTTTGGCAAGAACAGAGTTATTTGTTTTTGACATAGACCCTAACCATGTAGAATTGGTTCATGACTTATAAACTGTTGTCTTTTTGTTTTACCAAATGTGTCCCCAGTCGTTGCTCTTACACTCTGGGCAGACAAACACGATATGGTCTTGTCGCTTTGACATCTTCAATGGTACGAGAAAGTTGATGTCACAATTTTTGCAATGATACATATTTATGATAGAATTTCGTCTCCCCTTCATATACGATATACAACCATTGCTGATTAAAATAACTTCCTATGACAAAAATATCATCATTTTTTGTGATGCTACTTTGATAGTTTACAGATTACTATCGAATACATTTTTCTCCTTTAATCAGGGTATCAATCAAAATAAATGAAAAAAGTTTTAACAACTAAATTTTACTAAAGTCCTTTTTCCGTTCTTTTGTATCCTTGCCTGTTGCGTCAAAGAGAAACTCGTTCCATTTTTTAATGATCGTATAATCACCACAGACTGTTTTAGGGGGTACGATATCAATGAACAGTGAGCTTTTTTCTTGTCTTATCGAGACTGCACCAATTCCCTCCACCGCGAATTGCATCCCTTTCCCAATGTCGCCTTTTGCTCCAAAATACTGGGTGATAAGTGCATCAAGATTTGGGTTGTGTCCTCTTTTAATTTTGTATTCTCTCATAAAGCACGGTATAGAATAAGAGCGATTTTAACGTTTTGTCTACCCTGCTAATTATTATTGAAACTTGTTGATGTGGATGATATCGTCTAATTTCCGTTTGGGGACATGCAGGGTATCCTGTTCATCGCGCCAGTATTTCACGGAGTCCTTGAGGTCTTCTACGACAGATGTTTCAGCTTTGTACCCCAATGCAATCACCGAATCAACAGCAAGGGTCAATGGGATGTGACAGATATCTTGGATCTTTACTCGTTCGATTTTGCATAAGATACAGCTTCCAAGACCTTCTCCCTCTGCAGCAAGGACAATATTCTCTGTCGCAAACCCAACATCTCTCTCATAATAGGGATTCTGGGTGTCTTTGACCAGTACAACGATATATGCGGTTGGTCGTTCTGTTTCCTTTGGAATCCATTTTGGTTGAATATAGGCGGCCCAGTGGAGGGCGTCAAACAATTGGGTGCAGAGTGTTTTATCGATGACAATGCAGTACTCAAGAGGTTGGAGATTTGCAGCGGATGGGGCAAGCCGTCCAGCGTTCACACATTTTTTTAAAATCTCAAGATTTATTGGTATTTGCTGAAAACGACGGATACTTCTTCGGGAGATGATCGCGTCATACACCTTCATGGTATCACAATAACAGAAACACAACATCTGTCCTTTAATCTTACGGAAAAAAATTTGTTCTCAGGATCAAACCCTGTTCTTGTTTTTAAGGTATAATTCCATAATCAACATGCAGGATACTTGGTCAGATGCGTACGAAGAACAAAAAGACACTGCTTTGTACGATTTGGTGAGACGAGGCAATGGCAAAGGTAATTGTTGGTCTGCCAAATCCAAACACCAGAGAGTTAAGGGTGATTTCATTGCCTGCTTCGATTGTAGAAATCCCTGTTTTTTGTTTTCCGATAAGCAGAAGTCCTCCATCAAGCAAGAGCGTCCAGGATGCATTTGTCACAGCGACGTTGCCAAGATTTTTAATATGGATCTTCACACCAAATCCTCCGGTGATCGTGATCTGTAGGCTTGGTGGATGTTGAATGGTGAACTCACAGGTTTTTTCCTCTTCGGTGTTCCCGGCGTTGTCAACGGAATAGAACCGGAGCAGGTGGTTTCCGTTTTCTGTCACTGCAAAAGGTCCGGTATAACCAACCCAGGGGGTGTCGTCGAGTTTGTACATCGTTGTTGCTATCCCTGAAAAATCATCGGTCGCGTTAAGAGTAACAAGCACATCACTGATAAAGGTGCCTCCTTCCATGTTACCTGATAGGGTGCAGTTCGTCTCTGGTGGTGTGATATCCTCTGGGTATCCTCCCGTCATCGTCCGGAGTATGATTCCCTGTTCACCAACAGCAACACTGAACATATCTGTGACACAGTGCAGTCCAAGGAGATTCTGGGTCGTTCCGCTGGCCTGCTGAGACCAGCTTTGTCCTTCGTTCTCTGTTCGTAGGATGATTCCACTGTCTCCGACGATGGTTCCTATGGTTTCTGAGGAGAAATCGATACCATTCAGTGCGCTATTTACCCCGCTTTCTAACTCCTGCCAGGTTTCCCCTCCGTCAAGTGTCTGAACAATAGCACCATGGTCTCCGACTGCATATCCGACACCTTCCCAGGTGACATCAATGCTGAAGAGAGGCTCATCATAGAATAATACAGTCTCCCATGTATCTCCCCCATCAATCGTTCGAACAATGGCGCCCGCAGCGGGAACATCAACAATCGCTGTCGCAAACCCAACAGAGGCATTGATGAAATAGACATCACTGAGTCTTCCCTCATAAAACACACTCTCATGTTCGATGTAAAAACTCGTAGAATCCCAGGTGTTCCATTCATCATTTGTTCTTGTGAAGAATGGTTGAAAGATTGCATTGACACCAACCGCGACACCTACGGTCTCATTAATCATCTGACAACTGAAATATGATCCCATCATCCCGGTCTGTAAGACCGTCCAGTTCATCCCGCTATTCGTCGTATAAACAAGTGACCCGCTCGCACCAACAGCTAGGATTTTACTATACCCATAATAAGATACTGCATAGAGGGCCTCCATCACACCAGAGATTTGCGGGGTCCAATTACCTCCCCCCTCACCCGTGCGCAGGATGATTCCTTCATCTCCAACGACAGTCCCGCGGTTCAAGCAGATGAAAAAAACACTATTGATATCCTGGGTAACACCACTGTCGATTTGCTCCCATCCATCTCTCTGCGAAGAAAGCCCTTGAAAATGAAAAGATGCCTCCTTCGATAATTGAAGTGACGCTCCAGAGAATGGAACCAGGATTAGCAGTAGACAAAGCAAAATACCAATGCAGAATCCATTTCCATGTTTCTGTAGTAATCGATTGAAAAGTATGTTCATATTTTTCTTCATACTATCCCCATTTACCTCTTTATAGTTGATGTTTCTTATAAATTTTTGGTTCACCCCGCCTCCAGAAAAAATACAGGAAAACAGACGGAGAGTGCTTGTAAGGTATTTTTCTTACCAAGATGCTTCAAACTGGTGTAGAGTAAGAAATATATTAATTCCTACCACAATATACTTTAACACCTCACTTTTATGGTTTCACCACATGGCAAAGAAAAATAAAATGCGAAGAAGCTTTGCACGGACCGCACCCAAATCACAAGAGAAATACCTTATTGAAAACGCAAAAAAATTACAGGAAAACCCGTTTTTGATCCTCCCCACCTGCACAGAAGACAACGCAAAATACTTTCAGAAACTTCGGAAAAAAATAACAAAAGTCCATCGTTTTAGTTCAGATGAAAAAAAACTTGAGAAACTCTCAAATAAAAAAGGATTAGATGGTGCTTTGGCAGGCACCTATCTCCTCGCAATCTCGGAGAAAGCACCGTATCTTGCAGCACTGACGTTTCCCACCGGTGATATCACCTATGCACAACGTGGAAAGGCAGATAGAGAAAAACTCATTGCGGTCCAGCATTTTGATGACCCTGTGTTTCGACTCCGTGGTATCACCGACATTGTTTTTAAGAAAAACTTGCGAGTCTATTCCTGGGATGACGGGTATATTTGTACAGGAGATGAGGCACATCCTCCCACCGAATTCATTGATTTTATAAAGAATAAACTTGGTTTTCCCTCCCAAAAAGACATCGTCTGTTGCCCCCATATCCCTGCAGATACAGCGAGGAAGAAAGAATATCTCCCGCTGAATTATCTGAGGATTGAGTGGAAGCCAGCACAGATTATCATTGCTCTGTGCGAGAATTGTGCAAAGTCAACAAAAAACACCATGTTTACCATCTCGAAATACATGTTGCAACGGAATCTCTCAGATGATTTTTCTATCGAGGTCATCACTCAGGTCGGACATCATAAGGCTCTGTCCGATACACAAA
>Ga0209287_10000353_pt1 | contig 28848 bp, 26 predicted proteins | sample PPLLak3cmMay2015_2_FD_187255 | JGI IMG/M metagenome (GOLD analysis project Ga0209287, IMG submission 187255) | Freshwater sediment microbial communities from Prairie Pothole Lake near Jamestown, North Dakota, USA - PPLs Lake P8 Core (1) Depth... | ecosystem: Environmental > Aquatic > Freshwater... | reverse complement strand
GCTGTAATACCTTAACACTTTTTTTAAAAATATTTAGATTTATGGAACTTTTTGCTTGACTTGATTGTCATAAGTGACGATATAGTCAGAAATGAATTGATGGTCAATTTTTGACCAGTTTGGGAATATTAATGATGGTATTAGAAAGAAAAGAGCGGAAAAAAAGGCGAATCCCGAGGCAGAAACGCCGCGTGCAAGTATCGCGGGAAAAGCTTCTTCAGGCCGCCCGTCTGGTCTTTTCCGAAAAAGGGATGGATGCCACTCGGATCGATGAAATCACCGAACGGGCCGATCTCGGTAAGGGGACCTTTTATAATCACTTTACCGGAAAAGGGGATCTTATCCGTCATCTGATGAAGGATGTTCTCGACGAGCTTGCGGGCGACCTCAATGAACATTGCCGGGAACAGAGCGAGCTTCCTCAGCTTCTTGATGCCATCATTATGGTGCACATTAACTTTTTCAGCAAGCGCTGGGAAGATTATGTGCTTTATTTCCAGGGACGTGCCGATCTGCACCTGACCCACAGTTATTCCGGGATCGACACGCCGTTTATAAAATATCTCGAAACAATTGAAGAACTGATCGATTCAGCGATACAGAGCAAAATTTCCAAAGCGGTGTTGCGCAGGATCGCGTGCGCCGTGGTTGGATTCGTGTCAGGCTACTATTCATTTGCCATAATTGCCACCGAGGGTGAAGACGTCGACAAAGCCCTCGGTTCATTGCGGAGTGCCCTTGTAGCCGGTCTGGTAAAGTTCATCAACGAAGCCTTGCCGAGAACTGCCGAAGAAAATGACCGAGTGGTGCGGTAGGATTTCGATTGAATGCCTGAATGGCATTAGGATTTTTTAACAATTTTCCAGAAAGGGACCATGATGAAGACTCAGGTCGCGACCAAAGTAGCTGTCGAGCAATCGGTTTGGGGGATTGCATCGAGCTTTGACATTTACGATTGTGACCCGGAGACCATCCGCAATGCGGACAAAATCAAACGCTTTGTCCGTGAATTGTGTGACCTGATCGAAATGCGCCGATTCGGAGAAACCCAGGTCGTTCATTTCGGCGAGGACGAAAAGGTGGCCGGGTTTTCTATGGTGCAGTTAATCGAAACTTCATTAATTTCCGCCCATTTCGCTAATTTGACCAATACCGTTTATCTCGACGTTTTCAGCTGCAAGCCGTACGACGTCGAAGCGGTCAAGAAATTCTCGGTGGAATTTTTCGGCGGCAATTCCTGTATTACCCATACTAATCCGAGATACTGATAATGCTACGGGTTAAAGTAATCGCTGATTCCAGGGAGGCCACCGAGGTCTGGAATGCGGCCGTTCCCCGGGAGAACCTGTCGGATCTCTGGGGCGTCCGGGAATGCTTCCAGCGTCATTACCAGCGGCCGCTGCATTTCATCGCCGTCGAGGACGAAGGCCGGATAGCGGGTTTGCTTCCGCTTTCCTGGATCGAAGAAAAGAGATCGTTCGCGATGTTTCCGGGGGAAACCTGGCAGGGGAAGACCTGGCTGGAACAGAATCGCATCGTTTCCGATAACCGCAGGATTATGAAAACCATGTTCAACCGCTGCCCCGCGGAATATCACCTGAGGTATTTATCCCCCTCGGATGCCCTGATGAGTTCGACCAATATCGTCGATGAAATAGGATACCTGTTTCATCCTCCGAAGTACGCTTACAAATTCGAGAATTACCTCGAGGAATTTTCGCATAAATCGGCCAAGCGACTGGTAAGAGAATTGGAGGCGTTCGAATCACGGGGAGTGGAATACCGTTTCGATTGTCTCGAGGATTTCGACCTTATGGCCCGAATGAACGTCGAGCGCTTCGGGATTTTCTCTTATTTCTATGACATCCGGTTCAGCCGCAGTTTCCGGTCTCTGGCCGAATATTTGCATGAACATGGGATGCTCCGCATGACCACGATACTTATCGAAGGGCAGGTTGCCGCGATCGACATGGGCTGTATGTTTAACGATAAATACACGCTCCTCGCCGGAGGGACCAACGGAGATTTCCCGGGCATTGCCAAGCTGATCAATACTTTTCATATGAAGCGGGCCTGCCGTGAAAAGATAAAAGAAGTCGACTTTTTATGCGGTGATTTCTCATGGAAAAGCATTTTCCATCTTTCCATGCGTCCGTTATACCTGGCTTCCAATGCTTCGGTCTCTTCGGTTCACTGGGATTCAATGATGTTAAGACCTGCCATGGGGATGCAGCCCGGCTTTAGTGCCGCGAGATTCAGCCATGTCTAATGTCCGGACTGTGGTCTATGGAACGACCGCGGATTACATCAAAATCATGAACGACCGGTTCCCGGGGCGATGCCTGTTTATTACCGATCCGGGAGAAAGGGCGCGCCACAAGGAATCGACTCCTGACGATACGTCCGAATTGCTTTGCAATCTCGATAATCTGGATGAGACGATTTCGCGCATTGATGGGTGGAGGGTTGCCGCAAAGGCGGAGCCGTCCGGAATTGTCGCTTTCGATGACGAATCCATGGCCAACGCGTCCCTTTTGGCCCGGCACTACCGACTGAAATATGTTTCGCCCGAGGCGGTGGCGATTTGCCGAAATAAATTCGAAACCAAGCGGCTCTGGGCAAGTGACGGACTTCCTTGTCCCGAAACGGCCATGGTCGAATCGGCAACTGAGGCCGTGGAATTTTTGGAAAAGGTCAAGCAGCCGGTCGTAATTAAGCCGTTGACCGGAAGCGGCAGCGAATTGACTTTTCTATGTAAAGATAGGTATGAATGTCTGAGTGCTTTCATGCTGACCCGGGCGCGGCTCTTGGAACATGCTAATTATCGTATGTTCGGAGGCCGTCCCGGTAACACCGCGGTGACGACCAGAGCCGCCTATGAAATCGAAACCTATATTTCCGGAAGAGAGTACAGCTGCGATTTTATTATCGATGGCGACTTGGTCGAAATTATCCGCATTGCACGGAAAATACATGCTTCCGATCAGCCTTTCGGAACTACCCTGGCTTACCTGGTTCCGGCTAAACTGCCGGGAGGAATTGAGATCGGACGGTTCCGAAAACAAATTCGCCGGGCTGCGCAGGTTCTTGGAATAAATCGTTCGATCTGCATGCTGGATTTTATCGTTCATGAAGATGCCGCCAATATGCTGGAAATTGCGCCCCGTCCGGGAGGAGATTGCCTTCCTTTCCTGATAAAACAAAGCAGCGATCTGGATGTCCTGGGATTGGCCCTTGATTTCGCGGATGGAATTACGCCGAAATTACCGGACCTTGACAAATGGATAAACCTTGCGGCGGTCAGGATTTTCGCCAAAGAAGAGGGAACCGTGGCGGGCTATGATGATTCCGCACTCGGGACGGATACTCGGGTTAAGGAAATATATTATAAGCATTCAGGGGGGCATAAAGTTATATTGCCGCCCGAAGATTATGATTCGAGAATCCTGGGCCATATTATATTTTCTCCGACCGGAAAAAACGTGGAACGGGAATGCCTTGAATTGTCAGAGAAACTCGTAGTTAAGATGGAGAAGTCCCGGTGGGCGACAGCGACGGGCTCATAAATAAAGCCGCGGCTATTTTACGATATCGGACGCCGCTCCTTGCACAGGAAAAACTGGACGAATTGGTAGGCGGATTTATCTCCCGCCGCGACATTTTCCTGGACCTTATCTCAAAATTCGGTTCTCCCTTATATATAATCGAACCGGGAATACTCCTGGAACGAGCCGCCGGATTTGATGCCGTTTTCCGAAAAGAGATTCCCCGCCTCGAAATATATTATGCCCTGAAAAGTAATAATCACCCCATTATAATCAACACTCTGGCCAGTCATGGATACGGGATAGATGTTTCCAGCGGCTGGGAACTTGATCTTGCCTTGGAAAACGGGGCCGAACGGATTATTTTCAGCGGTCCGGGCAAAACTGATGAGGAATTGCGGCAAGCTGTAGCGTATAAGAATAAATTAATTGTACTTATGGACAGCCCGGGCGAATTGGAAAGACTCGACGCCATAGCCTCCGAAACCGGGACCGAAATCCGGGCCGGTATCAGGCTGACCACTAATGAAGAAGGATTGTGGAAGAAATTCGGGATTCCGCTTTCGGGATTGTCGAAAATATTCGCCGCCGCGGAAAAATCCCGATATATGAATTTATGCGGCATTCAATTTCATACCAGTTGGAACATGAATCCGGAAGTACAATGCCGGTTTATCGAGCGGCTTGGCAAAACCCTGGAAAATATGCCGAAAGATGCTCTTTCACACATTGATTTTATAGATATCGGAGGAGGATACTGGCCCCCACAGGGTGAATGGCTGGTCCCGGCGGGGACCATTGAGGGGAGATTGCTTCAGGAAATAACCGAAAAGCCGGAAATACCGTTATCTCATTACTGTATTCCGTCCGAACCGCTTGAGGAATTCGCCCGGGCGCTGGGGGATGCCTTAAAATGGCATATCTACCCGCACCTGGGAGAATGCCGCGTTTTCACCGAGCCGGGGCGATGGCTGTGCAATGATGCGATGCATATCGCTCTGACCGTGATAGATCGCAAACATAAAGACATGGTGGTAACCGATGGCGGGATTAACATAGTGGGATGGGAACGCTTTGAAAACGACTATGCCCCGGTTATAAACTTATCGGATCCGGCTCTGAGCGAACATGCCTGTTATATTTTCGGTTCGCTATGTACTCCGCATGATGTCTGGGGTTATTCGTATCATGGACGAGATATTAAACGCGGGGATGTCCTATTAATCCCCAATCAGGGAGCTTATACCTGGAGCCTCCGCCAGAATTTCATAAAACCGCTGCCTCAGGCCGCGGTTCTGGAATCGGCTCCAAAAGAGAATTAAGTATCCCGTTGATTGATGCCGTGTTCAGCGGGATCAGACGAACCTATGAAAAGACCACCTGTAATCGATAATATCAAGCGCGATATTTCCCGGCTAATCGCTCGTTTTGAACGAGAAGACTGCCTGGTGAACCTGGCCGGGAATTACGACTACCTGGAATTACCATATTATATGTCGCAGGATCTTGAAAATTCCGGTCAGAGGATTCATCCTACCTGCAAAGAGGCTCTGGATGCCTATGTCACTCCTCTTTCTCTTGAAAAGGCTTGTCTGTCAGGCATGGCTATTCCGGTGTACTATATTACGAATAATTATTTCGAACCGCCGGTGGTGATCGATTCGGTCAACCCTTTCATGATCAGAAGCCGCATTGTCACCAAACGCGGGAGAGAGGAATCTGTGGCACAATCACTTACGAGGAATTATAAGTATTCCATTTGCTGCCAGGAAATTCCGCCGGGAGCCAAAATTAAACATATCAGAGTGGTGATGGGCTGGTGCAATGTAGCCAAGTACCGGGATTTTGCGGCAGAAATCTGGAGGGTATTCCGAATTCCTCTGGCCCGGGTCAGAATTATGGAACTAAATGACGGCCGAATTTTGTTTAGCGATTTGGCCCAGCTTCCGTATGAAAAACTGCATCAAAAGGAGCGAGCCTTTTTGAAAGGCGTACTACAATGGGAAGAATAGGCGTATTTATCGAGCGTTACACCATTACCCGATCCGAGGAAATGGGAGCCCTGATGCATTTTAGCCAGGTCGCTCGAAAGCTGGGACATGAAATAGACTACCTCTTTCGTCCGGACATTCATAAAATCCCGAACTACGACGCCCTCTTCATCCGGGCGCTTACCGATCCTCTCAATTCCTCGTATATTGCGGCGCGCGTGGCGGAAATGCACGGCAAGCGGGTGGTCGATGATCCCGAGTCGATTTTTATATGTTGCGACAAGGTAAACATGTACAATCACCTCAATCGCAACAATGTTCCGATTCCCCGCACCGTGATTTTAAACGAGGCCGATTTGAATGAAAAGCGGGGGAGGGAATTGTTGAATCAGATAAGCAATCCCCTGGTGCTGAAGGCCCCGAACAGCAGTTTTTCGCTTTACGTGGACCGGGTTAAATCGGCCGAAGAATTCGTGCGGGTAGGGACGAGATTCCTGCGCCGCTCCGACCGATTTCTCGCCCAGGAATTCGTCAAATCGGAATTCGATTGGAGGGTTGGTCTTATCGGCGGGGAGGTCATTTATGTCTGCCAGTACACCATTCCGAAAAAGCAGTGGAAAATCGTTACCTACACCGAATCCGGAAGTACCATACTCGGGCCGGTCAGGGCAGTCGATATAGAAAAGGCCGATCCCGCTTTAATCGATGTCGCCAAAAGGGCGGCCGCCGCGGTCGGAACGGGATTGTACGGTGTCGACCTGAAACAGGTCGGGGATACCTATATCGTTATCGAGGTCAACGATAACCCGACCATCGGATCAGGGGAAGAGGACCGCAAGGCTCCGGGATTATACGAAAAGATCATCCGTTATTTAATGCCGGAAGGAAACAATGGACAAAAGAATTAGTATTCGCTCCGCCGGCCTCGACGACCTCGACATCCTCCAGGACCTTGAAGAACGCGGATTCAGCAAGGACCGCTTTCGTCCCGAGCAGTTTCGCTACCTGTTAACGAAGGCTAAAGCCTCGACTTACATTATAGAGGTCGACAAAGTCCCGGCCGGAATGGCGGTTATGCTCTGGCGGAAAAAACTCGGTATCGGGCGTTTGTACGATATCGTGGTCGACCCTGCTATCCGGGGACAGGGATTAGGGGGACGGCTGTTAAGGCATTGTATCGATGAGGCGGCATTTCGCAAGTGCCAAACCATGACCCTTGAGGTTCGTGCCGACAACCATAATGCCATTCGGTTTTACGAATTAAACCATTTTCGGGTAGTCAGGACCGAAGATGATTATTACCACGACGGTTCGCCGGCTATCCACATGATAAGGGATCTGGGGCTTAACGGGTGCGAACCGGTCAGGTTAAAAGTTCCATATTATGCCCAAACGCTGGAATTCACCTGTGGGCCGGCCTGCCTGATGATGGCCATGAAGTATTTCGAACCGGCATTCGAAATGAGTCGCATTTCCGAACTGAATATCTGGAAGGAATCCACCTTGGTTTTCATGACTTCCGGTATCGGAGGTACCGGTCCGTTCGGGCTGGTTTGCGCGGCGGAATGGAGAGGCTTTAAATCGGCCCTGTATCTTTCAAGGGATCATAATCCCTTCACATCGTCGGTAAAGAAGGAATTCAAAAAGCAGGTTATAAAATTAATTACTCATGACATGCGGGATCGCGCCTTGAAATTGGGCGTTAAAATCGTGTACCGTAATTTTTCGCTCGAGAACCTGGTTGAGGAATTGCAGCGCGGATATGTCCCCATTGTTCTTGTAAGTACTTATCGCCTGCACGGCGACAGGGCTCCGCACTGGGTGGTCGTAACCGGCTTTGATCGCGAATATATATATCTTCATGATCCCTATATCATGGCCTATAAGGATGGAAGAAACCGTGCACGGGATATAAAAATTGCCGTATCGGAGTTCCGCAAAATCAGAAAATACGGTTCATCGCGCTTTAAAAGCGTGGTGTTGATAAAAGGAAAGCACCAGAATTCCGGTAAATCCGTGAAACGGTAGAATCAAAAATAATCATTTTTGCCGCGAGGCTTATAAAAAGGAGTAGATATAATGACGATGCAACGGACGGTAAGAACCTGCCCCCGCTGTGGCAGCCGCAATATTCAGATCGAAGATTACGATCGCGATTATATCTATGTTTATTGCGAAGACTGCGACGAGACCAATGAGGTTCCTAATCGCAGCGCGCGCGGTTCGCGCGGAGATGATGATGACAATGAAGGGGACGATCAGTGATCGTCCCTTCCGCCTGTTCAAATATCATCCGTTTCCGTACGAGTAAGTTCATAATCGGCGAATTCACCTGACCTATCACTTTTTGGTAACTCCTTTTGATTCTACTCGATCGCAACCCGGTTTCCTCGGGCAAATATACAGCTATCGCACATAAACAGGAGCTGTGGTCCACAATACCGGTATAATCAAGCGCCGGCAGGATGGGCATAACGCTATAAGTAGCTTTATTTCAATTGCTTATAAACATCAAGAAAAAGTGTCTTCGCCTGTCTAATTTTCCCCGAAAATTCCGATATAGAGTTTAGAAAGAATAATAAACTTTCTCATTTCGAAAGAAAAAGGGGAAAATGGCAGCTAATTCAAATCGCTTGAAGGAGGGGTTTCCAAGCTTATGTTAAAAGGCATGAAACTATCGACAAAAATCTCCGGGGGATTCGCGATTCTTATAATTATTGCGATCGTCATCGGATACACCGGATGGAACAGCCTGAACGAAGTTGGTGATCTGGCCTCTTTGACCAATGAAGCCAATATGGCAAAGGAATATGGCCAGGATTCTCGCGGACATATCAAAGATTTTCTCAGCCGCGGCTTTGCCATCCAGGATGGAGAGACCAAGAACTGCATTGAGAAATATGATGATGTCTACATTCTTCAAAGAGAATCGCTTCAAAAACTATCTCAATCGGAACTCCTGGAAGAAAACGAAAGGGCTTTGGTCAACCACGCTTTAACCGGAACGGATGATTATAAGAAATGGGTTGATGCTCTCGCCAATGCCCGGAAGGAAAAGGACGATGCCTTCGGCAAATGGAGTAAGGTCGGATGGGCCGTTACCGAACAGGTTAATAGCGCCATGGGGAATGTTATTAATCCTGCTGCCGAAAGAGCATGGCAATCCGGAAATTACGACGAATATAAGAAATGGATTGAATACGGCGATAAGCTGGACCAGGATGTCATAGAAACATTTCTGCTTTTGAGAGTCACTGCCGTCTACCTTTTGGCGACCAACGCCGATGCTCAGTACCAGGGGTATCTCAAACAGCTCGGAAACGCCAATGAAGGTCGTAACCGCTGGGCCAACCTGGTAACTGGGAATCCTCAGCTGGAAAGCGCGGCCGAAGAAATCCGCGGCTTGTTGAAGCAGTACGAGGAAGCCGGGTCGCAGTACCATAACGCCATGGTTGCCAGTGACAATAACCTGAAAGAACTCCTGGTGGTTGCGGCGAAGTTGACGGAAAGTCTCAACAAGTTTCAGGTTCAGATCGAAGAACGCAGCAACGATGTCATGTCCGCCGCCATTACATCGATGTTGACCCTGGCAGCAATCGGAGTTGTTATCGGTATCCTGCTTGGTATTGTCATTACCAGAGGCATCACCAAGCCGATTAATTTGATTATTCGCGGGCTGTCCGATGCGGCCAGCCAGGTCGGATCGGCCTCCGAGGAAGTTGCGGCGGCGGGTCAATCCCTGGCCGAAGGAGCCTCGGAACAGGCTTCATCCCTTGAAGAAACTTCATCCTCTCTTGAAGAGATGGCCAGCATGACTCGTCAGAACGGCGACAACGCCCAGAAGGCGAACGCCCTTTCGGCCGAGGCCAGCAATGCTTCCGATAAAGGCATGAAGGCTATGGAAAGCATGGCTCATGCTATGGAAGAAATTAAAAAGTCCTCCGATGAAACTGCCAAGATTATCAAAGTTATCGATGAAATCGCCTTCCAGACCAACCTGCTGGCTCTTAATGCCGCGGTTGAAGCGGCCCGTGCCGGCGATGCCGGTAAGGGCTTTGCCGTGGTTGCCGAGGAAGTCCGCAACCTCGCTCAGCGTTCCGCCGAGGCCGCAAAAGACACCAGCGCTTTGATCGAAGGTTCCCAGAAGAACGCCGATATGGGCGTAAATTCCGTTGAGGAAGTCAAGAACATCCTTAATGCCGTAACCAAGGGAATCAAGGAAGTCAATACGATCATGCAGGAAGTCGCGGCTGCGAGCAACGAGCAGACTCAGGGGATCGAACAGATCAATACCGCCGTTTCGCAGATGGACCAGGTAGTCCAGCAGAGCGCGTCGAATTCCGAAGAGTCCGCTTCGGCATCCGAAGAATTGGCGGCTCAGGCTCAGCAGATGCAGGCTATCGTGGATGAGCTGGCACAACTGGTTTACGGAAAGGATGCTGATCATATGACTGCCGGCCAGGGAAGTTCGGCTGTCAGGAGCAAAACCAGCAATCCGAAGCCGGTCAAGACATTGAAAGCCAATAAAAAACCGGCACCGCAGAAACCGAAAGCAAATACGGCAAGAGCCGAAGAAGTTATTCCCCTTGAAGAGGAAGAGCTCACAGGATTCTAAGAATCCTTCAGGAAATCATAAATCCACTTTTCGGAAAACGGCGCGGTCATCAGACCGCGCCGTTTCATTGTACTTTTCATCGGTATATTAACCCACGATAATATGAATCAATTCTTCTGAGTTATTTATTTAAAAGATGAATAATATTGAGGTAAACGTCGATATCAATATTAGGGTCGGCTGTCTAATAAAGTTAAATAACGAGTTGTTGAGGGGTCAATGTCCAACCCGAAACTGAAAGATTTCGAGGGGGCGCCGGGTGAATCATCGGCCGCTGAATTAATCAGCGCGAAGAGCGGTCGAGGTGTCGGTATCTCCTATAATTTCCTCATGGATTCGTTGAATGAGGGAATTGCAATCATCGATGATTCACAAAAGTTTATTTATATGAACAGCGTTACTTCTCAATTGCTGGACGCGGACAATACGGAAGAAATGCTCGGCAAGTCGGTCTTTGATGTAATCGATCCCGAATATCATGAACTTATCATGCATCAAGTGCAAAAACGGCGGTATGGGTTGAGTTCCCAGTATGAAATCTCAATTACCACGCGCCTCGGCAATAAGAGGTTTCTGAATCTGGAAATGTCCGCCATTATGGAGGATGGCGAATTTCTGGGAGCATTGGCGAAAATTACCGATATATCGCCGCAGAAGAAATTGATTGACACCTATCATGATAATATTCAGAGATTCAATGCCATTGTTGATAATATCGGAGTCGGCATTTCCGTGGTGAGTCCGGAAATGAAGATTCTTTCGATGAATAAACAAATGATGGTCTGGAACCCGGATCTTGACGTGAGTTGCAGGCCGACCTGCTACAAGGCCTTCAATACTCCGGCCCGCGAATCGGTATGTAACTATTGTCCGGTGGTGAAATCTCTCGCCGACGGCAAAGCTCATGAAGCGATAACCGAGACGCCGACTCCGAACGGAATCACCAATTTCCGGTTGGTTTCTGCCCCCATAAAAAACGCAAAGGGTGAAATCGTTTCGGTGATAGAAATAGTATCCGACGTCACTGCCGAAATATCGCAAAGGAATGAAATCAAGCGGCAAATGCGTTTTTTGGAAACCATGATCAATACCATTCCAAGCCCGGTCTTCTACAAGGATAGGCTGGGCAAATACCTTGGATGCAACCGGGCCTTTTTGGACTACTTTATAAATGATTCCATTGAAAACATAATCGGCAAAAAGCTTTCTAATTTATCTCTTGGTATGTCCGAGAGTGAATTGGCTTACCATGGCGAAATAGATAACCTACTCCTTTCAGATGGAAAATCACGGCACTACATCGCCGATATAAAGTGTGCTGATGGTAGAATCAGGAATTTTCACGTCGCCAAGGCAATATTTCATAATGCCGAAGGGGATACTGGCGGAATCATCGGGGTTCTCGTCGATATTACCGAAAAAACGAATATCGAAAATGAGTTAAGACTGCAAACGAAGATCCTCGGCAAGAGGCTCAAGGAGTTGAACTGCCTTTACGAGTTCCTCACCCTGACGAATGATCAACAGAAAATACTTGATCAGGTGGTCGCAGCTCTCCTGGAAATTATCCCCCGGGCCTGGCAGTATCCCGAAATTGCCTGCGTGAGAATAGAATTGATCGGGCACGATTTCTCTACGGCTAACTACAAATCTTGTCCGTGGAAGCTGGTATCGGCTGTAAGTCTCGGGGAAGAAATATATGGCGAAATCGAGGTCGGCTACCTTGAATCCCGCCCGGAAAACAATATCGGCCCCTTTTATAATGAAGAAAAAGCCCTGCTGGACGTAATTGCGGCGAAAATGGCTCAATACATTGAGCGAAAGAAGCTCGAGACCGACCGGAACCAATTTACCGAACTGCTGGTCAGTTCGAACGACAAGCTGGAAATGGCCCTGGCCGAAGCGGCCCGAGCCAAAAAACTCCTCTCGCAGACCATCAACAGGTACACTGCGATGATCAATACCGTCCCGGCGGTCATGTACCTGAAAGACCGAAACAATAATTACCTGGAAGTAAATAAAGCCTTTTGCGCTTTATCTGGAAGGCCCAAGGATAAGATAATCGGATTCGAAGATTTCAAAGTTCTGCAGAGCAGTATGGCCTCCCGTAATCATGCCGAAGACAAGGATATTCTCGCCAAAGGAAACCGGATTGTCATCCACGAGCAGAAAATCAGAAATTCTGTGGGGGAAGAACGATGGTATTCCACGACGAAATGCCCCCTTTATGATGAAAACGGGAATATTGCAGGAGTCGTGGGAATGCTTCAGGATGTGACGGAACGCATTCTAAGCCGGCAAAAGCTTATTCAATCCGATAAACTTGCCGCGATAGGGCAACTGGCCGCGGGTGTCGCCCACGAAATAAACAACCCGATCGGCTATATCAACTCCAATCTCTCCTTCATGAAAAAATCGCTTGTAAAATTCGGCGAAATTCTCAATAAGGCCGGCGATGAACATTCGGCACTTCGAGACGAAATGCTCGAGATTATAACGGATTTTAACGAAGCGGTTGAAGAATCCGCGGAGGGAACTGATAGGGTTAAAAATATCGTTGCCGATTTAAAGAGCTTTTCGCGGGTGGATCGTACGGTTCGAGAACAGGCGGATATCAATGAAGGTCTCAAAAGTACCCTGAATGTCGTATGGAACGAATTGAAATACAAAGCCAAGGTTACGACCAACTACGGCGATATACCACCGGTCTATTGTATGGCAAATCAGATCAACCAGGTATTCATGAATATCCTGGTCAATGCCGCCCATGCCATTCGGGGACCGAACGGAGAAATCACCATCTCGACCAGCGCGGACAAGGACTTCGTCTATGTTTCAATCAAAGATAATGGAGTGGGCATTCCGGAAGAGAATATGAAGAAGATATTCGAGCCGTTCTTCACGACCAAAGATGTCGGTAAAGGCACCGGCCTCGGTCTCAGTCTGGCCTACGATATAATTAAAAAACATGGGGGGTTGATCGATGTAGACAGCAAGGTTGGTCAGGGAAGCGAATTTATTATTTCAATTCCGCTGAATGCGGTTTTTCAAAATGATAGCGAAGAAGGTAATGTTAAAGCAGAGTATAAAGAAGCAGCTGAATGAACTACGTTATCGCCTGCTCCTTGTCGATGACGAGCAAAATGTTCTCCGCGCCCTGAAGAGGCTTTTGAGAGATACAAACTACGAAATCTTTACGGCGACTAACGGCGAAGAAGGACTCGAGTTGTTCATAAAGCACGAAATCCAGCTGGTAATCTCCGATTATCGCATGCCCGGCATGAACGGAGTGGATTTTCTGAGCCGGATTAGAAGGAAAGCGCCGGACACGATCAGGATAATTTTGAGCGGCTACGCCGATGCCTCCGTTATGATGGAGGCTATCAATGACGGTCAAATATATAAATTCATACCCAAGCCGTGGAATGACCACGATTTGTTAACCACCATCATCAGCGCCTTCGAAAAATACCGCCTCCAGAACGAGAACACCAGGCTCTATTATGAACTTTCGAAAAAATACGAGGAATTAACGGAGTTAAATAAAACACTGGAAGCCAAAGTAACTGAACGAACCCGGGATCTTGAAACCAAGAACCGGGCTCTGGTTGTGGCCCAGACGATACTTAATTACCTTCCGGCGGGAGTAATCGGAATCGATAATATGGGAATGATAGTCTACATGAACGGGGCAGTGGGAAACTTCCTCGCCTCTCCCAATATTCAACTCGGCGCCAACGCGGAAAGTGTTCTTGACGAAATACTATACGAATTCCTGCATAATTCCCTGATATCCGGCGAAACCATGAGCGGAATATTCAATGATAAAGCCGAATTCCGCCTGATTTGCAGACCCTTGCCAGACGGAGTGGGAGTGATCGGAGTATTTTCGCTATCCGAATTTCCCGATTGTTCAAAATCCAAAATAACCGGAATTGAAAAGGCTGGTATCCATGGCTAATAACTATAAACACAAAATTCTTCTGGTTGACGACGATAGCGGCATTCTTAAGGCCCTGACAAGGCTGCTCAAATCCCTTGAGGTGGAAATTGCCGCCAGCGACAGCGGAGCCGCGGCATTGGAAAAACTCAGGGATTTTAAGCCCTCTGTAATCATATCGGATCAGCGAATGCCTCAAATGACGGGGACGGAGTTTCTGCGCCGCTCCCGCGAGGTTTCCCCCAATAGTATCAGAATACTTTTAACCGGCTATTCTGATATTGCGGCTACCATCGAGGCCATTAACAGCGGGGCTGTTAAGTACTATATTAACAAACCCTGGAATGATGATGAACTCGTTTTAAAGATCAAGGATTGTTTCGGCATCTATGAATTGACTGCCGAAAACCGCCGCCTTACCGAACTGACTGCGGAACAAAACCGCCGGCTGACGGCCCTCAATGAATCCCTGGAACAAAAGGTGGCGGAGCAGACCGAGGAGATCCGGGATCAAAACGAGAAACTTCGCAGAAGTTTCATGGAAACGATTCAATCACTCTCCACGATCCTGGAATTCCGTCATCGTGATGTCGGCAGTCATAGCCAGCGGGTCGCCACCCTTATTCGCGAATTGATGAAATACCTCGATATTTCCCCCGAGGAACGACAGGATATTATTATCGCCGGATTTCTGCACGATATCGGAAAAATCGGTATTCCTGATCGAATAATGGCCAAAAAGGCCTCGGAATTAAACCGCCAGGATATGATAGAAATCGAGCAGCATACAATTTTAGGGCAAAGCTGTATCATGTCGGTCAGCGGCTTTGAGGAAATCGGCCTGTATATCAGACATCATCATGAAAATTATGACGGTAGCGGCTATCCCAATGGGTTATCGGGTGGACAGATTCCTCTTGGCTCGAGGATTATTCGACTTGCCGACGCCTTCGAGAAAAACGCTTTTGAAAAGGGATACCCGAATGAAAAGACCCTGCGAGAAGCATCCGCGAATCTGGTAAGGAATTCCGGGTCCATGTTCGATCCGATTCTGGTCAAGAAGTTCATCGATAATGATATCGGTCAAGTTTTCCATTTTAAGGACGCAATCGAGTCGGCGAATGTGCGGACCGAATCACTTCGGGAGGGCATGGTGGTCGCGGAAGATATCCACAGCCGGAGCGGCATGTTTCTGCTTCCGAAAGGAGCCAGGCTGACCAGCGGTATTATTAATAGACTGGTCAAAATCGACCGGGTCGACCCTATCGACAAGGGTGTGCAGATTGTCGTTCAGAGGGCCGGTGCGGAGGTGCAGCATGCAGCGGTTTAAGCTCTTATTGGTGGATGATTCAAGAATGATCCTGAATGCCTTAAAGCGGCTGTTTAAGGAAGAGGGATTCGATATTGCCGCAGTGGAATCGGGAGAGGAGGCCCTGGCCGTTCTTGCCCGGGAGCCGGTGGACCTGATTATTACCGATGAGAATATGCCCGGCCTTTCAGGAACCGAATTGCTCAATATCGTCCGCCGTAAACATCATGATATAATCCGCATCATGCTGACCGGGCTTTCGGACATCGAAGTTGCGAAAAATGCCATTAATAAAGGCGAAATTTATCGCTTCTTCGTCAAGCCCTGGGATGATGTCGAACTGCTGGTATCCGTCCGTCACGCCTTCGCCCAGAAGCTGCTTCAGAATGAAAATGAAAGACTTAAAGCGGCGATCGAAGAAAAAGACCGTCTGCTGAAAAAACTGGAAGCCAAATATCCCGGAATAACATCGGTATGTACCGATCAAACCGGTGCATATATAATAGAGGACAAATAGATATGCCGACAATATACGATTTGCCGATTTTGATTTTAGCCTCCCCCGAAAAGTATAACGACTATATGGGCAAAGCTCTGAGTTTAATCATGCATCATGAGGAAGTCGCCGAAATATCTCAGGTTCTCAGACAAGTTAACGAATTCGTAGTGAAAGGCGACGGTAAGGTATGACCGACGTAAGAAAACTGTTTGACCTCGGTAAATTAAGCTGCGATATACGAAATCTTCCGTCTCCGCCACTGGTAATCCAAAAGCTCCACAGCCTGATCGGAGAGGAGGATGTCGATATCGGGACGCTGTCATATATTGTCGAGACCGATCCGGCCTTTTCGGCCCGCCTCCTTCGTCTGGTTAATTCTTCATTTTACGGATTTCAGAGACGGATTTCGTCGGTGAATGAAGCGGTAACGATACTCGGATTCAATTCTATCCATCAATTATTGCTGGCTACATCGGTTATGAATATTTTCCGGGGCAGAGACGCCGCAAAGTATATTGAAAATTTCTGGCAGCATTCTTTCGCCGTTGGCATCATCGCCCGCAATCTTCTGCAAAACGCGGATCAGGATACCCGTAGCGGAGCCTTCGCCTGCGGCATATTGCACGATATTGGCCGGCTGGTCCTGGTCAACAGCGACGATGAGCGATTCCTGTGGTTCTATTATGAGCGTCAGGGAGTATCGAGTATCGATGAGGAGAAGGACTATTTCGGTCTGGATCATCAGGAGGCGGGACTTCTGCTGGCGCAGAAATGGAATTTCCCGGGACAAATCGCCGATGTAATCGGCAAACATCATCATCCCGATCTAAATTTGGAAAACAAGGAATTGATTGCGGCCATTAACATTGCGGATATTCTTACCATCGCTATGGGGGTCGGCGATAGCGGCAACAGATTTGCCTATGGCTTTTCGTCCGATGTCTGGTCCTGCCTTAATCTGGATTACGATGAGCTTAAAAATATTTTGATTAAATCAATTGCTGAAATCAAGCAGTCCAGAGATTTCCTGGTAAACCTGAGATGAAATCCCGATTGAATTGATGCTCCGAATTGGATGGAGATGTAATTTGCAATCCCCGTGAATCAGGGCAGCGGGCAGCAGTTGGGCGGCGGTCCCTGTTTGAATTTAAACTGAACCAAATAAATGATATCCAGGACGTTTATACTGGAATCGCAATTGACATTGGCGAGCCGTTCATAAACGGGAGCCGGGCCCCCTTTGAACTTATAATTTACAAGAGAAATAATATCCAGTATATCGACGTTGCCATCGTCATTTACGTCTCCGCAAATCAGCGGTTCAAATGCGACTTTAAAGTAACCCAACGAATCAACCCAACCGCTGACACGATTCAGTGCCGTCAGCAGTGTGGTTGTCTCATCAATCCATTCCGTTCCTGAATACCGGAATAACTTCAGTTTTGATTCCTCGTCGGCATCGAGTCCGGCGTCGCTGTAAAAAATCTCGAGATAGATACTGTCATCATAATGAGCGTTTGTCCCGACTTCATAATAAACCGGCATACTTTCGGGTATAGACATAAACATTGTATCGGGAGCCGGATCGGTCGCTCGCAATTTCACGCTGGTCACTCCGACCGAAGTAACCGTCTGAAAAGTGGCTCGGCCGAAACCGCAAAGATTGACGACAATATGGGTTCCGCCCGGCGTAATCCCCTGGCAATAGCAGGAATTCCCGACCCCGTCGCCGTCGTCATCTTCCTGCCCCGAGTTGGCATAGAACGGGCAGTTATCGTCCGGGCAGACATTCTGTATGAACCCGGGGTCACCGAAGCCGTCACCGTCGCGATCATTGCATTCATCGCAAACATCGCCGATGCCGTCCCCGTCATAATCTTCCTGTTCGGGATTGTAATCGAACGGGCAATTGTCTTCGGCACAATTCGGGTTGGGGGCTCCGGGATTACCGAAGCCGTCGTCGTCGCTGTCGGTGCAGTCGTCGCAGGCATCCCCGATGCCGTCGTTGTCGCCGTCTTCCTGCCCGGGATTGTAAACAGCGGGGCAATTGTCGTCTTCGCAGGTGTTTTCAGGATGCCCCGGGTCACCGAAGCCGTCGTTGTCACCATCAAAGCAAATGGGGACTATTTCCCAGCAGTAGGGACCATTGAACACCGGCGTGAAATAAGGGGCGAATAACCAGTCGTAGTCGCCGCTCGGATCGGGATGATCCAATGAATCGATGCAGAATGTCCCGGTCTCGTATGACCGAAAATTAAATCTGATATAAGCTTGATTCAGCGTTCCGGGTATTAGGCAGTTTGTTCCCAGAAGCTGAAAATTAATCGAATCCGGGAGATTACCGTCATACCCGAACGGATAGATCTCGTTAACCAATTCAAAAAAGCCGTCCCAGCCGTTGAGATATTCAATGTTTTCAGTCGGGCCCTCTCCCTGGACATCGATATGGGGGCAGACCGCTATCGACAGGTCGGGAGAATAGAATATGAATGAAAAGGCCCCGCCGCAGTAATCATTTTCCGAAATATTCTCGATAAGGATGTCCACTGTGAAAATTGTCTCGACCAGGATTTCTCCCCCCTGGGCCTGCGGAGATTCTGCGGTTACGATAAAATTCGGTGTCTGAGCAAAGGTCTCTGAAATTGCCATGGAAAGAAGAAAAAATACGAATATATAAAAGACGGCCTTGTTCACTTGCACCTCTGGTCGAATACTGCTTTAAATCGGCAAATGCGGTAAAAATCGCAGTACTTTAAAGTATAAACCATCCCTAAAATGGGGTTTTGGTATCGAAATATAATACAATTTCTGAATTTGGCGAGGGTTTTGTTGAGTTCGACCCCAAAGATTTCCACTAAATGGAAAAGAAGGGCCGATCCTAAGACCGGCCCCTTATGCCGATTAATCTCTTTGAGTTACCATTCAACCACCGACCAGTACCGGTGGTGGGAAGCCTCCGCCAGCGAATTATTCCATTTACCCGGAACCCGACGGGGATCCGTTTCATTTTGACAATAAATGCCGATAGCTTTTTCAGCAGTAATATTGTTTGGTTCATTGGGCGACCAGTTAAAAAACACGAACGGCTCACCGGTAACCCATCTCCAGTCCTGGCCCGAAGGGGCTGAAGAATAATTGTATCCTCCCAACCAGAATTCATTGGGTTCGGTAGCCGGATCGAGATCCAGCAGAACCTCCTGGAAGATAAAATCGTTTTCTGCCTGAGATGTAATCGTCGCCAGATGACCGGGGCCGACTCCTGCCAGGTTATAACCATAGGCGTCATTAAGCGCGGCGGTCCAGGTTTGTGCATATGGTATAATGCCGTAATAATTGCCATTCCCGCCGGAGGCCGGATCCCAGTATTTGAAATTAATGATTCCCGCCGGAGCCGTAGGATGAGTCCCCAACGGACAGCAATTGTAATCGGGACCGCCCTTAAAGATATGGTTTATCATATATACTATATCGAGAATATTTACGGCGTAATCGCAATTGACATTCGCCGCGTCAGGTACCTGGAGTTCCGGGCCCGCCCTGAAAATATAGTCAATAAGACGCACTATATCTACAATATTGACCACTTGATCGCCATTAGCATCTCCACATACATATGCGGGGACCGCCACGGCGAAATATGAGAAGGAAGTAACACTGCCGTGAATTTCATTCGAAGTGGTGTTGATGCTGGTCGTGACATCGTCCCATGATTCGCCGTCGAAGCGATACAGGCGCAAACGCGATTCCTCTCCGGCTGCCAAGCCGGCATCGTCATAGTACAAAACTATTTCAACATTACCGGTAAATCCGGCATCGGTTACGATTTCATAGAATATCGGTATCGGCTCCGGTATGGGTTCAAACGTAATACCAGGATCCGGAGAGGCGGCATGGAACTTAATTGTCGAGGTTCCGCTCAGGGTAACTTCCGAATAATCGAGGGTGCCGTATCCGCAAAGGTCCACCAGGACATTTGTTCCGGCGGGCGTAGCTCCGTCACACGTACAGGCGTCGCCGACCCCATCACCATTTCCGTCTTCCTGTCCGGGATTATAAAAGAAGGGACAATTATCGTCGGCGCAGAGATCGCCTTCATCGCCCGGTTCTCCGTACCCGTCGCCGTCGAGATCATAGCAGTCGTCGCAGACATCGCCTACCCCGTCGCCGTCCTTATCCTCCTGATCGGGATTATAAACTTGGGAGCAATTATCGGTAGCACAGCTATTCGGGAAACCCGGATCGCCGAAGCCGTCGTCGTCGGAATCGGTGCAATCATCACAGGCATCGCCGATGCCATCTCCGTCGGTATCTTCCTGCGAAGGATTGACAAAATTGGGACAATTGTCGTTGGATCCGAGCGGGCATCCGCTATTGGCATATCCGGCATTCCCGACACCATCTCCGTCAGTGTCGACACAATCATCGCAAATATCGCCGATGCCGTCGCTGTCGATATCGGCCTGATTCGGATTATACACATCCGGGCAATTATCGTCGGCACAGGTATTGTTAGGGAAACCGGGATCGCCATAGCCGTCTCCGTCGGAATCGTTGCAATTGTCGCAGGCATCGCCAATACCGTCGCTGTCATAATCTTCCTGGCCGGGATTGTATACGGTGGGGCAGTTATCGGTCGGACCATTGGTGCATCCCGTATTGGGGAATCCGGGATTACCGAAGCCGTCGCCGTCGGAATCGACACAATCATCGCAAGCATCTCCGATGTCATCGTTGTCTATATCCGACTGGTTCGGGTTATAAACATGGGGGCAATTGTCGTCGGGGCAGGTGTTTTCCGTGAATCCCGGGTTGCCATAGCCGTCATTATCGGAATCGGTACATGCATCGCAAGCATCGCCGATGCCGTCTCCGTCAAAGTCATCCTGTCCCGGATTGTACACGGTCGGGCAATTATCGTCGGGGCACTCGTTTTCAGGATGGCCCGGATCGCCGTATCCGTCGCCGTCGCTGTCAAAGCAGTAAGGGGCCACAATCCAGCAGTACGGCCCATTAAAGGTAACATTCAGCGTTCCTTCGAAAAGCCAATCATAATCGCCGATCGGCTCGGGATAATCCAGGGAATCGATACAGAAAACCCCCTGCTGATTGATGTTGAAATGAAATCGAATATATTCCTGATTTGGTGCCGAAGGCGGCAGGCAATTCGTCCCAACAACCGTGAGATTGATGGAATCGGGGAGAGATCCGTCATAACTGAATTCGGTTATCTCATTGACGAAATTAAAATATGCCTCCCAATCGTTTAGAAATTCGATATCTTCGAGGCTCCCGTTTCCGCCAACGCCGACGTGATTGGCAGTGGTGATGGACATATCGGGTGAGTAGAAGAAGAGGGAAAATCCCCCGCCGCACCAATCGGATGGCCCTTGATTATCCAGGGAAATATCGATGGTGAAATCATCACCGATGGTGATTTGATTACCTTGAGCCTGGGGACAAGATGCGGTAATAAAGAAATTTGGTTGAGCCGACGCCAAGCCGGCAGACAATACGGCTGTGATCAGCAGTAAAAAGACAACCCTGCCCATTTTCATTAAAGACCTCCCTTGCTTGATCATTTGAAAGGGTGTTGCAGCCTACTTTCTCATACTCATTTGCGTAATGCGCACTTATTCTTAAGATTGGAACAAGGGGGCGACGGCACCCCTCCCGGTGGGAAAAAACGGATATTGGGCTGTGAATACCAAGGCTGCGGATACCCTGTTGCTGAGTGCTCGTTACTCCCTGTAAATAAATTACGGTGAATCGAGTTTTTGTCAAGTTTTTATATATCATAGACTTATTTGATACAATTCCCGCCCTGCCAGGCTCCCGGGGAGGCCCCTGTTTTCGGCACTTCCGCCGTTATTAAACCGTTTGCTCTTATGCCGATAATATTAAGAATAGAATGAGACCGGTTGAATTGACAATAAATCCGCGTTTTACCCGGAGTGCTGGTTACACCCTGATCGAGTTAATAGTGGTTGTAACCGTCCTGGCTATTCTGGCTTCGGTGGCCGTCAGGTCGATCGCCAATATCGGCGATGTTTCCCGTCTTGAAGAAACCAAAAGCAAACTGGAACATCTTGCTTTTGCCATAGGCGGCGATCCCAAAGCGACCTCGGGCGGTGGACGCAGCGATTTCGGCTACATTGGCGATAACGGCTGCCTTCCATCGAGCCTCGATGAGCTAATATACGATTCTCATGCCTATTCCACCTGGAATGGTCCGTACCTTAAAGACCGGTTTTCTAGCGGCGGCACCGATACCTACTTCAAATCCGACGGCTGGGGTCAGGCCATAACGATATCAGATGTAATTCTGATATCAACCGGTTCGGGGACGACCCTTTCTCGATCTCTGGCGAACGGCCGTGAGGAATTGCTCTACAACGATGCCTCGTTCTCGATCGTGGATTTGAACTTCACGCCACCCGGCCCGATATACAAGGATTCGGTAAGGTTTAATGTCAGGTTTCCACGGAATGGCATCATGCAGTCAAGATCCGAATCCCCCGATGCCAACGGCTATGTGGCTTTCGATTCGATCCCGATCGGAATCCATACCCTGGCGCTGGCGTATCTCCCGGCGAACGATACCATCATACAACAATTCACGATCGAGCCGGGGAAAAGGTACTATGCCGATCTTCATTATCCGGCAGATATCTGGGGGGGATCGGTGATATCCGCTGATACCCTTGTTTGGGCGGATTTCGATGCCGGAAGCGACGGCTTCGTCTACGGAGACGATCTTTTTCGGGGCACCTCTCGTCCATACTACGCCTCGGGCATAAGGCAAGCTCACGGGGGATATTCCGGCGGGGCACTCGAGGTAACGGTTGGCGGACGCGATAACAATACCATCCACGGAATGTCCGGAGGCTGGAGCCTGGATTTCACCGTCCCGACAAATATGGACGTGGACCTGTCTTTCAGGTATAATCTTTCTCAAACCAACCAGTATGAAAGCGATGAACGTTCGCAGGCGTTGGTCAGTATTGACGGTACTCTTTATGGGACTTTCCCCAACGATTATATAGTGCAGATTGCCGGAGATGGTCCCGGCGGGGGACTCACGACCACCGGCTGGCAGATTTTTCAAGTCAACATCGGTGTCCTGAGCGCCGGTTTGCATACCATATCCATCGGAACCTATAATAACAAGAAAACCGCTGTAAACGAGTCGACCGAAATACTCATCGATGAAGTACTGCTGGTACCCCATTTATGAAAATACGATTATGCATGATATAAAGAAAAATAGCCGAGGTTTCAGCCTTATCGAATTACTGGTGGTAATCATCGTTATTGGGATAATGTCTGCCGTCCTGATGCAAAACCTGCTCCCCTCCCTTGATTCCGCACGCAAAACCGCCACCGAAAAGGAAATGGAGCATATTTCGCAGGCCATTCTGGGAGATCCGTCCCTGATGAACGCCGGGATGCGCAGCGATTTCGGATATGTCGGGGATATTGGAGCATTTCCGCATACGCTGGCGGCGCTGGTTGAAAACCCCGGAGGTTGGCCGAACTGGAAAGGCCCCTATATCGATCGGAGCTTTATACAGGATTCTCTTGGGTTTGCCAGAGACGCCTGGGGAGCACCCTATCAGTTCAACGGCGGCAGCGAAATAGTCTCGGTCGGGGGGGAGACGACAATCAGAAAAAAACTCGCCGAAAACGAAGATGATTATCTGCGGAATAATTTCCGCGGTACTATCCGGGATGCCGCGAATCATCCGCCCGGTGTCGATTACGCCGATTCCATCAGGATAGAAATCACCATCCCGGTCGATTCCGGAAACACTGCAACCAAGGTGTATTTTCCCGATTCCGCAGGAGAATTCATGCTGGATACTATTCCGGTCGGGACGCATCCCCTGAAGGTCATCTTCGAACCGCACGCCGATACCCTCTTTCGTTATATCACGATCTTCCCGCGCAACAAAGTATCGGCCCAGTACAGATTTGCATCCGTGCTTTTTGCCCCCGGTGACTCCACCGGGTCAACCGAACTTAGCGAATACCTGGTGCTTTCCACTTCCGGAGACGCCAACATCGGCGGTGTCAATATGGACAATGATGATTTCCTGGAATATACGGTCACGGATGATATTGGTACCGTAATTTTGAATGGCAATGATTTCTTTGAGGATAATGAGGATATCAATGCCCTGGGGATATTGAGTAACGGAAACGTCATATTTTCTACTGCCGGCAATGCCCGTATCGGTTCCCTGACTATCGATGATGACGATGTGGTCGTATATAATCCCTCCAGCGGAGCAGCCGATATTTATTTTTCGGGCTCTCATTTCATTTCCGGGAACGAAGATGTCGACGCCGTTTGCGCCTTGCCGGACGGCCATATCGTCCTATCGACGACCGGTAATGCCACCATCGGTTCCCTTTCGTTCAGCGACGGGGATATTATTGAATATAATCCCGGAACCGGGAATGCCGTTCGCATTTTTTCGGAAAGCAAATTCGACGACAGCGAGGATATCGACGGTGTCCATGTCTTCGATGACGGTGTGATAGTTTTTTCCACGACCGGCAATGCCGAAATCGACGGTTTGTCTTTTACGGAGGCGGATCTGATCGCCTACGACCCCGTGGGGGATTCAGCCTGGATGCTGTTCAGAGGGTACAGTCATTTCTCGAATGAAAATGAGAACATCGATGGCTTTTTCATCGGTGACGATTTCCCCCGACGCTACAATAAACTTATTGCGGTCAGGCATTCGGCCGATACCGGGCCGCACGGCGACTGCAATAATCTCCGATTTACCATCGAGAATTTCACCGGAGGGACGATCCAGATCACCGGATTTACCTTAACCTGGTCGAGTCCCACCGCTTATTATGATGAGGTTCGCTGGGACGGATCGACCGTCTTCGATGCCGGCGGATCGCATCCCGGATCGGGAACCATGATTTCGTTTTCGAGTCCTCGAAATATCGGAAATAATTCCGATGCCGATATTTCGATTAGCGATTTCCGCAGCAGTCCGTCCGGTGGATCGTCGGTCCATATGGACAATGTATTGTTTACGGTTGAATTTTCCGACGGCTCAATAGTCCGGGTAGCGACAGGTAATTGCAATTGAAGAGAATATCCGACAATTCCGGCTTTACGCTGGTGGAATTGGTGGTGATGATCGTGGTCATCGGAATTATTTCGGCGATCGCGGTTTTCAACATCGACCGCAATGTAGAATCGGCCCAGTTTTCGGCGGCCAAAGCGGAAATGGACCAAATCGCCAGATCCATTGCCGGAAATCCTGATCTCTATGACGGCGGCGCCCGTTCCGATTTCGGTTATATCGGCGATATCGGGGCGCTTCCGGACAGCATCGGCGACCTGATAAACAACATTCACAGCTTCGGGACGTGGCGCGGACCGTATCTCAATGCCGGCACCGAAGCCGATTACCGCCTCGACCCCTGGGGAACTCAATACAGCTTGAATGATACCATGATTATCTCGACCGGTTCCGGAAGCACTATCACCAAAGCTATCGCTCCTTCACGTGCCGCTCTAGTCGCGAATGAGCTTTCGGGGAGAATTTCTGATGCCACCGGGGATTCTCCGGGTACGAGTTTTCGAGACTCCGTCGATGTTATTTTATTCTATCCTGACGGAGCCGGCGGTATAAGCAATATTTCCATTCATCCCGATGAAACCGGAGCCTTCAGTTATACCGGTATCCCCATCGGAAATCACCGCCTGCAGATTATAAGTATCCCCGATGCCGATACCGTGAATTACGAACTCTCGTTTGTGCCCGGACGAAATATCGCGCTCAATATCGTTTTCCCGGCCGACCTCTGGTAACAGCTTCCAACATTAGTTCTTGTAATCTATCTTTCCTTTGACTACTTTTAATGTAACGGTCAAAGGAGGAAGTACTATGAAAAAGGTGGCGATAGTCGGCTGCCGCCGCATCCAGGATCAACTCTGTATTGCCTGCGAAAAATGCCTGAAAGCCCTCAGCAAAAGGGAAGGGGAATTCGCCCGCTATAAGGACGATGAAGTGGAATTGATGGCACTGGGAGACTGCGGAGATTGTCCGGGCTTAATCATGCCCAAAATCACCCTGATGAATGAAATCGCGGCCGGCATCGATCGGAAATACGATATCATCCATTTCGGAACCTGCATGGTGAAAGCGAAAAAAACCGGAGAATGTCCCCTCGATTTTGAAAAGATCGCCGGCCTGATAAAGGCGAATTTCGGGCAGGAAGTGGTGGTGGGGACCCACAATTATTAGGCGGTCGGAAAATTATTAGAGCCGTTAATTTCCCAGCGCAATTACCACCGCCGCAAAGACTAGAATAACGGTCCAGAGGATCGCTTCGATTAAATATAAGTTGGATTTGATGGCTTTAAACCCGGGAAGCTTCGAAATTTTCACTTTATTGACTCCTTACAATCCCACTAAATAGACCGTATATATACCTTATTGACCCCTTAAGGCCTTATTTTATAACGACTTAAAGTCCTGATACGCTTAATATCGGCAAATCCGCAAAAGAAAATAGGGGTAAGTCGATTCAACGCTTTTTTCGCCTAAATCGTATAAATTTTGTATATTTATATGGATGGGGTGATGACGGCATCCTAATTTGCGCTGTCATCTAATAAATAAAGCAACAACTTCAAAGGATGAGCAAGTCGGTCGTTTAATTTTGGCCTGTCCTTGCCGATGTAGAATTATATACCCGCACCGGGACTGTGAAAAATGGGGAATTTCGAGCGGAGATCACTATGAAAAAAGCTACTTTTGCGCTGTGTGTGTTTTCTATGATTCTTTTGGGCGGTTTTCCATTGCGAGCGGACGATAGATCCAAAGTCGATTTTATCATGGACCTTTTTGACAAGGTCGAATGGCCGGCCGGCTCCGAAACGGCCAACACGATTTATGTGATTGGTGAATCTTCCGTGGTTACGGCGCTGGAATCAAGTGCTGCCGAATCGACCAAATCAGGAAAGATCGTGAATATCAAGAAAATCTCGGTCGACGAAGAATTTAATGGCTGCCGGATGCTATTTATCGCTTCGAACGACCTCGGTGCACTGGCCAAGATTCTCAAAAAAGTCAAGGGAACCTCGATTTTGACCGTCAGCGATGTCGACGGTTTCGCCCGCTACGGCGTGATGATAAATATCCTCGAGCCGGGAAACGACAGCAAGCTTAAGGTTGGCCTGGTAATCAACAAGATGACCGTCCGCGATGCCGGCCTGAAAATCGACGAGGGCCTGATGGAAAAAGCCGATAAAACTTTCGGCTAATGCTGAAATACACTGTAAATTTTAAGCCCCGGTTATAACCGGGGCTTTTTTGTAATTTTGCGATTGCGTAGTCCAGGGGGAATCCTATATTAAGAAAAAGAGGAGGTATTATTGTGAGGTTTTCCCGGATAATTCTAATGACTCTCTGTCTTACAATGGTGGCGGGGAGCCTGGCTGCCAAGGAAGGGGATGTTAATTTTTACATGGCTGGCAATTATATTGATATTTATGGCGCTAATAGCTTTGTCCCGCCAACTCATAACAGCTATGGATTTTCTGTTGGGATTGGATACGGAATATATAAATTCAATGAAATTATCCTTGTCTACAATTACGCGAGTTTCAAACATCGATATGCTGATATTCCGACTGAGTACAAATCGTCAATTTATGATATTTCTTTGGAATTTATCGCAAACATTCCGGGTGCAGCTGAAAGAACCATAGTTCCTTTTTTTGTTGGCGGAATCGGATATGTGCATCTAAAAAGTCATAGATACTCCAGAAGACCTCCAAATCCTCCAACTATTAGATACAATAACAATCCCGATTATATATTTAGATTCGGAAGTGGTGTTAAATTGCACATAACCAATAAGATATTTCTTTCTGTTCTAATGGATTACAATATTGTACTTGGGTGGTCACCTGCAGTATATCCTGACTATGATATGAACCCTTCCTATTATCAGTACAAAATCGGATTGTCGTACCGTCTTTCCAAAAACTAAAATTCTTTGAACTAAATTAATGATTGGGGCCGCCAATAAACGAGGCGGCCCGTCCCTTATACGAGCCGCCCCTTCTGACCCCTCAGAATCCCCCCACCTGACTCTCGCCGATGCCTCTTCGCTATTGCACCGCGAGTATGTCAGCCCTCACGCGGCCGTCAGGTCTGCTCACCCTTCCGGCCGTCTTTCAGGTTACTGACTACTTATCTGCCAGCTGCTCCTCATATTGTTTGGCCTTGCTCACCAGGTCCATGAATTCCAGCATGCTCTCGTCGTTCCGCTCCCGGTAAATCTCGTTGGCCAGATCCAGGACATCCTGAATTTTGGATCCCCTGGCCCAGTACGATTTCCTGAGGATTTCTCCGAATTCAGCCGCCGCTGCGGCCAGCTTGAATGAGGGAGAGCTTTTCGCGAAACCGTCATGCAGCATGCCCCGGGTGACATGACGGCTCACCTCGGTCACTTCGCCGTTATCGGGATCCTTGAACCTGATGAAAATAGTCCCAAGCTTATCGCTGTTCACATTATCATGAAACTTGATTTCGTACAACGCCGTCACCGAATGCCCCGACCCGATCTCGCCGCCGTCTTCTTTGTCGTCGCGGAATTTGTCATCGGCAACATCCCGGTTTTCGTAGCCCAGAAGGCGATAACTGCGAACCACTGAGGAATCGAAATCGACCTGGATTTTGACATCGCGGGCGATTACCTGAAGAGTCCCGGTCAGGTTCTCGACGAATATCCGCCTGGCTTCGGCGATATCGTCGACATAAGCATAAAAGCCGTTCCCCTTGTTTCCGAGCTTTTCAAGGAGAATATCGTTGTAATTTCCCATGCCGAATCCGATCGACGACAGGGTGATGCCTTTATCGGCGTACGATTTAATCCATTTCAAAAGCTCCTCGGCTTTGGTCACGCC